>Ga0302320_10010524_pt1 | contig 19704 bp, 18 predicted proteins | sample Bog_T0_3_FD_202130 | JGI IMG/M metagenome (GOLD analysis project Ga0302320, IMG submission 202130) | Peat permafrost microbial communities from Stordalen Mire near Abisko, Sweden - Bog_T0_3 | ecosystem: Environmental > Terrestrial > Soil > Wetlands > Peat | place: Sweden: Abisko, Stordalen Mire... | reverse complement strand
AAGCGCCGTCTGCCCCACCGCAGGTGGAATTCACACAACGTTTGCAATATCTTCGTCCGGCTGCATTACTCTGTTAATGGTTCTGTGCGGCCGCAGCAATACGTAGATAAACGGCCGCCGGGCGAGGGCGGACCGTTTGAATCAGACCGTATTTGTACTGGAAGATGACACCGATATTGCGCGGCTTGTGCAACATCACCTGGAAGCCGCGGGCTTTGCGGCACGCCTGTTTCATACCCCCACCAACCTGATTCCGGACGCCGAGCGCCAGCCGCCGGCCCTATTTTTGCTGGACATCATGGTTCCCGGCGGGGATGGCCTGGATGTATGCCGCCGGCTGAGGGCGAACCCGGCACTTTCGACGATTCCTATCATTTTTCTCACTGCCCGCGCCGGTGAAAACGACCGCGTTCTGGGCCTGGAACTGGGCGCGGACGACTACATCACCAAGCCCTTTGCCACTCGCGAACTGGTGGCCCGTGTTAAAGCTGTGCTGCGCCGGTTCGAGCGGCCCACTACGCCGTCCGTGATCAGCTTTGAGGAAGTCATTATCGACGCCAATGCCATGCAATTGATGGTGCGCGGCGAGCTCACCACCACTACCGCGACCGAGTTCCGCCTGCTCGACTACCTGGCCCGCCACCCAGGGCGGGTCTTCAGCCGGGATCACCTGCTTGACGCCGTATGGGGCGATGCCCGCTTCGTGACTCCTCGCTCCGTCGACGTCTATGTGCGCCGCATCCGTGAGAAAATCGAGATCGATCCGGAGAATCCGCGCTACCTCAAAACGGTGCGTGGCGCAGGCTATCGCTTCGAGCTTCCGAAGATCGACTAAGAGTTCCGGCGCAAGCCGAAAGCACGCCGGAGTTTGCCCGGCGGGAGCGTCGCATTGACCCCGAAGGTCTTTACCAAGCTGCTCGGACTCTTTGTCCTGCTGCTCGTCTTTCAGACGGCTGTGATGGAGTTCGTCTTTCGCGGAATGGTGGTGAATCGCGCCGGTGTGACCATCCGCCTGATAGCCCATGAAGCACTCTGGGCCGGGCTCATCGCGCTGGCCCTTGCGCTGGTTGTTGCCTTCTGGGTTGCCCGCAACATTACAGAGCGCGTCCAGCGAGTGGTTGATTTCGCGCGCCGCATAGCAGATGGCGATTTGAGCGCCCGCCTCACCCTCGATGGCCAGGACGAGCTCTCCGCCATGGAGAAGGCACTCAACCAGACCGCCGAGCGGCTCGGCGAGAACTTTGCCGAAATCGAAGCCCGCCGTCAGGAATTGGCCACCATGCTCGACTCCATGCAGGAGGCGGTGATTGCCATTACCCCGGAAGGGTGCGTCCGTTGGTCAAACGCGGTGATGCGCCGCATTGCCAGAACCCAGCTGTATGCAGGCCGCCCCCTGGTTCACTTCGTCCGCGATCCGGATGTTCTGGCCTGTGTCCGTGCCGCGCTCGACAATCGCGAGGTCCGGTTCGGCCGTGCCAATTCGCTTGCTCCAGGCCGCACGTTTGAGATCAACGCGGCGCCATTGCCCTCCGGCGGCGCGCTGGTTGTGCTCCACGACGTTACGCGCATTGAGGCTGCGGAAAAATCGCGCCGCGACTTTATCGCCAACGTGAGCCACGAGCTGAGGACCCCGCTTACCTCCATCCAGGGTTACGTTGAAACGCTGGTCGAAGAGCCGCGGCCCAATGCCGAAACTTCGCGCGAATTTCTCGGCATCATTCTCAAAAACGCAACCCGGATGAACCGGCTCACTGAAGACCTGCTTGCTTTGGCCAGCGTGGAAAGCCCCGACTACAAGCTCACGCTGCAGCCCACGCGTGCCTCGGCGCTGGTGCAGGACGCAATCGATTCGCTGGGCGGCATCGTGGTGGACTCCGAGGTCAACCTCGAATTTTCCGGCGCGCCCGACACGCTGGTGCTGGCCGATCCTGACGCCATGAACCAGGTATTCGGCAATCTCATTGAGAATGCGCTGAAATACGGCAAGGGCGGCAAGCGTATCCGTGTTGGAGCGCAGCTTCTTGAAGCGGAGGTGCAATTCACCGTCGAGGACTTTGGCCCCGGCATTGCATCCGAGCACCTTGAACGCATCTTCGAACGCTTCTATCGCATAGACAAGGCGCGCTCCCGCGAATCTGGCGGCACCGGCCTTGGCCTGGCTATCGTCAAGCACATCGTCAATGCGCATGGCGGCCGCGTCTGGGTGGAAAGCGAGTTAGGTTCCGGTGCACAGTTCCACTTCACCTTGCCGCTCGCCAGCGTAGCGGTGCCAGTCGCGCCGGCCGCCGCCCTCAAATAGACTTCTGGCGCTGCAATAGAAACCCCGAGAATTCCCTCCCAAAGTTTGCAGTTTGATTCGCGGAAACGTGCACAATCGACTCATGGCATCGAGAGCGCCTTCGTTCGGCCTGTCTGGCAGCCACAAAAACAACCCGATTTCCGGTTTTCGACCCATATCATTGAAAACAAAAATGTTACACTGATTTATGGCGAACATAAAGCGAAATAATGCGACAAAACAAACGAGTTACGCTCCGGAGACAATTTGGTCTCAACAATTACATACAACTTACGTCCCCTCCCGCGCCTTCCCCTTACCACCTTCATGCAATTGCCCAGGGGCGTTCAGTCGCTCGCCATGCTCGACCCGCCTCAACAAGTTATGCTGTTGTTTGCTTTCCACTGCATGGAAATCGGGTGCAAGAATGAAATCGCTTACAAAGGGCTGGTTCGTGCGTTGCCTGTTGGCCACGTTTGCCGCAATCTCCGTTTCGATGGCTGTTGCGCAGCAGCGGCCACCCGCCGTCCCGCTCATCGCGCACGACCCCTATTTCAGCGTCTGGTCCATGGCCGACAAACTCACTGACCAGAACGCGAAGCACTGGACCGGCCGCGACCAGCCCATCTTTGGCTTGGCTCGGATCGACGGCAAAGCGTGGCGCTTTATGGGAGCAGACCCGCGCGAAGTTCCCGCGATGACGCAGACATCTCTCGAGGTCACACCAACGCATACGATCTATCAATTTCAAGCTGGCGAGGTCGGCCTCACCGTCGCCTTTTTCACGCCAGCCTTCCCGAAGGATCTCGATGTTCTCTCCCGCCCGGTCACTTACCTCACTGTGAGCGCAACGGGCCAGGGTGACCACGATCTTTCCGTCCTCATCGATGTGGATCCGGTCATCGCGGTCAATGCTTCCGATGAAGCGGTTACCTGGGGCCGTTCCCGCGCTCAGGGGCTCACCGTCTTGAATGTTGGCTCGCAGGATCAGCGCGTTTTGAATCGTCCGGGCGACGATCTGCGCATCGATTGGGGCTACTTCCATCTCGCAGCGCCAGACGACGCCCGCGCGCAGTTTGCCCTGTCGCAGATCGCACTGGAAAGCTTCGTCAAGACCGGCTCGCTTCCAACCTCCGACGACATGGACATGCCGCGCATGCCGCGTGAGGGTGCAGCGGATTTGGCCGTCCTTCTGCCTTTCGGAAAGCTAAGCAGCCAGCCTGTGAGCAGGCACATTCTGCTCGCCTACACCGAGGACTACGCGATCGAGTACCTGGGCCGCAAACTCCGGCCTTACTGGCAGCGCAACGGGCTAACTGTGCAGCAAATGCTATCGGAAGCCGAAGCGCAATACGCAACTCTCGACGAGCGCGGAGTTGCATTCGACCGTGAATTGACGGCAGACCTTGAAAAGACCGGCGGCAAGCCTTATGCACAACTCGCGATCCTTGCTTATCGTCAAACGCTGGCGGCGCATGGTTTTGCCGCCGACGTCGATGGAACCCCGCTCTTGTTTCCCAAGGAAAACTTCTCCAACGGCTGCATCTCAACCGTCGATGTGCTTTATCCCTCCGCGCCTTTCTACCTGTTCTTTAACCCCGTGCTGCTTCAGGCGCAGTTGAAGCCGGTGCTCGAGTATGCCGCTCTTCCACGCTGGAAATGGCCCTTCGCGCCGCACGATCTTGGCACCTATCCGCTGGCCAACGGACAGGTCTACGGCGGCGGCGAACTGACGGAAGACGACCAGATGCCTGTTGAAGAGAGCGGCAATCTGCTTATCCTGGTCGCGGCCATGGAACGCGAACTGGGCAATTTTGACTTTGCACGGACCTATTGGCCACAGTTCACGCAGTGGGCCGAGTATCTGCGGGAAAAGGGGCTCGACCCTTCCAACCAGCTTTCCACGGACGACTTCGCCGGCCACCTGGCTCATAATGCCAACCTGTCCATCAAGGCGATTGAGGCTCTTTCGGCTTACGCTGTGCTGGCAAGGGGAGTGGGCAAGCCTGAAATCGCCGACCAATATGCCCGTCTTGCCGGCGATATGGCCGCAAAATGGCAGACCATGGCCCTGGACGGAGACCACTACAAACTGGCCTTCGACAAGCCTGGGACCTGGAGCCAGAAGTACAACCTCGTCTGGGACCAGATCCTCGACCTGAAGCTGTTTCCGCCCCAGGTACGCCAAACGGAGCTGGCCTTCTACCTCAAGCATTTGAACCAGTTTGGCCTGCCGCTGGACAACCGCGCCGACTACACCAAGCTCGACTGGTCGGTTTGGACAGCAACCCTGGCCGACAAGCCCCGGCCCGGGGAGCCAGACCAATTCGACGCTATCCTCGCCCCCATCGGCGTCTGGATCAATCAAGGCCCCACCCGCGTACCTTTGACCGACTGGTACGACACCAAAACCGGCAAGCAGATTGGCTTTCAGGCACGCTCGGTAGTCGGCGGAGTCTACATCAAAGCGCTGGCCGACAAGCCCCTTGCCGAAAAGTGGCGCAACCGGCCGTAACCGTACTTTGCAACCAAGTTCCGTGCCCCATCCATGCGACTTTTTTCTGTCGCATGGGTGGGAAACCTCAACCCTCAACCATCCACGAAACCCCAGTTCTAACCCCGGAAAACGTCGGCAATTCAAATCCCCGTAACATTCAGCGTAGAGAATGGGATGCGGCAGAATATCTGCAAGGGAGATATCAGTGAAAAAGACGCTCGTTGTCCTTGGGTTGTTGGTTTGCGCAATGGTTTCCGCTCAGGCCCAGAAGTTGACCGGTGCGGGAGCAACGTTTCCCGAACCCATTTATGGCAAATGGTTCAGTGAGTACAGCGCCGCCCACCCCGGCGTAGAGATCAACTACCAGGCCATCGGCTCCGGCGGCGGTGTGCGCCAGATGACAGCGGGCCTGGTGGACTTTGGCGCTTCGGACATGCCGGTAACCGATGTACAGTTGGCCGCTTCCAAGATCAAACTGACCCACATTCCAACGGTCCTCGGCGCAGTGGTGCCGAGCTTCAACGTTCCCGGAGTCAACGACATCAAGTTCGACCCATCCGTACTCGCCGACATTTATCTCGGAAAAATCACAAACTGGAACGACGGCCGCATCGCCAAAGACAATCCTGGCGTCTCTCTGCCAAACCTGAAAATCATCGTTGTTCACCGCTCCGACGGCAGCGGCACCACGTATATATTTACCGACTATCTTTCCAAGGTCAGCTCCGACTGGGCCAACGGCCCCGGCAGGGGTGCATCGCCATCCTGGCCGGTCGGCGTCGGCGGCAAGGGCAATCCGGGCGTAGCCGGCCTGGTTCGCCAGTTGCCGGGTTCAATTGGCTATGTCGAGCTGCTCTATGCCTTGCAAAACAAAATCAGCTACGGCCAAATCAAGAACGCCTCAGGAAATTGGGTGAAAGCCAGCATCGAAGGAGTGACCGAGGCGGCAGCAAGCGTGAAGCAGATGCCGGCCGATTACCGAGTCTCCATTACGAACGCACCCGGCGCCAACGCCTATCCCATTTCCAGCTTCACCTATCTGCTGGTGCCGCTGAAGTTCCCCGATGCCGCCAAGGGCAAGGTTATCAAGGACTTGCTCAGTTGGATCATCACCTCCGGCGAAAGCGAAGCTGCTAGCCTTTCCTACGCTCCCCTGCCCAAAGCGGTGGCGGACAAGGTTCTCAAGACCGTCTATTCGCTGCAGTAAATCAAGCCAAACAAAGGGGTCCGGCCCCGACGCCGGACCCCTTTGTATTTCCAAACCTGATGTCCTGTCTTCAATGTTCATATCGAAAATAGGCCTGTCATCCTGAGCGAAGCGTACTCCAGCGGAGTCGAAGGACCCGCTTTTCGGGAGCCTGTGACCCGAGCACCCACTCCGAACAAATGCAAAGAACTTCGGAGATAGGACGCCGGTTAGCTCTTCAGGTGATCCGCGATCAGCCGATCCACCAACAGTGTGAGCTGTTCGCCTGTGCGCGGCAGCACAAAGACCCCGGCGGCGGCATCCCAATCCAGTTTGAAGCTGGTCGAGAGTGCGGATATCCAGATCTGTTGCACCGGCGCATTGGGAGTGATCACAAATTTGGCCGGCGGCTCTTCGAAGACGATATTGAGCAGGCCGCCCTGTCCTCCCTCAACTTCAAAGCCGGACTCATCTTCTTCCTCGCGCGCGATAAGATGCTGCAAGAGTGCGTCCAGCGCCGTTTCCGCTGCTTTGCGGAATTCCAATTCATCCCTCATGCTCCCAGTCTACCAATTCGGAGCAGTCAGCCGGGTTCTCACATCATCGAGGAATCCGCAATCGATGCAGGCGGTGTGTACTGTTTTCATACAAATTTAAAAAATAAGTTAAAGTTCATTCTCGGATTGCCGATACTGCTGATTATGGGAAGCTTTGTCGGCAGGAGGGACTATGGGAATCGCGCCAATTACCAACCTCATTCCGCTGTCTCAGACCCGCACCGTGCAGGGGACCTTTGAACCTGTTCCGATGGAGCGGGTAGAAAACTCGGCCCGCACCGGCGACGAGACCTACTCCCCCAGCAACGGAAAATCGGCTGGCGGCTCGGAAGACGACTCCTCCGAGGAAGAGCAGGATGGCTTCGAACTCGCGTCCGATGAGGAATCCAAAGACAAATCCGTCGGGTCCAGCGGGATTCGCCCAATCAGCTTCTTTGCCTGATTATCTTCCGGCTGTGATCTCGAACCGCTGACCTTCATCGGAAACCCCTGTGTAGATCTCTAGTAAACTATTCATTCTAAAAGATATGCTCCAAAACCAGAGAAATCCTTGAGTCCGGGCCTTGCAATTTATCCGGATCTCAGTTAATTTACTAACCAGTTAGTTAATAAATGACAGAATCAAATCCAATCCGCTCAAACGCCGACCGCGCCGATCAAACCCGCGCCCGCATTCTTGACGCGGCCACACGCGAATTCAGCGCCAACGGCCTTGCCGGCGCCCGCACCGAACGAATCGCCGAGGCGGCTTCCGTCAATAAAGCGCTCATTTACTATTATTTCCGCAGCAAGGACGCACTCTATGCCGCCGCCCTGGAAACCGTGGCCGCACGCATGGCTGTGGCCAGCATGTCTGTGCTCAACCGCGAATGTTCAGCGGGTGAACGACTGCTCCGCTCGGCTTTGAACCACTTTGACCGCATCTACTCGCAGCCTGTTTTCCAGAACCTGATGCAACAGGAGATGATCCGCCTCCGCAAAGGCGAGTCGAACGCCGTCAACTCGCTGGTGGAGAAGCTTTTCAAGCCGATGGGCGATAGGATGCTGGCCGTGGTGGAGGAGGGGATCCGATGCGGCGAGTTAATCCCGGTGGAGAGTTCGCAGGTGACGTACTCCGCATTGGGCGCCAATGTCTTCTATTTCCTATCCGCGCCGATGATGCGGTTGATAGGAGGCGCGAACCCGCTGGAGCGGAGTGCGCTCGAATTCCGTCGTAAGGCCTCAGTCGAGTTCCTCGGCCAGGCCATCTTCATGGACCGCGCGCATGGAGCCGAAGTGGCCGCCCGGGTATTAGCGGATACGCCCATGCCGCAACAAATCGATCTGCCATCGGATCGATTGCACCCGGAAAAAATCGAGAACTCCACAATAAACCTTGCTCCATCTACGACCTATCAAGTGAGTCCCAAGTGAAGAGGATAGCCAGATTTTTCCGAGTTTTAGGCATGCTCACGGCTGGGTCCTTGAGCCTGTCGCTCAATGCCCATTCACCAGCAGGCGACCTTCAGTTAATTAATATTAAAATAATTGATTAACCATAGTTAATCAATCTGTGACATACTCGTTTTTGGGGACCATCGGACTCTCGAACCGTGAGAACGAAACGAATGGAAAGTTTTCAAACGAAGTGAGGCACAAGTGAACGCACGTAACCGAGTTTTTCTTATCCTGGGCCTGCTGACCATCGGCTCGCTGATCTGGTATTTCGTCACGGTCCGGCCGACCGGCGATATGCAGATGATTGGCACCGTGGATGCCAATGAAGTGATGGTCAGTTCGAAGATCCCTGGGCGGATTCAGACGTTACTGGTGGATGAAGGCCAGGAGGTGAAAGCTGGCCAGCTGATTGCCGTCATCGAGAGCGAAGACCTGCAAGCCGCGCGTAAAGCTGCCGATGCTACCGCCAATAGCCAGAAGTTCAAGCTTGGCGAGACGGTCGAAACCGAGCGCCAAACCCGCGGCGAGACCGGCAGCGCCACAGTCAACGCCGAAGCACAGTTGAGTGCCGCAAGGGCATCCCTAGCCCAGGCTGAGGCCAACTACCAACACCAGCAGGCCGACACCAGCCGCACCGTAGCCCTGGCCCAGCAGGGCATTATGAGCGAACAAGCCAGAGACTTCTCAGCTACTAGCCTGCAAGCCGCGAAAGCCGCCGTCGATGCCGCGAGAGAAAACGTAGCGGCCGCTGAAGCCTCGCTTCGCCAGGCCCGCGCGCATGAAATGCTGACCAATGTTGCCGCTCGCACCGTCGATTCCACACGTGGCGAGGTCGAGAACGCCCGCGCTCTCGCCGAGCAGGCCAAAGTCGAAGTGGGCTATTCGCAAGTCTTTGCGCCTGTGAGCGGCAAGGTGAACGTGCGCGCTGCGCGGCAGGGGGAAGTGGTGGCCGCCGGAGCAACCATCGTCACCATCATGGACTTGACCGAAACGTGGGTTTACTCTCCGCTGCCAGAAACGCAGGCCGACGCCGTGCAGCTTGGCGACTCTCTCCGCGTCGTAATGCCCTCAGGCGCGGCCCTTCAAGGGAAGGTGATCAACAAGGCTGCCGAGGCCGATTTCGCAACTCAACGCGACGTAAGCAGCCGCAAGCGCGATATCAAGACGATCCAGTTGAAGCTGCTGATCGACAACCCGGCCGAGCGCTATGTTCCCGGCATGACCGCCGAGGTCTACATCCCGAAGGCCAAGCTGGTGAAGCAATGAGCGGTCCTGCCAGCACCCTCGACCAAAAGGGAAAAGCGCCCACGGCGGCGATTCAGGTGGAGAATATCGTCAAGAAATACGGCAGCTTTGAGGCAGTGAAAGGGGTCAGCTTTTCCGTTGCGGATGGCGAAATCTTTGGCTTGCTCGGACCCAACGGTGCGGGCAAAAGCACGCTGATCCGCATGATGACGACGCTCGTTCCTATCACCGCAGGAACGGCCCACGTTGCCGGCTACGACGTGGCCAAAGACCCCGACGATGTTCGTCGCGTGATCGGGGTTATTCCCCAGGCCCTCACCAGCGATCCAGATCTCACCGTCGATGAGAACCTGAACATTTACGCAAAGCTCTACGGCGTTCCCAGGGTGCAGCGCGAGAGAAGCGTCAACGAAGTTCTTGAAGCAGTCGATCTACTTAAATGGCGCGGGGCACAGGTGAAGACGCTCTCCGGCGGTATGCGCCGTCGCGTTGAAATTGCCCGCGGCCTGGTCCACAATCCGCAGATCTTTTTTCTCGACGAGCCCACCACGGGCCTCGACCCTGTCTCGCGCATCGCTGTCTGGGAGATGCTCGACAAGCTGCGCAAAACCCGCCACCTCACGATGCTTCTCACTACGCATTACATGGAGGAGGCGGACAAGCTTTGCGACCGCATCGCCATTGTCGATCACGGCAATCTGGTCGCACTGGGCACTCCGATTGAACTCAAACAGAACGTTCCCGGCGCTAATGTCGTGGAAGTCCATTTCGATCGCGAAACTCCTGAGTGGAAGGCGCGCCTTGAGGGCCTCGACGGAGTTACCAGCGTGCAGGCTGAGAGCGCCGGCTTCTATCGCGTACTAACTTCGTCCGGTTCAAAGACCACCATGCAGTTAGTCGAGTTAGCTGCCTCTCTGGGTGAAACACTAACTTCGCTCAGCGTGCAGAACACCTCCCTCGACGACGTGTTTGTCCATTACACCGGCCGCCAACTACGGGACGAGCAGGTCAAGCCTATCTTCACCATGCCGCCCAGGCCGGGGATGCAGCCATGAACAGAATGTTCGCTATTATCGAACGCGAGATGCGCAAGTTCTTCCGCTCGCCCACACTCATGATCATGTCGCTGATGATGCCGCTGCTGCAATTGGTCATCATGGGCAACGCATTCGGCGGCAAGATTGTGGGCGCCCGGGTGGCCGTGGTGGACTACGACCACGGCCCGGAGGCCGTTAGGATTCGCGAGGGTTTCGACGCCATCGCCGCCAACATCAAGACATTCACCACCGTCGAGTACACAAACGAGTTGCAAGCCCGCGAAGACGTCCGCACCGGCAAGGTCGACGCCGCGGTTGTGATTCCAGCCCAGTACTCGCGCCGGGTGTATGCGCAGGACGCACCGGAGATCGGGCTCGTTGTCGATAACTCCGACCAGTTCATGTCCGGGTCGATGGAAGCGGAGATGCAGTCGCTGGTGACTGCGCTGACTAACCCGGTTATCCAGCCGCGCCTGGCTAACTCCATCGCACTGGAGATAGTCGAGCTTTATCCCTATGTCAATTACATGAAGTTTCTTTTGCCTCTGACCGTTGCCCTGGCCATGTATATCTCCGTCATGATTGGTGGAGGCATGTTGTACATCGACGACAAGGCTCGAGGCGTTCACGAGGGCTATCTCGTAACTCCAATTACAAAACTGGAACTGGTCTTCGGCATGAACTTGGCGGGATCGATGAAAGCAGTCCTCGCCGGTATCAGCCTCACAGTCATAGGCTCGCTCATGGCCGGCCTCGGCGTGATCTTCAATCCCGTGGCGGACCTCGAACTCCTATGCCTGATCGTCGCTACCTCCATCGCGTTCAACGGCATGATGTTTCTCATGATGGTCCGGGTCAACGACCCACTGGTTCCCCGCGCCATGTTCGGCGTACTGAACACGCTGCTTCTCTATCCATCGGGAGGCATGTATCCGGTGGCCGCATTCCCGCGCTGGCTCCAGGCTATCTCGGTGATCGACCCGTTCACTTACTGCGTTCACGGCTTCAAAGCGGTGCTGCTGAAAGACGGCGGGTTCGTGGCCATTCAATACGATTTGCTCTTCTTGTTTGTTTTTGGGATTGGCACTCTGCTGCTTGCCACTCCTCTCTTCAAGCGCACGCTCTGAACCTTTAATCGCAAGCGAAGCGCGTGTGTTCGTAGAAGGCAATCGATGAGATTTCCGGCGTTTACTATTCCATGGCCGGAATGCAGACAGGCGGTCCATCCCTTGTGGGAGGGTGGGCCGCCTCGCTGCATTTGACCTTTGTTCATCGGCCCCGTAGGCTGTCTAAAGACACCAGACATTCTTCCCTTTAATGCAGTCTGCTCGTGGATTTGCTAATCCTACTAAGGATGCGCCGGAATGATTCCTCCAGCGGCCTCAGCCTCGACGGAACCCGCGTTTCAGAAGCCTGTTTGGAGCAGCCTTTTCGGGCCTCCATGGCTGGCATCGCTGTTCATCCTCGCAGTCCTCGCGTCCATCCGCTTTTTTGCCATCCTCAGTCCGTATCCGCTCCAGGAGCTTTTCTTCCTCCAGACAGTTGCCATGTGGGCGCTGCCGTTCCTGGTTCTCACCGCAAGCGGCCGGCGCGAGATCGGCATCACGGAGCGCGACGTGACGCTCTCTTCCATGGTGTTCGGCGCTGTTGCTGGCTCCGCTTGCGGCCTGGTTCTATTCGGCCTCGGGATGGAGATCTACGGAGACTCGCCGAACAACTGGTGCATCAGTATTCGAAACTATCTTCACTTTGAAGAGATGCGGGGCCTGATGCCGCCGCTGGGCCTGTTTGCCCTCTATGCGCTACCCGCAATCTTCCTCAACCCCATTGGCGAGGAGATACTCTTCCGCGGAGTAATTCAGCAATCCTTCGCTCGCCGCTTCAACCCAGTCCTCGCCACGGTCGTCAATTCAGTTCTCTTCGGGCTTATGTATCTTAGTCTCCACGGCCTTTGGCACGATGCCGCGGGCTTCCATGTCCGTCTGGCGTCAGCCGCTTTAGCTGTCTTTCTCATGGCATGCATTGGAGCGGTCTTTACTCTCTGCCGCTTCCTGTCGGGATCGCTTTGGCCCGCGGTGGCAGCCCATGCCGCCTTCAACCTCACCGTTCTCGGAGCTTCTGTCTACCGTTATTTCCACTGAGTTCGAAGGTGCACCGGACACGGTGCAATTGCTCATGGAAGCCCTGAAATTGACCCTGCGGACCAGCAAAAAGATTTCCACCAAACTGGTTGGTTTTGCACAGAAATTAACATTAAAACTGTGTTGACACAGCGATTCACCGAAGAGCATAGTTATCTTCATTCCGGGTTGCTAGGTAAGCCCGAACATCTTCATTCGTGATGATGAGTAAGACTTACCAGAAGGTCCCAGCGCGGAGCATTCAGTGTTAGTCACGGAGTGATCCGCGACTAACATAGGGTACTAAGTGAAGAGTGCGGAGCAATCCGCAGACGGAACAGAAAAGCCAAGTGTCGTACACGGAGCAATCCATGTACGGTGCGGAGCGATAAGTGTCGGGAGCGGAGTACTACGAACCTGATGCAAAGCTCTCAAGTGTTGAGCACGGAGGCATCCGTGAGCAACGCCGGGCGAGGAGTGAGGAGCACGGAGATATCCGTGATCGGAACGAATCGCCAAGTGTCGAACATGGAGTAATCCATGAACGGGGCGGAACTTAAAGCGCTGAACACGGAGCGATCCGTGATTAGCACGAAGGGCGCAAAGTGTCAGAGTACGGAGAAATCCGTAGACCGGCACGGAGAGCCAAGTACCGAGCACGGGGCGATCCGGAAACGGAGCGAACCGGGATCGGTACAGGGTGCAAGCCGTCGAAAGCGGAGCAATCTGCGATTGGCGAGGCGCACTAAGTGTCGAGGACGGAGCAATCCGTAAGCGGTGCAGAGTTCCAAGTGCTGAACTACGGAGCAATCCGTAGCGCGGAGTGATCCGCGGCCAGCACGAACGCAAAGTGTCGAATGCGGAGCAATCCGTGAGCGGCACAGAGCGTAAGGGTTGGGCACCGAGTCAAATCGGTGGCCAGCACTGGGCAAACGAAGTGGAGCGCGGAGCAATCTGTGTGAAGCGGGGAATGCCAAGTGTCGAGCGCGGAGTAATCCGCGACCGGTGCAACCGCAAAGTGCGGGGGCCAGCAACTCGGGACGTATTTTTAATCCAGGATTCTCCTAGCCCCACTTAGCGATAAGTGGGGCTAGTTGTTCTTGCTCGATTGTGGGTAACTTCGTCTGAATTCAGACCCGCGACTTATCCGAGGTCAGTTTTATTTAGGGCTGAAGAGTTACCCGTTCTTCCGCATTCGATCCCGCAAGGGTTCGTTGTCCGCATAAACCCGCCACTCCACAACCAGGCCACCTTCAACCTGCGCCCGAATTGCGATTGGCGTTTTCCAGCGATTCTCTGCCTTCAACTCCCCGTGCGGTGCATAGGTGCCTTCGGCCACGCCAAGCATCAGCGCTATCGTTCCATCGCAGAAGCTCTCCTCGATGGCAATCGAATAGTCAGGAACCATCCTGAAGTAGGCAGTCCATCCCGCCCGCATCTTTTCGCGCCCTTCGACAACGTTTGCGAGAGAATCCACAAAGCGGTGTTCTGGCGCCATCAATGCGACAAGCGCATCGACATCCTGCCGGTTGATTGTCCGCACAAAGGCCTGTGCAACGGATTCCGCCGATTTGTTCATGCGGACATTGTACCCACGGAATGCGAATTGTTTGCAAGAGCCAACTTCCCGCCTCCCAACCCCACCAACTACAATGGGAGTGGAACTTTAGACATCGAGGAAAACCATGCCGCTCTCCGGAGAAGCTATCCGCCTTATGAACTACATTGACGACGTTGCTGTGACCCTGCGCCGGGTTCTGGCTACCGTGCCCACCCTGTCCGCAGAAGAGCGTGCCCGCGTGGCGGAGCACCTGTTGAACGCGAAGCCCAATGCCGAGGATGTGGCCCAGGCATTGGCGATCAAGTAATCCAATCCTTGCCAGAGACAGTCGCCATTATCGGAGCGGGCCCGCTGGGTCGCTGGTTGGCACTTCAGGCAGCCCGCGGCGGATTTAAGGTGCTGCTGGAAGACGTGATGCCGAACAACCTGCATCATGCTCAGGAATTTCTGCGCCAGGAACTCGGGCCTGAGGTTTTGGGGTGTGAGCGGGGCGCTGGGATGGCCTTCGTCTCCACCATTGAAGACGCTGTACGCGAGGCGGATCTGGCCATTGACTGCGTACCGGATGAGCTTGAGTCCAAGCTGGAAATCTTTTGCTTGCTCGACCGCATGGCCCCGCCGCGCACGGTGCTGGCCACGCCCACGACACGGCTCTCGATTGCCGACCTGGCCAGCTGTACTTACCGACCGGAACGGTGCGTCGCCATCGCCCAGGAAGCTTCCAGCCTTGCCGATGGGGGAAGCAGCGAAATCCTGCTCCGCACCACCAGCAGGACAAGCCCCGAAACCGTGGCCCTGCTTACGCGCTTCTGGAGCCGGATTGGCTTCAGGCCAACCTTTGCGCTCGATCCAGCCGAGTTGCCGAATGTCACTAGTGATTCCGAATAACGTGTTGTCCAGCGGGTGAAGGAACAGACGGACACGCAATGCTCAATTCATCCTGTACAGTGGGAGGAAGAGCTGACCACGGTTCGAATGGCCGCAGATAGAGCGCTCTCCTGTTTTGTCGACATTATCCAATTCGAAGGATCGGGCCGAGTTGACTGGGCTGGCTGAGTTGTTGCAGTCCGTGTTTGGATTCGCCTGTTTCAGGGCGAACCAGGAATTGGTGTGCGCCGCGGCGGTTGCAGGACGCGATCTGCTTCTGGTGATGCCGACAGGCGCGGGCAAGAGTCTGTGCTACCAGTTGCCGGCGATTGCGCGCGGCGGCACTGCGCTGGTGATCAGCCCGCTGATTGCGCTGATGGACGACCAGGCGGCAAAGCTGACATCGCTTGGCTTGCGCGTGGCGCGGATACATTCCGGACTGGAGCGATCGGTTGCGCGGCAGGCCTGCGTCGACTATTTGAATGGCAGTTTACAGTTCCTCTTCATTGCGCCCGAGCGGCTGCGCGTGCCTGGATTTCCCGAGATGCTCGCGAAAAAAAGGCTGGCGTTGATTGCAATTGACGAGGCACATTGCATTTCGCAATGGGGTCACGACTTCAGGCCCGACTACCGGATGCTGGGCCAGTATCTTCCTGGGTTGCGTGGTGAGGGTGATGCCGTGCCGGTGCTGGCGATGACAGCCACAGCGACGCCGACGGTGCAGTCAGACATTGTTTCTCAGTTAGCGATGGTGAAGCCGAAGCTATTCATTCATGGCTTCAGGCGTGACAACCTGGCGATCGAAGTGGTGGAGCTACCCGTGCCGGAGCGGGCAGGGGCGATTGCGAAGTTACTTGCAAATCCGGAGCGACGGCCCGCGATTGTTTATGCAACATCGCGAAAGCAGGCGGAGCGGTTGGCGGAAGAGCTCTCAGGCACCGCATGGGGGCGCAGGATTGCGGCGGCTGCATATCATGCGGGGCTGGAAGCGGAGACGCGCGAGCGAGTGCAGAAGGCATTCCAGGCGGGCGAACTGGATGTGGTGGTGGCAACCATCGCCTTCGGAATGGGGATCGACAAGGCGAACATACGGACAGTGATTCACGCAGGGCTGCCGGCAACCCTGGAAGGCTATTACCAGGAGATTGGGCGGGCCGGGCGCGATGGCGCGATGAGCCGCACTTTCCTAATGCACAGTTATGCGGATCAACGCACGCACGATTTCTTTTTGAATCGCGACTATCCACCAGTGGAACATTTGAATCAGGTTTTTCGAACTCTTGGCGAGGAGCCCCGCGCTCAAGAAGAACTTCGCGCTGGATCGCAACTGGGTGAGGAGGAGTTTGACAAGGCGCTTGAGAAGCTGGAGATTCACGGCGGCGCGCGGAGGGACTTCGGCGGCAATGTTACGGTTGGCGGCAATGGCTGGAAGAAGACCTACTCGGTGCAGGCACAATATCGCGCGGAGCAGTTTGCGAAGGTGCTGCGTTACACCGAATTAAGTGAATGCAGGATGTCGACGCTGGTGCGGCATTTCGGCGACGTTGAAGACGCGAAGCAGGCCTGCGGTGTGTGCGATGTATGCGATCCGGCGGGCGCGGTGTTGCGGCAATTTCGCCGGGCGAGCGGCTCGGAACTCGAGATTGCCCGGCGCATTGTGGAAGAGTTGCGTGGGGTGGATTACAAGGCTGCGGGCACGTTACAGAAGAATCTTGACCTGGTGGGAAGAATCAGCCGGGATGAGTACGATGGCCTGCTCGGAGCGATGATGCACTCAAGTCTGATTGAGATTGAAGAGGCGGAGTTTGAGAAGGATGGGCAGGTGCTTAAATTCCGCAAGGTTCGCCTCGCGGATGCGGGACGGGAGATTCGAGCCAGTTCACCTCTGGAGTTATTGATCAGCGACGGGATCGTCGAGGAGTTTGCTGGAAATGGCCCTGCTCCGATACGCCCAAAGAAGAAGCCGCCAACACAAAAGACCGCGACCGTGGCGGTTGGTGGCAAGCTTCCAGTAACGGATGAGCCGATCCGGCTGACGGCGGAGGGTGAGCAATTGGCGGGGCGGATAAGGGAATGGCGGGCGGCGGAGGCGAAGCGGTTGAAGGTCCCTGCGTATGTAGTCCTGCACGATCGCACGCTCGCGGCATTGGCTCGAGCGCGCCCGAAGAATCCTAGAGAGCTACTCGGAATCGACGGGATTGGACCGGCGAAGGTGGAGCGATTTGGGGAAGAAATTCTGCGCTTGTGTGCGGAGAAATGAATTCCGATGTTCAGAAAAACAAGTTAGAGCCGGAGTTATGAGTTATAACTCCGGCCCCTGACTTTTGGTTGATTGTCACACCTGGATCGAATGTTGCGGCCAGCTGCCAAATTCAAGCGACGCGTTCGATGGTGACCGATTCAAGCACTACTGGCTTGTGTGGCTTGTCCTGCCCGTTGCGCGGGACCTTCGAGATTTTGGTGGCGATGTCCTGACCTTCAACCACTTCACCGAAGATGGTGTGGTTGCCGGTAAGATGAGGTGTCGGCGCGACGGTGATGAAGATCTGACAGCCGTTGGTGTTGGGTCCGGAATTCGCCATGGCCAGTCTGCCGGGCTTGTCGAACTTGTGCGCGGAGCCTTTGGTCTCGTCCTGGAAGCGATAGCCGGGACCGCCCATGCCTGTGCCGGTGGGGTCGCCACCCTGAATCATGAAGTCAGGGATGACGCGGTGAAAAATCGTGCCGTCGAACAGCTTGTCTTTGGACTTGGCGCGCGTGGTGGGATGCGTCCACTCCTTGGAGCCCTCGGCCAGTTCGATGAAGTTCTTGACGGTGACGGGCGCATCGGCCTCAAAAAGGCGAACGGTGATTTTGCCTTCAGTGGTGGAGAAGACGGCGTAGGTACCTGCTGCGAGTGACATGGAGACTCCTGAGTTTTTGTGGCGTCCCAGAACTGAAAATCAAGATCCTTCGACTGGCTCAGATCCGGCTCTGGGACACCCAGTTTTTAATTACTGTTTGGGCGTGGCGGGCATCGCCGAGTGGACTGCAGGTGCTGCGGGCGCGGCTGCACCGGGCGGCGGTGGAATTGGCTGGCCTTCGCGAACGATGGTGACCTTCTTGAGCATCACGGGTTCGAGCGGCTTATCGTTTGAGTCGCGTTGAACACGAGCGATGGTCTGGACCACAAGAACGCTGGAATCGTCGCATTGGCCGAAGAGGGTGTATTTCTGGTTGAGAAAGTCGCCGGCCTTCTCGGTAATAAAGAACTGGCTGCCGTTGGTGTTCGGGCCGGAATTGGCCATAGCCAGTTTGCCGGGCGTGTCGAAATTCAGATTCGGATCGAATTCGTCGTCAAAAGCGAAGCCGGGATCGCCCATTCCGGTGCCTGTTGGGTCGCCGCCCTGAATCATGAATTCAGGAATGACGCGGTGGAAGGTAGTTCCGTCGTAGTAGGGTTTGTGGTGCTGCTTCTTCTTGGTGGCGGGGTCGGTCCAATCAATGGTTCCCTCGGCCAGGCCGATGAAATTGGCAACAGCCTTGGGGGCCTGCTTCTCGTAAAACTGGCACGTAATGCGGCCCATCGATGTATCCATCACCACCGTGGGGCCATTGGGATGGACCAAGGCCGCAGCGCTGGCCTGCGGTGCATCCGGTAGATCCTGCGGCGATGCGGGTTGCGTAGGTGTGGACTGTTGTGCGGCCGCACCGCCAGCTAAGGCCGCGGTCAGGGTGGAAAGAAGAAGCGCATGCGAAAATTTCATGACGTGTTTGAGGTTAAATCATGCGGCGGGGGGACTGCCAGAGGCTAGTTGCCAGGTTGTATCGTATCCTCATGACATTTACCGGGCTTGAACCGTCTTTCCGGCGCATGGCGTTTGCTCTGTGCATGATTTGTTGTCTTGGAATCTTCGCCGTTCCCACGTGGTCGCAGGCAGCAAAGCCTGCCGGTGGCGACAAGCCTGCCACTGGCGACGCGCAGGCAGGAGCCGATAAGGCCGCAGCTGATAAGGCCGCCGATAAGGCAGCGCTTCCTCCGCTGCCCGCCGAGGCCCACACGCAGCAGTCCATTGAACTTGCCGGCAAGACGCTCCGTTACACGGTAACCGTTGGTGCATTCCCGGTACGCGACGGCGACGGAAAGACCGCCGGACAAGTGGTTGTTACGGCGTATACGGTGGAGGGCGAGAACCGCCCCGTAACGTTTGCCATGAATGGCGGACCGGGCGCGTCGTCGGTTTATCTCAATTTTGGCGCCATCGGGCCCAAGCATTTGCAGGCGGGCAATGACGGCGATAGCCCATCCGATCCGACAGTGCTTTCGGACAACCAGGGAACATGGCTGGACTTTACCGACCTGGTTTTCATTGACCCCGTTGGAACCGGTTTCAGCCGCGCGAGCGTGCCGGAGGCGGACGCCAAGAAGCTGTTCTACTCCACCACGCCGGACATCGAATATCTTTCGCGCGTCATCTACGACTGGCTGGTCAAGAACAGCCGGCTCAGTTCGAGGAAGTATTTTGTTGGCGAGAGCTATGGCGGATATCGCGGGCCGCGCATTACGCATTATTTGCAATCGCAACTTGGCGTCGCGATGAATGGCGTCGTGCTGGTGTCGCCGTATTTGAATCCGACTATCGAAGATGGCGGCGACCTGTCGCCCGTGCCGTGGATGATGACGCTGCCTTCGATCACGGCGGCTCACCTGGAACGCGAGAACAAACTGACGCCGCAAGCCATGGCCGATGTCATCGCTTATACCCGCGGCGATTACGCGACCACGTTGCTGAAGGGGCGTTCAGACCCGGATGGCACGCAGAGAATGATTCAACACGTGACAGAGTTGTCCGGACTCGATCCGGCATTTGTGAAGTACTCCGGGGGCCGGCTTGAGACGGGTGCTTACCTGCGGGAGGTGTTTCGCGAGCAGGGCAAGC
>Ga0302320_10010522_pt1 | contig 19705 bp, 22 predicted proteins | sample Bog_T0_3_FD_202130 | JGI IMG/M metagenome (GOLD analysis project Ga0302320, IMG submission 202130) | Peat permafrost microbial communities from Stordalen Mire near Abisko, Sweden - Bog_T0_3 | ecosystem: Environmental > Terrestrial > Soil > Wetlands > Peat | place: Sweden: Abisko, Stordalen Mire... | reverse complement strand
GCAAGAACTCCCGGAACATCCCGGCTTCTGAAATCGGAATGATCGTCGTCCCGATGTCGCGGATGCGGCTCAAGTCGTCGTCGCGGTAGAGCGGCCGACGGTCGTCCAGTGCGGCGACACGCTGGCCAAGCCAACCGTGCAGGTCGAAGGAGCGGGCGAACACCTCGTTGGCGCGCTGGTGGGCTGCGGTTTGGTAGCTGCTTTCCGCCGGCAGGGTGAAGACGGCGGTTTCTACCCGGCGCGCCTTGATCAGAAAGTCCACGGGCACGACGACGTTGCCGCGACCGACCACCTTCGCGTTCGGCTCATAGTCCAGGCCGGTGTCATCGATCAGGCTTTCCACCTCTTCGGCGAAGCTGCCCTGTGCGGCGATCCGCTGGGTGAAGACCAGATCGGCGACGCGGATGCATGCCTGCCCGAGCCGGATGATGCCGGGGACCAGATCGTCCGGCGCCACTTCACACGACAGGGCGCCCTTGGTGTGGGTGATGCCATAGGACTCCAGTACGTCCGTCGTCAGTCGCTTCCGGCGCGCGGACTTCAGCGGGCGGATATCGAGCTGGTCCAGCCACAGGAAGGTGTTGCCGAAGTCGGTCAGGGTGAGGGGGGCAACGTCGGTCAGAAGATCGCGCTGGTTCGCGATGAACAGGTCCACCGACGAACCATCCGGGTAACGGAACGCCGTCGAAATGCGCACGTGCCCTTTCGGTACCGCGTCCACGCCTTCGATCAGCGGGTTGTGGTTCAGGATCGTTGCGGCTGTCGTCGTCTTCATCATGGCCCCGACCCTTTCACATGCCGTCCAAGTCGGGAGGCACGATCAACGTGCCCTCATGAGTTATTTGGGCCATTTGGCAGAAGGCGTCAAATACAGCCTTCAGAGGGCGCCCATTCAGGTCGCTGCGGTCGTTCACGTCTCGCTTCAGGTTGTCGCGTGGGCAGTCTGGGGTACGGAGCGCGTGCTTATGGCTGCGGCCGGCGGGCCGGTGGGGACGGCTGTCCACCTCAAGGCGGCAGATCGGGCCGACCCCCGCCACCTTGACGTTGAGGGTCTTCGCTCCCGTCTCCGAGACCAACTGGATGGTGAGCCGGGCGTCCACGCCGTCGGCGTTGGTGATCAGGATGTCCTTCGCCTCCCATGCGGCCGATATGTCGCTGCGCTGGGCAAGTCGAATATCCCCGATGATGCATTTGCCGGGCAGATCACGGAGACGCCTGAACTCGGAACCGTCCATTTTCTCCTTTGCCTCACACCGTTGGCCGTCGCATTGATCGTCTCCTTGTCGCACAACGGCGCATGAATTGCGCTGCGGCTTTCGGCTTTGCGGCACTTTGAGGGGAGGTGTGACCTATCCGAAATCACCATGATAAAACCATACATCCATAGTACCATGGTGGCATTTGCGTGGGCTGGGCAACGCTCCCGGTAAAGCGCATATTGGTCCTGCCAAGCCGTCCCCGCATGCCGAACGGATCCCGTATGAGCCATCGGCCATAATTGGCTAGGATGCGGGGACGCAACGGCGACACGGGTTCTATCACGGCATGCCCATCGGTTCACCGGGCATCTCCCCGCACCACCAGCCCTCCCGGCCCCATATCTCTGCGTATCTCTGCGATTCTCTGCGAATCTTCGATAATCTCTGAGAATCTGGCCGTGCTCCGCCAGCCTACGCAAAGATTCGCAGAGATACGCAAAGAGTCGCCTTTCAGTTCGATGGCAGGATAGGCATTGTGGCTCCACAATGCGGGGGCTTACTCGCCTCGCTCGACGAGATCACCCCTGCACCGCGCCCTTGAGCACTGAGCACCATGCTGGCAAGGTCGAGACCGTGCTCACCACAGACCGTGGTGTCGGTCCTGGAGGCGTCCCCGCGTTATTCCGAATTCCGGTAGCACCGATCCCCTGCCCGGGTATGACGGACATCGGGGCCGGGTAACGCCGATGCCCCGGCCGGGCAGCACGATTTCCGGGCCGTGAATCACATTCAGGGAGTTGGCCGAAGACGGCATGGCGCTATGCCATCATGCAACTATGCCATCATAGCAGTGCAGCATTGCGCGCCTCTGTGCGTAAACGTGCTAAAGGAGGTTTACATCGGCCGTCGCCGGGGGTACAACAATACGCAGGTTTACACGTTACCAATGGGGGCGGTCATGGCGGTCTACGGATATTGCAGGGTCAGCACCGACCGACAGGCGGACGAAGGCGAGAGTCTGGGGGCGCAGCAACGGACCGTCGAAGGCTACGCCATGATGCACGGCATGGTCCTGGATCGCGTGTTCATCGAGCGCGGCGTGTCTGGGGCGAAACCGATGGCCGATCGTCCGGAGGGGGCGAACCTTTTGGCCGTCCTGAAGCCGGGCGACGTGGTGGTGACGCCGAAACTCGACCGCATGTTCCGGTCCGCCAATGACGCCCTAAACGTCTGCGACCGCATGAAGGTGCGGGGTATTAGCCTGCACATGATCGACCTGGGGGGCGATGTGACCAGCAACGGGATATCGAAGTTGGTCTTCACCATCCTGTCGGCCGTCGCTGAAGCCGAACGCGACCGCTGCCGGGAACGTATCCGGGACGTGAAGGAGGACCAGAAGGCTCGCAACCGCTATCTGGGGGGCACGCCACCCTTTGGTTGGATCGTCGGTGACAACGGCGATCTGGAGGAAGTCCCGGAGCAACAGGCCGCGATTCGCTGCATGGTCGAACTGAAACAGGCCGGGCAGTCCCTGCGGGCAATTGCCGACGCCATGAAGGCCGGCGGCTTCGATCTGTCGCATGTCGGGGTGAAGAAGATCGTCAACGCGGCCTTGGGCCGTGCGGGCGATCGGGACGCGGCATAGGAGGAACAACCATGCGCCTCGATTTCTGCGTTGCCTGCGGCGAACGCGATCCGGCATCACTCGAACACCACCACCTTGTTCCCCGCAGTGCCGGCGGCTCCGATGACGACGCCAACCTGATGACCTTGTGCCACGCCTGCCATGGCAAGATGCATGGCTACCGTCGGCAGAATGTGCGCGTGCTGACTACGGCCGCCCTGGCAGCCAAGAAGGCGGCGGGCGCGGTGCTGGGCAACCGGACCAACCTCTCCGAGGCATCGGCCCTTGGCGCCGCTGCCAACGCGGCACAGGCCGCACAGTTCGCGGCCAACGTCCTGCCGATCGTCTCGACGATCCAGGCCAGCGGCATCACCACGCTCAAGGGTATCGCCGAAATTCTGAACGCTCGGGGCATCCGCACGGCTCGGGGTGGATCGTGGTACGCTTCGACGGTCAAGAACCTGATGGGAAGGACCGGGGCGACCGCATGAGGAAGAAGCCCCCCAGCCCTGCGGACGAAACGCCGCAGCCGATTCCCGAGGGTTCCGATCTGTTCGGCGACGGGGCCGCCCGTTCGGGCCTGACCCCGATCATGGGGCGGATGCTCGATGCGGCCGAGACCATTGCCAGCGGTGACCCGCCCGACCGCGTGGATTACCTGCATTCGGTCCTGTGCCAGGTCGGGTTGCCCCGCAGCCGGACGGATACCGAGACCTTCGAGCGGACCAGTGGCGCCGTCTCCCTGCTGGTGAAGGCGGGCGAATTGTGGAACGGCCGCGAATGGGTGAAGCAGCCCCTGCCCTACGGCACCCGCCCCCGGCTCGCCCTGGTGCATGTCAGTTCGGAGGCGATCCGCACGAAGTGCCGTACCGTCGAGATCGGCAACAGCGTCCGCGATTTCCTCCTGAAGCTCGGTGCGGATGCCGGCGGGCATGAGTATGGACGGTTCCAGACCCAGATGAAGGCCCTGGCAGCATGCGAAATGTGCCTGGGCATCGGAAACCGCACCGTGAAGGCTCAACCCATCGAACAGTTCGAGGCGTGGCTACATGGGACTGGCCGACAGGCGACCCTTTGGCCGGGCATCCTCACGCTGTCGCAGCGGTTCTATGAGACCTTGGGCGATCTGGCCGTGCCCATGGATCCGCGCGCCCTGGCAGCCCTTCGGCACTCGGCTCTCGCCCTGGACACCTACACGTGGTTGGCCCATCGCCTGCACCGCGTCCGCCAGCCGGGCGGCACGAAGCTGTCGTGGTCGAACCTCCGGGGCCAGTTCGGGCAGGAATATGGCAATCCGAAGGACTTCAAACGGGAGATGACCAAGGCGCTACGGGCGGTGCTGGCCGTGTACCCGGACGCCCATGTGGAGGATGTGCCCGGCGGCGTCCTTCTGCATCCATCGCCCCCGCCGATCCCGAAGGCCCTGGTGACGGTCAGGAAGCCCGAGGGGTGATGGTACGGGACATCACCCCCCCCCTCTCGGTGTGGGAAACTGGCAGGATGACCAGAGTTATCCACGGGACATCACCCCCCCCTGGTACGGGACATCACCCCCCCCTGATGCCGAGTCGAGTACGGGACATCACCCCCCCCTAAAACCGGTAGTAGATCCCGGTAGATTCTTTTCCGGTAGATGGCCGCCATGACCTGTGGAAAACCGGGCCTAAAGTCCGCAGTCACTTGGCAGGAAAATTCGACGCCATAGCCACGGCTCATGCGTTTTGCTCGGCAGGAAGCGTCATGGCGCCGACCACGCAACCGGCATCGCACGAGCGCACGCCATCCCTTCAAAATTTCCACCGACACCCCAACCTATGGGGCTTCGACACGTCACCGCATACCAATTCCCTTCGCAGCATAGTGGCATGGTGCTATAGTGTCGTTCTCAATGGCATCCGAGGTGCCCTCATGGCGACCGATCTGACTTCTGCACCGCTGGCCTACACGGTCCCGGCCTTTTGCCTGGCAACCGGCATCAGTCGGCGGACGTTCTACGCTCTCCAGAAACGCGGTGAAGGACCGCCCGTGACGAAGATCGGCCGACGCACGCTCGTCCGTCGTGAAGCGGCCGAGACATGGCTCAAAGCCCGGGAGGCCGCATGACGAACGTGATCGACTTCCCCGGCCCTGATGGCGCCAAAGGCAAACGGGGCGACTTCTTCGCGGTCGACCGCCGAGCATGGGCTCGAGCCTGCGGCCTGGGAATGAACGCGGCCGTGGCGTACCTCGTGCTGGCACGGTTCTCCGGTCCTGACCAACGAACCACCAAGGCCGGAACAAATGCCGTCGAAACCTATACCGGGATTTCTCGCCAACGGGCAAAAGCCGCTGTTGCTGCCCTTGAACAGAACGGCCTGATCACGGCGGCTGAGGGCATCACCAGAAAAATCGTACCCGCACATGAAGTCCGTGGTTGCGAAGGATATCCGCTTCCGAAGTTGGACGATCAAGAAGACGAATTACTGGTTACTCTCATGTGCGGCGAAACCTACGTTCCGCCAAGAGGTGATCGAGAATGGAAAGGATGGGCTAACCCGCGCACAGTCGCTGGTTATCTTGTCAACAAGGGGTGGGCAAGGGAAGCAGGCAACAACCATTTTATCCCGACGCCCTATGATGCCAAGAAGGCCGCAGAACCAGACTGGACGTGGCTACCGAATGCCCTGGTGACTGGCGCCGATAACGAAACGCCCCCGGTCGAGTTGGTGCGGGGGACGCAGGATGTGATGACGTTGCGGCTCCTGGTGGACCTCTACCACGCGCAAAGCCTGACCAGTGACGGGGGCATCCACTGGCGACGCATCCGTCAGGAATTCACCAGAGCAAAGGTCGGGGAGCGCGGTCCCTTCGTCGTGTGGGGGTTCGTCGCGGGAAGCTCAATGACATGGCCGACCACTCCCTTCACGGCTCCGCATATGATCGGCCGCAATAGCAAGGGACCGGACGGCAAGGAACGGGATGAGGGCTGGCCGCTGTTCTGGGATCGGTGGGGCACCCTGACCAGACTGGGCTTGGTCGAAAAGGTTGGGCACCTGATCGAGGCGGACACTGGCGAGGCTGAGATCATCCATCCCTACGCCATCGGTAATGGGGAACCCATCGAGCAAGAGGCCCGCGAACAGGCCCACGCCGCTGGTCGGGCTATGGTCACCGATGGTCAATACGAATGGGCGAAGAACCATTTTGGGCAGGCACCATGGCTCGCCCCGGTCCCTGCCCACATGGCGAACGTCCAGATGGTCGGCATTGCCCGCCTGAAGTACCGCCCCCGGACGGCGTTGACGGCAGCGTGGTGGGCTGAAACGCAGGACCGATGCAAGGGCCATATCGAGCGTTACACAAAGCTCCGGGCCGGCATTGCACTCGGCTCGACGGCCGCCGCAGGAAGCTGCTGAAAACTGCACACCTGTTCATATGCAACATCAAGGGTACATCAAGGGGGGATCAAGGGGACTTCAAAGGACCTACTACCACCATTCCGCCTTCGGCGGCGGCGTCCGCATTCGGTCGATCCGACCCCGGAGCACATCTTGATGTGCGAGGACGGCGGAGCGAAACCATAAGCTCTGAAGCCGCGTGCGCGAGCGCGAGGGCCGACTTTCAGCGATCGACAGGTGCATCGACCTTGAGATCAAACCGCCATCATGTCATGATGCGTAACAAGCCTGCGTAACACTGAGAGGCGACGATGCTGACCGCGGATCGCTACATCCCCATGAGCATGATCGAAGCCCTTCGGGCCGACACCCATCGGCCGATGACGCCGACGCACGCCCCCATCATCGTGTCGGAAGTCCTGGACGGCGGGTGCATCCTCTACCGGATCAACCGGACCATCACCCCAACATCGGTGCAGCGGCACCGCTGATTTGCTCTCCATGGGGACGGTTGGACCGTCCTGTGCCCCTCCTGCCAACGGTGTGCGTAACAGGCTTGCGTAACGATCCATCTTCCCATAGAGTGTTACGCATAGACGTTACGCACTATGGGGCAGGGAATGGCGGCACTTCTGGCACTCGACCTGGGAACTTCGACCGGGTGGGCAATGCGGGCCGACGACGGGCGGATCGTTCACGGCACCATCGAGTTCCGGCCCGGACGCTTCGAGGGCGGCGGCATGCGCTTCCTGCGGTTCGGCCGATGGCTGGACGAGGTTCGGGAGACGGCTCCCGGCGGCATCGCCGAAATCCACTTCGAGGAAGTCCGTCGGCACCGTGGCGTTGACGCCGCGCACGTCTATGGCGGGCTGATGGCGACCCTGACGGCCTGGTGCGAACGACACAGCATTCCCTACAGCGGCGTTCCCGTCGGCACCTGGAAGCGTCCCCTGACCGGGAAGGGCAACGCCGACAAGGCCAAGGTGATGGAGGCCATCACGGCGCGCGGGTTTACTCCCGATGGTCAGGATGACGCCGACGCTTTGGGCATCCTGCTGTCGGTGGAGGGGGTGCGGCATGCTGCGTAACAAGCCGCGTAACAACGCCCCCGACGATAACCAGGTCATGCTCGGCCGGCGGTATCAGACTCGTCTGGCGGCTGGCGCCAGCAACCGCACCTTGGCCAGGGAACTGGGCATCGTCGAAGGCAGCATCCGGAACGCCTTGCTCTACGCGAAGGCGGCCGACCTTGCCGGAAGTCGTCCAGGCTGGCCGTCGGAAGCTGATATCGCGGGTATGTCGATCCGGGAGGTTCGTACCCTGCTGACGAGCGACGGCACCGAGGATGCCCCGGGCCTGAAACGCCTGAAGGCGGCATGGCAGGGCGCCGACGATGCCGACCGTGACGCATTCACCAGATGGGCGGGGCTGAGTTTTCCGACGCCAGAAAAAGGGCCGGACCCGATGCCCGAGACGGTGGCCGCGCCGATCGCTACCACGACCGAGGCCGCGCCTCCGTTTGACCAAAAGCGGCTGAAGGCGCGCGTCGAGAAAGCGATTGCCCGGGGCGTTATGACCGTTGGGAAACTCGCCGCCTTGGCTGATGTCCCGTCCAGTTCATTGCGCGGATGGCTGAAGGGCCGGGCCTTCGCTGCCGAGCATTTACCAAAGGTTGCTGCGGCCATGAACGACCTGATGGGAGGCTGACCGATGGAACAGGCTGCGAAGGTGCTGCTGGGACGGTTATTCGAGAAGACGAGCGCGAAGGGCCGGACCTATTTCACCGGACGCCTGGGGGCTGCGCGCTGCGTCATGCTCAAGGACGAGAGGGTCGAGGGCACCGATCCGGTGTGGCAAATCTTCGTCCAGGACGGCGACACCGGCCCCCGTCCAGAAACGCACCAGAAGCCCGCTGATGGGCCTTTGGGCAATTCCGGTGTTGGGCAGCGGAAATCGCATCAACGCGCCCCAGCGGCCAACGGGAGGGCGGCGCGGGCCTATCGTGACTGCCAGGCTCCGTTGGATCGTGACGGCCGCGATGACCTGGACATGCCTTTGCCCGACGACATGCGGTAAGGGCGCGAGACCATAGTTTCATGCCACCATGAAACCATAGGACCGTAGCTGTCAGGTCGGAAGACCGAGGCTCTTCACACACGAGGTAAACGCCATGGGTATCGTTGAGGCATTCGATGGATGTGGAGAGGTGGACCGGTTGGCTGCCGCCGTCCGCGAGTGGGTGACCGAGGGCAACCCGGCTGACAACGTCCTCGACACCATCGAGAGCGCGATCATCAACGGGCTGGTGGGTTCCGGGAAGGTCCTGCCGGAGATCGCGACAGAAGCCGGGCGCATCCTTCGAGACCGCATCCGCTATGCCGTGTTCCGTCCCTGGGACCACTACCCCCTTGATGAATTCGGCGCAAAGCTGGCGCTGCTGACCCATGGGACCGAACCCTATGACGGAGACTGGGAGGCGATTTCCGATGCCTTCCTCGATCCGATACGTGACGACTTGATTCGCAAGGGCTGCCCCGCAGACGTAGCCGGGGGCTGGGCGGAAGAGATCGCAGGCCACTCCGCGCACTTCGCGTTCGAGATGGCCCATTCCGGCGGGCACCAGATGGGGAGGGCGTGAGTCCATGAAGCGCCTCGTCGTGACCGACGCGCCCGGAACCCCTGCCGTCCTGGTGACGGCCTACGATTCCGATGGCGGCCGGATTGAGGTGCCCATGGCTCCGATCCGTGCCCTGAAGCTGGCACGCGATTTACTCGACGCGGCTGAGAGTCGGCTCCGGACACAGCGGGAGGCGGGCGAAGCGGTGAGATAGCGGCAAGGCACCATGATACCATGATAGCATGGGCCTATGGTTGAACCGCAGCTTGCCAAAGGATTTCGACAAAAATCTGGGGGCGATGATGGGTGGCTTCGGCAGCGGCGGGCATAACAGGACGGGCCGATCCACCACGGCCGAAGCGCGGTCCATAGACGTGAACCGCCTGAACCGCGAGGGCTGCCTCGTGCCCGGCTGGCGCGGAAACTGGCAATGGAGCCGCGACGGGCAACGGGTGTCCTTCATCGGCATGGAGACCGAAGACGGTGCCGTGACGCTGGTCTATCGCTGGCGCCGGGGCGAAAGCCCCTGGCAGGATGTGCGCGAACAGGTGCCCGTCGTCTGGACGCCGTGCCGATATGGCGGCCGTCGGCCCTATTTCGTCTGTCCGGGCGTGGTCAACGGCAGGACCTGCGGCCGGACCGTCGTGAAGCTCTACGCCGACGGCGCTTATTACCTCTGCCGCCATTGTTACCGCCTGACCTATCCGTGCCAGCGCGAACGCACCCTTGATCGCACCATTCGTCGCGCCGATCGCATCCGCATGAAGCTGGGGGGCGAGCCGGGCATGTTGAATCCGTTTCCGCCGAAGCCGAAGGGGATGCACTGGGCAACCTACGGCCGCCTTTACGATGAGGGGCGTGCCGCTGCGGCGACGGCCAACGGCCTGTTCATGGAACGGCTCGGGGAGATCGAGAGCAAGTTTCTATGCGACGATCCGCACATTGAACCGCGTGCGCCGCGCCGCGCATCCCGAAAGGAGTTCTGGGCATGACGAGACGATCCGCGAAGGTGGTCCAACTGGTCCCGGCCGATGGTGGCCGGTCCCCACTTGCCCATTCCATGGCGTTGTTCAACGCCACCCGACACGGCGTCATGTCTCGCCATACCGTCATGCCCTGGGAAGATCGGGGCGAGTACCAGGAACTCGTTGATGCCCTGGTTACCGAGTATGCCCCGGCCGGACCGACCGAGCGCCACCTGGTCGAAGAGGTGGCGAGCGTCATGTGGCGGCGGCGGCGCCTGGAATTGGCTGAGGGCGCGGCCTATGCCATCGGCATCCGGAAGGCGATATCACCGTACGCGGAGACAGCCAAAACTGCGGTGGCTCATCTGGGGATCACCCTTCGGAATGAGGATGTGAGCTTCGAGACGGCCTTGACCGCAACCGATGAAGAGACGGCCAAGGAACTGCGGGCGGAACGGGCGGCATCGGAGAAGGCATTCAAGGCGTTCAAACACCTTGGCGGCTATGCCGGCCTGCGGGACGAGTCCGAGGAAGTCTACCGGGAGGCCCTGGCCATGCTGGCGTCGGGGACGCGGGACTGGTGGTTGGATGAGGAACCGACCGAGACGGCGGAAGCCCTGCACGAGTGGTTGCGCGACACGGTGACGGCGCTTCAGCGACAGGTGACGGAGATCGAGCATCGGGAGGCTATTCGGGACCACACCAAGGGCGTGGCCTTCGACCCCGATAAGCTGGAACGGCTGGCCCGATACGAAACCCATTTGGACCGGAAGATGGAACGCACCGTCGGCATGTTGATCAAGCTGCGGGAACTCCGGGCGCAGCGCAGTCCGCCGACGGCATGAAGGGGATGGGGTTTTCGGTCACTCACCCGCGCGCGAGCTGGTATGCGGCATAGGAGTTTCGGATATTTCGGATATTGCGTTTACTTCGGCCAACGACAAATGATAGGGAGGGGCACGCACCTGGGAGAGCCGCCATGAACATGATGACCGCGAAGACGGACGCCGTGGTTCCGACGGAAGCCGACGCCGGCCTTGCCGAAGAGGCCAGCCGCGTCCTTGCCCCGCGTGTCCAGGCCGGCGAGCTGCGGGTGCATCTCGATGACGGCCAAGTCCTCACCTTGCCCCGCGCGGCGACGCGGCTTCTGTCCCACCTGCTGACCGAGATGGCCCATGGCAATGCCGTCACCCTGATCCCGGTGCACGCCGAGATGACGACGCAGGAAGCCGCCGACTTCCTGAATGTCTCCCGGCCGTTCCTGGTCGGACTGTTGCAGTCGGGCGCCATCCCCTTCCGCAAGGTGGGCTCCCATCGGCGTGTTCGGTTTCAGGACGTGAAGGGGTATAAGGACCGGATCGACACCGCGCGCGAGCGCACCCTCGACGAGCTGGCCGCGCAGGCTCAAGAGCTGGGCATGGGATACTGACCGATGGCGGCTTTCACCGTCGTCTATGATGCCTGCGTGCTGTACCCGGCACCGTTGCGTGACCTGCTGATGCGGCTGGCCCTAACCGACTTGTTCCGGGCGAAGTGGACCGACGCCATCCACGAGGAATGGATATCCAACGTCCTCAAGGACCGGCCCGACCTAACCCGACCACAGTTGGAGCGTACCCGCGACCTGATGAACACCCACGTCCGGGACTGTCTGGTGGAGGGGTACGAGCATCTGGTCCCCTGCATCGAGCTACCGGACCCGAATGACCACCATGTCGTTGCTGCCGCGATCCACGCTCGGGCGGACGCCATCGTGACCTTCAACCTGAAGGATTTCCCGCCCGCCGTCCTGAACCCGCTCCGGCTCGAATCTCTGCACCCGGACGACTTCATCCGCCACCAAATTGACCTGGACACGGCGGCTGTCCTGGTCGCGGCGCAGCGGCACCGGGCAACCCTTCGGAACCCGCCGAAGACGGCGGCCGAGTACCTGGAAACCCTCGAACGCCAGTCGTTGCCGAAGACGGTTGCGGCTCTGCGGGGCTTTGCCGGGCTGCTCTGAGAAGTCCCATAGAGGCAAGCCATTATACCACCATGTCATCTTTTCTTCATCGTTGCATGCTGGCATAGGCCCATTGTAGCATTCCAGCGCACCACAGCGCAGCGGGCCGGAAATGCCGATCATCGGAGTATGCGGGCGCAAGGGCGGCTCGGGGAAGACCACGACGGCCGTTCATCTGGCGGCGGAACTGGCATCTAGGGGCCTGTCCGCGGCCGTGATCGACTGCGACATTCAGGGCAGCGCCACCCATTGGGCGGAACCCGGCAACCTGCCCGTCCCGGTCCACCACATGCCCCTGGAGTCCGATGGACAGGTGGCCGAGTGGTCCAGGGCCGTCCGTGCGATCCAGGCGCAATACGTCATCCTCGACAGCCCGCCCCATCTGGACGCGGCCTTGGGTGGCGTCATCGGCCTGTCGGATGTAGCTGTGATCCCCTGCGGGCCGTCTGGCCTGGACCTGATAGCGACGGGCGAGACGGTCGGCCTGGTCCGGGAAATCCGGAATGCTCGGGGCAATGGCCGTCCCCTGGTGCTGTTGGTGCCGAACCGGATCGATCGGCGGACATCGAGCGGCCGGGAACTGAAAGACGCCTTGGCCGACATGGGCGAGCCGGTGGCGCCCGAAATCCATTACCGGACCGCCTTCGCGGATGCCTTCAACACCGGGGCCTGGGTTGGCGCCTATGCCCCGCACAGCCCTGCCCACAAGGAAATGGTCACCCTGGCAGGGTGCGTGCTGAAACGACTGGAGCAACTTCCATGACGGTGCAGAAGCCGGGCCTGCGGGCGCGGAGCAGTTCGGTACAGGCAGCATTGACGGCGCAGAGCACGGGGGAGAAGCCTCCCGAGTTGCCGCCGCCCCCGCCGGCCCTGCCGATCGTCGCGGAGAAGGCGAAGCCTGTCGGGCTGTCCGTCCGCCTGGATCACGACACCCACGAGGCATTGCGTCGGATCGCCTTCGATGAACGGGTGTCGATCCATTCCCTGTTGATGGAGGGGGTGGATTTGGTGTTGAAGAAACGCCTGAAAACATGACCCTTTACGGGTCCGGTGGACTGCAATCAAAATTCTGGCACGGCACGGACAAAGGTTAGCGCCGCCAATACGCGCCATTGATGGCAAAAGGACTGAAGAGCGAATGCCTACACTCGACTGGATCGGCAAGAAGGCCGTGGTCAATCATCATCGGGATGTGCCGTATCGGCTGTTGCACTGTGACAAGTCGAAGTCTGTCGGTGATCCCGATGCCGGGAACCTGCTGGTGCAGGGCGACAACCTTGAGGCCCTGAAGGCGCTGCTGCCCTACTACGCCGGCAAGGTGAAGTGCATCTATATCGACCCGCCCTACAACACCGGCAATGAGGGATGGGTTTACAATGATAATGTTAATTCACCTGAAATTCTCGCATGGCTAGGCAGGGTTGTAGGCAAGGAAACTGAAGACCTATCACGCCATGACAAATGGCTTTGTATGATGTATCCGCGCCTACGTCTATTAAGAGATTTTCTTCACACTGAAGGTGTAATTTATATCAGCATCGATGATATCGAGGTAGCTAGACTAAGAGCTATATGCACCGATATATTCGGCGAGAGCAATTTTATTGCAAATTTTATTTGGAAAAAAATGGATAGCCCAAGCTCCAACGTTGGCGAACGAGTAGTGTCGAATTATCACGACCACATACTTTGTTTTGCTCGCGATAAAAATAAGGCCGATCTCGTCCAACTTCCATCACCTGATATACTTAAAGCCTATCCTGTACTAGTGAATGGGAAGCGGGCGCGCTGGCGCCAATTGCGAAAAAACGGCAAAGCAGCACGTCGCTCTGACCGCCCGAACTCCTGGTTCGCAATGATGGCCCCCGATGGAACAGAGGTATGGCCGATACATCCAAAAGAGAATTGGGAGGGGCGTTGGAGTATAGGACCGGACACCTGGGAAAACATAAAAAATACAGACGAAGTAAAATGGGAGCTGCGATCATATGGTTGGACGCCGTATCGGATCGAATTTGCAAGCGATACGCCTACCATGCCGATGCCATCCATAATTGAGGAGGTCAGCCAAAACAGGCAGGCTAAAGCGCAAATAAATCAGATACTTGGAACAAATCACGGCTTTGAAACACCTAAGCCTTTCGATCTTATTGAGCTACTAATTTCTGTGTGTGGAGACAATCAAGCATTAGTAATGGATAGTTTTTGCGGCTCAGCCTCTACAGGCCACGCCGTCCTCTCTTTAAACAAGAAGGATAATGGAAATAGAAAATTTATAATGATTGAAATGGATGAATTAATTTCAGAAGAAGTCGCCGCGACGAGGTTAAAAAATGTAGTGAATGGATTTAAAACCTTTACCAAGGCTACTGACTTAATTCACGAAAAGCGGCTCGGATTGCGCGATTTACAAAACATGACGCCTGTTTTTGAGGAGCTAGATGAAATAAAAGATGAAAAGTCGCTCGACTATGATGAGATAGAACGTGCATTTGAAGATGGCGCTTTGCGGTTACGGGGGGTGCGCCCTGCTGGACAGCAGGTGCCAGGACTCGGTTCGGGCTTCCGCTTCTGCACCCTGGGCGAACCGCTGTTCGATGCAGACGGCAACGTAAGCCCGTCCGTCACCTATCCCGATCTTGCCGCCCATGTCTTCTTCTGCGAGACGGGCTCGCCAATTCCGCGCCGAGCGGATGGCACAACGCCGCTGATTGGCGCGTTTCAGGGCCGAGCGATTTATCTCCTTCACGCCGCCGACAGCATCGGCGTGGCCAACTCGAATGCCGGGAATGTGTTGACGGCCTCCGTCCTGGAGGCGCTGCCCGTGCCGGAAGACGGCTTCACAGGCGCGCGGATTGTCTATGGCGAAGGCTGTACGGTGCCGGATGATCGGCTGAATGCCCTGGGCGTGACCTTCAAGCAGATTCCCTATCAGATCGAGGGGCTGTGATCCATGAGTGGCCAGCCCCCCCGCGAAGGCGAGATTCTGTTCTACTCCGGCCCGGACGGCACCACACGGCTTGAGGTGCTGTTTGAGGACGAAAGCTTCTGGCTGACTCAAAAGCGCATGGCCGATCTGTTCGATGTCGATGTGCGAACCATCAGTGAACACCTGAAAACCATCTTCAGCACGGGTGAACTGAGCGAGGAATCAGTTATCCGGAAATTCCGGACAACTGCCGCCGATGGCAAAAGCTACCTGACCGGCTATTACAACCTGGACGCCATCATCGCCGTGGGCTACCGCGTCAACTCGCGGCAGGCCACACAGTTCCGGCAATGGTCAACAACCGTATTGCGAGACTACATCATCAAGGGTTTTGTCCTGGATGATGAGCGTCTGAAGCATGGCAAGGTATTCGGCAAAGATTACTTTGACGAGCTACTCGAACGTATTCGAGAAATCCGCGCCAGTGAACGGCGTTTCTACCAGAAAATTACTGACATTTATCAGCAATGCAGCATTGACTATGACAAGGATTCGGATCACACCAGAGCATTATTTAAGCAGGTACAAAACAAGCTGCATTGGGCTGTCTCTGGGAAAACCGCGCCGCAAATCGTCGCCGAAGGCGCCGATGCCGCCAAGCCCATGATGGGGCTCAAGACCTGGAAAAACGCCCCGGACGGGAAAATCCTCAAGGCCGATGTGAGCATTGCCAAGAACTACCTGAATGAGGATACGATCAAGGCGCTTGAACGCATCGTATCCATGTATCTGGACTATGCAGAAAATCAGGCCGCACGGCAAATTCCCATGAAGATGACGGACTGGACGAAAAAGCTGGATGCATTCCTGACTTTCAACGAATATGAAATCCTGACCAATGCCGGCCCCATTTCTCATGAGGTGGCCAAGGCCCTCGCTGAAGCTGAATATCAAAAATTCAGGGTCATTCAGGATCATTCTTACGAAAACGATTTTGAACGCGAGGCCAAAAAGCAACTCGGCAAGGGCAGAACGCGGCGCAAATCGGAAAAATCCGGGGACAACGACGAATGAGCCTACCTGTCTTCGCACTGAAGGATTATCAGCGCCATTGTCTCGCCGCTCTGCGGCGGTTCCTGGAAAAGACCGTCGAGTTGGGCGCTGCCGATACGGCATTTTACGCCCTCACCAAGCGGCCTTTCGTGCCGCCGCCGGCTTTGCCCGGGCTGCCCTATGTCTGCCTGCGTGTGCCCACGGGGGGCGGAAAGACCATTCTGGCGGCGCATTCCATTGGTGTCGCGGCGGATAGTTTTCTGAGAACCGACGCGCCGACGATCCTCTGGTTCGTGCCGTCGCAGACCATTCGCGACCAGACTTTGGCGAGCCTGCAAGACCGCGCCCATACCAACCGCCGCGCCCTGGCTGATCGCTTCGGCGAAAATGTGCGGATCATGAGCACAGCCGATGCGCTCTACGCCAAACGCGCCGACTATGACGGCGGTGTGGTCGTGATCGTGGCCACAATCCAGGCGTTCCGGGTCGAAGAGACGGAAGGACGCAAGGTTTACGACGCCAACGGCGAATTGATGGACCACTTCACGGGCCTGGCCGAAGGGCTGCGCGCCGGCCTGGAACCGGGGCCGTCGGGTGATCCGGTGCCGTCGCTCGCCAATGTGCTGCGCCTGCGTCGTCCGATGGTGATTGTGGATGAAGCCCACAATGCCCGCACCAGTCTGTCTTTCGACACGCTGGCCCGCCTCAAACCATCCCTGATCGTCGAATTCACAGCGACGCCGGTCACGCCGGAAGAGCACAAGCCGGAAAAGGGCGTTTACGCCTCGAACATTCTGCACCATGTCTCGGCGGCGGAACTGAAAGCCGCCGACATGATCAAACTGCCGGTCATCTTGCGCGGTCGCCCGGAACCACGCGAGACCATCGGCGATGCCATCGCGTGGCTCGATGAGCTGGTGACCTTGGCGGGCGCGGAAGAGAAGGAAACCGGCGAATTCGTGCGGCCGGTCATGCTGATCCAGGCCGAAGCCAAATCCAAGGACCGGGAGACGCTCCATGCCGAGGTGGTCAAAAAGCTCCTGATCGACGATTTCCGGGTGCCTGCGGAGCATATCGCGCTGGCGACTGGGGATTCCCGCGAAATCGACGGCGTGGATTTGTTCGATCGCGCGTGCGCTTACCGTTTCATCATCACGCAACAGGCGCTACGGGAGGGCTGGGATTGCTCCTTCGCCTACGTGCTGTGCTCGGTGGCCGAACAGAAATCGCCGCGCGCGGTTGAACAGCTCCTGGGCCGCGTCCTACGGCTGCCCTATGCCCGACGGAAGCGCCGGGAGGAACTGAACCGCGCGTATGCCTTCGCCACCACCACCAGCTTTCAGAACGCGGCCAGCACGCTGCGCGATGGCCTGGTGAACAACGGCTTCGAGCGGGTCGAAGCGCAAGCCCTGGTCAGGATCGCCCCGGACGCCCTGCCCGGCCTGGGAGAGGATCGATCCGCCTATGAGGTCGACGAGCCGATCCCGCCCGAGGTGGATGCCGCAGCCTTCAAGCTCAATGTCGAAAAAGCAACGGGGGGACGGGTTGAAGTCGATCTCGAAACCGGGCGCCTGAAGGCGCGCGGGGCGTTGAGCGATTACGATAAAACCGCAATGCTGTTGGCGATACCGCAAGCCGCCGCCAAGGCCGTTGAAGCCCTGGTTCACAAATCGCGCGTCAACCGGCTGAAGCCGGTTGACGCGGCGCAAACCCAAATCCGCTTCGCCGTGCCTCAACTGGCCGTGCGCCGCGCCAATGGTCTGCAACTGTTCGACCGGGCACATTTCCTTGATATCCCGTGGAAGCTGGAAGAGCACGACGCGGCGCTTATCCTCGATTTCTTTGCCGCGCCTAAGCCGACCGGTGACGAGGCGCATGTCGATGTCGATAGCGTCGGACAGGTCACGGTCCAGTTCGTGACCGACCTTCACCAACAACTCGCCCTCGCGCTGGCGGAACGGGGCTGGACGAAATCCGCCCTGATTAATTGGCTGGATCGGCGTTTGCCGTTCTCAAGCCGCCGGGACATTACCCGCACGTCATCGACGCTGTTCATCTCGAAGGCTTTGGACGTCATCGACGGCAAAACCAGCCTTGGCCTTGAAGGGCTGGCGCGGGCAAAGTTCCGGCTCGTTGAATCCTTGGTCCGGGTCATCGCGAAATATCGCGATGCTCGGGAAGCGGTGGCTTTTGAGCGTGCCCTGTTTCCGCAAAGCGGTCTCGATTTCGAGACAAACTCTGATCTTGAACTGGTTTTCGATGAAAGCCGCTATGGCTACCGTCAACCCTACCGGGGCGGCACAACTTTCAAGAAACACTTCTTCCGCGTCATCGGTGATCTCGAAGCCAGCGGCGAAGAATACGAGTGCGCCGTCTATCTTGAGCGGCACGGCGAAATTAAAGCCTGGATCCGTAATACCTCTCAGCAACCGCATTCTTTCTGGCTGCAAACATCATCGGATAAGTTCTATCCGGATTTCGTCGCGCTCCTGAACGATGGCCGGATTCTGGTGGTCGAATATAAAGGGTCATTTCTGGCGACAGCCGATGATGCCAAGGAAAAACGCCAGATCGGAGACCTTTGGGCGGATCGATCAGGCGGGCGCTGCTTGTTTCTCATGATCGAAAACAAGGAGTTCATCCGGATTGATCGGGCCATTCGATAGGCTGGCGGAAGGTGCTATGGTATTATGATACCAAACAACCATGCCACCATAGTATCAAGTGACCTTGGAACCATTCACCTATCGTTGCATGGTGGCGTCCTTACACCATCACGCTGCCTGCAAGAACTCCCGGAACATCCCGGCTTCTGAAATCGGAATGATCGTCGTCCCGATGTCGCGGATGCGGCTCAAGTCGTCGTCGCGGTAGAGCGGCCGACGGTCGTCCAGTGCGGCGACACGCTGGCCCGGCCAGTCGTGTAGATCGAAGCAACGGACGAACACCTCATTGGCACGCAGTTTCGCTGCGGTCGCATAGCTGCTTTCTGCCGGCAGGGTGAACATAGCGGTTTCCACGCGGCGCGCCTTGATCAGAAAATCCACGGGCACGATGACGTTGCCGCGACCGACCACCTTGGCGTTCGGCTCATAGTCCAGGCCGGTGTCATCGATCAGGCTTTCCACCTCTTCGGCGAAGCTGCCTTGTGCGGCGATCCGCTGGGTGAAGACCAGATCGGCGACGCGGATGCAGGCCTGCCCGAGCCGGATGATGCCGGGGACCAGATCGTCCGGCGCCACCTCACACCACAGGGCTCCCTTGGTGTGGGTGATGCCATAGGACTCCAGAACGTCCGTCGTCGCTTCCGGCGCACGGTTCCTGCGTTTTTTTCCCGACCCACGCGGGCGCGGGCGAGACCGTCCTATATTGGATAAAGGACATTATCATATATATGGATTGCCCACGCGCGCGCGAGCCTTGGACTGCGGCGGGCCTAGACAAAGTCGGCAACTGGGCGGCAACATCTCTTGCGCGCCGGGGCGGGGCTTGCTATGTTCGTGTTAAGGGAGCCCAAGGGGCCGAGTCGCCACGACGACGAAGCCCCAGCCTTGCCGGGCTGAGGCTTCTGAAATGTCTACGCGCAACCTTCTACAGAAGGGGACCCCTCAAACCTGCCACGCCGAGTTTCAAAGCGGAGCCATTAACTAAATGGCATCTTCTGTATGACCCCGAGTATAGGGGCTAACAGAAGCCCCGTCAATCCGCTTTGTTTATCCTAAGACACGGTTTGTGCGGGTCCATGGCAAACCATGGATACCTGCGAAAATCCCCACAGGATGCTTGAACCAGTCCTTGCCAAAGGGCTGACGTGGGATCATTGCGACCGCGCGCCCGAGCCGGTCCAGCTCCCCGCCGTCGTGGAACCAGCCGTTCCCGACGACCAGCACGCCAGTCTGATGAAGGTCATTGCTGACCATCGGAGGGCGGCATGAGTGC
>Ga0302320_10010521_pt1 | contig 19708 bp, 18 predicted proteins | sample Bog_T0_3_FD_202130 | JGI IMG/M metagenome (GOLD analysis project Ga0302320, IMG submission 202130) | Peat permafrost microbial communities from Stordalen Mire near Abisko, Sweden - Bog_T0_3 | ecosystem: Environmental > Terrestrial > Soil > Wetlands > Peat | place: Sweden: Abisko, Stordalen Mire... | reverse complement strand
CGGACGGCGCGGTCTGCGTCGCCCACACCCGCCTGCCGGACTTGCTGGATATGTCCGCCCTGGTTCAAGCCTATCCGCGCCTTGCCGGCCACCTCGGCGCGGATTGCGACGAGTCCGCGGGGCTGCTGTTCGTGCGCTCCTTCGAGCGCTAGAGGGTCGGGTCGGCGTCGCCGGAATCCATCCCTCAAATTCGGCCCGGGAACGCCAAGCGGAGCGCGGCGAGGAAACGCCGCGCAACCGACTTGAACCCGTCGGCGTACGGATGCATTTCATTGCCCCAGCCCAAGGTCGGCATGGTGTTCGGGGCGACCGATTTGCGCGTGTCGACGAGCGTGAACCGATTGGCGCCGACGGCCGCCAGGCTGGCCAGGCGATCGTGAAACAGATCGATGATTTCGCTCACCAGGGCCGAACTTTCGGCGTCGGAGAGACCGAACGCTTGCAATGACGGCTGCAACCACGGGCCTTCGTCGGGAAGGTAGATATGGCGGCCGTTGGGGATGGCGTAATCGTAGCAATGGCCGAAGATCGGAACGCCGGGAGCATGAAGGTCGCGAAGGTGGAACAATTTTTGGTAAGCTGCGACGACGAAATCGAGCATGCCGCTGAACGCGGCTTCGTCGAGTTTCCTGGCGACCGGATCGACGAAAAGCGCCAGCCTGTCGCCGACCACGTCGTTGCCGCCGCCGGAAACGAGGATCGCATCGGGCTTGCCGTCGAACCAATTGCCGGGGTTCTCGAGATCGGCGATCGTCATTTGCAGCTTCGGCAATCCGAGCATGTCGGTCATGGCTTGCCCGTGCAGGGCGAGCGAAAGGACCTGTGGCTTCAGGGCGCCGAGGGCGGGTAGGTGGTTGGGCCCGAGGATTGAATTCTCGGCCAGTCCGAACGACCAGACCTGAGCGTCGGTGACGGGATAGTCGAACCAGGAATCGCCGATGGCCAGCATCGACAGCGGCGTTGCGCCTCCCGGCGCGATTTGCCGCGTCGCGGCGCCGACCGCGGTTTGGTGCGCCGCGCGCCTTTCGGCGACCACCTTCGTGAACGAGTCGGCCAGCGCCCTGCGCTTTTCAACGAGTTCGTTATGGGCGTCGGTAAGTGTCGGCATCGGACGCCTCCCAATTGGAGGATTTGTCGCTACATAGGCATTTGACAGCTTGGCGTGGCAAAGGGCAATCCCTTTTCGCAATTCCGGCTTTGGCCGCGCCGCGGCATTAGGATCCCATGAGAAGACCTTATTCGATCCTCGCCGATGCGATCGCTTCCTTTCTCACCGACGATGGCTGGGCGATCGCCAGCCACATCGCGCTGTCGACTCTGACCTCACTGTTCTCGTTTCTGATTTTCGTCACCGCGCTCGCGGGCTTCCTGGGTACGCAGGATCTTTCCGACGAGGCCACGAAACTGGTGTTCGGCGCCTGGCCCGACGCCGTCGCCAAGCCGATCGCGGCGGAGGTCCACTCGGTGCTCACCGAGCCGCGCGGCGGACTGCTGACCTTCGGCGCGATCCTGGCGCTGTACTTTTCGACCACCGCCATCGAGGCGCTGCGCACGGGGCTCAATCGCGCCTACGAATCGCCCGAGCAGCGCCCCTGGTGGTGGCTTCGCGCGCAATCGATCTTCTTCGTCGTGCTCGGCGCGGCCGCGTTGCTGGCGCTGGCGTTTCTCGTCGTGCTCGGGCCATTGATCTTCAAGGCCGCCGTTTCCATCGCGCCCGGATTGGACGACCTGCGCAATCTGTTCACGCTCGCCCGGCTCGGCTTCGCCACGCTCGCGCTGCTCGTCGCGCTGACGCTCGCCCATCTCTGGCTGCCCGCCGCGAAACTGCATTTCGGCGAGATCTGGCCCGGCGTCGCCATGACCTTCGTTGGCAGTTTCGGCTTCGGCGAGGGTTTCGGCCTCTATCTCAGCGAATTCGCGCACAATTACGTCGCCACTTATGCCGGCCTCGCCTATGTGATGATCGCACTGGTGTTCCTTTACACGGTGGCGGCGATCTTCGTCTTCGGCGGCGAACTCAACGCCGCCATTCTCCGCGCCCGGGACGCCAAATGAGCAACTATGTCGAGCCGGAAAGCGGCGCCCTTTATCCGCTGCTGCCGCCGCGCTGGGCCTCGGACGATCTGCGGCCGCTTATGATCTCAGCCCTGCCGGGCCTCGCGCGCACCGAAATCGTCAGCGAGCGCCGCTCGCTATGGCGCTACGCCGGGGCGTTGCCGTTCGCCGTCGAACCGGTCACGATGGGGGAGGGGCTGACGCCGCTCATCGCCCGCGACTGGGACGGCGCGCGGCCTTTGTTCAAGCTCGAATGGATGTCGCCGACCGGCAGCTTCAAGGATCGCGGCGCCTCCGTGATGCTGTCGCTGCTGAGAGCGCAAGGCGTGCGGCGCGTGCTCGAGGATTCCTCCGGCAACGGCGGCGCGGCGGTCGCGGCCTATGCAGCGGCGGCGGGGATGAAGGCGAAAATCCTCGTCCCAGCCTATACCCCGGCCGCCAAGACGGTGCAGATGCGCGCTTACGGCGCCGAGATCGAACTCGTGCCGGGCACGCGCCAGGACACGTCCGACGCGGCCGTGCGCCAGGCCCAGGACATTTTTTACGCCAGCCACAACTGGCAACCGTTCTTCCTGCAGGGAACCAAGACGCTCGCTTACGAACTCTGGGAAGACCTCGGCTTTCGCGCGCCCGACCATGTCGTGATCCCCACCGGCGCCGGCAGCAACGTGCTCGGCTGCGACATTGGCTTTTCCGAACTTTTGCGCCAAGGCGAGATCGACAAGCTGCCCAGGCTGCATGCCGCGCAGCCCGAGAATTGCGCCCCCTTCGCACAGGCGTTCGCGACAGGGTCGGCGCTTTGCCCGGAGATCGAGGCCAGGCCGACCATCGCCGAGGGGACGGCGATCGCCCGCCCGGTGCGTCCGCGCGAAGTGCTTGCCGCGATCCGCCGCTGCGGCGGATCGTCGCTCGGCGTCAGCGAAGCCGAGATCGAGGCGGCCTGTCGCGAGTTGGCGCTGAGCGGCCTCTACGCCGAGCCGACGAGCGCGGTCGCTGCCGCCGGGTTGTCGCGACTTCTGAGGTCGGGGGCGATCGGGCGCGACGAGACAGTGGTCGTGGTGCTGACGGGCGGCGGGTTGAAGGCGACGCAGAGGTGGGGGGAATGGGTCTCGACGTGAGGCGGAACCGGGGTCGATGACCCCACCGTCTTCGTCCACAGCCCCTCCGCCTCAAATCTCAAACCCCTCTCCCAGCTTCGGACACGTGACGTCGCCGCCGAGCTTGGCGGCGAGCGCGGCCATCGCCGGGGGTTCGCCGTGGGTCAGGAAGGTGCGCTTCGCGCCCGTCCGCGCATGCCAGCTCAGCAATTCCGGCTGGTCGGCGTGGGCCGAGAAACCATTTATCGTGTGGATTTGCGCGCGCACGCGGATCTCCTCGTCGAATATCTTCACCGGCGAGACGCCGTCGATGATCAGGCGCGCCAGCGTGCCCTCGCCGGCGAAGCCGACGAAGATGATGCTGGAGGCGGCGCGGCCGAGATTGTGCCTGAGGTGGTGGCGCACCCGTCCGCCCGTGCACATGCCCGAGCCCGCCATGATGATCGCCCCGCCGGCGATGCGGTTCAGCGCTTGCGACTCGGAGGAATCGCGGGTGAACTTGAGGCCGGGAGGGCGGAACGGATCGACGCCGCGCCGCAGCAGGTCGGCGATCGGCGTCGCCAGCTCTTCCGGGTATTTGGAAAAAATCTCGGTAGCCGAAATCGCCATCGGCGAATCGAGGAACACGTGCATCGCCGGGCCGAGCCGGTTGCGCTCGACCCCGTCGCGGATCCAGAACAGCAACTCCTGCGCGCGCTCCAGCGCGAAGGTCGGGATGATCACATTGCCGCCGCGATGGAAGCAGGCATTGAGCGCCTGGTAGAATTCCGCCAGCGAGTCCGGCAGATTCCGGTGCCGGCGGTCGCCGTAGGTCGATTCCATCACCACGATGTCGGCGCCCTCCGGCGGATCGGGATCGCGCAGCAACGCGCGGCCGGGATTGCCGATGTCGCCGGAAAACACGACGACGCGCCGCGCCCCGTTCTCCTGCGCCTCCAGCTTGACGCTCGCCGAGCCGAGGATGTGGCCGGAATCGAAGAAGGTTGCCTTCAGCCCCGGCGCGAGTTCGATCGGCTGTCGGTAGCTGGCCTGACGGCCGAAGCGGTCGAGGACGCCCAGCGCGTCGATCAACGCGTAAAGCGGCTCGATCCCGTCGGTGGGCAGACCGCGCCGCTCGGCGACCCTCAGGTCGCGACGGTGCTCCTCTTCCTGGAGATGCGCGGCGTCGAGCAGCACGATCCGCGCCAGATCGCGCGTCGCCGATGTGGCGACGATCTCGCCACGAAAGCCGCGCTTCACCAGCACCGGGATCCGGCCGCAATGGTCGAGATGGGCGTGGGTCAGCAGCAGAATGTCGATCGAGGCGGCGTCGAAGCCGAAATCCTCGGCGTTGGCCGCCTCCAGCCGGCGGCCGCCCTGGTAGAAGCCGCAATCGACGAGAATCCGTTTGCCTGCGGCTTCGAACAAATGGCAGGAGCCGGTGACGGCGCGGTCGGCGCCGTGGAACGATAGTTTCATGAGCGTTCTCCCTCTTGTCAGCCCGGCCGCCACGCGCGGATCGCGGCGGCGATTTCCGTCGCCGACTCGGCGAAGGTGAACAATTCGAGATCTTCCGCGTCGATCACCCCCTGCTCGGCGAGGAAATCGAAATCGATCGCGCGCCGCCAGTAACGCTCGCCGACCAGTACGATCGGCAGTGGCGCGATCTTCCGGGTCTGCGTCAGGGTCAGCACCTCGAACAATTCGTCGATGGTGCCGAAGCCGCCGGGAAAGGCGACCAGGGCGATCGCGCGTTGCAGAAAGTGCAGCTTGCGCATGGCGAAATAATGGAAGTCGAAACAGAGGTCGGGGGTGATATAGGGGTTGGGGAATTGCTCGCGCGGCAGACTGATGTTGAGCCCGATTGTCTTCCTGCCGACGTCGAACGCGCCCCGGTTGGCCGCCTCCATCACCCCGGGTCCGCCGCCGGTGACGACGTAGGCGCGCTCGCCGCCCCAGAGCGGGTGCTCGCCGACGAGCCGTCCAAATTCCCGAGCCACCTCGTAATAATGGCTGTTGGCGAGCACCCGTTCGGCGACGGCGAGTCGCCTTGCGAGATCGGCGTCTTCAGGCTCCGCCGCCAAAGCCGCCCGCGCGGCCTCGGCCCTGTCGCGAGCGCCGGCGGGCTCGCAGATACGGGCGCTGCCGAACACCACCACCGTCCGCTCGATCCCGTGGGCCCGTAAAAGCTCCTCGGGCTTCAGGTAATCCATCTGAAGGCGCAAACCTCGCGCGGAAGCGCTGGCGAGGAAATCCGGGTCCTCGTTGGCGATGCGATAGGAGGGCGCGGCGAGCAGCGCCTGGATCCGCGCTGGCGCGTCGGGGTCCTCGCTGGCCGGCTTGGGCGAACAATGCGGCAACGGCTCGCGCCGGCGCAAAGGCGGGACGCGCGGCGGCGGTTTGGCCTTGTCCAACGTACCTCCCAAGAGAATTTTCGTGACGCGCGAGTCGTTGGCGGCGATACTAGGCCGCGTGCCGCGACTCGCCTAGCCCGGCGCGCTTTGATCGTTCAGCAGCAGTTTGCCTTTGCCGCTTCCGGCTGCCTCACTGGATCGCCCAGATCCGCTTCAGCCGGATGACGTTGATCAAGGCGCGGACCGGGCCCTGGCCGCGCTGGTTCCGCGTTCAAACTGCGAGACGAAGCCCACGGTGACGTTGAGATAGCGGGCAAGGGCCGCGTGCCTCAGGTGTTGCTGCTCCCTCGCCGCGCGGATCTCCTCGGCGCGGATCGCCGCCGCAACGGGCAGCGGTTCGCGGCCGAAGTGCCGGACGGTAATCTGACGATGGGTTGCGTCATGCATCGCGCCGATGCGGCGCCGATCGTCCGCCATTTGCAGAATTTCCGCCGCTATGCGGCCAGGCGCTTCCCCTTCTCCCGCCTGCGGGAGAAGGCTGGGGTGAGGGCGCCGCCGCCTCGCCGATCCGCCTGATCTCCCATTGCAGTTCCACCCCGCTGGCTTCGCGCACCCGGCGGCGCACTTCCTCGCCGAGCGCCTCGATTTCGGCCGCGGTCGCGCCACCTCGGTTGATGAGGAAGTTGCAGTGCATTTCGGAGACTTGGGCGTCGCCGAGGGTCAAGCCCCGGCAGCCCGCGGAATCGATCAAAGCCCAGGCCTTGTGGCCCGGCGGGTTCTTGAACGTCGAACCCCCGGTCTTTTCCCGGATCGGCTGCGACGCCTCGCGGGCGGCGGTGATGCGCTCCATCTCGGCGCGGATCGCGGCGGGGTCGCCGGTGCGTCCCTGGAAGACGGCGCGGGTAAAAATCACGTCGTCGGCGGCGCCGCTGTGGCGATAGGAGAAACCCATTTCGGCGTTGCTGAAGATGCGTAAGGCGCCGGAGCGGCCAAGAGCGCGGGCCTCGACGAGGGTGTCGCGCGTCTCGCCGCCGTGGGCGCCGGCGTTCATCCGCAGCGCGCCGCCGATCGAGCCCGGCACGCCGCGCAGGAAGGCGAGGCCGTCCAGCCCGGTATCGGCCGCCGCCTTCGCCACTTGCGCGTCGAGCGCCGCTGCGCCGGCGGCGATGCGGCCATCAGGGAAAACCTCAATGGCGCCGAAGCCGCGGCCCCCTAAGCGGATCACGACCCCGCGCACGCCGCCGTCGCGGACGATCAGGTTCGAGCCGAGGCCGATTACCGTCACCGGGATTTCGAGGGCCAAGCGCGCCAGCAGATAGGCGAGGTCGTCCTCGTCGGCGGGGGATACGAGCCATTCGGCCGGACCGCCAACGCGGAACCAGGTGAACGGCGCCAGCGGCGCCTCAGCCGTCGCCTTGCCGCGAAACCCGGGCGCGAGGCCGATCAGGTCGAGCCCGCTCACGCCTCCAGCGCCGTGAGTTCGCCGGGCAGGGAATAAGCCCATTGCGTGATGTTGCCGGCGCCGAGGAACACGATGTAATCGCCGGGTCCGGCGAGCCCATGGACGATGCCGGCGAGCTTGTCGGGCGAGGGCAGGGGGACGGCGTTGCGATGGCCGTGGGCGTTGATCGCGGCGACCAGCGCGTCCCGGTCGATGCCGGGAATCGGCGCCTCGCCGGCCGCGTAAACATCGGCGACGACAACGACGTCGGCGTCGTTGAAACACAGCGCGAACTGGTCGAACAACGACTGCAGCCGCGTAAAACGGTGCGGCTGGACGATGGCGATCACCTGCGCTTTCGTCGAAGCGCGCGCCGCGCGTAAAACGGCGGCGATCTCGACGGGGTGGTGGCCGTAGTCGTCGAAGATCGCAGCGCCGTTCCACTCGCCGGTGCGGGTGAAGCGCCGCTTTACGCCGCCGAAGCCGGAGATCGCCTTGCGGATGATGGGGATCGAGGCGCCGAGTTCGTGCGCCACCGCGATCGCCGCCGTGGCGTTGAGCGCATTGTGGCGCCCGGGCATCGGCAGCGCCAGATTGTCGATATAGGTCGCCCGGCCGGTCTGCCGGTCGCGGATCAGCACGTTGAACCTGGTGATGCCGCCGGCGAGGTCGACGTCGAGCAGCCGCACGTCGGCCTGCGGGTTTTCGCCATAGGTGATCACACGCCGGTCCTCGATGCGGCCGACCAGTTCCTGCACCGTGGTATGATCGAGGCACATCACCGCGAAGCCGTAGAACGGCAGGTTCTCGACGAAGGCGAGAAACGCGTCCTTGATCGCGTCGAAAGTCTTGAAATGGTCGAGATGCTCTGGGTCGATGTTGGTGACGATGGCGACGTCGGCGGGCAGTTTCAGGAACGTGCCGTCGGACTCGTCCGCCTCCACAACCATCCAATCGCCGCCGCCGCGCCGGGCGTTGGTGCCATAGGCGTTGATGATGCCGCCGTTGATGACGGTCGGGTCGAGCCCGGCGGCGTCGAGCAGCGTGGCCACGAGCGACGTCGTCGTCGTCTTGCCGTGGGTGCCGGCGATGGCGACGCATTGCTTCAGCCGCATCAGCTCGGCGAGCATTTCCGCGCGGCGTACGACGGGGATGCGCTTCTGCCGCGCCGCGACCAGTTCAGGATTGTCGCGCTTGATCGCGGTGGAGACGACGACCACCGCCGCCTCGCCGACATTCGCGGCCTCGTGGCCGATGAAGATCGTCGCCCCGTGCTCGCGCAACCTCTTGACGTTGGCGTTGTCGCTGGCGTCCGACCCCTGCACCCGATAGCCCAGCGTGATCAGCACTTCGGCGATGCCCGACATGCCAATGCCGCCAATACCGATGAAATGTATGGGGCCAAGCTCACTCGGCAGTTTCATGAAGGGGAGGCTCCTGAAGTGTTTGGAGCCGACATAGGCCGATTTGCGGATTCGGACAAATGGGGGCGTCTTCAGTCATTACGCCCCCGCGCGACTTGAAACGACGAGGACAGCGCCGAGAGGGCGCTGTCCCCGGGAATGTGCTGCGTCACCGCGGCATTCGCGTCCGTGTTACGGCACCCGGCGTCCGCCACCGCCACCGTGACCGCCGCCACCGTGCCCGCCTCCGCCACCATGCCCGCCACCGCCGCCGCCGTGGAACTGAGGCGCCTGCCGCTGCATCTGCGGCCTCTGCATCTGGGGCCGCTGCATCTGCGGCCTTTGCATCTGTGGCCTCTGCATTTGCGGCCTCTGCATTTGCGGCCGTTGCATCTGAGGCCGCTGCATTTGCGGCGCCGCCCGGTGCATAGCGGGCGCGGCGTGTTGTCTCGGGGCCGCCATGTGTTGAGCGTGCGCAGCCGCGCGCTGAACGTGCGGCGCGGCGTGCGCGGTGTCATGGTGAGTCGGAGCTGGGGCCGAGGAATGAGCGGCCGTCTCGGTCTTCGGCCGCTCGGCGGGCTTGTTCTCAGGCGTCTTCGGCGCTTCCTTGCCCGGATGTGCGGCTTCGGCCGCTGCCGGTTTCGGCGCTTCTTTGCCCGAATGGGCGGCTTCGGCGCCCGGTCCGCTGAGCGCGCCCGGGCGCGCTGTCGCCGCGATGGGCGGCTGTCCGTGGTTCTTGGCGGCTCGCTGCTCGGGAAGCTTGGCGGCGGCCTCCTGATGCTGGGTCTGCGGCCCCGTGGGGCCGACGTGCATTCCATGCGCCGCCGCGGTCTCCCAACGGTTGGGGCCGCGTGCGGTCCCGCCGGGGCCGCCGTGGTAACTGACGCGCGAAGCCGCCGTATTGTTGGCGACGGCGCGGTCGTAGAAATGGCCGCCGTTCACGTTGCCCACGTGGTTGACGCGGCGATTGTAGTAGAAATCGTGATGGTTCCAATAGCCGCCCTGATAGCCCAGGCCATTGTAACCATAGCCGTAATCGACGTCGCCGTAATAGCCGACGCTGCCGCCCCAATAGCCGGCGTTGAAGGCGTAGAAGCCGTTGTTCCAGCCCCAATAGCCCGGAGTCCAGTACAGGTCCGGCTGCGGCGGCAGCACCCAGGAACCGGGAACCCAATAATAATCGGAGCCGTCCCAGGCCCAATAGCCGGGCGCCCAGAGATAGCCGACATCGGGCAGCGGCGGCTGATCATATTCCGGCAGCGGCGGCGGAGCGACGGAGATATTCACCGCCGCCGAAACCTGAGCCTGCGCGCCCGCGGCCAGGCCGACGAGCGACGCCGACGACAGCATGAGAACGAACAACGAGGATCGGAAAGCGCGCATGGACCACCTGCTCGAGGATCTCGAGGGCGATCGAGATCGGGAAAAAACGGGATCACGCTCCCGCTGCAATGCAGGCGACCTTGTAGGAACTGCGACGTCTTGCGGATAGATTCGGAAAATACGCAAGCGTTGGGGTGAAGGGGAAGGGGTTCGCCGGTATGGCGGGAACGGCTTTAAGTAGTTTCCGAGGATCCATCCGTCCACTTGGCGGCGTCACCCGCGCTGACGATGAAGTCGATGTACGTGAGCATCCAGCGCAACCGCGTCGTGTTTTCGGCGATCCGGCGCAACGGCGCTTCGTTGCGGGGAACGACGTCGCGGAAGGGGGGCGAGGGCGACCAGTTGGGCGTATGCCGCTTCAGCGCCGACCCTGAACGCCGAGTCATAGTTGCGGCCGAGCGCGGCGGTCGCATTGGCGTATAGGGCGCTTTTCTTCAGGCCTTCGTGACTTCCCATTCCCCCCTCACATCCTCGTCCCTCTCCCCCGCCAGCCCCGCCTCCGCGCGCACCCGCGCCTCCTCCGGCGCCAGCCGCCGCAGCGCCCAGACCGCCGCGCCGCGGACCAGCGGCGATGTAGCCTCCATCGCGCTCCGCACGGCCGGCAGCAGCGCCGCCTCACCCGAATTCCCCACCGCGATCATCACGTTGCGCAGGAAGCGCGCGTGACCGATGCGCTTGATCCCGCCGCCGGCAAACTTCGCCCGAAATCCCGCTTCGTCGAGCGCGGCGAGTTCGGCCAATGCGGGGCGCTTCAGGTCGTCCCGCGCGGAAAGTTTGGCCTCGCGGCCCAGCGACGCGAACTTGTTCCAGGGGCAGACGGCGAGGCAGTCGTCGCAGCCGTAGATGCGGTTGCCGATCGCGGCGCGGAATTCGCGCGGGATCGGGCCGGGGTGCTCGATGGTGAGATAGGAGATGCAGCGCCGCGCATCGAGCTGATAGGGCGCCGGGAAGGCGTTGGTCGGGCAGGCGTCGAGGCAGGCGCGGCAGGAGCCGCAATGGTCCTCTTCCGCCGCGTTGGCTTCGAGTTCGATATTGACGAAGATCGCTCCGAGGAACAGCCAGGAGCCGAATTCGCGGCTGACGAGATTGGTGTGCTTGCCCTGCCAGCCCAGGCCCGCCGCCTCAGCGAGCGGCTTTTCCATCACCGGCGCGGTGTCGACGAACACCTTAAGTTCGATGCCGGGCGCCTGGGCGACGAGCCAGGAGCCGAGAGTCTTCAGCCGGCCCTTGATGACATCGTGGTAGTCGCGATGGCGCGCATAAACCGAGATCGCGCCCTTGTCCGGCTCGTGGGTGACGCCGAGCGGATCCTCGTCGGGGCCGTAGTTGACGGCCAGAATGATGACGCTTTTCGCTTCGCTCCACAGCGCCCGGGGGTCGGCGCGGCGCGCGCGCGTATCCGCCATCCAGGCCATATTTCCGTGACGGCCTTGGCTCAGCCAGAGCGCGAGGCGCTCGGCCCACAGGGCGGGCGCGGCGGCGGAGGTGACGCCGATCGCGTCGAAGCCCAGCGTGCGGGCGCGGGTTTTGAGGGCGCGCAGGTTCACAGGCTTTGGGTTCGCGCTCCCCGTCATGGCCGGGCTTGTCCCGGCCATCCACGTCGGGCTGTTACGCCGCGCGCTGCAGTACGGGAAACGGCAAGGGCCGCGCGAGCACTATATCTCAATTCTGTCGGAGTGTGCGCGGCGCCACGAGGTGGATGGCCGGGACGAGCCCGGCCATGACGGCGGAGTGAATGCAAAACCCTCAAAAATCCGGGTCCGCGTAGGTGGCGCTGGGCGGCAGGCCAGGGATGCGTTCGCTCAGCAGCGGGCGGAACGAGGGGCGCGACTTCACCCTTGCGTACCAATGCCTTGCGTCGTCGTTCTCGTTCCACGGCGCGTCGCCCAGATAATCCACGCAGGACAGATGCGCCGCCGCCGCCAGATCGGCATAGGTGAGGCGATCGCCCGCGAGCCAGTTGCGCGCCCCGACGAGGCGCCCGATATATTGCATATGGTAGCGGATGTTGGCGCGCGCGGCGCGGACGGCGTCCATGTTCGGCGCACCGCCGCCCTGGCTGGCGTTGAGCGAGCGCTTGAAGATCTTTTCCTCGACCAGCGGCTGGCTGACTTCGGCGAAGAACTTGTGGTTGAACCAATGGGTCAGGCGGCGCGCTTCGATGCGCGAGGCGACATCGAGCGGCATCAGGCGACGCTCGCCCATTCGCGGCCCATGGCTCTCGTCGAGATATTCGGCGACGCCGTCGGCGCCGGGCACCGGCGGGTTGTCGTCCTCGAGCAGGACGGGGAGAATGCCCTCGGGCGTCAAGGCGAGGAATTCCCGCCGCCGCTCCCACGGGCGCTCCTCGACACGTTCGACCTCCAGGCCATATTCGCCCAGCGCCAGCCGGACGAAACGCGAATGGGGACAAAAAACTTGATGGATCAGGGCAATCATCAAACGCCGGCCGCAGGGCTGATCAACAGCGCTTGAGCACGTTTTGCGGCCCGACGGGTTAAGCCCAGGTTAACGCTTCGCGCCGGAATTGAGCTTCTCGGTCGAAGCTAGCCGCCCTCATGACTATCCTTTGTTGTGCCGGCTGAGCAGCGCGGCAATGCGTTCGCGCTCGAACAATACCACGACGACCAGCGAAAACAGCAGCGGCAGGATCAGGTAAAGCAAGCGGAACACCAGCAGCGCTGCGACGACTTCCGCCCGCGGCACGTCGGGCGTAATCTTGATGAAGGTGAGTTCGAGCACGCCGAGCCCGCCCGGGGCATGACTGATCAGCGCCAGCGAGAAGGAAGCGAGGAAGGCGGCGAGCACAATGAGAAAGCCGGGATTGCCCGCCGCCGGCAGGGCGAAATAAATGATGCCCGCCGCGCCGATCAGTTCGATCGGCCCCGCCAGCAATTGTCTCGCCGCGATCGGCGGCCGGGGGTAGAACAGCTTGAAACCGAGTATTTCGATCGGCCGGAAATGCAGCAGCGCGCCGACGGTGTAGAGCCAGGGCAGGGCGAGCAGCACAACCGCGACGGCGCGCCCGCCGAAATGCGGCACGTCGACGATCCGCAAGATGAAATCCGGCTCGATCATCAACACGAGGCCCGCCAGCAGCAGATTGCCGAGCGTGAACGTTATCGAGCAGAAGGCGACGAGCAGCCCGACCTCGGCAGCGGAGAGACCCTTGGTCGAATAGGCGCGATAGCGCACGATCGCCCCGGAAAACACCGAGGCGCCGATATTATGCGCAAGCGCGTAAGTGGTGAAGGACACGAGGCCGACGAAGCGCCAGGGTAGCTTGTGACGCAGATGCATCAGCGCGATCTGGTCGTACCAGGCGAGCGCGGCATAGGCGAGCGCCGAGCAGCCGATCGCCAGGACCCAATGCAACGGCGAAATTTGCAACAAGCCATCGGCGACATCGGCAAGTTTCAGGCCCTTCAGCTCGCGCAGGAGCAGCCAGCCGGACAAAACCACCGCGCCAAGGCCGATGACCGGCCAAAGCGCGTCCATCACACGCTTCATCGAAATTCTGCTCTCCCGAGGGCCCCTCGCCAGGGTTTCGTCAGTGCACGAGGCCAAGGTGGAGCGCAAGGCCAGAAAACCGTCAGCCGCCATTGGCTGTCCGCTCCCCCGCCGCGGATATGCCCTTGGAGCCGCCGAGATCGACCCAGACGTTGGGGTCCGACTGCGACTGGCGCTTGACGAAGCGATAGCCGGTGGCGTCCCAGGGGCGAATCTCGTCGGTGAGGTTGTCGAGCACGAATTCGCCGCGGTCGGTTTTAACGGTGAGAATCGCATGGCCCTCGCCGTCGAGATCGCGCACCACGGTCATCAGCAGCGCCTGACGCGGAAAGCCGCGTTCGACCAGCAGCTTGCGCTTGTAGAGCGCATAGACCTTGCAATCGCCCTTGCCGTCGATCGGATAATCCCAGTGGTCGACGAGGGTGCCCCAGTGCTCGAGGTTGGTGACCGGCTCGATGGCGCCATTGGCGAGCTTGTTGATCGAATTGAGCAGACCCCAGGTCTTCTTGGTCAGCTTGATGTCGACCGGATCGAGGCGGCCGAGCGTGCATTCCTCCGGCCGGCGCGAACAGAAATCGACCCAGCCGTAAGGCACAGAGGTCGACGGTCCGACGCCCGCATAGGACGCCTCGGGCAACGCGGGCTCGGAGGCCTCGCCGAGATTGGCGAACGCGACGCCGAACAGCAGCGCGGCGACGAAAGCGGAGGCGATGGTCTTCAACATGAACGTCCTCGTCGAACTTGACGGGTCGATCATCGTTGTCGCGGCTTGGCGGCTGCGAAAAGAAATACCTCGAATTTTATCGATCTAACCGCTTGCCGAGAGGCAGTTTTTCTTAACGTTGACGAGACGTAGCGAGGATTTGACCTGCCCGTTCACCGTTCTCGTCGGCTATAGCGTTCGCTAACCTTGGGACTTCGTGAACGCGATGCGAGGCATTTTAGCGGTTCGGGCCGTCATCTTCCCAGCGCCGCGCCTCAGTGACGCGCGCATTGCGCTTTGCTATGAGCGGTCTGGGGCTTGGGCCGTAAGCTGGGGGGTAACATGACGAGCGAATCGAGCGACGCGGCGCCGACGAAATCGAGCTGGGCGGCGATGAGCCTGGCGGCGTTGGGCATCGTGTTCGGCGATATCGGGACGAGCCCGCTCTACACTCTCAAAACCGTGCTCGATTATACCGGGCCGCATCCCGACGCGACCGCGACCCTCGGCGCGCTGTCGCTGATCCTCTGGACTTTGTTCATCATCACGACCGTCAAATATGTCGGCGTCGCGATGCGCATTGACAACGACGGCGAGGGCGGCATCATCGCCCTGATGACTTTGCTCGGCGTGAAGAAGATGCATCGCCCCGCGATCATCGCGGCGGGCCTGTTCGGCGCGGCGCTGATCTACGGCGACGGCGCGATCACGCCGGCGATCTCGGTGCTGTCGGCGCTGGAAGGCCTCGAACAGGTGACGCCGACGCTGACACCCTACGTGCTGCCGGCCGCAGTCGTCATCCTGCTCGGCCTGTTCGCCGTGCAGCCGTTCGGGACGGCCTCGATCGGGCGCTTGTTCGGGCCGATCATGTTGGTCTGGTTCGTGGTGATGGCGGCGATGGGCGTCTACGGCATCGTCCAGCATCCGACCATCGTCTTCGCGATCAATCCCTGGTACGGACTCTCGTATCTGTTTTCCGGCGGCTGGACCGGTTTCCTCGTGCTCGGCGGCGTGTTTCTGTGCGTCACCGGCGCCGAGGCGCTTTATGCGGACATGGGCCATTTCGGTCCCGGGCCGATCCGCCTGTCTTGGAACTTCGTCGTCTTTCCGAGCCTCATCGTCAATTATATGGGCCAGGCGGCCATCGTCGTCGAAGGCGCGCCGACCGACGGCAACATCTTCTACCATCTGTGCCCCGCGCCGCTGCTGACGCCGCTCATCGTGCTGTCGACCGTCGCCACCGTCATCGCCAGCCAGTCGATCATCACCGGCGCCTATTCGATGACGCGGCAGGCGATCCAGCTCGGCTGGCTGCCGAGGCTGATCATCAAACAGACCTCGGCGCAAGGCTACGGCCAGATCTATGTCGGCACGGTCAACTGGCTGTTGATGATCGTCACCATCGGCCTGACGGTCGGCTTCGGCAAATCCGATAATCTCGCCGCCGCCTATGGCATCGCGGTTTCGCTGACGATGCTGATCACGAGTGTTCTGCTGTTCATCGCCATGCGCGAAATCTGGGGCTGGAACGTTGTGGTGGCGGGAGCGGTCGCCGCTGTCTTCCTGCTGGTCGACGGCAGCTTCTTCGTCGCCAATATGGCCAAGGTGCTTGACGGCGGCTACGTGCCGCTGCTGCTCGCCGGCGCCGTCTACGGGTTGATGTGGATATGGCACCGCGGCGTCGCCGCCGTGCACGCCGCCGTGCTCGCCGATCAGGTTCCCACCGCTCAGTTCCTCGAGCATTTGAAAGCCGGGGGCGTCGCCAGGGTGCGCGGATCGGCGGTGTTCCTCACCCGCTCGAAGGGCGAAACCCCGCCCGTGCTGTCCTGGCACGTACGGAAAAACCGCTCCCTGCACGAGCACGTGGTGGCGTTGACGCTGACTGTGGTTTCGACGCCGCGCGCCGATGACCACGAGGAGGTGGTCGTCACTCAAGAGGGTGAGAATTACTGGCGCGTCGAAGCGAAATACGGCTTCATGGAAATGCCCGACGTCCCGGCGATCCTGAAGGCGGCTCACGCCCATGGCGCGGGCATCGACTGCGACGACCTCACCTATTACGTAGGCCACGAAACCATCGTGCCGCGCGACGACGGCAAGGGCATTCCGCGCTGGCAGGAAATGATGTTCTCCCTGATGGGCCGCAACGCCGCGCGCATCAGCGATTATCTGAAGCTGCCGTGGGATCAGGTGGTGGAGATCGGACGCGAGGTCGAGATTTAGCCGAACACCGGCAAGCTCAGCGCCACGGCCAGGGCGATCAGGCCGAGGCTCAGGTTGCGGAATCCCCGGGGGCTCGCCAAGCCGAACATGCGCGACCCCAGCAGCGTGCCCAGGCCATAGGCCGGACCGGCGAACACGGCGATTCTCAGGATTTGCGCCGACAGCAGACCGCCCCAGAAATAGCTTATCAAGGTCAGCACGGTGCTCGCGGCGAAATACAGGATGATGTTGGCGCGAAGTTTTGCGGGCGCCGTGTCCGTGCCCAGCCAATAACTCATCACCGGCGGGCCGCCGATTTGCGCGATGCCGGAAAACAAGCCGGAAATTGCGCCCACCGCGACGGTCGCCGCCGCATGCGGCCGGCCGCGATAGCGCCAACCCGCGAGCAGCAGCAACAGCATCGCCGCCGCCATGCCGGCTATCAGCCATCGCAGGGTGAGCGGCGCGAATTGGGTCAGAACGAACGCGCCCAGCGGAACGCCCGAAATGGCGCCGACGAACATCAACCCGACGTCGCGCCGGTCGGCGAGTTTCCACGCCGAGGGGATCAGATAGCTGGCGAACACGCCGTCGATCACCAGCAGGATCGGCGCCGCCAGTTTCGCGCCCGCCAGGGCGCTGGCCAACGGCACGAAGATCAGCGCCGCGCCAAATCCCGAGAACCCGCGCGCCATGCCCGCCACGAAGGCGACGAGCGTCAGTTCGGCGAGCGTGATGGGGGCGAAGCCGGGAAGTAAGGTCATGGGGGCGACCTTGACCATGAGGGGCGGGGGTGAGGCAAATGGGGGCGGGCCGCCGGCGAAGCGGGTGTGCGGAGGCGGCGCTCTCTGCCATCATTGCGAGGAACGAAGCAATCCAGAGCCGCCGCGCTGCGGCCAACCGGCTTATCCTGAAACCGCCTCTACGCGGCCCCTGGATCGCTTCGTTCCTCGCGATGACGGATGGGGCGGCGTTTCATTTCCGACGGTCGACCGAAGGTTGGTCTTAACTCGCGATGACGGCGCCGAATTTGGGTATCAGGATCCGTACCCAGGCAACGGGCTTGCCGCGGATCGCAGCCCCGGTCAATTCTGCTTTCCCTTCGAGGTTTCACGAATGATCGCGCGCCCGCGAAGCCGCGCCTCGACGTTGGGGCCTTCCATGGGCGCACCGGGGGGGACGCAAACCAGGTTCTCCCAGGCCAGCCAGTACGTCGCGGTAATTTTCAAACCCGCGCCCGCGCAGAGACGTCCAGGCGATGTCGCCGGCGGCGTATTGGCGGAGCAACGCCTCTGGTTCCTGCGAAGTCATGAAGGTTCCCGTCCCCAATCCAGCAAGCGCCGGCGCGCGAAAGCCATACAGAATTCCCGCCGCGACATTTACGGCAATCGCGATTGGGCGCCGGATGAGTTCGGCTTTTTTTACGCCGACGCCTCCGTCAGCGCCCGCCGCAAATCGCGGGCTTCATCCCGGGTTCGGCCAATCTCTGATCTCCACACTTCCATCGGAGAACACTTCGACGACCTTGTTGACTATATCCGCCATTGGCTCGATGACGTCGAGGACGCGGCCAAAGTATTCCAACTGCTTTTCCCGCGCAAGACTGCAGGGAATGACTGCAGGGAATGATGATCACCAAACCCGGATGAATCTCCTCTTCCGCATACAGCGCCAGGAAGTCTTTGCCGCTATTGGTGATGAAGATGAAGTTGCCCTCGCGGATCACCGGCATGAGATCGGCGTCGAGCGTCCCTTGCAGGCCGCGAAAGACGACATGGGTCGCATGATGATGTCTTGCGTTCGCCAACGCCGCGAGGTCGGGAGATAGACATTCGTCGAACAGGAACGGTTCCTTCACAGAGTCCGTCCCGACCTCTCCCACGCAAGGCACGCCTCGACGCCATCCAACGGCAGCGACGGGTAGGTCCGGAAGATCTCGAACTTGTCCGTGCCATCGCGCACCTCGGCTAGCACATTGTCGGCGGGCACCCTCGTGCCTTCCACGACCGGCGTGCCTCCGAGAATACGTCGGTTCGAAACGACCTTGGTGACTGCTTTGCTTTCCATGACGATCTTCGGTTTCGCGAGTCAGGCCCGCCAGAACATACAGGGTCCCCAAGAGCCTTTACCACGGCGGCGCTGGTGGGCCAGCGCCCCTCGTCACTGCGCGTAATCCGCCCCTTCCTTGTCCAACACCGCCCGGATCGCGCTCAGGTGCTTGTCGGCGAAATCGGGATAGTCCTCCCATTGCCGCGCGGTCTTCTCCGCCACGGCGTCCGAGGCGATATTAAGTTCGCGCCCCGTCGACAGCGCGGTGATGTAGGTCTCCGCCGCGCGCTCGAAATAATAGATCGTGTCGAAGCAATCGGCGACGTTCTTGCCGGCGACCAGCACGCCATGCTGGCCCATCAGCATCACCGAGCGGTTGCCCAGCCGGGTCGCCAGTCGTTCCGCCTCGTCGCCGAGGCCCATGCCGTCGAAACCGTCGTCGATGGCGACGCGGTTGAAGAAGCGCATGGTGTTCTGGTCGATCGGCGGCATGGTGGGATCTTTGAGAGCGGCCAGCGCGGTCGCGTATTTGCTATGCAGGTGCATCACGCAGCGCGCCTGCGGCAGGTGGCGGTGCAGCGCGCCGTGAATGGCGACGGCGGTCGGGTCGATGTCCGCGCCGATGTCGTTTTCCGGCGCGTCGGCGTCGATCTCGACGAGATCGCTCGCCTTCATCATCAGCCAATGCGTGCCGTAGGGATTGAGCAGGAATTTCTTGCCGTCGGGCGAGACGGCGAGGCTGTAATGGTTCGCAATGCCCTCGTTCATGCCGAGCCGCGCGGTCCAGCGCAGGGCCGCGGCCAGTTGTCGTCGCTGTTCGCTATGTTCCATCGTCCCTGCGCCCCTTCGCGCCGCTCGGCGCACCCGCGGCAAGCATTCTGCCACAAAACGATTTCGGCCGCGCGTTCCCTTCCGCTCTCCGGCGCGATAAAAGGCAGTTGAGTTTATACAATATCAGGAAAGACCGCCGTGCCCAATCCAACCGCTGGCTCCCAGGAATATGTCGGCGACGACGGCAACGACGACGCATTCATCTCCGTCAATGGCGAACTCGTTCGCCGTCCCGAGGCGAAAGTCTCCGTGTTCGATTCCGGCTTCGTGCTCGGCGACGGCATTTGGGAGGGCCTGCGCCTGCATGGCGGCCGGATCGCCTTTCTCGACCGGCATTTCGACCGGCTCTGGGACGGCGCGAAGATGCTGCGCATCGACATCGGGCTTTCGCGCGAGGCGTTGAAGGCCCGGCTGTTCGACGTCATCGACGCCAATGGCATGGTGGACGGCGTCCACATTCGCCTGATGGTGACGCGGGGCGTAAAGCGCTCGCCCTATCAGGACCCGCGCCTCACCATTGGCGCGGCGACCATCGTCATCATCCCCGAGTGGAAAGTCCCCAAGCCGGAAATGCTCGCCAAGGGGCTCGACCTGTTCACCGTGCATATCCGCCGCACCGGCCCCGCCGAGCAGGACCAGAAACTCAACTCGCATTCCAAGCTCAACTGCATTCTCGCCTGCATCCAGGCGATGGAGGCCGG
>Ga0302320_10010520_pt1 | contig 19709 bp, 19 predicted proteins | sample Bog_T0_3_FD_202130 | JGI IMG/M metagenome (GOLD analysis project Ga0302320, IMG submission 202130) | Peat permafrost microbial communities from Stordalen Mire near Abisko, Sweden - Bog_T0_3 | ecosystem: Environmental > Terrestrial > Soil > Wetlands > Peat | place: Sweden: Abisko, Stordalen Mire... | reverse complement strand
GCGCCCGGCCTCCTGATTGAAGGCGGGGACGGCGATGAACGAAATTCAATCGACATTTTTCCATGAAGCGGTACCAGCGGCGATTGCCTCACAGAGCGCGACGGGCGTGCCTGCCTCGATCACCATCGCCCAGGCAATTTTCGAATCGGGCTGGGGGTGCTCAGCATTGGCGCGCATCAAGTACACCCAGGTGGGCGTCATCGGACCGCAGGAACTGGCGACAGTCTTTGGCGTGGATAAGGTCGTTGTGGCTGCCAGCATCAAGGACAACGGCGACGGAACTCAGAGCTTCCTCTGGGGCAAGAACGCCATTCTGGCTTACGTTGCGCCTTCGGTGATGAACGCGGGCGTGATCGGGGCGGAAGGTCAAGTGGGGCCGAAGGACATCAGCTTTGGCAAGAGCTTTGTCTGGACGGATGGTCCGTTGACCATCGACGGCTACGGCGTGATTATCGCGCGGCATCCGGACGCGACGGCCAAGGCTGATCTGCTGGGCGTGGACTGGTACTCGACGGAAAACATCACCGCGCCTGAAGCTGGCTACCTGTTCGCCAACGCGGTCGCCTAAGTTGCACTTCACAGAATGCGCCGTCTGGAAGCTTCAGCAGCGGATGGGCGGCGCACTTCACCTTTCACACAGAGAAAGAAGGAGTCATGGCAGGCAAAAAGAAAGTTGACGATGGTGTACCGGCGACCTATACCGCGCTGCATCCGATTTCTCACGATAACGAAATCTACAAACGTGGTGAGCAGATCGACCTCACTCCATCGCAAGCACAGCCTTTGCTGGCGCTGAAAGTGATTGCCCCCTACGTTGCACCCGCTCCCGCTCCCGAGGAAGCGAAGTAACCATGGCCTACGCGACCCAAGACGATCTTGTCCCCCTACGGCTTACGCAGAAGGATCTTGTTGAGCTGACTGACGACGAGTCCACCGGGGAGGTGAACACGGACGTGGTTAGCGCTGCGCTCGAAGAGGCGTCAGGTCGCGTGGAAAGCTACTGCCGACAGCGGTATATCACTCCGCTGCAGCAATCCGACGATGTGAAGGCACTCACGCTTGACATCACTATCTACCTGTTGTTCGGCCGTCGCCGCGAGACACGCATCAGCGACACGGTCCAGCAGCGCTTTGACCAGGCGATTGCGTTTCTGAAAGACATTTCGGCTGGGAGGGCTTCGCTCGACCAGCCGGTAACGGCGCAGCAGGCTCAATCAGCATCAGGCGAGGCTGTAGTAACACGCAAGCCGGAGCGCTTCAGTGATCGCAACCTGGACGGATACACGGGCAGCGATCACGATCAGCGTGGCGGCTATTTTCCGAACTGGTATGGGATGTAAGCGATGGCGACGGAAGTAATCCAAGTCGATGACAGCAGCGTGGTGGTGGCGCTGGGCAAGTTCCGCTTGTCGCTTCAGCAGCACTACGAGCTGATGCGTGAGATCGGAGCGTCGCAGCTCGTCTCGGTTCGTCGCACCTTCCGCGAGCAGGGATCGCCGGCCAACTCCTGGGTGCCGCTTTCGCCGAACACCATCAAGCGCGATCCGAAGCGCTACGGGCCTGGTCACAAGCTGCTGATCGGCAAAGGAACGCTGTTGAATTCGATTACCTACGCCGTCCAGGGAAACGGCGTGGTGATTGGGACCGTACTGAAATACGCGCCCGTACATCAATTTGGCTCGCGCGATCGCGGCGTAGCAATCGGTCCGCAGACCAAAGAGCAGATCGAGGCCACGATCAAGGTCGGTGAGCACGGACGCTTGGAGACTCAGTTTTCCGGTAGCCGCACACGGCTTGCAGGGCCGGGCTACGCGGCCACGCGGTTGGAAGGTCCAGCGTTAGAAGGCAAACGACGCCCAACACTCCGGACCAGGCTTACCGGGCCTCGCAACCTGGTGACAGAGAGAATCAGACGCATTGGACCGCGCAACATGACCAGCGTGAGCGCGCATGAGCGCCACCAGAATATTCCGCCGCGTCCTTATCTTGTCTTCCGGCCAGAAGATCCGCAACGGATTCGCGGCATCGTCGTGCAGTACGTGAACAAGGCTAAGCACGATGCCGGACTGGGAGGCGCACAGTGAGTTCGACCTTCCGCATCGATTATGTCGAAGCCGCCCTATTGGCGGTTCTGAATTCCAAGCTGGCCACGGCCTATGGCGCCAAGGTCAACATCGACTCCCTGGGCGACAAGGATTTCGATGACGATGGGCGTTTGGTGTTGCAGCCGCCATCGGTCCGTGTGCGTTTTGCCGCTGCGGATTACGAAAATCTGCATGATAACCAGCGCCTGACTTACGAGGGTGGCTTGCCGTTTGAGTTGTTGTGCTTTGAGTCTTCGCTCCGCTCCAAGGCTGACGAGCGCAGGCAGACTTTGGTGCTGGTGGCAACGGTGCAGGATCAACTTGCCGGCGCACGCCTGGCGCTGGCCGACGGGTCGCGGACGATGCCGATCGAGATGAAGAGCGTTTCCCTCGTGGCATCGGAAGAGGGGCCGGTGGATCAACTGTTTTCAATCGTGGTGCTCGTCAAAGGCATCGCCCAATTCAGCGGCGCGAATGCCCAACCGGGGCAGTGAGGAACAATATGGCAACCGCTCAATCCGATTTCGTCGATGTACAGCTCAGCGCCGCCGGCGTCCAGGTCGCGGGCGCAAGCGGAACCATCACGGTCACCACGCAGCACTTCAGCTACGCATTCACGGCGGCTGGAGGCACGCGCGTGCTGACCAGCGAATGGGCTAAAACGCTCTCGAAAGAGACGGTCAATGGCCAGAAGATTCTCGAACTGACGCCCGCCGTCGTCGTCAACGTGGCGCAGGGCGCAAGCGTCGCCGATCAACCGAGCACGCTCAAAACCGAAGAAGCCTCGCTCGATGCGCAGGTCGAAACTCAACCAAAATCCGCAGCAGTAAAGGGGAGCAAGTAATATGGCCGGACCGTTCAATTTCAATTCCCAATGGAAAAGCGCACGCAACCTGCTGCTCAGCGTCAATTCGCAGCTCGCGTGGAATACTCCGCTCGCTTCCGCAGCTCTCACGCGCGCACAGCGCTTTGATGGTGGCGCAGTGTTGGAGGTGACCGAGACGCGACGCTCCGACATCGACTATGCCGGCAAGCAAACGGCATTCGCCACCAACGGACAGGTCACCAGCTATGACACCAAGTTCTCTGGCTTCAAGGCTGAATTGACTCCATGGCTGGCCGGATGGCTGTTGGGCTTCCTGATGGGCAAAGACACGGTAGTGGGCGCGGCGTCGCCCTACACGCACACCTTCGCCTTCGATGAGAGCACACGTACCGCAGTGGCCACAACGATCTATCTCGAAGACACCGAGGACGTGAGATACAAGTGCCCGGATATGTGCGTCAACGATGTGACGCTCACCATCAACGACATCGGCGCCATCATGGCCGAGTCCACGCTGATGGGAACCGGCCGCCAGGTGATGGGCGCGATTGCGCCACTTCCCGCGCTGCCCTCGGACTCCTATATCTTGGGCTCCGACGCCGTTCTCACTCTTGGCCCGGTCGGCGCTCCGGCTTCAATGGTCGGCCGCCACATGAGCACGACATTCAAGGCTGAAAATCAGCTCACGGTGCACAAGGCTCCGGGGGGTGGCCAGTACGGCATCTACGTTCGCAAGGGCAATCCGAAGTTCTCGATCACGACGACGATCGCAGCCAAAGACGTGGACGACATCTTTACGCTCTTCGAGAACGATACCGCCTCGGCGTATACGCTGACCGCCAACTCGGGCGCGGCTGCGCAACTGGTGATCTCGATTCCACAGGCGCATTTGAAAACCACCAAGGTGGGCTTCGACGGCGACATGATCATCTGGCAGATTGAAGCGGATGAGACCACCTGCTACAGCGTGGCGGGCGTTCCTGCGGTTTCGGTCAGCGTCGTCAACGCCGTGCCTGCGTATCTGGTGGGTGCGTAAACAGATTTTTCAAGTTTCTCCAAAGGGCGCGTTGGATCAAGGGCGGCGCGCCCTCTTTTTTCCGCAACAGCCGTGGCACCCCTTCGCCGCGGTGAGGCTTCGCCCCACTCCGCGAACCTCATGCAAGACAGGGTTCTTCACCCTGGTACCGGCAGAATCGCAAATCTCAATCCCATTCCAGAAAGAAGGACTCTCTATGTCAGCTATCGAGCTTGCAACGCCCCGCGTCATCGTGATCGAAGAACGCGGAAAGCAGTTTACCCTCACCCTCTCGCGCATCACCAAAAATCAGTGGATGCACTACTTCGACGGCATTGTCTCTGCCTCTGAAAATCAGGGCGGCAAACGCGTCGATAGTTTCGACTCCAGCTCTGCTCGCATCGAGCTGGTAGAAAAAAGCCTGATCGACGCGCAGGGCTACGTCACGGTGGACGGTTCGCCGGTGACGGCCACGGCTGACTGGCAATCGCTGCTGCCACTCTCGCACCGCCTCGGAGCCGCCAATGCCATCGTGTCCGTCGAGCGCGCCGAGCCCAGCGACGATGAGCCGATCGTGCTTGGCGCGGAGGCTGTCTATCTCAACGCGGTGTGGAGCGCCGACGACAAAGGCATCATGCAGAAATATCGCGGCCTCTGCCACCGGTTCAAGACTCCCAACGGCGAGCAGCAGCACCGCTTCTCGCGTGACTCTAGCCGCTCACGCATCGTGGGCGGATCGCGTAAAGGCAAAACGCTGTGGATTGGGCCGCAGCCGACGCTGGTGGAACTCTACGACGAGCTGATCGTGAGCGTGGACGGCTATCAGGTGAATGGCGTGGAGTTGGACGCGGATCGCGACGCCATCGTCGCCGAAATGGACACCTACCACAAGGTTGCCGCCGCCGACATTCTCTTCTCCCCGGCCGCCGCCAACTTCAGTGAGGACAATGATTGACCACCCCACGAAACAAAGATCGTTTCGCGGGGGCCCCGAGGTAATTGATGTTGTTCAAGATGCGGAAGGCGTGCGAATGGCTCTCGAAGAGATCTTCGAGCAGGACTTCGTGCGCTTCCGCATCGAGCGCGAATCAGCCGGGGCAAACGAGGAGACGCGCGAACGGATGGCTTTTCAGATTCCTCCACGCACCCTCTCGCCTGGCTATTACGAGTTTGGTTCTCATCTACTTCGCCTGGATGCCGAGCAAAAGATCGGATTGCCTCTTTCAAGACACGACGTTGCAGCCTTTGAGATCAAGGGACTTGTGGCGCTGGGGGAGGCTCGAAGCGCATTTGAGGGCCGTCATCCAGCTTGCTCAGCTTGCGGCGCTCGTCAGCTTAACCGTTTTGGAGTCGAATGCAGCGGATGCGGGGTCAAGTTCCGCAAAAGGAAGTGACGCATGGCGGTAGAAACCTCTGCGGTTCAAATCTCGATCAATGTCGTCGACGGCAACTCCGGCGAGACGGTGGCGAAGGTCGTCCAGAACATCAATCAGCTCGGCGCGGCCGGCGCGACCACCGGCCAGCGCATGAAGCAAGGTATGGAGGAGGCTGGCACTGGGGCAATGAGCGCCAAGGAAAAAGTCCATCTGCTTACCGAGGAATTCGGCATCCGCCTGCCGCGCGCATTCCGCGGCATCGTCGCCGAAAGCAAAGTTGCGCAGGCCGCGCTGGGTGCTCTGGGTTCGGCGATGATCGGGCTGGGCGCAATCCAGATCGGTGCGATGGTATTCGAGCAACTCTATGAAGGCACGAAGAAACTCTGGGAAAATTACCTTTCGCTGACCGCTGCCGCAGAGGCATACCAAAAACAAGTAGACAAAGCTAAGGACGAAGATTTCATCAACGTTCGCGATATAGAGACAGCCACTGAGCGCATCAAAGAAGCGACTTCTGCTGCCCAAGGATTTCAGCAAACAGCACAGCAAATGCATCAGAGTCTCTGGAGTGATATTGCAAATGGGATGCTTATGGGCGGCCCACAGGGAGGTCTCCAGGCAGGAATTATGGATACCTATGGCGCTCGGAAGATGGCCGACGCTGGCTATAAAAAGCAAGGACAGGTCGATGCCATGACACCAAAGCTTGCTTCGGAGAATCACCAGGCAATTCTCGATGCCATCGACCTCAGTTACGCCTCAGACGGACGCCTACGCGGCGAACAGAAGATCACCGCAGAAAAGAATAAACAACATGCGATTAATGAGGAAAATCGTAAATACATGGCAGCGGAAGAAGGGATGAGGGGAGACAAAGTAAGCCCTGATGCCGGGATGTCGCGGCAAAAAACCCTTGATGCGATCGCGGACCAAAAAGCAAACGCTGAAAGTTTCAACATGGAACGTACCACATCGAATGAAATCGCTCACCTAAGAGATGAAGCGCGACAAGCAGAACTGCATGGGATTGCGCTGCTTGAAGATAAGCGGAAATCGGCTGACGCGGAATGGACCCGCCAACACGGAAGTTCAGCGGAGGCCCGCAAGCAAATTGACGCAAAGTATTTCTCTGAAGAGAAGCGGATGCTGGACGATCAACGGCGCGAAACCGAAAAGATCGAGCGCGCTTCTGGAATGGCCGGGCTGACGGGAATTGCCAAGGTTCAGGCCGAAGGAGCGGCCCATGTAGCTGAAATTGATCCACACAACGAACTTTTGCCAGAGGAACGCGCGAAGCGTGTTGCCGCCGCCGGACGGGATACAACTGCCGAGATTGGGACCGTTCAGAAAGGATTCGCCGAAGAGGTTGATCGGATCGTCGAGCAATCTCAGGAGCGCGAGTTGGGAGGATTTGCGCGCATTCAAGCGGAGGCGCAAAAAGCGAAAGATGATCTGCAAAAGCGGTTCGATACTATGCATGAACTGATGGATTTGAGCGCACCTGGCGCGCAGACTCTACTCGACAAGGATACGGACCAATTTGGGCGCGGATTAACTGCGATCGATAGTGGGGCAGGTCGGCAATCGTCAGAGCTTTCGCGCAAGAACGCTGAAGAGACCGAGCAGATCGAATCACAGGCGCGGGCAAAATTGATGTCGGCTGAGAAGAATCAGACGGCTGCGATCGAATCGGAATATGAGGAGCGACTGCATAAATACAATGAAGAACTGAAGCAGCAGGAGATTTCCCAGCAGGATTACGACCGACGTGCAGTTGCTGCGGGGCAGCTTCGTGACGCTCAGCTCGTGGACTCCGCCCGGCAGGCGCGCGAAAAGATGGCCAGCGAGTACACGAGTTTCTTCAAGGGGATGGATCATCCGCTGAAGTATTTGCAAGATGTAGGCGACAAGTTTGCCGGTGAGGCCGCGGCAGCCATGACCCAGCGCATTCAGAATCACTACGGCGGCAAAGGTGCCAGCGCGAATGAACCGCTGGGGGGCGGCTCGATGCTGAGTGGTTTGTTTGATCGCATGGCTGGCCATCCAAAAGGCGTTGGCTCAAACCATGCGTCTACGCATCCGGATCTTGCCTCTTCTGTTTCTTCGTTGAAGGCGATTTCTCTCAGCACCGCCGAGATCCACATCCAGAGCGCCAACATTGGCATGGGCGGCGTACCCTCGACGGCTGGCGGCGCAGGACAGACATGGTCGACGTCAGGCGGTAGCACGGGGCTGATCGCATCGGGCAGCAGCGGCGCAACTGGCGGCGTGGCCTCCGGTTCATCTTTCAGACCTGTGTATTCGTCCTCTCGCGGAAGCGGCACTGTGAGCAGCGATGCGAGCCTTGGTGTGGACGGTGGCACCGATGTCAGCAGTATGCCCTCTATCATGGGGTTCGGCCACGGCGGTGGCAGCTTCTCTGGGTCGCCGACCGGAGGCAGCAGCGAAGCTGGACTTGGCGGTAGCTCTTTCGCCAGTCCACAATCCTCAAGCGGCCGCGACACTGGCCTTGGTGTGGGTGCCAGCGGCGGCGCTGGAGATCCGGAGTCCACGAGCAGCGGTCCGGTGGGCACTACCGGCACTCCTGGCATAGTGCCCACACATAGGAATGTATTCGGCACAGCACTGAACTATGTGAGTCAGGGAATAGGTTTCTCCAAACAGGCCAAAGCTGATTTCGGCGCTTCGAAGAAAACGCCCGCGAGCAACACAACGGATTCATCCAATCCCTCCGCAAGCGACGGAACGGGAATGGGATCTGGACCTCATATGGTAGCTGGCGGCGTGGCAGGAGACTCCAGCACTTCTATCGGCGACGGCAGTCCGAGTGCCGCCAGCTCCGCATCGGGTGATCTGAGTTCCGCATCTGGCACAGCAGGCATGGCCAGTGGCGCGGGCAAGATGCAAACCGCCATGAGCGGTGCTCAAGGAGCCATTGGGGTGTACTCCGCCTTCGAGGGCAACGGCGGCGTGGGCGGAGCAATGAGTGGCGCAATGAGCGGCATGGAACTCGGCATGGCGGTTGCTGGTCCGGTGGGCGCGGTAGTTGGCGCGGTTGGCGGCGCGGTGCTCGGTGCATTTGGTTTTGGTGGGCGCGAGAAAGCGCGCGCTTACGATCTGAAGCAAGTGCGTCCGCGTATTGCTAACGACAACCAAAGCTATCAGCAGGGTTCGATGGATTACTTGTCCGCATATAGCGACATCCAGAGCTTGGACATGGAAGCCAAGAAAACCACCAGTTCCTATGGACCAGCCGCCTCTAGCTACTACCAAGACACCATGAAAAAAGAACTTCGCGAGGCTGGGCAAAAATTCACAGCCGAGCAGAAAGCGGGGCGTAGTCATTTCACAGCGACGGTCGCGCAAGGCCATCAAGGGGGATGGACTGAAAACTTTGGCAGCATGGCAACAGGTCCGGACACTGGATGGATGCACATGCGGGCAAATGAGTTTGTCGTGAACGAACAGCCTGCGGCGGAGCATGCGGGCGCACTTGAGGCTATTCGTTCTGGCGCGACTCACTCCGATATGGCCAAGTATTACGGCGCTGATAGCACTAAGATGCCAGCCTCCAGCGAAACAGGAGGAGATGTGCATTTGCACGTTCACTCGCTCGATACGAAGTCGGGCATGCAATGGCTGATGGCCAACAAACATGTGATTCGCGCCGCCGTAAACTCCAGCTACGCGGAAAACTCCGGAGGCGCGGATGCCTGAAACTGACATCATCAATCCGACCGCTATTTGGGATGAGGTAATTCAAGATTCCATGTGCCCCAGCTACGGTTTCACGCGCAAACGCACGGGGACGCAATTGCGCAAGAAAGCCGTGGGCGGCACTCCCTGGACGCGCGAAACGCAGAACACGGGGCACAGCTTTCCGTTGACCTGGACGGGCCGCAGTTGGGCATGTGTTCAGAAAATCAAGTGGTATTACGAGCAATATGAGGATGGATTTTTCACTCTGATCGATTGGGATGGAGGGGGCCGTCATTATGTTGGCCACTTCACCTCGGAGCCGAATATCGTCGAATCCGGGAATGGCACCTTCGATGTGCAGAGCCTGGTGTTTGAAGAAACGCCCAAAGCTCCGATGGTGGAATATCCGGGCGACTGGGATCATGACGCGGTCACATTCTATGTCTCGAACGATTGGAAAGATCAGAAAGTCGCCACCTCGGGAACTTGGGCGCAGACGGTGCGCAACATCGAGGGTCATCCGCAAAAAACGATCGACGATCCAGGAACGGCGGCCGACTGGGCGCAGTTTGAGTATCGCGGCTATGGTTTCAAACTCTTTCTGATGCAGGGGCCTGAGTTCGGCCAGTGCCAAGTCCTACTCGACAGCGTATTGGTCAAAACGGTTGACTGCTACGCGGCCAACGAAGTTGGTCCGCAGATGGTCTGCATGGATCGAAACGTGTATCTCGATATTCACCGGGTGAAGGTGATCGCGCTCGGCACAAAGAACGCCAGCGCCACGGGCGCGGCGATCAGTTGGCACTCTTTGAAGGTGATGCGATGATCTCTTACCCGGCATCTCTTCTGGCTGTCGGCGGAGCGCGAACGGGCATCATGCCGGTGAACCTGCTCGATGTGCAGGACATCAACGGCAACAATTATTTCTGGGCCGACCGCTCCATTCAGGCGCTCTCTGGCCTCACCGCCGCGCAGGCCACTTATTTGCCGTGGCTGTTGAGCGTTCCGAGTTTCACGTTCAATCGCTCGATGGCCAGCAACACAGGCAATTTCATTGTTCAGAACATATCGGGCAACACGCTTGCCCGCGATTTAGAGACCAAGCTGCGCGCCTCGGCGATGGAAGGCGCGTTCTTCGTTTATCGCTCCTGGCAGGCCGATGCCGAGGCCGCATGGATCGAGGTTCATGGGACGTTGACTGTTGAAGGGGTTCCAACGGATACCGCCAGCTTCAAAGCTGTCGATATTTTCAACCCTTCGCAAGACGACACGCCATTGGAAAGCTACTGCGAAACCTGCCAGCTTCAGTGGGGTGGCCCTCGCTGCGGGTCCACGCAAACGACCGAGTGCTCGTATAGCTTTCAGAGTTGCCAAGTAGTGGAGCGCATCATGGTGGCGCTCAATGACTACGAAAAGAACTACGGCGAAACCGCCGCGAACTCTCCTTTAACCGTAATCAACCGGAGCCGCAGAATCTGATGGCAAATGCCTCGACAACTCAAGCATCCTCGGCGAGCCAGACCACTGGAACTCCTATTCCGCTCAGCTATGGCTATGTGTGGGTCACGGGCAAACGCCACGCCTATTACACAATGCAGGACACCGGCAATAAGACCATGGATTACACGCGCGTGGGCGCGTGGCTTCTCGGGCACGGGGAGTGGGATGGATGCAGCGAGCTATGGATCAACGACGTCCTTACCTGGACAGCGAATGTAGCGGGCACCGCGCCGAGTGGTTTCAGCGGACAGAATTGGTTACAGGGGCTCGACTATCCCAAACAGGATTTCGTCTTCAATTTTCACAGCGGATGCGATTCCGTCATTGGCTCAGGACTAACACCATCTTCCAGCGGTCCAGACCAAGGATGCGACGTTCTCTGGGGGCAGTTCCCCAGCGCGATCCAGCCGCTATGCTTCTCGCGCATTGCTTATTACACGCTGATGCGCAAGCAGCCGCTGATTTACCAGTCCAACGACCACCAGAACGATCCTTCCCAGTGGACAGACATCAATCCAATCGGTCTATGGCGCGCGCTTCGTTGCAGGTTGTTCGATGCGAATGGCAATGTAACGGGCTACGCCTTTACCACCAATCCGGCATGGCACTGGGTCGATCTATGGCTGCGGCGCAGACTCTTCCCAGACTATAACCTTGGCGTGACCTCTGGACCTGATCCTCTGCCTGCAGCCGTAAGCGCTTGCTTTGACTGGGAGCCGATTTATGAGGCCGCACAGTATTTCGATGGCTTTTTGGCCAATGGTCGGCGGCGCTTTTCTGGTAGTTATAGCTTTGCGGCGCAAACATCGTTGCAGGCTTGCTTGTCGCAGATTCTGCTTTGCTGCCGCAGTTATCAGCAGAGCAGCCAAGGAAAACTGGCGCTCATTTGCGATAAGCCACGTCCTTCAGTCTTTACTTTTTCGAGGGAGCATGTTCTTCCTGGCACCTTCGAACCAAATGACCAGGCGCTGCATACGGCGGGAAATCGCTATGTCGGGACTTTTCGCGACGTCCTGGTTCCGGCGGCCGCCACAATCGCAAGCATCACATCAACCACCGAGGGTAACCCGATAGTTACAACGGATGCTCCGCATCCATTTAATAAGGGAGATCGTATCGCGATTGGTGGCACGGGAACTGTTTACGATGGAACCTGGCCAGTCGCGTCGGTTCCCGATGTCATCGACTCTGGTACTCCCGAGGAGGTTGATCCAACCACTTTCACCATCGTACGCAAAGGCGCAAACTATCCCACCAGCGTGGGCTCTGGTGGCGCGGTGGGGCTTCTCTATTCACGCTTCAAGGAACGGTCGCCGGAGTTCTGGCACAAGACCAATATGCTGGCGCGTGGCGCGGTTGGTTTGAATATAGCCCGGCAGCGCAATAAAGTGAAACAGGGCTTGGACTTTGCAACCTCTACCTATGACCAAGTCAGCCGACTCTGCCGCTACGAGCGTGACCGCTCGTTGGGCTTTGATCAGACGCCTTATGTGACTCCAGCCAAGCTGAAAATGCGGACCTCGATGTTTGCAAAGGATGTCAATGGAAAGCTGGCTTGCGGATTGCAGCCTGGCGACCATGTGACGATCGATGATACGTTGAGCTGGACTTATGCGGGGGAGTACGAGCTTCTTGATCCGCTGACGATTCATCCTCCTTCCACGGAAATATCGAGTTCGGATAATAGCTTGTCTCTTACTCCAGCGCAGGATAGTGGAGAGATCGAGTTCACGCTGGGAGCCTACAACGAAGGCTATATGTACGACACCAGTGACGATCTGGATGCAGGCTGGCCAAGCGTTCCTGGCAGCGATCCTGGCAATGACACTGAGTTTTCAAGCGTTCCATTGGCGAATGGCGGGAACTTCGTATTTTTTACCGGCCAGCTTCCGAGCGGTTCGCAGTTCCAACTTCCATCAACGGGCTATCCGGCCACCAATATGCTCGCCTGGGCGTCGCCCGCTGGGGCAAATATCAACTATCACTCGGCGACCACTGTGCAGATGTGCAGCGTGAGCGCATCGCGACAACTGACGTTGATTTATGCCGACGACGAAGAGGGCCACACTTGGGGCGGCGACGTCAATTATGCTGCATTGACCTGGCTCAGCACCGATAAGACAACGACCGACAGCAAGGGGATCACATGGCTTGAACTGACGCTCCTCGGTGGAGAAACTGTCAGCTTTGGCCAGGGAGTTCTCGCAGATGGCGCAACCCTTCAATTGCCTTCTGGATATACCGGCGCTCAGTCCTTCGCTTGCGCCTATCTGCACGATATGCCGCCAAATGGCGGCGTGATGTATCTGGCTGGCGCGTGGGTTGATTCATCCATGATGGTCCATTGCCAATGCCAGGGGCACGGTGGCGATGTTTGGAAGGGCAACGCCGCAGTGCTCGTCTTCGCCTGGAAAAACAACAAGGGCACCGTCACCAGCCAAACGCTATCTGGCGAGACATGGCTATCCTTTCCGCTCAGCAATGGTTCTATTTTTGGCGTAGGTTGCACCAAAAATATGGCCAACGGTGCGACCTTATCGCTTCCGTCAACGGCGGGCAACGGTTCGAATCTGGAGCCGATGGTTGGGCCAAGCGATGATTTCTATACCGCGCCTGCGGGTCATGCTCAAGGGGTCGGAACTTGCTATCTCGATGCGTCTGAAGTGCTCCATATGACCTTTAACAATCAATATGGGAATGTGTGGAGTGGAGCCGCTGATATTTTTGCGACATATCTCGCGTCGAGCACTGCTGAACCGACCTTGGTGACCATCTCGACGCCTGCTAGCTCTCTCGCTCGCGGGTCTTCTCAGACGTTCATCGCCCAGGTAACGGGCAACTCTAACACGGCTGTGACTTGGAGCGTGGATGGTATCGCTGGCGGCAACAGTTTGGTCGGTACTATCGATGCACAGGGCAATTATGTCGCTGGCAGTCAAACTGGGACGCATACGATCACGGCAACCAGTGTGGCAAATAGTGCGGTTGTCAGCACGGTAGCGGTGAACGTCTTCGGTGATGCTGGACTGATGAATGTGAATGGGAGCTAAACGATGTCTCTGCAAACGACAAATCTGAATGCCGCTTCGCCGGCAGCGCCATCCAACGGAGTCAATGTGGTCTGGCAAGCTGACCCATCGTCCTTGGATTCAAGCATCGTCCGAAACGTCTCGGCATATGTGCCGGCGGCCGAGGCCGCCGAGCTGGGTGCGGTGATGCCGGATGGCGTCACGACAGCCGTCGATTCTGGCGGTCATTTGAGTGCAACAGGCACCCTGCCAAGCCTAGCGATCAATGGCGCTTCGAGCAGTTCCACAGCGACGCTTGGACCGGCTTCGGCCCTCCCGGCAACCCCTGCCGGTTATCTGGAAATTCAGGTAGCCGGGACCACGGTCAAAATCCCCTTCTACAACGTGTAATCTGGGGGTGCGGCTTGGGTGGTGCTGGATGGGGTTCAATTTACCTATGAAAAATCATATACAGGAATTAAGCTGCACCGACTTGTGCAGCTTAATTCCTGTTTTCGGTGCAGCGTAATTTTTGCAGCCCCAACGGGGCACGAGGCGTTGATTCTCCGTTCACACTTCTACAAAAACAGCATGGCCAGCTTCTTCAGAAGTTGGCCATGCTGTTTTTGGCTAGGTTGAAGTGCGGTTTACTCCGCAGCAGGGGGAACGGTGGTGGGTTCTTTGCCCGGCTTGGCGACCGTCACTCCGGGAACCACCGGCACGGTCGTCACTTTGCCCGCCGCCGCTTCGTTCAGGTTGATGCCGTAGTGATGCAAAGTCGAGGCGAGGATCTGGTAGAGGCCGGCGCGATCTTTGGCGTAGGCGGCGTGGGCGGCGATCAGATTGTCCTCGGCGGTGGCCAGATTGCGCTGTTGCAAGAGCACGTTGGCTGTGGTCGAAGCGCCCAGATGCAGCTTCTTTTCCTCGTCGTCGAGGCTCTGCTGGTTATAGTCCCGGGCAGCGATGGAAGCCTGCACCTGCGCACGATCGTTGGTGAGCGCAAACTGGGCATTCACCACTTGCATACGGATCTGGGTGTAGAGTTGCTCGAGCCGCAACTCAGCTTGGCGATACTCCATCAACGAACGCGACTGCACCGACTGCGCTAGCTTGTTGCCGATGGGGATAGTGACATTGAAGCCAAAGCCCTTGTCGGGCGACGAGTTATTGAAGGTGTCGTTGAGCGCTGTACCAAAGCCACCTATGCCGGTTGTCGGGCATCCTCCGTATTGTGTGTTGAGCTTGGAATTGCAGGCGCCAGCCACGCCTGATCCTCCATAGTATCCGTAGGCATCGACGACCGGCAGCAGAGCGTTGCGCGCCCCCTTGAGGGTAATTTCGTCGTTGCGCAGGGTCAGCACCGCCTGCTCCAGCTCCGGTCTCTGCTGAAAGGCATCCTGCACCAGTTCCTCAACCGTCTGCTTTTCCTCGGGAATCTCTTCGAGGGTAACCCGATCCGTGGGAACCACGGGAGCCACCGAAAGCGCCGCATCGTTCAGATTGCGAGCAATGGCCTGCTTGATGATCTGTTGCTGATAATTCAGCGCAAGCTGGGCGTTGATAAGAGCCTGCTTGTCGGTGGCCACGGTTGAATCGGCATTGATCACGTCAAGGGGCGCCATGGTGCCGATCTCCAACTGCTTGCGGTTGTCTACGGCGAGCTTGCTGCTCTGGTCCAAGGCGTGCTCTTTGGCCTGCACATCTTCATAGGCCTGCACCAAGCCCCAGTAGATGGTCTCCACCTGATTGACAGTATAGAGAATCTGCTGGCGGAAGGAGGAGTCGGTGATGCGCCGGTCGTTGATGGCCTGGTAGATGAAACGCTTGTTGACCCAGATGCCCGCGCCCTGCAGCAGGTGCTGGGTCACTTTGGCCTGAAAACTGGAACTGAGCTCCGGGCTATAGGTTGTGATGGAGTTGGATGTCGTGGACCGGGAGTTATCCCATGAAAACTGGAAGGCTGAACCGGTCACAAAGCCCTGGTTGTAGGTGAAGTCATAGGTGCCGGTGGTACTGGTGCCGCCAGTGTAGAAGCTGCTGGAAGGAGAACTCGCGCGGTCATACTGAACCGCCGCCGTAAGCGAAGGTTCCAGGCTTTCGGGCGACGGGCCGGCACCGCCCGTGGTCAGCGTCAAGCCGGACGAACCGGAACCCGCGCCGCCCGAACCGCCCGCCGTTCCGCCCGGTCCGCCGCCGGTGCTCAGAATCGTAGACGAACCGCCCAGCGTGTTGGTAATCAGTCCAGCTGGCGCACCCAGCAGCCCTTGCCCGGTACGGGCGCGCAGAATGTCGGTGTCAGCGATGTCCAAATCGTAACGCGCAATGGCGATGTCGTAGTTGTTCTCAAGAGTCAGAGCCAAGGCGTCGGAAAGGCTGAGGTAAATTTTTCCGTCCTTGACCAGATCGGTAAGCCGCACCGAGTTGCCAAAGTTGGCCTTGGCGATGCTGGTGGAGCGGAACTGGTTAATGGGATTGCCCAGAAGCCGATTAGCGGGCTTGGAAAAATCGCGTGCGCCGGGCCGCAGGTCCAGCGGCTCGGTCAACACCGGCACCGGCTCCGCAGGCAGTTCGGAGGCCGCCTTCTCCGAGGTCTTGGCCTGTACTCCGGCTTGCTGGGCAAATCCTGAAGGCACACCCGCCGCCAGGGTCAGCATCACCGCCGCTACCGCGCGCAGCCGCTTGCCGGCCTCGCCGTGCGCGGCATTACCGCTCAGATTATGCACATTCCGCTGCTGCTTATCGACATATTTACCGAACAATTGCATGGTTCCTCTCCACGACATAATTCTCTTTAAAAATGGTTCCTGGGAATTCCCGCGGCCTGTGGGGTGCCTTCATTAAAGACGTCCGAAAAGCATCTTCGGACGCAAATTTGTGATTTTCGACACGAATTCCGGTCTCGGGCAAACTTTGCTCACGATGTGACACGTGTGAACCGCTCATTTGTCCATACGCGCGCGGATTAGGGTTCGTTCCAGAAAACTGATTTTCTTTTCCACTGCTGGAGTTTGGTAGCAGCGCGGCCCGCACATGGGCGAAAGACTGAGTATAGCGGATTGGGGGACGGGGTTATGACGTTTGGTAGAGAGAGATGAAGCTTTCGTCTCACATTGAGGCGGCCAATTCGGCTAACCTGATTTAGATGCCTAGCGAAATTCCCGAAAAGGACCGATTGCCCCGACCGTTCCGCACCTGGAAGCTGACCGTATCCTACGACGGCACTGGCTTTAGCGGCTGGCAGGTGCAGCCGGGCAAACGCACGGTGCAAGGGGAGTTGCAGCGCGCCCTGGAGCGGATCTGCGGCGAAGCTCCACTGCCCCAGGGCTCGGGACGCACGGACGCCGGGGTGCACGCCCTGGGACAGGTGGCGAGCTTCGAACTAGCCACGCCGATTCCCGAGGAAAGCCTTGCGCGTGCGCTGAATCGAACTCTGCCGGCTGCCATTCGGGTTCTGGAAGCAAGAACAGTGCGAAACACTTTTCATGCGCGCCACTCGGCAATGGGCAAAACGTATGAATACAGGGTTTTTGAGGAGGAGATTTGCCCACCGTTTCTCGCGCCTTACGTATACGCCTGCCCTTGGCCGCTGAAGCTGGAGGCACTGAACGAGGCCGCGAGCTCGTTTGTGGGCGAACACGATTTTATGAGCTTTGCGGCCAGCGATCCGGACTTGACCAGCCGCAGGAACGCGGACGAAGCGAACCGGCGGGCGGGATTTGTTGCGAAGCCGGCCCGAGGAGCGACGGTGCGCACGGTTTTTTCATCGGCTTGGGAGCGGCACGAGAACGAATTTGGGCGGCTGCTGATTTATCGGGTGCGGGGGAGCGGCTTTTTGCATCACATGGTGCGCAACATGGTGGGAACGATGATTGAGGTGGGCCGGGGACGGCTCGGCGCGGACTCGATAGGCGCAATGCTGGCGGCGCAGAACCGGGCGGCGGCGGGACCGACCGCTCCGGCGCAGGGGCTGTTTCTGGACTCGGTGGAATATGAAGACAGGGCGTTTGCGCTCGAGAATGATCAGTCTTTATTCTAGACTAAATAAGGACTATATTCAGACCAATAAAGAATCTTTGGAGGCTTCCATGCGTTATTCGACCCAGATCAAGCCCATCAGCTATGTAAAAGCCCACGCGGCCGAACTGCTGGACCGCATCACCAAAGAGCGGGAACCGATCATCATCACCCAGAACGGCGAGGCGCGGGCGGTGTTGGTGGATGTGATCAGCTACGACGAAATGGTGGATGAAACCGCTACCCTGCTCAAGATTCTGGCCCATGCCGACAAGGAGATCGAGGCTGGAGAGACCGTACCGATCGAAGAAGTCATGGAGGAGTTTGGCGTTGAGGCAACCGAGGCCTGATGCCTTTTAGCGTTCGATTCACCGCCTCCGCGCGGGAGGATTTGCGCGAAATCCGGGCTTACATCGCAGCCAGCGACTCGCGGGAAAATGCCGATTACGTTGCGCGGGAGATTGTTCGCGCCGCGCTGGAGCTTCGGGATTTTCCCCACCGCGGCGCGCATCCGCCGGATTTGCTCAAGAGAGGGAACCGATCCTATCGGCAGATTTTTTTCAAGCCTTATCTCATTCTCTATCGCATTCGTGCCCACACTGTTTTCATTGGGGCCATCGCAGATGGACGGCGCGATCTGGATGCGCTGTTGGTCAGACGAACGCGTGACTCATCAACCGGGCCGGGATCGGGATCGAAATTTGAAGGATGAATTTCCGGTCCACACTTCCCTGCTACTCTGAGACCATTCGCATGGGGCTATTTTCTCCTAAATCGGCGTTTTCACGGGTGACGGGGCTGGCCGAACTACGGTCGGTTCATGGGGCGTTTGCATGGTTGCACGGCAATCCCAAGACGATTATGGATTGGCAGGCGGAGGTGACGGCGATACCGGCACCGCCTTTTGGCGAGGGAGCGCGCTCGCGGTGGATGGCGGCGCGCTTCGGCGAGGCAGGGTTAAGTAACATCGAAACCGACGCGGTAGGCAACGTGATGGGATGGCTGCCAGCGGCCCGGTTGCCGTCCGAGAGCACAGGGCCGGTGGTGGTGCTTTCGGCGCATCTGGACACGGTATTTCCCTTTGATACACCACTGAATCCGCGGGTGGACGGCGACTGGCTGGTGGCTCCGGGAGCCTGCGACAATGGCGCCGGAGTGGTGGGAATGCTAGCGGTTGCTAGTGCTTTGGTGAAGGCGCGGGTGGAAGTGGCCGTGCCAATTCTATTTTTGGGAAATGTGGGCGAAGAGGGCGAAGGCGACCTGCGAGGAGTGCGGTCTTTTTATCGGCAGGCGTGGGCTGGCCGGGTTGCCGCGCACATTGTGCTGGACGGCGCGGGCGCGGAGGCGGTGGTGGCGCAGGCGTTGGGGAGCCAACGGTTTCGGGTAACGATCACTGGCCCTGGAGGACACAGCTTTGCGGATGCCGGTACGCCCAACCCGATCGCCGCGCTGGCCTCGGCGCTGGTGACGGTGGCGCGTACGACGTTGCCGCAAACCCCTCGCACCACGCTCAACCTGGGAACGATCACGGGCGGGACGAGCGTCAACGCCATTCCCGAAAGGGCAGAGGCGGCGATTGATTTTCGGTCGACCGACGCCGAGCAATTGCTGCGATTGGAAGTTGCTCTGCATCGGGCAGTGGAAGATGCGGTGGACGACTGGAACCGGCAAGCGGTGTGTGGAGGCGGGAGCGAGCAGGGGCTGCTGGAATTCACAATCGACAAGATTGGCGACCGACCGGCGGCGCAGTTGGCCGGAGACGCGGCGCTGATGGAAGGGCTGCGGGCGGTGGATCGGCATTTGGGACTGACGACCGATCTGCGCCTGGGATCGACTGACGCCAACCTTCCGCTGTCGCTGGGAATTCCGGCGCTCTCACTGGGCGCGGGCGGGGACGGCGGCGGGGCGCACACGCTGGCGGAGTGGTACTCGGCCAAGGATCGGGAAGTGGGGCTGAAGCGGGTTCTGCTGCTGACCCTGGCTATGGCTGGATGGGCGGCGGAGCAGTAATGCGTATGCGTGTGGAGGAGCTAAACCACCCGCGGTAGGGCGGGCGTTGTTCATGAACTTGAGAATTAGGACACTGCCCCGGCCTGCCATAATTTAAAAGATGAAGTTACGCGCCTATGTGTTGATGCTGCTGGTGGTAGCGGTGTGGGGATCAACCTTTGTGGTGGTTAAGGGAGC
>Ga0302320_10010519_pt1 | contig 19709 bp, 6 predicted proteins | sample Bog_T0_3_FD_202130 | JGI IMG/M metagenome (GOLD analysis project Ga0302320, IMG submission 202130) | Peat permafrost microbial communities from Stordalen Mire near Abisko, Sweden - Bog_T0_3 | ecosystem: Environmental > Terrestrial > Soil > Wetlands > Peat | place: Sweden: Abisko, Stordalen Mire... | reverse complement strand
GCTGCCGATGGCTTTGTCCTCAGTTCCGCGTGGGAAGGCATGCCCCTGGCCCTGGCTGAAGCCATGTGCATGGGCAAGCCGGTTGTGGCCACGGATGCGGGCGGTGTGCGCGAACTGGTTGCCGATGCCGGAACGATCGTTCCCGCTCACAGTACCGAAGCGCTCGCTCAAGCCATGCTCGCCCTCATGCATGAACCCCTGGAATCGCGCCAGGCTCTGGGCCGCGCCGCACGGCAGCGCATCGAAAAACATTTTTCCATCGATGCCCGCGCCAATGACTGGGAGGCGCTTTACCGCGGCATGATCGATGAAACAGGGAACAGGGAATAGGGAACAGGGTCCGAGAGAGCGATCCTCAGTGCGCATCTTCGATGTAGATTGGTGTGTCGGAGACTGGCAGGCGCAGACTCGTCCCCGAAAGTTGAACCGGAACAGCTTGCCCGAACGTGTCAGTCGCTTGTGCAATGGCGGCCATGGTATGCGGGAGCAGGAATCCAAGCGCGAATAAGACTGCAGGAAAACGCATGCAGGAATTCTACGCCGCGCTGTTCCATCTCAATTACCGGTGAAGCTTTTTCGTCAATTCCGGCGCAATCGCAACCTTCCCTGTTCGCATTTTCGGGAACATCCGGGAGATGTGGATTGACAAGTCCCTTCACGCTCGCCGGCTCCATCGGCTGTGGCACTGGGCGATGCGAAGACGGTGGGGTTCCAGCTTGCTAATCCAATCCACACCCGCGCATAATTCTGGAGATGCTGCATTTATCCGTCCCAAATCCCGAGAAGAGGCCGCGCGATGCGCAATGATTCGCAATTCCCGATTTTCCTCGCGGCCTGGCTGACGATGGCCTCTGCAATCGCCGGCGCGCAGACGAATTTCGGTTCGGTCAACATCGGCAGCAACGCTGCGTCTGCGGCGACCCTCACCATCCAGAACGCGGCGACGCTGGGCAGCATCTCCGTGGTGACCCAGGGTGCGACGGGGCAAGACTTTACCAACGCCGGCGCGGGAACTTGCACTGCCGGCGCCAGCTATACAGCAGGCCAAACCTGCACCGTGAAGGTAACCTTCAAGCCGGCGTTTGCCGGGGCGCGCTACGGGGTGGTGCAACTGGTAGACGGATCGGGAAACCTGATCGCGACCAGCTACCTGGCGGGGATCGGCACAGGGCCGCAGATCATGTATGGTCCCGGCACGGTGATCGCGATTAATCCGACGGTGAATGGAAGCGGCCTGATTCAGCCCTCCGGTGTGGCAGTCGATGGAATGGGGAATCTCTACATCGCCGATGATCTAAACAAGCGCGTGGTGGAAGTGCCGGCCGGCGGCGGCGCGGCCATTGCCATCGATCCCACGGTGACCGGGGAGGGCTTTGGCGATCCCAGGGGCACCGCGGTGGATGGCGCCGGTGATCTGTTCACTTCGGATCTGCAATACAACCGCGTGGTGGAAATTCCGGCCGGCGGCGGCGCGCCTTTTGCCATCGACCCCACGGTGAATGGGGTGGGGCTGGATTATCCCTGCGGCATGGTGATTGACGGCGCGGGCAATCTGTACATTGCGAATGTCGATAAAAGCCTGGTAGTTGAGGTGCCGGCCGGCGGCGGCGCGGCCATTGCCATCGATCCGAAGATTAATGGGGTTGGGTTGTCTTACCCGGTGACCCTGGCGCTGGACAGCGCCGGCGACCTTTTTATCGCGGACGAAATGGCCAATCACGTTATAGAGGTGCCGGACGTGGCCGAGTACCCGTCCGGCACCGCGCCCGTTGTAATCGCGCCCACGGTCAATGGCCAAAGCCTGTATCAGCCTTACGGCGTTGCGGTAGACGCCGCGGGCGACCTGTTCATCGCCGACTCCGGCAACAACCGGCTGATCGAGGTCCCGGCGGGGGGCGGCGCGGCCACGGTGATCAACACCACGGTGAACGGCAAGGGCCTGAGTCTTCCCGTGAATATTACGCTCGATAACGGCGGCGATCTGTTCATCGCGGATTCCGGCAACAACCGCGTGGTCGAGGTGGAGCGCTCGCAGCCGCCCGCATTGAATTTTGCGGCCACGGCAGTGGGATCCACCAGCAGCGACAGCCCCCAGACCGTGCAGGTGGAAAACTCCGGCAATGCTGCATTGAATTTTCCGGCTCCGGGTTCCGGCAACAATCCGAGCATCTCGGCGAGCTTCACGCTCGGCAGCGGCGGAGCGTCGGACTGTCCGCTGGTGGCCTCCGGCTCATCTTCGCCGGGCACGCTGGCCGCGGGCGCTACGTGCGATTTGCCCATCAGCTTTCAGCCGGCGTCGACGGGCAGTATTTACGGCGCGCTGACGCTTACCGACAACAACCTGGGCGCGGCCGCGCCGGGCTATGCGACACAGATTATTTCGCTGAGCGGCAATGCGCCGGTGGCATCGCTGTCGGCCACGGGCGTAGCGTTCGGCATCCAGGATGTGGGAACGTCCAGTGCGCCGCAGCAGGTGACGCTGACCAACACCGGCAGCGCGGCTCTGGCGATCACCAGCATCAGCGTGACCGGCGCTGAAGCTGCTTCGTTCGTGTTCCCGAACCCCTGCGGATCAAGCCTTGCAATGGGAGCGAACTGCATCATCCAGGGACACTTCACGCCGGCATCGGCGGCCGCGCTGACAGCGGTTATTGCCATCACCGACAGCGCCGGCGGGTCCCCGCAAATCGTTACCCTCACGGGCACCGGTGTCTACGCGCCGACGGTGACAGTGACTCCCTCCTCACCCAGCATCACCTCGGCGCAGGCGCTGACAGCGACGGTTGCGGTGAGCGGCGGAGGCGGTAACCCGACGCCGACCGGGCAGGTAACGCTGACCAGCGGCAGCTATAGTTCCGCGCCAACCGTGTTGTCGGGCGGCAGCGCATCCATCAGCATTTCCGCAGGCTCGCTGGCCGTGGGAACAGACTCCCTGGTGGCCGCGTACACGCCGGACAATGCAAGTTCCTCCATTTACAACAGCGCATCGGGCTCGAATTCGGTCGTCGTAACCGGGATGCTGGCGCCCGTGGTCACCACCGTCGTAGTCTCCGCCGCGACTGACAACTCGGCCACGCTGGCGGGCACGGTGAATCCAAACGGGGCCGACACCCAATACTGGTTCCTCTACGGCGTCAGCAGCACGCTGAGCGGAGCAACTCAGACGCCCTCCCAGGACGCGGGATCCACTCCCGGCGTGGACGCAATCAGCGCCGGCGTTACCGGATTGAGCGCCGATACCACGTATTACTACCAGGCGGTTGCAAAAAACAGCGCAGGCACAACCAGCGGAGCCATCGTTTCGTTCACCACCATCCCGGCGCCCTACTTCTCAATCAACGGCACATCGGTTACGGTCACGGCCGGCGCGGCCACCGCGAACACTTCAACAATTACCGCAACGCCGTGGTACGGCTTTACCGGCTCAGTGAGCCTGAGCTGCGCCATTACCCCGCAGGCGGCGAGCGATCCCGCTACGTGCAGCCTGCCGACTGCAGTTACGATCAGCGGCACAGCGGCGAAGACGGCCACGCTCACCGTGAGCACCACTGCGGCCACCACAGCTCTCAACGAGCGGTTGAAACTCTACTGGACGCCGGCGGGCGGCTCGGCCCTGGCCTGCATCCTGCTGTTTGGTGTTCCGGCGCGGCGGCGCAGGTGGAGGGCCGTGCTGGGATTGCTGGCGCTGCTGATCGTTCTCAGTTGCGGCATGGCGAGTTGCGGCGGAGCGGTTAGTGGCGGCGGTGGAGGGGGCGGCGGAGGCAATGCCGGCACCACGAAAGGAATTTACGCCATCACCGTAACTGGCACATCGGGATCGATGACGGAAACAGGGCCTGCGATCTCGCTCACCGTGCAGTAGGTCAACCTGGAATTACTTGGATGCTTTGGGATCGAAACAGGGGTTCCACCAGCTGCCAAATGGAATCCAGTTCTGTGCCACGAGTGTCGTGGTTGCGGTGGGCGTGATGCGCAGTGTGCCGTCGGTGCTTCCTGAGGCGAGACAATTGCCATTCGGCGAAAAGGCGATTGCCCAAACGCCTCCGGTATGCACATCGACCACCGGTCCGGGGCGTTTGTCGGCCAGATCCCAAAGATATATCTTGGCATCGGAAGTCGCGTAGGCCAGCAATTTGTTGTCGGCTGAAAATCTGACAGCGTTGATGTTCGCCGAAGTGGGAGGTGGCGCGGTGAGTGGTTTGGAGACAATTTTGCCGCCTTGCGCGACCTGATACGCATCCCCGGTTACCCGCTTCCATCCATCCTCAATGTTCCATACAACGATCTCGCGGGAATTCGTTCCGGCCGCAAGCCACTTCGAGTTGCTGGAAAAAACGGCTGACAAGCAAGCCCCTCGCATAGCACCGTCTTCATTCGGACTACTTGTGCCTTCTTCGGCTCCAGTGAGAACTCTCAGGGGCTTCGTTTCCGGATTAGCTGCGTCCAATATTTCTACAGTATTTCTCACGACATCGTTATTCACGCTCTCCGAGGTGCACACTGCATACCATCTCCCGTCCTGGGAGAGTGAGAGCGAGCTGCGATTCTTCTTTGGGTTACGGAGAATCTCCTTGCCCGGGTTGTAGCCAATAATATTGCGCGAGGCGTCCTTGATGGGGGACCAAAGCAGGATGGAAATCTTCAATGTGGCGGCAAGGGTCCCATCCGGTGCAAATCCCAGCTTGGTAATAGGATCCCTGCTCGCGGTTTTTACGGTGATGTCCACCGGCTTATAGCCTTTGTCCGCAATGTGCCTGGAATCCCATAACATCACGCTGCCGTCATTCGCGCCGGTAGCAATAAAGCTGAACTTGGAGTAGGCAATCGCAGTCCCAACATCGTTGTGAGCCCTTATCATGATTGGCCGTTTCTTGCTGGCCAGATCATAGAAGAACACCTCAGCCCACCGGTCAGGGACGCCGTTTGTCGCATGTTGCGTGACCCCGCGAATGTAAGCAAGCTGGCGCCCATCCGGAGAGAAAGACACCGCCCGCACCACTCCCTGCACCAATGGATTTCTTTGCACTCCCAGGGTGACCGGGTGAGACGCGTAGCTGAATTCTTCATCGGTGCCGGCAGCATCGTCTGAATCGGTGGAATCATCCGGGTCCTGAGTCTTCCAGGTATCGACAAGCGGCTGATGAGTCCAGAAACGAACGCTCGCGTCCACGCCGCCGGATATGATCCATTGATTGTCGGGAGTGATGGTGGCCTCATCGACCTTGGCCCGGTGTCCGCGAAGCGTTTTGGGATCCCAGGCCTCGATGAATTCGTCCTTTTGCAGCCGCCAGACATTCACCGTCGAGTCAGTTCCACTAGAAACCAGGATTTTGCGATCCTTCGAAACTGTCAGGGACGAGACTAGGCCTTGATCGCTGTCTATCACCTTGTGCGGCCTGAGCGTCATATCTCGAGGATCGATCTGCCAGATGCCTCCGTCCTTCGACCCTGCAAGAATGAGGGGGGCATTCGGGTCATCGAAAAACGCCACCGACGCTAGGCCGGAGACATCAACGATTTTGGTTTGTATGCTCTTTTTGTCATCTGGAACATCCATGTCCTTGACGGCCAGGTGGCCGTCGTCAAAAATCATGGCCAGGTATCGGCCATTCTGGGAAAACACCAGCTGGGTCATGCCGCCCGTAAAGCCGGGGAAATACTCCCGGTTCAATTCCTCGTTGCTGACGGTTCCGTCCGGCATGATCTTGAAGAACTCGGCGCCGCTGTCAATGCCGGCCGTAGCCAGGTCGCCTCTATTGTTGATGGCCACCGAATTGATAGCCGTCTTGTGATTCGTGGGCACCCTCACGATTTTTCCGTCGGAAACTCTCCATAGATAGACGTTGCCGGGGACCAGGGACGAGTGCCAGAAGCCGGTCGCCATTGCGATCCATTTGCCGTCCGGTGAAAAGCGTACGGCGAGTACGCTGGGCAGCGAGCCCGCCTGGGGATGCCGAACTCCGCCTTCATCGCCGGATTTGAACCCCAACCATCGGAAAAACCGCTGCGGGAGAGATCGATGTTGCGAGTCATCCGGCGACGCGGCCAGAAGGTCCTTTTCGCCTTCGCTCAGGAGCCGGTCCTGGATTTCCTTGTCGATGTTCGCGCCATCGGAATTGGGATGGAGAGGAATCAACCCGCTCCTGTCGGCAAGGAACGCATATAGGAGTTGAAAACAAGGCATGAAAGCGTCCGAACTCTGTGGAACAGGCACGCCTGCTTCGTTATTGGACGTCACGGTTGTGCATGGTTTGTTGCGATCGAAGACGCGCACGGTCGAGTCGGCTGAGCCGGTTACGATCAGCCCGCCGCCAGGCAATGTGTCAGGCAATGGCGAAACGGCAACGCTGCGGACGTCATCCCAGTGCCCGTAGTAACTGGTCGCGCTCTCTCCGCTGAAGCGGGACCAGAGCCAGTTCCATTCAAATCCCCCGAGGCTGTGGTTTTTCTCGACCGGTACCATCCACTGTTTCAGCCGCAGCGTTCCATCGCCGTAGTCGCCGGAGTCGAATTCCTGCTGCACCTGCACAATGCTGTCGGCATAGGAGGTGATCTGTTCGGTTTGCCGCTCCTGGTATGCGAGATAACTCGAAAAGCCGACTATAGTCAGCACCACTGCCGCAATCCCCGCGGCAATGGCCACGCCTTTGCGGAACGCCCGCCGCTGACGGCGCAGTTCGGCATCGGGCATGTTGAGCCGAATCCAGCGAAAGTCGAAGACGTGTGCGTAGATCCGGTTGCGCACCACCAGCCGATGCCCCGATATGGTTGCCAGGCCGGCAAGCCGAAGCGTGTCAATGAGCACGCTCGAGTCGTCGTCGAGAATATTCTTGTTGGATCGTATCTGCGAGTAAAGATCGAGCAGGCTGGCGTGATCCACTTCGCTGCGCAGCACTCTTTCACGGACAAAAAGCAGGTTGTCGTCTCTTTCGCGCGCCCGCGGCGACAGGAATGTGTCTTCGCAGACCCGGTCGACATCCGTGTCCGTCTCTACACTCGGGTCCTCGGCGATCTTTGCGCACAGCCGCTGGGTGAGATAGGGATGCCCGCCCGTCCACCACAGCACGCGGCGCAAAATCCTTTGTCCAACCTCCTGATCCCGCGCCAAACCCGCCAGCAGCGGTTGCGCTTCCTGCTCGGTGAAATCAGTCAATTCAATGCGCACGCCTACGTTGAACGGAGTGGTATTCACGTTGCGGATCAGGTCGGAAGGCTTGGTTACGCCCAGCAGACAGAAAGTGATGCGCTCCAACTCCGGATCGATGGTCCGTTCGTTGTAGAGCTGGCGAATGCCGGCGAAAAATTCATCGGTGGAGAAGGGAAGCCCGCGCACGGCATCGATTTCGTCCACGAAGATCACCACCGTGCCCTTTACCGAAGGCAGTACGACCTCGCGCAGGGCAGCGATCCATCGCTGCAGCGGCCCCATCTTGGAGATGGCCGCGTCGTTGCTGTTCCAGAAGTCGTCGAGCTCGTCCTCCAGCCGGAACTCCCGCCCGATGGGGATCAGCAAACCGTCGTACCACTGTTCCGGAGTGAGGTTCTGGCCGATTCTGGTGAGGTCGAGCACGGCAACCTGTGCATGGTCCTCGCGCAACTTCCTTGCGGTCTGGACCATCAGGGAAGACTTGCCCATCTGCCGGGATGTGAGGATATAGCAGAATCGTCCCTCGAGCAGGTGCTTCAGCAGGTCGTCGTCGGCGGCGCGCCGCACATAACTTGGAGCGTCGGCGGGGAGATTGCCTCCCAGCTGATAAAAGGGCTTGGCTTTGGGCGCCGGCTTTTCCTCTGCGCTCATGCTCGTCCCAGGTGCTTCACAAGATAGGACTCGTAGATTGCGCAGCGGAAGCGGGCATCTTCAGGGGAAGTACCGGAGATCAGCCCGCCGCTGCGGAGTCCATAAAAGCTCTTCTGGTCGGGGATCGGTTTCTTATGGGTCAGGCCTGTAACCACTTCCAGAGTCTTTTCGTCTCGAGACACCACGACGAGAATGCGGCGAAGGTGGTCCCCGAAAGGCCCTTCGTCCAAGTCGGCCGCGGCCACCAGTTGATCGAGCGTGAGAGGGTTGGGTTGGTGGGTGAGCTCAAAAAAGGCGCGCCGCGAAAGGTAAGGCTGGCCGCAGAACAGGGCGTAGAACCGCTTTAGCTCGTCCTCTGACTTGAGGGGGCTCTCGTAAAGCTCATTGAGTTTTCCCACTTGTTCGATCGTGAAATCGTGCATCTCCAGCTTGGTTCCCACATTGAACGGGGATTGATTCTGATCGGTGATGAACAGAAGCGGCTCGGTGGCGTAAACGAAGGCCTGCGTGAGCCGTCCCCAGGGCATATCCGGGTTGGTGGCCCGCGCGGTAAACCAACTGCGAAACATGCCGAAAGTTTCGCTGGCATATTCAAATGGAAACAGGCGATCGACCTCGTCCCATGCGATCACCACGTGGCCTTCAATCTTGTCCATCACTTCGCGAATGATGTATCTCTCAAAGTTGATGTTCGGCGCCCGGGCAGGCCGCCAATTGTCCTCGGGATAGACATCCAGCTTCAGGCTGTCGGCGATCATTCCGCCGATCGCTTTGTACAGGCTCGAAAGATCCAGCAGATCTTCCCGGTTGAGCTTTTGCAAATCGAGGAAAACCACCGTTTTACCGGCGTCCCGCGCCTGTTGCAGTCCCCTGGCCAGCAGGGACGTCTTGCCCATTTGCCGGGCGCCCTTCACCAGCAGCAGCCCATCCTGGCGCTCCAATCCTTCGTAAAACTCAATATCCGTCGGCTGGACGATATAGTAACGGGAATCCAGCGGCACGGCGCCGCCCGTCGTCTCGCTTTTCGGTATCTTGAGCTGTTCCTTGGCTTCGAGGCCGTCCAGCAATTCACTCAGCAGGCGCTGGTCGTCTGCCGGTTCGCGCCACAGCGAGTACTGAAGCCGGCCGAGAATGCTCTTGAACGGCTCCGGCAGCTCACCCTCGGAACCAACGCGCACCGGCAGAATGCGCGGCTTGCCAAACTGCTGTGCGGCCGCGTCGGAAGCAATCTGCACTTCCATGCCCAGCATCTCGCTTTGCACAGAGGCCGGCGACAGGAGCGGAATGACGGCATTCGACTCACGCACCTGGCGCTCGATCTCCCTTGCCCATTCCACGCCGATGCGCAGGTGCCGATCCACAAAGATGTCGTGCCCGGCGGCACGCAGACCAGACTCCAGCATAGCGAGAACGTGGTCGTCCGGTTGCGCGCTGCGCTTGTAGAGAAGGGCTACCTTCTGCGGCTTCACGGTTCTGGGGACTTCCGGTGCGGGTTTCTGAGCTCCCGGCACGGGAGCAGCTCGCCGCTCCGGCTCGGGAGCACCCCGCCGCTCCACAAACGGCCTCTCGCCCGATGGCTTTGTTTCCACCGCGGGGCCAGAAGCCGTGCCACGGGCCGTACCAAGGGTCGAGCCGGGGGCCGTAGTTGCCCGGCTGTCTTGTGCGCCGGCCGGCGCCGCCTGTGGCGCCGGTGCGGACGGAATCGATGCCAGAACCGCGGTCACCCGCTCCGCAATCGTCCACAAGTGACGGTCGATGGGCCGCGTCGTGGCATCGATCCACTGCAACCTGCCCAGGTGAAGGGCCAGCGCGCCCGAGGGCTTAACGTCTTCCAGGCGCACGGGGATTACGATCTTGTGGTCAACTTCGCATGCGACGTATATCTCCTGCTGCACCTGCCGGCTGTCGTTGGACGCCGCCGTGAGCAGGCAGAGAACGATCTTGCAGGCCGAGATGCCACGAACGATTGCCTCTTCCCACACTTCGCCTTCGCGGATATCCCGGGGCGCGATCCAGCAACGGATGTCTGCCCGTTCGAGCGATGTGCGTATTGCGTTCGCTATCTCGCGGTCCTGCGCCGAGTGACTGAGGAAGACAGTCGGAGAATCCTGCATATTAATATTTGGCCCCATGCATCGATGCGGTGATTGTAGTCACTGAGATGCCGGAAGTAAACCTTTAATAACAGCCTCAGGCCGCATGTATGTGAGCTGGCACACGCCCGATTTCATTCCAAATGTTGCCGGGTTGGGCTGAATCAGCCGAACGGCCGGCGGCCTTATCTGGCTGTCCTATCCATGGGCACTTTATTGTGCAGACGCGCCAGGGAAGGCGGCCAGGAATCGCAGCAGGAAAGAACCGGGCCACGCAGCATGTGCCCTGCCGCTAAGCTGTTTGTCTGCAACAGGTCGGAGAGAGTTGATTTCGCAATCCTGGACCACAGAACCCCAATAAATGCTGACATTCTCGATTCACCAACATTCCGTTGTCATGCTTTTGGTCTGGAATCCCTGCATGGAATCCAAATCAGTCACCTTGATGCTTCGTTTCAAAGATGCGGACGGTAAGTGGAACCGCAGACCGGTCGCTCGGGGCGCCAACGGTCGGGTCAAGCCTGGCCATGCGCTGATCGATGGCAAACCTGTGGTCGAGCCGGCTGCACGCAGGACGTTGAGAGTTCTGGTAACTGTCGTTTTATCGTTTCTGCTTTTGTCGTGCGGTCATTTGGCTGCGGGTCAGGTGAGTCGCGATGAACTGAACGCAGAACTCATCCAGGCCGCCAAGGATGGAAATACCGCGGCGGCGCAACAGGTGCTCCCCTTTGGCGCCAGTGCCGATGCCAAAGACGAAAACGGTGTGACGGCATTGCGGAAGGCTGCATCAGTCCAGGAGAAACCAGGCACGGGCCAATGAGGATCGAAGACTTCAGAGTGAAATGCGATCCACGGCAGGACGATTCTCAGTTTACCTGAGGTCGCCGAACACTGACTTGACAGCTTTGTAAACAGATTTTGCAGGATTGTGTTGGAAAAACGCTGATGTAGTCAGGGGATTCTCAGTTGACGCCAAATCGCCGATAGGCCCGCCGGCGATGAGCCGGGGAGTTTCCCTTATTTCCTCGTTCCGAGCGTGTCACCGTTTACACTTCTCCAATGCTGTATTGGCCTTTCCCGGGGTGTCCGGCAGGCGTCGGCCAGGGCTATCACCCGAGACAGCCCGCCTCCTGCATCCGGCTGAGACGGCAGTTCGCCGGAGCAACCCATGACCATGTTTGAAGACAGAACGGCTCTCGTCACGTTTCAGGCGACATCCTGGTCAGGTTGGGATCGGGACGGCTATTCCATCGTGACATCGGCTCAACTGCGGGTGGCAAAAGGCAGGCCCTTGAACCCAGAGACACTTGGCTTCCGCAGGTCAGACTACGCAGAGATCGAGAACCTTTTTTATGAAGTGCTGGTTGAGAGGATCGTTGCAGGCAGAGTTGGTTTTTCTTACCGCAACCTGGTGATCAAGAATCCGAGTGGCACTGTGAATCTGTCCGCGCCGCGGTCGGGCAGCTTCATTCTGCGGCCCGGAGAGAGAGTGGAGCTCTGTACGCCCACGATGGATGCGGGCACAAGCATCACAGTGACTCTCGATGAGATCCATTGAGTGTTCCCGCAATCTTGTTGCGAGTCGCCAAAGAGAGGCCGCGATTGGGGCTGACCGCAAGGTCTGTTTTTTTTCGACGGCAAGGGGTTGACCTCAGCATATCGATGAGTCCTCTATGCTCTTTATCTTCAAAAGGGCGCCAACCGCGCAAGCCGCGTTTTCATCGGTACCCGCACACCTGATCTTGAGCGTGTGCGTACCGATGACTTGGCAAGTTTACCGGCGCATCGGCCACTCGACAGCTTCGCCACAGAGCGCGATGAACGATCCAATTTCAAACGACGATAGCTGCTCCTTGCCGCGCACTGTGTATGCTACAGCTCGCCGAGAGAGGTCGGCGACCAGGGCCGGTTTACAAAGTTCTCCATCTGTTTCACGACGGCCGTCTGATCCCCGGCATCGCACAAAATCATCATACTCAGGGAGCGAGCTGAGGGGATCGGCAGCATCAGCATGTTCCCGTCCTGCACCGGCTGAAAGCTCTCGAATTGTCTCCACTGCGCTCCGGCCACTTCGCCCACCAATACTATGGGCTTCTGCCATCGGCCGGCGCCGGGGATGTGCAGTTGGCCTTCTCCCATGGGCAGCAACAGCATCGCGCGCGAGCTGTCCAGCGTTTGTTCGTCCATGGAGATCGCCATAAAATGCAGATCGCTGCCGATCAGCACTTTACTGTCCACCCATACATCCGCCGAGCTTTCCACGGCCCTCACGCCCTTGCCCTTTTCAGCCACAATGGCGCCTGTCATCCGCGCCCGCAGCGACAGTCTTACTTCACCGGCGCTGGAAGGAACCGTTAGCTCACCGGCGGCCTCAGTCTCGCTGTGGTTAACCAGCACGACAATCTCCCGTCCGTCCTGCGAGGGAACACGGAAGCAGTGCACTGGCGACTGCGCAGGCTCGATCTTCTCTCCATGCAGGTCAAAGCTATCGCACAATGCGTGATAGAAGGCATGCGCGTAGGACTGATACCGCGGATCGCCATGCAGTTCGATGGGGTCTGCGCTGAAGATCACGCGTCCCATGCCAAGCTGGAACTCGGTAACCACCGGTATGCCGTCCAGGCTCTGCACCAGCGAATGGGCTCCCGCCAAGCGTGTCACGATTCCCGGCGCCGCCACATAATCCGGCCAGCCTGCTGCCTTGCCAACCACCGGCAGTGCTCCGCTCTGATTATCGATATTCGCAAAGCGCTCCGAGATAAACTCCAGGCCGCAAATATCCTTCAGCCTCTGTGTTTGCGTCCGCTGACGCAACCGGTCGTAACTGATGTCGCCGGAGAGATAGAGCTGCCCGCCCTGCTCGACGAACTCCTTCAGGCGCGCAACCACTTTTTCGTTTGGACAATAAGGCAGCGGATAGAAGATCGTTTTCAGCTTCGCCGGCAACTCATCGATGAATTCGTCCGGAAGCGTGGAGAAGGAGACGCGTTCGTCGATCAACAGCCGGATGCCGTTGAATATGCCTTCCAGAATGCGTTCTCCCTGACCGCCCTTGCGATTCTCACCGGGAATCAGCAGCAGCACATCGCTCGGTTCGTAACGCGGCCGCAGCATACGGAAGAAGAGCCCGGTATTTCGATAAATGGCGCGCACATCGCGCGCAATCAGCTCGTTGGGATAGTTGATGCCCCATTCAAATGGCAGGTCGGAAGGATACTTCCAACACCAGTTCTGGATCTTCGATGCGCCCAGGGCAAAGCCATAGTGTGCAATGTTCAGGAAGTACGACTGCTCATAAGCTTCGCTGCGCGCGGCGATATAGTCGCTTGCCTGCCGCCACGCCGGGTGCGTCTTGACCCCAAACTCGCCTATGTTCAGCCCCTTGCCGCGCACTCTCTGATCCAGGAACTTGCACGATTGCGGAAAGCGGTAGAAGTCGTCGTCGACGTTGAAAAAATAGCCAAAATTCGCCAGTTCCAATTGCCCCAGAGTGGTCAGCAGATCGATTCCCGACAGGGGCAGCGAGTAAAACTCCGCTGTCACGGGATGACGCCGATCGACCTTGCGGATCGAATCGTACAGAGCATTGAGCCAGCGCCGGACGACCTGGGCGCGGAACTCAAAGTCGTCCAGGGTGCGCACATCCCGCCAGTCATCCTTGCCGGTGCTAATGGTCAAACTGCCCATGGGAGCTTCCGGCGGCGACAGGGCCCATGCCTTGCGCAGCTCTTCGTCCGAGGGGTACTTATCTTGCAGATAGCGGTTATAGAGCTTCTGAAGATCCGGCAGATTCGGATCGTGCAATTCCAGGTCGCCATTCAGGTAATACATGATTCCCGCGGCATCCTTATAGCGCGCCGCGAAGGCCTGCACGTAGGCCTGTTGATCGGCCAGATCCTTGTCGCTTACCGCCGTGTTGCTGAAGACCAGCATGCCGGGGAAAAATGCGCCGCCCACGCTTTGCACATTGAGCAGCATGGCGTCGATCCACCGCCACCATGTTTTCGTTGGGCGATGCTGCGGCCCGCGCAGTCCCATCAGGTTTTCGTACACATCGATGCAGGAATCTTTGCAGCCCTGGGCATCTTTATGCCACGTGAGCGGATTCTCGTCCCGGTCGATGAAAGTGTGCAGATAGTCGTCGGTCCCCTGTAGAAACAAACTGTGGCCTTCAACCTGGAAGTAGTTTTCCTTGAATTCGAACGCCAGGCCCTTGCCCAACGTCTCTGCGCTCCACACCACGAAGCCCGTTTCCACCCGGTCTGCCACCTCACCGTCCATCGTCAACTCGGCCGTCACGCGATACCGGTCGTTCGCAAACGATGCTGGACGCCACTCCGTTTCGACCCGTACGGTCTGGCCTGGCGCAACCACCACTTTCTGGCTGGTGTCAAACGATTCCTGACCGGCGTCGGCCGAGGCAATTTGCCAGCGCACATCAAGCTCCGGGCTCGTCCTGCTCAAGTTGGTGGCGAGCACAGACAGGTGTACCGGCTCACCTTGTTTGTAAGCGGAAAAATCGGTCTCGCACGCATGCAGGTAACATTTGTTTGCCAAGACCTTGCTTACGGCGCGCAGGGTGCTCACCCCCAGCGCCGATCCAGCGGAAAAGATGTCCTGGTTGTCCACGCCAAAAAACGCCCAACAGCTGCGGGCGTAGGCGCCGCGCACATGATGAACCAACGCGCCGGCCGCGCCGCGCTTGCGGCCAACTGCATCATATGCCTCCAGCAGCGGTATCCAGCGTGCCTGGTTCATGCCAACCACGCATGTTGCGGCATAGCCTTCAAAGGCTCCCCCAAGCTCCTGGCTGCCGCCCAGAATCGTCTGTCCCTCAGCGGGGCGAATGGAAGCAACCCGCTTGAGACGAAAGTCAGCGTCAAACATTCCAATCTGATCGGGCGTAATCTGCAGCTCGTCCTGAGGGAATCCCAGTGCGGTATTAATGCGCACCTGGGGCGAACGGCGCTCGAGGCGGAACTGCGCTCCCCAGATTGTGCCCGTCGCGTTGTTCAAGCCAAATCCAACGCGCAACTTGCGGCAGCCGGTCCCCACGGTAATCAGCCGCGCAACTTTGTGCCAGGGAAGCGAATCCTGGATTCGTTCGAGTTCCAGGCCGGCCGCGGAAACCGGCTCTCCCTTTTCGTCAAGCTGTTCAATGCCTGCATAGGCGTAGCCGTCGGGCGAGGGTTGCACCTGCGCAGTGCGTATCCAGCCTTCAAAATAGAATTGGTCGCGCTCGGCTCCGGCCGGCAGTTCGCAGAGCCACGCCGAGTTCTGGTTCCACAGCCCGCTTGGCACGCTCACTTTGCCTGCTGTTTGCTGTCCTGCCTCCGGCAGAGACGCGCTCTCGGCGCTCGCGTATTTGGGTTCAAGCGCGGTCCACGCTTTTCCCGACGCGGAAAATGCGGGCAGCAGATTCTCCCCGCTCTCCGTCCGCACCGCCTCGTTGTAAAACTCCCATTTGCCGGCCTTCAAAACCAGCGGCGCCTGAAAGGCATATCCGCCTGTGCTGAGCAGATCGCCGCCATCGCCCAGAAACTTCTCCACGGCCTCGCGCGCGGACAAGGGGAAACTTTCTCCATAGGGCAGCACCAGCAAGTCAAAAGCGGCGCGGTTCAGCCGTTTCGGATCGGCCAGTTGTTCCGCCGTCAGGAAAGCAACGTCGTAGGTCTCGCTCAGCAGCCTGGCAAGTTGCGCCGGGTCTGAGGCTGTGCCGCGCACCGGAAGCGCATCCCGCAGGATTGCCGCTGCCGGCTTGCTGCGTGCGGCGCTTTCGAGAGCATCTTTGTGCGCCCACTCCAGGGCTTGCCAGTAGTCCACCACATCGTCAAACTCGGCCGCGGCAGCGCCTTCGACAAAGGTCAGCTCAGTGAACCACGCCGAACCGGCAGCGCGATAGATTCCCACCACCACCTCAAACCAGGTGGTGCCCGGAAGGCAGGTGAAGCTCTGCGAGAATCGTTGCCAGCCCGTGGTCCCCGTGTAATTGCCGAAGCGCTTCTCCGGAAGCTGCTTGCCATCCACGGTAAACTCCGTGGGACGGCCCTGAAACTCGAACTGCGAGGCCGTGTAGTACGCGCCGGCCGCCTCTTCTTCCGCAGCGATCCCTTCCGTCTTCACCCAGCCGCTGAGCGTATACGTCTTTCCAATCTCCGGCCCCAGCACCAGGAAGCGTGCGTAATCTCCCGATTCTGTGCGCACCGCAACCGAGCGCCTTCCCGCGCCGCGCGAGACCTCCGCCACCATGGCGCCTTCAGTGAACTGCCAGCCCCATGCCGAGCCTTGAAATACCCCATCTTCCAGCAGCGTAACCGTCTTGCCCGCGCGCGCAAGAGACTGGCGAACGCTCTCCGGCAACGCGGCGCTCCATGCCCGTTGTCCGAAGAGCGCAACTCCGGTCGCTCCCATTGCCTGCAAAAATGCCCGGCGCGATTTTGGCCCAATAGCGGAATTCAACTCCGACGCGATCGACATCTTCCAGTTATCCTTCCGGTTTGCGTGGTTTCGCATGGATTGCGAGCGCCCGCGTTGCTTCAAGATGCGCTCATGTTAACGCGCCGCGGCCAATCCGTTTTTGCTGGAATGGCCGCGGCGCGTCGATGTGCCGCATTTGCGGGCAGCAAATCAGTAGTTGAAGTGCAGGCCCACCTGCACCGTGCGCGGCGTGGTTGTGCCACTGAGGTAGCCGAAGGTTGGGTTGCCGACCCAGTAGCTGCTGTTGACTCCGCTGAAGAGCGTGTGGTTGAGCGCGTTGATTGCCGACAGATTGAACTGCATATTGAGCTGCCTGAAGAGCTTGAAGTTCTTCGTGATCGACGAGTCGAGCTGCGTCTGCCGAGGCAGCCGCGCCGGGCTCACGCCGGCGTTTCCAAAAGTTCCCAGGGCCGGAACGGAGAATGCATTGGGGTTCAGCCAATCGTGCAGGCCTTTGCCGTCCTGGGCCTTTCCAGTCTGATTCGGCCTCTGGGTGCTGTCCACCACGCCGTCATTCGAGTAGGCAGCGTTGGTAAAGAGAGTCACTTCAAAGGGCTCTCCGGACAAGATGCTGAAGATGCCCGCCCATTCCCAACCGCCGATGACGTTGTGCGCCAGAGCATGGGAGGAGAAGGCAGGCAAAGTCCAGACCCAATTGGACTTGATCATATGGGTTCTGTCAAAGGATGGAAGCCCGCGATCGGCTCTGAGATTGTGACTGTCCTGGGGGCTGTTCTGGTCGCCGGCCGCGTCGGTGAGCACCTTCGAATAGGTGTAGTTGGCATCCAGCGCGAGGGCCTTGCCCAACTGCTCCTTGATCGCGGCTTGCAGGCCGTTGTACGTGGAGCTGGATTCGGGAGTCAATTCCGAGATCGGCCCATAGCCCAGGAACGGCCGCACCGCCGCGGGGTTGATATTTCCCTCGGCGACATCCAACTGGTCGGAATTCTGGTTCAGTTGGGTTGTGTACAACAGGTGGGTTCCCTGGGTGCGAACGTAGTTGATGCTGGCCACCGTGTTGCGGTGCAACTCGTGCTCCACTCCCAGAGACCATTGCTGGTTCATGGGGTTGGGGTACTTTTCCTTCATGGCCACGAGACTGACCGGCGAATAGGTGTTGACCGCTCCGTGACTCTGGCCGGGGTTGTCCACGGTTACGCCATCCAGGGTCACGACGGCATTGAAAGGCGGATTGCCTTTTCCGCCGAGTTCATACGGGGCGGTGCGGTCGTAGTACATTCCATAGCCGCCGCGCACCGCGGATTTGCCATTGCCGAAGATGTCATAGCTGAATCCGAAGCGTGGAGCGAGATTGAGCTTGGGGGCGCTGAAGACGGCGTTGCCGTAAGGAGAATTGACGCCGGCGACGATGATTCCGTTGGTCGGCAGATAAGCGCCGTCGGACATCTGCGAGGTGGGAATGCTCGATAGAGTCCCCCAATTCGGATCGACGGTGGGCGCCAGGGACGAAGCATAGAGCTGCGGCAGGAAGTTGGTGAGAAGGTTGTTTTCGTCGATGGGGGGCGTGTAATCGGTGTAGCGCAGGCCGTAAGTCAGGCTCAGGCGGTGCGTGATCTGCCATTGATCCTGCGCATAGGCCTCCACGTCCCAGTAGCGCAGGTGCTGCATGGGGTTGCTTTCGGCCTCAGAGTACTGATCCACGAAGTTGGTCAGCATATCGGCCAGATCGTTGCCGGTCTGCGATCCCCACCAACTGAACGAGCCGTTGCCCAGAGAGTCCTGGTTATTCTCGTTCTTGCCCTGGTGAACAATCAGAAGTCCGAATTTGAAGTTATGGTTGCCCTTGTGCCAGGAAAGGTTGTCCGTCCACTTGTTGTAGAAGAAGCCATTCAGGAAGGGCCAGTCGGTATTGATGTTGGCATAGTGGGCGAAGTGCATCTGGGGGATGCGGTCATCCAGATTCAGGTGGGGCAATGGAAAGTAATAGGGGATATTCAGGCCGGGAGCCCGCGCGCGAGAGATGCTCGGATCCTCGGTGATGCGAATGATGTTGTGGTAGATGCCGAACTCCACTTCGTTGATCAGGTTGGGGGTCAGCGTGCCGTTCAGGTTCACCCCGAAGCTCTGCATCGGCTCAAATTCATGAGTTCCCTCCACATTCGGAAGAGGATTGTCGTCCCACAGCGAATAAGGGGAGCCGATATGGTTCTGATCCTGAATATAGTGGGTGAAGACCTTCCACTTATCGCTCAGGTTATAGTCGAGCCGGATCAACTCTTCGCGCACGGTGGTCGTGGTGGGCAGCGCTGAGGAGTAGTTGACGCCGTAGACAGGAATGGCCTCCTGGGCCTTGGGGTAGTAGGTATTGAGCAGGAGGAGCGAGTTCGCGTCCAGCATTCCCGAGGGGATCACATCCTGCGTTTCCGTGACGCCATTTACCGTGCCGCCCGGAAACGGCTGGCCAACCACACAGCCGACGCAGAGGGGATTCGCCGCCAGGGCGGCTGTGACCATCGGCTCAGGCACCGCCATTGCCGCGTAGTCGGTGAAATCGCCGCCGATTTCCTTGTCGGATGGAACCAGCGTTGTGGATGTGCCGGATGGCTCGATGATATTGCGCCACTCCTCCGACCAGAAGAAGAAGAGCTTGTCCTTCTTGATGGGTCCGCCGACGGTGTATCCCCAGTTGTTGCGGTGCTCGTTGGGGCGCGGAGTGCCGTAATAATTGGCAAAGAAGTCGTTGGCATTGAGGATGGCGTTGCGCATATACTCAAACGCCGTCCCATGGAGCTGGTTGGTGCCCTGCTTGATGATGGCGTTGACGGAGGCGCCGGCGCTGCGTCCCTGCTCGGCAGAGTAACTGCCGCGATCGATTCTGAACTCGGCGATGGCGTCCACATTCGGAATAATTGCGTTGTTGCCGTTATAGACGTCCAGATTGGGCACGCCATCGATCGTCCAGTCGTTGGCGTTCTCACGTACGCCGTTGGACGAGAAAGCCAGGGTGCTGAGCGAGCCGAAGCCGTTCTGGCTGCCGATATCGCTCGACACGCCGGCAACCAGCCCCACCAGTTGGGTGAAGTTGCGCGTGACCAGGGGCATCGCCTGGATTTCCCGTCCGCTGACCACCTCGCCGACGTTGCCCGATTCCGTGTCCACGCCGACGGCGTCGCTGGTGACCTGCACCGTATCGGTCACAGCTCCGGGCTTGAGAGTAAAGTTTTGCCGCAGTTGGTCGCCGACGTTGAGGGGGATGGCGTTGATCTGCTCCGTGCTGAATCCCGTTGTTTGCGCGGTGAGGGTGTAGGTGCCGACCGGCAGATTGGGGAAGATGTAGCTTCCCAGGCCGTCAGTGACGGTCTTCCACTGCTGGTTGGTCA
>Ga0302320_10010518_pt1 | contig 19709 bp, 20 predicted proteins | sample Bog_T0_3_FD_202130 | JGI IMG/M metagenome (GOLD analysis project Ga0302320, IMG submission 202130) | Peat permafrost microbial communities from Stordalen Mire near Abisko, Sweden - Bog_T0_3 | ecosystem: Environmental > Terrestrial > Soil > Wetlands > Peat | place: Sweden: Abisko, Stordalen Mire... | reverse complement strand
AGACCACGAGGTCCGCCCCGCCCGCGGCGGCGGTCCCGATCAGCTCCAGGTGGCGGGTGACGTTGGCGGCGACATCGCCCAGCCGGGGTGCCAGCTGGGCGAGCGCGACCACGATGTCGCTCCGCGGCGCGGCGTCCGTGGTCATGGCCGGGGAGGGCTCGGTCTTCACCATGGGGTGGATTCTCCGCCATCGAGCGTCCCGCCGACGAATTCGCTGACCCGCGCGACCACGCCGGAAACCGGCTCGCGCGCCACGCTGGAAGGCGGCAGGGCCTCCAGGAAGCGCCGCGCGTAGTCCCGGGTCTGGAGCCGGGAGTCGGCGATCACCACCACTCCCCGATCGGTGCCCGACCGGATCAACCGGCCGAACCCCTGGCGCAACCGGATGACCGCCTCGGGGAGCACGTAGCTCCCGAAGGGATCGCGCAGCTCGGCGGTGCGAGCGCGGACCAGCGGGTCGGTGGGGACGGCGAAGGGGAGCTTGGCGATGATCACGCACTGGAGGGCGTCGCCCGGGACGTCGATCCCCTCCCAGAAGGTGCCGGTGCCGAGCAGCACGGTCCGCGGGTTCTCGACGAACGAGGCCAGGAGCTGGCGCCGGGTCCCGTCGAGGCCCTGGGCGACCACGGAGATCTGGGTGCCGGCAAGCCGCCGGCCGACCAGATCGCGGACGCGGCGGAGCGCCCCGTACCCCGTGAAGAGGCCGAGGGTGCGGCCGCCCAGCCGCCTCCCGATGCCGGCGGTGATGGTCGCGAGCGCCTGCTCGTACTCGGGATCGTCGTAGGGAGGGATGTCGGTGAGCACGATGCAGAGGGCCTGGGTCAGGTAGTCGAACGGTGACGGCAGCGCCAGCTCCTCGGTGCGCGCCCTCAGCCCAAGCCGCTCCCGGATGAACCCGAAGTCCCCGGCGATGGCGAGCGTGGCCGAGGTCAGCACCACGGTGCGGGCCGCGTCGAGGAGCCCCTCCCCGAGGTTTGCTCCCGCCGCCACCGGCGCGTCGTGCAGCTCCGCCTGCTCGGCGCGGAGCTCCATCCAGGCGACGTGTCCCTCCCGCCGCTGGAGGAGGACGTCGTTGATGGCGCCCGCCGACGCCTCGAGTGCGGACGCCGCCAGCGCCAGCTCCTCCGCCTCTCGATCCGGCTGCGGGAGAAGATCCGCCTGGAGGCAGGCCGGGCCCACCGCGCGGAGAGCGTCGGCAGCCCTGCGGAGGACGGCGACGGCGTGGTGGGCGTTCCGCACCAGGGGCTGCAGCCGCGGCTCGACGAGCAGGTCGTCGGTCACGCTCAGGCTCCCGGTCGGTGCCCCTCCTCCCCCGCCGAGGCGCTCGGCAAGCAACCCCTTGGCCTCCCCGAAGAGCCCGTTGGCGGCGTCGCGGCAGGTCTCCAGGGCACTCGCCAGACCGGCGTCCAGGACCTCGGGGAGGCGGTCGAGGGCCCGGAGGACATCCGCGCTCCGAAGCCGGTGGCCGCCCGCCTGGGTGGCCTGCTCCTCGAGGTGATGGGCCTCGTCGACGACGAGCGCTGAGTAATCCCCGAGCAGGTGTCCCGACGCGGACTCGTCGCTCAGCAGGAGGGCATGGTTGGTCACCACCAGCTCGGCCGTCGCCGCCGTCCGGCGCGCGGCGACCATGTGGCACGCGCCATTGGCCCAGTTGGCGCAGGCGCTCCCTAGGCAGTCATCCCCGGTCGATTCGACGGCGCGCCAGAGCTCGCGCTCCGAGGCTCCCAGGTGCAGCTCCGCCCGGTCCCCGGTGCGGGTCAGGTCGAGCCAGCGCAGCAGTTTGAGCTTGAACCTGATGACGTCGAGGTCCGCCCCGCGGGGGCCGACGTCGCCACGGCGGAGGTGGCGCTGGAAACGTCGCAGGCTGATGTAGTGGCTGCGGCCCTTGAGCATCGCCCATCCGAGCGGGCGAGGCAGGTGAGCCTGCAGGGCGGGCAGCTCTCGCGCGACGAGCTGCTCCTGGAGGGTGATGGTGTGGGTCGCGACCACCGCCCGGCCGCGGCCCCGCTCGATCCAGATGGCAAGCGGGGCGAGGTAGCCGAGCGTCTTCCCCACCCCCGTTCCCGCCTCGACGAGAAGGCGCCCGCCGCGCTCCAGGCTCTGGGCGACGGCCCGTGCCATCTGCTCCTGGGTCTCCCGATACTCGTAGCCCGGGCGCTCCGCCATCGGACCTCCGGGACCGATCAGGGCAACGGCGGCGTCGGCCAGGGGCCCGAAGAGAAGCGAGTCGCGCTCGCCACGGATGCGATCCTCGGCGCCGGAGGTGTTGGGGCCCGCCGCTCCCGCGGCGCGGACAGGAGCCGTCGTCAGGCTCTCGCCACCGGGGCGTGCACCGGCCTCCAGCTCGGGGTGCGCGCCCCGCTCGGCCAGGGCGAGGTCGAAGAAGTGCCCGAGCGACGTCCTCGCCTGGGCGGCCACGCGATACATCTCCGAGAAGGTCGACCTCCGCAGCGAGGCGGCCTCCACCAGCAGCCATCGGAACAGCTCCGCGGTCGCCTGCGCGTCACTCAGGGCGCGGTGGGGACGCTCGTGATGGAGCCCGAGCTGACGGCCCAGTGCCCCGAGGTTGTGGCTGCCGGCGAGCGGCAGCAGGATGCGTCCCAGCTCGAGCGTGTCCATCGCCTCTCTCCGGCCAAAGGTGTCGGGGAGGAGCTGGCTGCAGAAGGCGAGGTCGAAGGCGGTCGCGTGGCCGACCAGCTCGGCACCCTCGCAGAACTCGGCGAGCTGAGCCATGGCCTCGAGCGGGGACGGCTGGCCGGCCAGATCGGCGCTGGTGATGCCGGTCAAGCGCTGGACCGGCAGCGGCACCGCGATGCCCGGATCGACCAGGAGCTGAAGCTCGCGGAGGGTCATCCCGTCCTGCCGGAAACGGACGGCCCCGATCTCGATGACCCGTTCGCTCTTGGGCGACAGCCCGGTGGTCTCGAGATCGAAGGAGACGAACTCGGCGGTCATCAGGCCAGCGGCGGCGTTACCGCCCGGTAGTCCGTCGTCCCATCGAAGATGCCGCGGCGCGACGGGGGAAGCACCTCCGCGATCCGCTGCATGAGCAGGTCCGAAACCTCCTGGTTGGTCCGGCGCGGGCCCCCCGGGTCCTCGGGGGGCAGCGGGGCGGCGCGCCCGAAGCGGACGTGCACGGGAGCGTGGCGAGGCCGGATCGACCCGAGGGGCAGGGTCCGCTCGGTGCCCCAGATCCCCACCGGGAGGATCGGCACCCCGGCCGTCCGGGCCAGGAAGCCGGCGCCCGGGTGGGGACGCTGCAGCACCCCGTCCGGGCTGCGGTGCCCCTCCGGGTAGACGAGCACGGCATGTCCCTGACGCAGCAATCCCACCGCCTGGCGGAGTGCGGCCCGGTCCGCGCTGCCGCGCACCACCGGAAAGGCGTGGTAGCCGACGATGAAGAAGCGGGTGAGCGGCGAGCGGAAGTAGTCGCTCTTGGCCATGAAGTACAGATCGCGGCGGGGCATGTAGGCGCCCACGATCGGCGGATCCGCGGCGCCCACGTGGTTGCTCACCACCAGCAGGCCGCCCCGGGCAGGGACCTTCTCCGTGCCGGCGACGTCGAGGAGATCGCCCATGACGGCGCGGCAGATGAGGCGCGCCACCGCCGTCATCCACCGGTAGTTGAGGTCGAGCCCGGACGGCGAGAGGTGGGTGCGTGTCACAGCCCGGCAGCCCGGCAGAGGGAGAGGGCGATCTCCACCATCTCGTCGACGCCGTGGGTCCCGGTGTCGATGACCACCGCGTCAGGGGCCGCGGCCATCGCCGGGGCGTCACCACTGTCGCGGCCGGAGATCTCCACGGCGAGGGTCTCGCGGTCGACGGCCGCCCCGTCCCGCTGGAGCTGCGCCGCGCGCCGGGCAGAGCGGAGTGCAGCCGTCGCCTGCAGGTAGAGCTTCACCGCCGCCTCCGGGAAGACCACGGTGCCGCAGTCTCGCCCCACCCCGACCGCTCCCCGGGTGGCCGGGGCGCGCTGGAGGGTGAGGAGATGACGGCGGACCTCGGGGAGCTGGCTGACAGTCGTGAGGAGAGCTGCGTGCCGGGGATCGCGGATCTCGATTCCGGGATCGATGCCGTCCACGCGGACCTCCCAGCTGTCGTCGTCGGGCGCGGTGTTGATCTCGATGGCGACGCTCCCGGCCAGATCGGCGATGCGGGCGAGGTCTCCGGCTCCGAGGCCTGCCCGGCTCGCGGCCACGATGACCGCGCGGTAGAAGAGGCCGGTGTCGATGAACGGCAGGTCGAGGGTCAGGGCCAGACGGCGTCCCAGTGTCGTCTTGCCGCTCCCCGCCGGCCCGTCGACGGTGACGACGTGAATGGTCACGGCGCCGTCATCCCCACCGCCGCGTAGAGCGCCTCGAGCTCGGTGGGGGTCAGGAGCCGGACGCCGCCCTCCTCGAGGTGGCCGAGCTTGAGAGGGCCGAGACCGACCCTGACCAGGTCCAGGACCGGAGCGTCGAGTGCCGCGCAGAGGCGCCGGATCTCCCGCTTGCGCCCCTCGCCCATGGTCACCTCGATGAGGTCGGCCCGCACCGGGCTCGGCCGCCGGACGCCGAGCGGCCGGGCGAGCCCGTCCTCCAGCTCCACGCCCTCCAGCAGACGCTCGATGTCGGCATCGCTCAGGTCGCGACCGAGGACGACCCGATACCGCTTGGCCACCCCGTAGCGGGGATGGGTGAGCCGGTGGGCCAGGTCTCCGTCCGTGCTGAGCAGCAGCAGCCCGCGGCTGTCGGCGTCGAGTCGACCCACCGGGACCAGCCCCGGCACCGGCTCGGGGAGCAGCCCCATCACGGTCGGCCTCCGGTGGGGGTCGCGGACGGTCGTCACCACGCCGGCCGGCTTGTTGAGCATCAGCGTCTCGAGGCGCTGGTCGCCCGCAACCGGTCTGCCGTCGACCGAGACCCGGTCCCGCCGCGGATCGACGGTGGCGCCGACCACGGCCCGGGTGCCATTGACGCTGACACGCCCGGCGTCGATGAGGCCGTCCGCCCCGCGCCGGGACGCCACGCCGCGGCGCGCGAGATACCGATTGAGCCGCTCTCGGGTGGTCGCCATCTAGATCTTGCCGGGCGGCGCCGGCTCCTCCCCGAGAGGAGCGGTCAGCGCTTCAGACCACTCCCGCTCCTGCTCCTCCGGCAGCCCAATGCCTCCGGGAAGCGGGGGAAGCTGGTCGACCCGCTCCAAACCGACGAGCTGGAGGAATCGGAGGGTCGTCCCGAAGAGGCGAGGCTGTCCGGGGGTGCCGGCGCGGCCGATCTCCGCGATCAGGCCCCGCCGCTCCAGGCTGTCGAGCACCGCCTCGCAGTTGACCCCGCGGATCGACTCGATCAGGGCACGGGTCACCGGCTGGCGGTAGGCGACGATGGCGAGCGTCTCCAGCGCCGGACGGCTGAGACGGGCCGGGCGCTCGGGACTGAGGGCTCGCTGGACCGCCCAGGCCGTCTCAGGGCGGGTGACCAGCTGCACTTGGTCACGGTGGCGCTGCAGCATCAAGCCCCGCCCGCGCAGCTGGCCGGCGAGCGACTCGGCGGCCCGGTCGATGCGCTGGGAAGGCTGTCCGAGTATGCCCGCGAGCTCGGTGAGGGTCACCGGGCGGTTGAGCACGAAGCAGACCGACTCGAGAGCCAGGGCCAGGTCCTCGGGTTCGCTGCCGGCCACCCAGTCAGGCACCCGAGGGCGGCCGATCTCGTCCAGCTCGAGGGTGAAACCCTCCTCGCCGTCGTCCTCCTCGTCGAGGGGCAGGCTGGCCAGTGCGTCCGCCGGGTCGAGGCCCTCCTCCACCGGCTCGAGCGCGTCCTCCTCGGCGGGTACGGCCGTGAAGGAGAGGTCGTCAGTCACTCTTGCGCACCTGGATGGGCCCGAAGGGCTCGGGCTGGTCCACCACCGCCAGGCCGCGCTTCAGCAGCTCGAGCAGGGCGAGGAAGCAGGCGACCGCCTCCAGCCGGGTGGTCACCTCAGCAAAGATCGCCTCGAATTCCACCGGCCCGCGCTCCAGCAGCTCGACCAGCCAGGCGACCTTCTCCTCGACCGAGAAGGTGATCATGCCGACCGGCAGCGGGGCTCCTTCCTGCAGCCGTTCGAGCACCTGCCGAAAGGCGGCTGCAAGCCGATCGGGGGGGATCCGCAGCCGCTCCAGGGGGAGGATCTCGGGGGCGACCAGACCGAGGAAGCTGCGCTCGCCAGTCTCGGCGGGCTCGAGCAGAAGCGCCTCCATGGCCGCCCGGAAGAGCCGGTACTCGGCGAGGCGTCGCCCCGCGTCGGACTCGACGACAGCCTCCTCCTCGTCGAGTTCGGCGGTGCCCTCGGTGACCTTCGCCGCCTTCATCGAGAGCAGCCGGGCCAGGAGCCCCAGCGCCTCCGCCGCGTCGCGAAGATCACCTCCCAACTCGCTCCCGGTGAGCTGGCGGCTCACCTGAGTGGTCACCTGGGCCACCGGGAGGTCACGCAGGTCGACGTCGCCGCGCTGGGCGGCGAGGACCAGCTCCTCCAGAGTGCCGCTGAATCCATCCACCTCGACGGGGAAGCGCCGGGGCCACCCGGAACGGGGGCCAGCGGGCGCGCTCTCACTCATGGCGGCCATGGTACGTGGTCGCCCAGCCGATCGAACCCGAGGCCGGTGGCCCGCCCCCAAGTCTCACCGACGGACACGCCACCCGCGGCCCGCCACGGTCAGCCGGCTCGCTGATGGGCCCCGTCGGTGGCATTCCCTTCGCGGAGCAGTTCCCCGGCGCGTGCCATCGCGGCCACGGTGGTCCGGCCCGACATCATCCGGGCGATCTCCGAGACCCGCTCCTCCGCTTCGACCCGGCGCACGGTGCTCTCCACGGCGCCGCCCCCCCCCAGGCGAGAGACCAGCAGGTGCCAGCCGGCGCGCGAGGCGATCTCGGCGCGGTGGGTGACCGCAAGGACCTGGCGGTTTCGTCCGATGTCGGCGAGGAGGTCGCCGACCCGCGCTGCCGTCTCGCCGCCCACCCCGGTGTCGACCTCGTCGAGGACCAGCAGGGGCTGGCCACCCCCTCCACCGGCGGCGGCGAGGGCGAGAGCCAGGCGGCTGAGCTCCCCTCCCGAGGGACCCTCGTCGAGGGGCAGCGGCACCCCGCCGCGATTGGCGGCCAACCGGAACTCCACCTGGTCGACGCCGTCGGCGTCGCAGCGGAGCGGGCCGTCACCCAGGTCGACGCCGCCGGAATCGGCGGCGACGCCGAGGGTCACGCGAAAGCGGGCATCGGGGAGCTCGAGCACGGCCAGGTGCCGTTCCACCGCCTGCTCGAGAGCGTGGGCCGCCTCGCGCCGGGCGGCGCTGAGCCGGCGCGCGGCGGTGGCGGCAGCCGCCTGGGCCAACCGCGCGTCCCCCTCCAGGGCGGCGACGTCCACGCCGTCGCGGGCGGCGTCGCAGATCCTCCGGGCACCCTCGAGCACCGAGAGCGCGGCGCGGATCGATCCGTGCCGGCGGCGCACCCGGGCCAGCGCGTCGAGGCGCTCCTCGACCGCCTCCAGCCGCAGGGGGTCGATCTCCACCCGGTCGGCCAGCCGCCGGGCGGATACGCCGAGATCGCGCAGTGCCGTGGCCAGCGCGGCCCCCTCAGCGCCGAGGTCGGCGAGATCCGGATCGACCCCGCTCAGCGCCTCGACGCCGGCCAGGGCCCGCTCGAGAAGGTCGGCGGCGCCCCCCTCGTCACCGGTCGCCGCCTCCCCCAGCAGGGTGGCGGCAGCGGCGATGCCGGTGGCGTGGCGAAGGCGCAGCCGCTCCGCGCCGAGATCGTCCTCCTCGCCCTCCCGCAACTGCAGGAACTCCAGCTCGGCGATGGTCGCCTCCGCCTCGGCGAGCTCCGCCGCCGTCCTGCGGCTCGCCGCACGCGCCCCGGCGAGCGCCGCCTCGGCGCTGCGCAGCCGGCGGTGGGCGTCCGCCATCACGGCCCGGGCCTCGAGGACGGGGTCGCCGCCCGACTCGTCGAGGACTCGGCGCTGCCACGACCGCTGCAGCAGACGGTGACTGGCCCCCTGAGCGGTGACCTCGGCGAGCTGCTCACCGAGCTCGCGCAGGGTCGCCTGGGAGACGAGGGCGCCGTTGACCCTGCAGGTCGAGCGTCCCGAGCTCCCCGCATCGCGGGTGAGCGTGACCAGGTCGTCGACGGGAATGCCTAGCCCCGCCAGCAGGACGGCGCTCTCGGAGCTCGGCTCAAAGACGGCCCGGACCGAGGTGCCCTCCCCCACCGCCTCACCCTCGACCCGGGCGCCGAGCGCCCAGCGAACGGCCGCGATGCAGAGCGACTTGCCGGCGCCGGTCTCTCCACTCAAAGCTCCGAACCCGGGATCGCAGTCGAGGCGCGCATCCCGCACCACGGCGAAGTTGCGGAGGCGAAGCTCGAGGAGCCGGGTCACAGCGGATCCCTTTCGTGGGGGTCGCGATCGGCCGGCTTGAGCGGCAGACCGAAATGGACCTTGTCCCGCAGCTGCCGGAGGAACGAGGGGGATTCGGCGCAGCGGATGACCGTCAGATCGGGCCCCGGACCGATCCGAACCCTGCCTCCGGCCATCAGATTGCCCTGGTACTGACCGTCGGCGGCCACGTGAACCCGGCCGTGCATCACGGTCACCTCCACTACGGTCACCTCGGGCAGCACGATGGGGCGGGTGATGACCGCATGCGGAGCGAGGGGGACCACGGTGATGGCACGCACCCGGGGGTCGATGGGCGGTCCCCCTGCACTCAGCGAATAACCGGTGGAACCGGTGGCGGTGGCGACGATCATCCCGTCGGCGTCGAACTCGCCCAGGAGCTCCTCGTCCGCCTCGACCTGCAGGCGCACCAGGACCACCTCAGGGGATTTCAGGGCGATGTCGTTGAGCGCCAGCAGGATGCGGCCCTCACCGGCACCGTCCCCGACTGCGCCCTCGCCCGGCACCATCTCCGCCGCGAGCATGCTCCGCCGTTGCCGGAAGGTCCGGCCATCGGCGAACGCCTCGATGGCACCCGGGAGCTGATCGAGCTCCATGTCGGTGAGGAAACCAAGCCGGCCCCGGTTGACGCCGAGGACGGGGATGTCGCGGGGCGCGGCCAGCCGGGCCCCGAAGAGAAACGTCCCGTCGCCACCGAGGGTGACCAGCAGGTCGGTGCCCTCGGCGTGCTCGGCGACGTCCTCGACCGGGCGGACCTTGGTCGTCCAGGTCCGGTACCCAAGGCGCAACGCAACCTGCGTCGCGGCTGCCACGGTCTCGGGGCTCTCCCCCGGGTGCAGCAGGAAACCGATGGTGCCTCTGCTCATGCCTCCACTCCACGGCCGCCCGCCGGCGCTCCGGCCAGCAGGAAGCGAACCAGCAGCTCCTGGTTGCCCCGGGTGCCGCGGATCGGTGCCGGCATCGGTCCCGCCGTCCCCGAGGCCCCCAGCTCACTCACGCACCACTGCAGGAAGGCGACGGCGCCGGCCTCCGCCCCCGCCAGATCCCGGACGATCCCGCCTCGGGAGACGGCGTCGCGGCCCAGCTCGAACTGGGGCTTGAAGAGGGCGACCACCTCGGCTCCCGGCGCAAGGCGCGCCACCGCCGGCAGCACGAGTCGCAGCGAGATGAAGGAGAGGTCGAGGGTGACCAGGGTCGGGGCCTCGCCCGGCAGCGTCTCCAGGTAGCGCAGGTTGGTCCGGTCCAGGATGGAGACCCGCGGATCACCGGCCAGACGGGTCAGGAGCTGGCCGTGACCGACGTCGACCGCGTAGATCCGCGCCGCTCCTCGCGAGAGGAGCACGTCCGTGAAGCCCCCGGTGGAGGCTCCGGCGTCGAGGCAGATGCGGTCGCCGCAGTCGACACCGAAGGCGTCGAGGGCGGCCACCAGCTTCTCCCCGGCACGGCTCGCCCACGGGCTCCCCTCCCCCACCATCCGCAGCTCGGCGGCCTCACCCACACGCTGCGCGGCACTCCGGGCCTGCCGGCCGTCCACCTCGACCATGCCGGCGGCGACCAGCGCCTGGGCGCGCTCGCGGCTGACGGCGATCCCGCGCTCCACCAGGACGACGTCCAACCGCTGCGCGGTCGCGGTCATGCCCGAAATCCGGAGAAGGCGGCGCTCAGACCGGTCAGATCAAGGAAGCGAACGGCGGAGCGAGGGAGCGCACTGACGTGCGTGACCGAGTGAGCACTCGAGCTGACGCCGAGCTGGACGGAAATGAGCGTCGCCATCAGAACGGGATCTCGTCAGGGTCGATGTCCAGCGCGTCGCCACGATGCGGGGCTCGCGTCAGCGGAGCCCCGGGCGGGACGAGCGGCAGCTCGACGGCCTCGCGCTCCGGCTCGAGCGGCTTCTCCGCGATCCGCCCGCCGGCGCCGACCACCAGCTGGGTGACCTTCTGCTCGGTGCGGTCGAGCAGGCTCCCGCAGTGCTGGGCCAGGCGGGCGCCCCGCTCGTAGGCGGCGATGGCCTCGTCGAGCGCCACGGCGCCGCGCTCCAGCCGCTCGATGATCTGGTCGAGCTCGGCGAGCGCCCGCTCGTAGCTCAGCCCCTCGATGTCGTCACCGACGGGTCGCACCCCGGCGGCCTCGCTGCCGTCGCCTTTCATCCTCTCTCCAGAGTGTCGTGCCGAGTATCGTACATGCGTTCGTTCTGGTCTGTCGAGCCGGTGGACTCGACCGTGCTGATCACAGTGCCCTGGGCCAGGCGGGTACGGAGGCGCTGCCCGGCCCTCACCCGCGCCGGGTCGGTGAGCACCGCGCAACTCGCGGCCTCCATGGTGATCGAATAGCCCCGCTCCAGCACGCGGAGCGGTGAGAGCGCCTCGAGCTGGCCGCGCCGGGCGCGCACCTCCTGGCGCCTCTGCACGAGGCCCTCACCGACCACCCGGGCCAGCCGCCGGCGCTCGCCGCCGAGACGCTGGCGTTCCAGGGCCACCCGCTGCCCCGGGGAGGCGAGGCGGAGGCGCGCCGTGGCGGCGTCGAGGTGCCGCCGTTTGGCCGTCAGCGAGGCCAGCAGGCCCGCGCGCAGGCGCTCGGCGCGCAGGTCCAGCTCCTGGCGGTGACTGGGCAACCGCCGGAGCGGCGAGGCGCCGTCGAGGCGCAGCCGCTGGCGTTCGAGGGCACTCCGCTTGACGGAGAGCTCCTGGCGCGCCGCGGCCCCGAGGCGGGCCCGGCGGGCGCCCAGTTCGGCGCCCAGTCGGCGGGAGTCGGGAACCGCGAGCTCGGCGGCGGCGGAGGGCGTGGCGGCCCGGCGGTCGGCGGCGAGGTCGGCGATGGTCGTGTCGGTCTCGTGGCCGACACCGGAGACCACCGGCAGCCGGCCCGCCCGGATGGCGCGGGCGAGCCGCTCGTCGTTGAAGGGCATCAGGTCCTCGAGGGAGCCGCCGCCGCGCACCAGCAGCACCACCTCGGCTCCGCTCACCGACTGGGCCCGTTCCAGGGCGAGGACCAGCGTCTCGACCGCGCCCTCCCCCTGCACCGTCGCCGGGGAGAGGACCAGGTCGACACCGGGAGCGCGCCGGCCCACCACCGTGAGGACGTCGCGCAGCGCGGCGCCGCTCCGCGATGTCACCACCACCACCCGCCGCGGCAGGGGTGGAAGCGCCCGCTTGCGCGCCTCGTCGAAGAGCCCCTCGGCCGCGAGTGCCCGGCGCCGCTGCTCGACGGCCAGGGCGAGGGCGCCGATCCCGGAGGGTTCCAGCCGGTCCGCGTAGAGCTGGTAGCGCCCCTGGGCGTCGTAGACCTCGATGCGGCCGTGGACGATGACGGTCATCCCGTTCTCCGGCCGGAAGGGGATCTCCGCACGCTGTGATCGCCAGACGACGCAGCTCAGCGAGGCGTTGGCGTCCTTGAGAGTGAAGTACAGATGCCCCGAGGTCGGCATCGAGAGGTTGCTGATCTCCCCCTCGACCAGGACGTCCTCCAGGTCCGGACTGAGCGCGATGACCCCACGGATGACCGCGGTCAGCTGGGCGACGGTCAGCGCCTGGCGGAAGCTCATCGCCGGCCGCCCCCGACCGGGTGGCCCTCCGGGTCGTGCAAGAGAGACGGCGGCGCTTTCATCGATCGAACGGATGATCGCTCAAAGGACGTCGCCGCCGCAGGGGTCGGACGGCCCGTCCCGGTGCCGCGGGGGCGAGCGCAGCGATCAGCTCAGGCGCCGCCGGAGGGGCGGCCCGGCCCCCACCCGGCGCTCACACCCGCTCCCGGGCGATCCGGCCGAGCACCCCGTTGACGAGGGGGACGGCCTCCTCACCGGCGTACACCCGGGCCAGCTCCAGGGACTCGTCGATGCTCACCGCGACCGGGGTGGCCGGCTCGTAGAGCACCTCGTAGGTCCCGAGCCGCAGCACCGCTCTCTCGACCTTGCCGTAGTCGACGAGGTCCCAGTTGACACTCGCCTCGGTGATGGCCGCGTCGATGTTGACGACGTGCTCGAGCGTCCCCTCCACCAGGGTGCGGGCAAACTCGACGGTGTCCCGGGGCGCGCCCATGTCTTCGGCCTGATACTCGAGGGCCGGGCGCGGCTCCTTCTCGGTCCCCTCCAGCTCGAAGAGGACGCGCAGCGCCAGCTCTCGTCCCCGGCGCCGCCTCCCCGCGGAGCGGCTCATGAGGCGAAGACGACCTCGCTGACGTGGACGTTGATGGTGCCCACGTCCAGGCCCAGCATCCGCTCCACGGCGTCGGCGACGCGCTGTTGCACCTCGGCCCCGACCTTGGGGACGGAGTGACCCGAGAGCACCACCACCCAGAGGTCGATGTCGAGGGTACCTTCGTCGCGCAATTCCACCCTGGCGCCGCGGTGAGCCGCGGAGCGGCGCAGGATGCGCTCCAGAGACTGGCCCGCCGCCTGGTACATGGCGTGAACGCCTTCGACCTGGAGGGCGGTGAGGACCGCGATCCAGGCCACCACCTCGTTGGCCACCCGGGTCACCCCGAGCGGACCGCGGAGGTCGGGACGGTGCCCGTTGGTCGCGGCGTCTGCCGGTGCGTCCATCACGCCCTCTCCAGGTACCGTCCGTTGCGGGTGTCGACGCGGACGTGGTCGCCGGCGTTGACGAAGAGCGGGACATCGACGGTGGCCCCGGTCTCCAGGGTGGCTGGCTTGGTCGCGGCGTTGGCGGTGTCGCCCTTGAACCCCGGGTCGGTCTCGACCACCTCGAGATCCACCGAGGTGGGCAGCTCGACACCGAGGATCTTGTCGTCCCACGTGAGCAGGGTGAGATTGACGTTCTCCTTGAGCCAGCGAGCACCCTCGCCGACCTGCTCAGGAGAGAGCGGCGTCTGGTCGTAGGTGGTCGTGTCCATGACCACGTAGGCGTCCCCGTCCTTGTAGAGGTACTGCGCCTCGCTGCGCTCGATCCGGGCGCGCCCGAACTTCTCCTCGGGACGGTAGGTCTCCTCGGTCACCGCCCCGGTGAAGAGGTTCTTCATCTTGGTGCGCACGATGGCCGTGCCCCGGCCGAGCTTCATGTGGTTGAAGTCGAGGACCTGGAGGAGCTGGCCGCCCCGCTCCACCGTGGCCCCGGGACGGAGGTCGCCTGCATTGATCATCGGTTCAATTCTCTTCTCTCTCGCACCATCCGGGTGGCTGCCTCCAGGGCGACCGCGTACCCGGCGACGCCGAGCCCCAGGATGACCGAATCGGCGGCCTCCGCGGTGAGCATGACCTTCCGGTAGCTCTCGCGTTGGAAGGTGTTGGTGAGGTGGATCTCGACGACCACCCCGGGGAACGCGCGGAGCGCGTCGAGCAGGGCGACGCTGGTGTGGCTGAACGCCCCGGGGTTGATCACCAGCGCGTCGGCGTGCCCGGTCTCCGCCTCGATCAGGTCGATCAGCTCGCCCTCGCTGTTGCGCTGCTCGGTGCGGATGTCGATGGCCATCGCCGCCGCCCGTTCACGGAGGTCGGTCTCGACCTCGGCAAGCGTGCGGCCGCCGTAGAGCTCCGGCTCCCGACGCCCGAGGCTCGCCAGATTGGGGCCGTTGAGGACAAGGACCCTGGTCATCTCGTGTGAAGCACCTCCTCGAGAGTCTCCCGCACCAGATCGGCGGGCACACGCTGGTCGGTGACCGGCTCGCCGCGCCGGGCCAGCAACACCCAGCGCACCTCGCCGCCCACCGCCTTCTTGTCATGGCCGAGACGCCGCAGCACGGCCGCGGGCTGGACGGGGGGCAGAGGCCGGAGGCCGAGCCGGTCGAGGAGGCGGTCCTGCCATTCCCGATCGGCCGCGGAGAGCCCCACTATCTCGGTCGAGAGCCGGCCGGCGACCCGCATCCCGGCCGCCACCGCCTCCCCGTGGGTGACCGTGCCGTAGCCGGTGGCCGCCTCGATGGCGTGGGCCACGGTGTGCCCGTAGTTGAGGATGGCCCTCAATCCGGATTCGCGGGGGTCGCGGCCCACCACCTCCGCCTTGATCGCCGCGCAGCGCTCGATGATCGGGGTGAGGGTCTCCACGTCGCCGGCTCCGGCGCTCTCGACGCCCGCGTCGAGGAGGGCGGGGAGGTCGGTGTCGGCGATCATCGCGTACTTGGCGATCTCCCCCAGACCGGAGGCGAGCTCTCGGGGTGGGAGGCTGCGCAGCAGGCCGGGATCGGAGAGAACCGCCCGCGGCTGCCAGAAGGCGCCGGCCAGGTTCTTGGAGGCACGGAGGTTCACACCGGTCTTGCCCCCGATGGAGCTGTCCACCATGGCGAGGAGGGTGGTCGGCACCCCGAGCCAGGCTATGCCCCGGCAGTAGGTTGCCGCCGCGAACCCGGCGAGATCGCCCACCGAGCCGCCGCCCACCGCCACCACGGCGTCACGCCGGCCCAGCCCCATCGAGGCCAGCCGCTCGATGAGCCGTCCCGCTGACACCCAGCTCTTGGCTGTCTCCCCGCCGGCGAGGCTCACCAAGGGCGCCTCCCGGCCGGATGCGGCGATCAGGGCGGCGAGGCCGCGGGCGGCGGTCTCGACGCTGCGGTCGGTGACCACGGCGACGCGGCGGGAGTCGGCGGGGAGATGGGCCTCGAGGTTGGCGACGGCGGCCTCGCCCACGATCACCGGGTAGGCGGAACCGGCAGCCGGCACCGGGATGGAGCCGGCCAGGGCGCGGATGGCGGCCTCGGCCTCCCCCGGGGAGGTGCGGCCGGTGTCGATGCGCAGGTGGGCCTCGGCATAGGCGCGTTGCCTCCGCCGCCGCAGCTCGGCGAGGCGGCCGCTGACGTCACCGCGGAGCAGGGGGCGCTCCGAGGCCGAGCCCAGCCGCTCCAGCAGGGTGCTGTCGGGGGCGTCGAGCGCCACCACCCAGGCGGCCCCGAGCAGCCGGCGGCGAGCGGCGGGTTCGGCGAAAAGCCCCCCGCCGCAGGCGATGACGACCGCGTTGGGGCGTTCCAGCAGCTCGGTCACAGTGGCCAGCTCGATCCGCCGGAACGCATCCTCCCCATCCAGGTCGATGATCTGGGCCGGGCTCCGCCCGGTGCCGCGCTCGATCTCCGCGTCGGTGTCGCAGAGCTCCCAGCCGAGACGTTCGGCGAGTCGCCGTCCGAGGGTGGTCTTGCCTGTCCCGGGAAGGCCGACCAGGGCCACCGGGCGCGAGCCGGCCGCGGCGGGTGCGATCACCGGAGCCGCCTCGTGCTGCGCCGGTAGCCGGCCAGGTTCCGGCGCATCTCGCTGAGCGAGTCGCCTCCGAGCTTCTCGGACATGGCCGCCGCGATCACCCATCCGAGCATGGCCTCGGCGACCACGGCGCCGGCGGGCACGACGCAGATGTCGCTCCGCTCGTAGTGGGCATTGACCTCGGCGCCGGTGTGCGCATCGACCGAGCGCAGTGGGGCGAGCAGCGTCGATATCGGCTTGAAATGGACGGTCGCCCACACCGGTTCGCCGTCGGTGACCCCGCCGGTGAGCCCACCCTGGCGATTGCTGAGATGGCGAAACCCCTCGCCCTCGACGTACCTCGGGGAGTCGTGGACCTGAGAGCCCGGCGACCGGGCGGCGACGGCTGCGGCGCCGATCTCGACGCCCTTGACCGACGGGATGCTGCAGAGGGCCTGGGCGATCAGGCCGTCGAGCTTCCTGTCCCACTGCGCGTAGCTGCCCAGGCCGGCGACCACGCCGGCGGCGGTCACCACCGCGCTGCCCCCCAGGGTGTCGCCACGCTCGCGAGCGGCGTCGATCGCCGCCACCATCCGCTCCGAGGCGCCGAGGTCAGGGCAGCGCACCGGCGACGCCTCGACGGCCGCCGCGTCCACGTCGGCACGCCAGTCGATGGCCACGGCCCCGATCCGCTGCACCCACGAGCCGACCTGGACGCCGAGCCGTGCCAGCAGCGCCATGGCCACCGCCCCGGCGGCAACCCGCGCGGCGGTCTCCCGGGCGCTCGCCCTCTCCAGGACATCGCGGGCATCGTCCAGGTCGTACTTGAGCATGCCGGCGAGGTCGGCATGCCCGGGCCGGACCCGGCTCACCGGCTTGCGTTTGAAGCCGGCGGCAGTCACCTGCATCGGCCCGCGCCAGTTGTCCCAGTCGCGGTTGGTGATGACCAGGGCGACGGGCGAGCCGAGGGTGAGGCCGCCACGGACACCGGCGACGATCTCGGCGTGGTCGTGCTCGATCTGCTGGCGCTTGCCCCGGCCGTAGCCGCCCTGTCGGCGGCGCAAATGGGGATCGATGTCGCGCCCGGCGTCGAGGCGCAGTCCGGCGGGCATGCCTTCCACGATCACCGTCAGCTGAGGCCCATGGGACTCCCCGGCAGTCAGGAAGCGGAGCATCGGCGGGACTTCAGCGCAGACCGGAGCGGCGCTCGCCGGGTCTGTCGCGGGGACGTCATCAAGGGGGAAATCTCACTCGTGTGAAGGCGCGATCGGGGTCGCTGGTTGCGCCAGCGATTCTACGGGTCAGCGAGCCCGAGCTCGTCGCGCCACGATACGCCCTCACCCGGAGAAGCAATCCCCTCCGCGGTCACGCCACCCTGTGGCCGTCGCGCACGTAGACCCACAGATCGCCGGACCGCACCAGGCGGAAGTCCCCGGCGACCAGGGCCTGCAGCGGCGTGTACGGACCGGTCAGCCAGCCGGCGGCGCTGCTGGTCAGCACCAGGTAGTCCGCGTGAGATACAGCGGTCCGGAGGTCGGCGACTCCGGCGTCCGGATCGCCGGCGAAGCTCAACATGGTGCCGAAGGCATCGACCATCTCGGTGCAGCCCGGCGCGGTCGAGACGAAGCGGTCGCTGGGGACGAGCACCCGGGGCCCGTTGGAGAGGGTGCAGGCTCCCGGAGGAACGACCGCTTGGACGGCGGCGGCGGGGTCGCTGACCGAGGAGACCTCCACGGCGACGACCTGCCCGGCCAGGGCCACCAGAAGCATGGCCGTCACCGCAGCGGGGACCAGCGCCGGCCGCTTGATGGCGGCGGAGAGACGGTCGACGGCGGTGGCCAGGCTCATCGCCAGGAAGGGCGCGAGCAGCGCGGCGTACTGTGGGTAGTACTGAGACGGTAAGAACTGGACCGCGCCGACGAGCAGCGCGCAGGCGATGGCGAACCACTCGCTCGCATCCCTCCGCCGGCCGCGGACCGCAAGCCCCAGCACCGTCACCGCGAGCACCGCCAGCGTGAGGGCCACCGCCGGGTTGCTACCTCGTCCCACCGTCATCCCGGCGAGCCGGATCAGTGCCGATCCGCGACTCCCGCCGGGCACGCGGCCGAGCTGGCTGACCACCACGTCACGGATGAACGACCCCGGCGCGGCGGCGAAGAAGGCAGCCGACGGCAGGGCGAAGCCGGCGACCACCCCGCCCGCAAACGGCACCAGGCGGCGCCGCAGGTCGGGTAGGCAGACAGCGCCGAGGACCAGCGCGGGTACCACCGCGGGGAGCTTGACGGCGATGCCGAAGCCGACCGACGCGCCACCGATCACCCACCGCCGCCAGGAGGTCGATGGCGCACCGCGGTCAAAGACGATCGCCGCTCCGAGCAGGCAGAACAGATCCACCAGGGGCTCGAGCAGCCCGGCGTTGAGCGCGTAGACCTCCGCGGGGAGGACCGCCATCACCCCGCAGGCGACCAGGGTCTGAAGCCGTCCGTGGTGCCGGACCAGCCCTCCCACCAGAAGGACGTTCGCGGCCGCCACCAGGATGGTCCCGAGCCGGAGGGCGCCGAGGGCCCAGCGGGTGCCCACCAGCTCCGAGAGGAGGGCGGCCGGGCTGAGCAGGAGCGTGCTTCCCGGAGGCTGCACCAGCACGAAGTCGCGGTAGGGAAGGGCCCCGTGGACCAGCCTGATCGCGGTCCCCAGGTAGACGCTGATGTCCGGGGTGCCGCCCAGCAGGTACCCGGGACGGCTGAGTTGGAGGGCGTCCAGCGCTGCCGCGATCACGGCGCACAGGGCGACGACGGTCGCGTTCTGGCGGCGGCCGAGGAAACCCCTTGACCAGATCCGCTGCCGGCCACCTTGCGGAGGCGCCGGCAGGGGTACCGCCACAGCGTGCCCCTCCCCTCCCGTGCCGCCGATGGCGCCGCTCATCCGTCATCCTCCGTCACCTCGGGCGCCAACCCACGGCCCCGGCCGCCCCGGCGCCGGTCAGACCCCGCCGGCGCTCCCCTGGGGGGCAGGCGAGGTGGCGCGCCCCTCCTGCTCGGCGGCGCCCGGATAGGCGATCACCCGGTAGTTCTCGATGGCCTGGAGGATCTGGGTGTAGAAGTGATCGGGCTTGGGCACGAGGCGCAGCACCTCGGTGCCGTCCCGCCCCGCGGACTGAATCTCGAGTGAGCCCGCCCCGATCAGCCGGTCGGCGAGGGGGCGGCGGACCACGGTGTCCTGGATTCGGTCGAGGGCGATCGACTCGGTGACCCGCGAGATCACCCCGCTGCAGAGGACGATCCGGTGGGTGGTCAGGGTGTAGGTGTGGAAACGCCAGCGCAGCACGCGCAGGAGATACCAGGCCATCACCACCACCGCCACCACCGCGTCGGCGATCGCCTTTGCCCCGCTGACGTTGGTGCTGCCCACGTGGTCGGGCACGAGCTGGATCAGGATCAACGGCAGGCCGAGGCAGATCACGGCGACCAGGGTCACCGGTACCAGGATCAAGACGTGCTGCCGCTCGGTGGTCACCACGGACTCGCCGCTCAGGAGGTGAAGCGCCATAACGCCGCAATGATGCGGCATGCGGGCGGGCCTCAGGTGAGGGGGAGACTCTGGAAGAGGCCCCACGCGGCAGGCCGCGCGGGGACCCCGCGCCTGTCAGGGGGCGTGCCGCCCCCTCGCCCCGGTGGCAGAGCCACCCCGGGGCTCACCCCTTGGCTCGGCGCGACTCCGCGCCGGTTGCGCTGCGCGCTCCGCAACATGAGAAGGATCCCAAACTCAGGTGAGGGGGAGACTCTGGAAGAGGACGAGCACGGCGCCGGCGCAGAGGAAGGGCCCGTAGGGAATCGGATCCTTGAGGCTCCGCACCCGGGTCACGAGAAGGAGCAGCGCGACGGCGCCACCCAGGAAGACGCCGCCGGTCACCGCGTAGATCGCCTGCAGATGGTCGGGGCTGTCCAGGCCCAGCCCAGTGACGGCGCCGATCAGGGCACCGAGCTTGGCGTCGCCGAGCCCGATGCCATGACGCGAGATCAGGTGGAAGAGCAGGAAGAAGCCGCCGATCACCGCGCCGCCGACGAGCGAACGGGTGAACGACAGCCCGGGCGTGACGGCGGAGAGCACCACGGCCACCACGATGGCCGGGTAGGTGATCTTGTCGAGGATCAGCCGGTGCTTGAGGTCGAAGAGGACGATCTGGACAAACACG
>Ga0302320_10010515_pt1 | contig 19714 bp, 17 predicted proteins | sample Bog_T0_3_FD_202130 | JGI IMG/M metagenome (GOLD analysis project Ga0302320, IMG submission 202130) | Peat permafrost microbial communities from Stordalen Mire near Abisko, Sweden - Bog_T0_3 | ecosystem: Environmental > Terrestrial > Soil > Wetlands > Peat | place: Sweden: Abisko, Stordalen Mire... | reverse complement strand
GTGCAAACAGAGGGGCGGTGGCCGGTCTGCGGTACAGGCTCAACCAGGGTTGGCCTAAGGTGCTTACGGCCTTACCGCCGAAACGTGAATTAATCTTCACGCCTCTGAATGCAACATACAAGGTGGTGCAGATTATTTCCCCACTTCGTGCACAATGATCTCAGAAGTCTTCCTTCAAACATCGTCCCGGTACGTCCTCTTCGCGCCGCCAATCAGCCGGAAGAGGCCGAAACGGCCCGTAACTCCTTATCCTGGACGACTTTGCATGGAACTCCTTTGTTTTGAAGATTTTACAGCGCAACCCTGTCTGTAACCTCAAGAAAACAAGGATTTTGCGCCCAAAGTATGGGTGGGGGTACCACGAAACTCAACCGTCCTGTTCCCTGTTGAAACTTCACACCTATTCCCTGTTCCCCGTACTTCAGTGTTCTCCCGGCGGCAGCTTGCAGCAATCCCCGGCGGCCAGCGGCTCATTCGCCCCCGCATCCAGCGCCACCTTCCATTGCCCGTCCGCCTGCTTTTTCCAAACAGTGATGTACCGCCCCGTCACCGTCACCGGATTGCCGCTCGCGTCCTTGCTGTGGCCCTCGAAGTGGCCCCAGGTGTAGCCCATGTCGCCCGACGGGCCCATCATCGCGTCGGTCGGCGTCCACGTCAGTTGATAGACCTTGGGATCCCAGTTGGCGGATTTCTGAATCGCCACCTTGCCAATCAGCGGCATCGCAGCGTTGCCCAGCGCCACGCCGTCCGCGGCAAACCAGTCGGCAAAAGCCGCCCCGCCCCGCGCCAGCACGTCCTTGGCAAACCGCGCCTCCAGGTCGTAGAGCAGCATCTTGCCGGGGTTCATTGTCGAGTCGGTCAACGGATTGGGTTTATCCTGCGCCGCTGCATCCGGAAACGCCAACTGCGCCCGCGCCACCTGCAAACCCAATCCCGCCAGCACTATAACAAATAGAACAACTTTCCATCGTCCAGCCACGTTCCGTCCCTCCAGCAACACAATGAATGATGTGCCCATGGTACAACACTGGATTCAGGATTTGCGTGTCGAATGAGAGAGTTCTCATGGTGCGCACTATTGAGCAGACCATCTCCCGTGGAGCGCGTTTAATTGACTCAGTCTAAATCGGGTGCAAGAGACTGCCCACAGGCGAGGTGATTCGATGGAAGATTCTCGTTGTAAGGTTGCGGCGGCTGAGCCGGAAGACCTTCGGTGCAAGAGCCTGCTCCAGGGCGTCGAGGTTGAGATGGAAGATCCTCGCTGCAAGTATCTGGGCTATAGCAGGGTGATTGAGATGGATGATCCCCGGTGCCAGATCTCAGCGATGAAGATGGATGATCCTCGCTGCCAGAGGCTGCACATTTGGTAATGGAGATCTCAGCCTGACACCTTCTACAGTGAGTAATGAAGGATCAACCTTCGCCGCCGGTTAGACCCAGGGGAATCTCTGATCAAAGCATCATGCTTCCAGCGCCGCCAGAATCTGCGGCCCCAGTTGGCTTACGCTGCCTGCGCCCAGGGTCATAATCAGATCACCCTTCTGTGACTGCGCAACAACGGCAGCTACAGCGGCGGGAAAATCCGCCGCAAACTGCACCTCCGGCCCCTCAATGTGCTCGGCCAGCCGCTCCGCCGTCACGCCGGGGATGGGCTCCTCGCTGGCGGCGTAGATGGGCAGCACAATTACCGTGTCGGCATCCACAAACGCGCCGGTGAACCGGTCCATCAGATCCAGCGTCCGCGTGTACCGATGCGGCTGAAAGACGACGTGAATCTTCTGGTAGCCGCACTCGCGCGCTGCGGCCAGCGTGGCGCGAATCTCCGTGGGATGGTGTCCGTAGTCGTCCACCACTGTCACGCCGCGCGCCTGTCCGCGCAACTGAAACCGCCGGTCCACGCCGCGAAAGTGGCTCAGTCCCTCGGCAATCTGCGTCGCGTCAATCCCCAGTTGGTGCGCGATAGCCACCGCGGCCGTCGCGTTGAGCACATTGTGCCGCCCCGGCACGTGCAGCTCAAATGGCCCCAGCGGCCCCGTCGCGGTAATCACCTGGAAGTGAGCGAAGGTTCCCACCACCGCATCAAGGAATTCCAGCCGGTAGTCGGCTTCGGCCGCAACTCCGTAAGTGAAGACGCGCCGATGAGCGCGAGGCAAGATTGCCGCCAGCAGTGGATTGTCCACGCACGCCGTCACCGCGCCATAAAACGGCAGCTTGTCAATAAAAGTCAGAAAGGCCTGCTCCACGTCGGCCATATCGCGGTAGCAGTCCATGTGCTCGCGGTCCAGATTCGTCACCACAGCCAGAATCGGCGTCAGCTTCAGAAACGAGCGGTCGCTTTCGTCAGCTTCCACAACCATGTACTGCGATTTTCCCAGCTTGGCGTTCGAGCCCAGCGCATCCACCCGTCCGCCCACCACGATCGTCGGGTCCAGTCCGCCCGCTGCCAGCACCGCGGCCACCATCGTAGTCGTCGTCGTCTTGCCGTGCATGCCGGCAATGGCTATGCCGTACTTCAGCCGCATCAGCTCAGCCAGCATCTCCGCCCGCTGAATTACCTGAATCTTGTGAGCCCGCGCCTCCAGCACCTCGGGATTATCCGCATGAACAGCGGAGCTGGTCACCACCACCGTTGCCCCCGCCACATTCGCGGCATCATGCCCCTCGTAGATCGTTGCGCCCAACCGGGCAAGCCGGTCAGTCACCGGAGAGCGGCGCAGATCGGAGCCCGAAACCTTCATGCCCAGGTTGAGCAGAATCTCGGCAATGCCGCTCATGCCGATGCCGCCGATGCCGATAAAGTGCGCGTGCTGCGAGGTTGCGAACATAAGATGTGAAACTCCACTGTAACAATTTTAGGGGCGAGAATTAATCAGCCGCGCAGGATCATTGAATGGTCTCTTCGACGAAAACAATGTCATAACTCTTGCCGTCGCTGGAGGTAGTCTTCTTGGCCAGGTAATGCAGTTTGCCGGAAGAATCAAACGTGCAGGTCGTCCCTTTCACCAGGCCATCGTATTTCTTGCCTTCATTGCCGCCCACCACGACAAACTGCTTGCTCCCCGCTCCGGCCACATAGGCCACGTGCCGGCTATCCGGGCTGAAGATGAGTCCGCCGATGCCGTCGTAAGCCTTTTCCTCTTTGCCGTCCACAACGGCAGACCATTTCTCGCTTACATTGAATCTTTTTTCGCCAACTTTTGCCACATAAGCCACGCGCTTGCTGTCCGGGCTGAACAGGAAAGGTTGAGCTAAGTAAAATGCATCCCAGCAAACGTCATCTTTACAACTGTGCGCCTGCTCCGCTGAACTCGCTTCAACGATGGCGGCATAAGGTTTCCCCTCAACCCCATCCACCACGAGAACCTTTTTTTCGCCTGCATCAGCCGAATATGCCAGCCGCTGTCCATCCGGGCTGATGAGTAGACGGCTGATTGCATCGTAGGCTTTGCCTTCATTGGCCTTCGCCACCGCTGCCCACTTGTCATCAGTCTTGGCGGCATAGGCCACTTGCGCGTTGTCCGGGCTGAAGATGAGACCGCCAATAGCATCGTAGGATTTATCGTGCTTGCCGTTGACTATTACGGTCCACATATCTTTGATTTGCGCTCCATAGGCTATGCTCTTGCCGTCCGGGCTATAGAGAACTTTCATGTCCTTGACGATATTGCTGCCGATGTAGTCGTAGGACGCTTGCTTCTTGCCATCAACCAGCAGAACTTCTTTCCCCTCGATATTGACTACATAGGCCACATGCTGACTGTCCGGGCTGAAGATGAGTCCTTGCGCGTCATCGTATGCTTTCCCTGCAACGCCATCCACCACGGCAACCCACTGATCGCCGCTTCTGGCCAGATAAGCCACGCGGCTGCTGTCCGGGCTGAACGTCATGCTTGGTTCAGCGATGATGTCGTAAGGCTTCTCCGGGTTGCCATCCACCACGACGAGCCACTTCTCGCCAACCTTCGCCGCATACGCCACTCGTTTGCTGTCTGGACTGAAGAGGAGAGCTTGCACGTCTTCATATAGTTTCCCTTCTTTGCCGTCCACCACGACAATCTGCTTCTTGCCTGCACTCGCCACATATGCTACCCGATGGCTGTCTGGACTGAAAGCAACGCTCGACACATCAATAAAGTCGTAAGTCTTCTCCTCTTTGCCGTCCACAACCACATGCCGCTTCGCGCCATCCTTCGCCACATAGGCTACCCGCCGGCTATCCGGGCTGGAGACAGGCTGGCCAACAACGGTGGTCGAATCGATGTGACAGATAAGTTTTTCCGCGCCGCCTCTGCCTCCACTGAAAATCGCTGCAATCCGTTCGCAGCCGGTAACTGTTAGCAGCAGGGCGAGCAGGAGAAGAGCCTTTATCGTTCTCATCGTCATACCTTTCATTGCGCTAAGTTGGACGATTCCCGTGATAACCGCGAATTTTAAACAGCCGCCAGCGCTGTCTGCTTGCGTCGCACCAGCAGTGGCAGCACCTGCGCCTGAGCCGCGTCCACCGTCAGCCCGTGCCTGGTGCGCAGTTCCTCCACCTTGCCGTGCTCGATGAACTGGTCCGGCCAGCCGATGCGGACCACCGGAACCGCGCTGCCCAACTCGGCCAGCGCTTCGATCACCGCCGAGCCAAAGCCGCCCATCTTCACGTGGTCCTCAAAGGTGACAAAAGCCGCGACGCGTCCGGCATACTCAGCGAGCATCTCGCGGTCAATCGGTTTCACAAAGCGCGGATTGATCACCGCGGCTGAGTATCCGGCGCACTCCAGCCGCACGGCCAACTCTTGCGCCAGCGTTATCATCGGGCCCAGGCCGAGAATCGCCACGTCGGAGCCGTCCTTGAGCACCTCCGCCTTAGCGACGGAAATTACCTGCGGCTCGAGCTTGCGTGCCGCGTCCGGTCCCACGCCGCGCGGATAGCGGATCGCGCTCGGTCCCGGAAGCTCGAGCGCGGTCTTCATCATGTCGGCCAGTTCGTCCTCATCCTTGGGGGCCATCAAAACAATCCCCGGAATGCCCCTCAGGTAGGCGATGTCGAAAAGTCCGTGATGCGTCGGTCCATCGTCGCCGGAGAGCCCTGCGCGGTCCATGCAGAACAGCACCGGCAGCTTTTGCAGGGCCACGTCATGCACTATGCAGTCAAAAGCGCGCTGCAAAAAAGTGGAATAGATGGCGACGACGGGCCGGTAGCCGCGCGCGGCCATGCCGGCGGCAAAGATTACCGCGTGCCCCTCGGCGATGCCCACATCAAAAAACCGTTTCGGATGATGCGGACGGAAGAGATCCAGTCCCGTCCCGCTGGGCATGGCAGCCGTGATGGCCACAATGCGCTCGTCCTTGTTCGCCAGTTGCGTCAGAGTCGTCGCGAAGACCTCGGCGTAGCTCTGCTGGCCGGCGGGCTTGGTCTCGCCGGTATCCGGGTCGTAGGGGCCCAGTCCGTGAAACTTCTTCTGCCTATCAAGCGCCGGCTGATAGCCGCGCCCCTTTTGCGTCAGCACGTGCAGCAGTACCGGGCGGTTTTGCGTCTTGAGAAACTTGAAGGACTCCACCAGCAGCGGAATGTTGTGGCCGTCGATGGGGCCATAGTACTGCAAGCCAAACTCCTCGAAAAGAACCGAGGGCCAGAGCATGCTCTTGGCGGCTTCTTCAGCGCGCCGCGCCACCTCCACCGCCGTCTTGCCGCCGATCTTCTCCACGAGGCGCTTGGCCCGGTCGTGCAGGCTCGTGTAGTGCTCGCTGGTGACGATCCTGTGAAAGTAGCGGGCAATCGCTCCCACATTGCGGTCGATGGACCACTCGTTGTCGTTGAGTACCACGATCAGCCGCTTGGTCTGCTCGGCGATGTTGTTGAGAGCCTCAAAGGTAATCCCATTGGTGAAGGCCGCGTCGCCGGCCACGGCGATCACGTTCTCCTTGCCGCCGGCCAGATCGCGCGCCACGGCCATGCCCAGCGCCGCCGACAGCGCCGTCCCCGCGTGCCCCGCGCCGTAGCAATCGTGCTCGCTCTCGGTACGCAGCATAAAGCCGTTCAACCCGCCCGGCTGGCGAATCGTATTCATGCGCTCCAGCCGCCCGGTCAGCATCTTATGGATGTAGGCCTGGTGGCTGACGTCAAACAGCAGTTTGTCGTCAGGTGTGTTGAAGACCGTGTGCAGCGCCAGGGTCAGCTCCACCACGCCCAGATTCGGCCCCAGGTGGCCGCCCGTCTTGGAGAGTGTCTGAATCAGGAATTCGCGTATCTCCTCGGCCAGTTCGTCCATCTGCGCAAAGTTCATGCGCTTCAGATCAGCCGGCGAGTGAATCGATTCCAGCAGTGTTCCCATGCTCTTCCTTCCCCTGAAAATGGCCGGGCAGCCAGGCAAAAAGCCCTCTGACACAGGGGCCATCGAAACCAGTTTGCCAACCGTTAGTATAACAACGCGGCGGATTCAGCCGCTGTAGACTTTTGCAGTGTGCGGCAAATCTACGTCGCGGGCAATTGAGTAGGTCGAAGCTGGTAGGTCAAGGCATTAGCCCTAACACATTACGTCGCATAATAACTAGGCTTTAGCTGTGAAACATTTATATCTCTTACTGCCGCGGCACGCTATACGGTCCCGGCAATCCCGGCTTAACTGGCGCGGTCAGCCGTGCGGTGGAGAAGATATCGACGATATCTTTGGCCAAGCCGCCTGAAGCAATGGTTCCATCGAATGCAGTAACTTTGCCTGATCCGAGGACGATAGTCGTCTTCCTGTCCGAGAGGACGAAGGTGTGTACGTAGGTAAAAATGGGACGGTCTAGTTCGATCAGCAGGTCAGCCGCACTGCGGTCCTGAACGATGGTCAGCCCCAGATCTGGCCATTCCTTTTGTTGCGTCAGGGCGTGGTCCAGGGTATCGACGGTCAGAAACGCGGTCTTCGAGTGGACGTAGATGGTCTTGGCATTTTTAAGAATTTGATGGGGGTCGGCGTTGGCTGCGGCAGTGCCTGTCTGTGGAACCGTCTCAGCCGGTTGTGCCAGCAATTGCAGCGAGGCGCCCGAACCAAATGGAATGCGCGGGCCGGCCTCCGGCAGTCCCAGAACATTTTCAATGGGAACAGCAAACGGCGAGGCAGCTCCCTTGGTGCCGGTGATGATGCCGATAAGCGCGCCAGTGTGGTCCACCAGCGCGCCGCCGCTGGCGCCCGGCGCTACGGAAGCGGTAAACCGCAGCACGTTGAAGCCTGAGCCGGCTCCGGGGATCTCTTCCGCGGGACTGATGGCGCTGAGAATGCCCTCTGCGGCCAGCCAGGTGAGTCCGCTTGAGTTGGTAATCGCATAAATCGGAGAACCCTTGGCCAGGGTTGCGGAGGAGCCGACATTCAGCGACGGAAGCGCTCCAGCGGAGATCTTCAGCGCGGCCACGTCGCGGCGCTCGTCGCTGCCAAGAAGTATCACTTGGTCGAAGACTTCTCCGTTGGCCAGCCGGACCTGGACCGCGACTGCGCCTTTGACGGCATGAAGCGGAGCAAAAATCACCCCGTCCTCCGTAAGAATGATTCCGGTGGCAATGGAAGTGACGCGGCCCGCGCCATCGCCGGACAAAATAAGAACGGAGGCAGCCTTGGTGTGCTCGTAGATCGCCTTGGAGTCAGGCGCAGGTGAGCCTTCTTGAGCTGTGACGCACAGAGAAAGAGCGGCAAACGCGGCAACAATGAGTGCTTTCATGATTGCTGAGGATTATAGCAACTGTAGGAACAAAAGGTCATCTGCGCTTAGGCAAGAAAAAGGCCGCCCGAAGGCAGCCTCATCTGGTTTCATGAAGAAGGGCAGGGAACGCCGCGCTACGGCTGCGCCTGCTCTCCTTGGCTTGTAGCTGGCCACACAGAGGCCGTGTTCGGCTGCAACTTGGCCGTGAACCAGTTGCTGTCCCAGAGATTCTGGTAGAACGCTCCGGTCATCTCCGCGGCGCGAGGTCCGAAGGTCGGCCGTCCGCCTTCCAGGAAGAACACAGTCACCAGCCTGCCTTGCGGTGAGTCGGACCAGGAGGCGAACCAGCCGAAGCGCGTCCCCTTTGCCGAGCAGGTTCCCGTTTTTCCAAACACCGGCAGCTCGTGGAAGTTGGCCTTCAGCCGCCGCGCGGTGCCGTACTCCACCGCTCCGGCCATGCCGTCCTGCATGTCGGGAACGTAGCGGGCGATCTCCAGCGTGCGCTTGACCTTGGGCTCCAGGTTCGCTGCCTCCTCCGGTGTCGTCGGATGTTGCAAATAATAGAGCGTTCCGCCGTTGGCCAAAGCAGCCACAAAAGCGCCCAATTGCAATGGTGTCAGCGATACTCCCTGGCCGAAGCTGCACATGCGCCCCACGCCACCCTGCGATGCGGGCAGTTCCTCGTCGGGATAAACGCCCAGTTGTTCGCCTTCAATGTTGTAGCCGGCCAACTCGCCCAATCCAAACTGGTTGGCGTATTGGTGCACGCGTTCGAAGCCTAGTTCGCGGCCCAGTTCCTCAAAGTAGAGGTTGTTGCTCTTGGCCAGAGCCTGCGTCATGTTCATGCGAAAACCGGCCAGCTTGACCTGCGTATCGCGCGTGACCAGTCCCTCGGAGAGTGCGGCCAGGGCCACCGTCAGCTTGATTGTGGAGCAGGGTTCGGCGCCGGGTGAGAGAGCCAGCTTCTGGTTCACCATGGCCAGAATGCGCCCATTCGCGGGGTTGATCACCACGGCCGTGCCATTCATGTCGCCCATGGCGTCGATCACGGCCTGGCGGACCACTGGATCCTCGCCGGCCGTTATGTCGCCTGCAAATATGTTTCCCTTGGCATAGGAGCTGGCGGTGAAACGCTCATAGGAATGATGATGACGGCGCGAAGCAAGAGCTGCGTTGCGTGCGCCGGCTCTCGCGTTGCCTTTTGCAGTCCGATGCGCTTTGTTTCCGGCCGGTGCTGCATGAGAGGCGCTGCTGTGAGCCGTTCCTGCGTGAGCGGTGGCAGACTTGCGGGCGGCTGGCGTGGCCGCATGAGTTGCGGCGTGATGACTGGTCGAGCGATGGGGCTCTGTTAAATGGGATTCGATTGATTTGGCGTGGTGCAGCGTACGCGGTGCGTCCAGCGCTGCCGCCACTCCGGCGCCAACACCAAAAACACTCAAAACCAATGCACAAGCCCAAGTACGAGAAAATGTCATCCAGCCGGAATCCTCTCTCCAAACGGAGTGTCGAACCGTTCGTCTCCTTAGCGGAGGCGTAATACCTGCCACCCCAGTCTGCTATCCCGGAAAGGCTCTCCCCATTAGTCTGATTCATTCTTTCCTGAATAAGATGGCTAATCTCGAACAAAAAAAGCCACTTCCTTATTCTGGGAACGAACGTCTCAGAGGGGTACATCGCTCTTAACTGTCACTCCGCACAGGTCTTACACCTCTGTTGCGGTTGTAGACAGCGCAAATCTGGGCGCACCGGCTGGCTGGTGCAATAAAAAAACCAGGCATTTGTTGAGCTATATTGAACTATACTCCCTCCTTGGCTAGTATCATAGTGAACACTTCCTACAGATGTAAGTTGCGTAAGAAAGTGGGCTTTTCCAAATCAGGCTGGGATTCTTCGCCCACATTGGGAAAAAGCGTCGTAGGTCGCCTAGCACTGTTATCGTCAATCTCCGCCTGGTTCTGCAGCCCGCTGGTAAACGCTGGAATGTAGTTCCTTGGTGGAGCAGCATAGGCCGGCTCCTCCGCCAATTCTGCAAACCTCGGCGGCGCCGGTTCGGCTGCCGGTTCCATCTCTTCGGGTTCAAAAGCCGCATCCTCCTCCACCTGCGGTTCCGCAACAGCGGCGGAGTCAACAGTGTGCTCGGAGGGCGCAACGGGGGTGAAGAAGTCTGACTTGTCCCACGTCTCCGAGTCGTCTGCCTTCGCCGTGACTTCCTCGTCTTCTTCGTCTTGTGAGAGAAAGCGTAGCGGCTTGGGCGCCAGCACAGGCGCGGCTGCGGGTTCGCGAAACTCTTCGTTGCGCGGCACCAGCGAAATCTGCGCCACCGGGGCAGGGGACAGCGGGATTGAAACCACCGGTGTCTCGGCCACGGCCAACATGCGCGTCCGTCGCTCCGGCATCTGGTCGCGGAAGCCGGTGGCGATCACGGTGATCTTGACCTCGTCGCCCATCTTCTCGTCCAGCACCGCGCCGAAGATGATGTTGGCGTCCTCGTGGGCGGCCGACTGAATCAGCAGCGATGCATCGTTCACCTCATTGAGCTTCAGCGAACTGGAGCCGGTGATGTTGATGAGGATGCCTTGTGCGCCGTCCATCGCGCCGGCTTCCAGCAGGGGCGAAGCCATCGCCGCCTGCGCCGCCTCCACCGCGCGATTCGGCCCTGAGCGAACCGCCGTGCCCATCACCGCATGGCCCATCCCCGCCATGGTGGTTTTCACGTCGGCAAAGTCGCGGTTGATGATGCCGGGGATGGTGATGATGTCGCTGATCCCCTGCACTCCCTGGCGCAACACGTCGTCGGCGATGCGGAAGCTCTCGAAGAAGCCGGCGCCCTTGGCCACCGCCAGCAGCTTCTCGTTGGGAATCACAATCACCGTGTCCACGCACTCAATTAATTCCTTGATCCCGCGTTCGGCCTGTTGCAGCCTGCGCTTGCCTTCAAAGGCAAACGGCAGCGTGACCACGGCAACGGTAAGAATGCCCAGTTCGCTGGCCAGCGAGGCGATCACCGGCGCTGAACCCGTGCCCGTGCCGCCGCCCAGCCCGGCGGTCACGAAGATCATGTCCGCGCCTTCCAGGGCCTCGATAATCTGCTCCGAATCTTCCAAAGCAGCGCGCCGTCCCAGGTCCGGGTTTGACCCCGCGCCCAGCCCGGAGGTTAGCCGCACGCCCAGTTGCAGCTTCACCGGAGCCTGCGAGACCCTCAGAGCCTGCACGTCAGTGTTGGCGGCGATAAACTCCACCCCAGCCATCTGCGCCTGTATCATGCGGTTCACCGCGTTGCCGCCGCCGCCGCCCACCCCGATCACCTTGATGCGGGCTCCTCGCACACTCTCTTCGTGATACTGAATGCGCATCTCCACGACTTCATTCCTCATCTGTTCCATTTGAGCTCAGACCTCCTTATGGATGCATCTCACGAAATCTTCAAAAGCTTCCTGAAAACACGCTCCGGAACTTTGCGCGAATTGTGGTGCTTTGCGTTGCGGCGGTGTTCATCCTCATCCGCTGCGTATACAGAATCATGCCAATGGCCGCGGAAAAGCCGGGGTGAACCAGCTCGCCGGGCATTTGTGAAAGGCGTACGGGGAGCCCGGTGCGCGCCGGAACCCGCAATTGGCTCTCGGTAATGTCCAGCATCCCGCGCAGCATCGCTCCGCCTCCGGTCAGTACGCAGCCCGCGCCCAGGGCTTCCAGCACGCCGCCATCGCGCAGATTATTTCTAACCAGTTGCAGCAGCTCGCAGGCTCGCGGCTCAAGAATATCGGCCATCTTGCGCAGTCTCAACATCTGTGGCCGCGGGTTGGCTATCTCAATCTCCGCGTCCAGCGGCACGTCCGTCACCACGGCGTTACCGTAAAGTTTCTTCAGCTCCTCGGCCTGCGCCACGGGCATCCCCAGGCCAATCGCCAGGTCATTGGTAAAGTGCTGCCCGCCAACTCGAATGGATGCCGTATGCACCACCGCGCCCTCGTAAAACACAATCAGGTCGGTGGAGTGGCAGCCGATATCGATCAGGCAGATGCCCAGCTCCCGCTCGTCGGCTGTCAGCGTTGACTCTGCCGCGCCAATCGATTCCAGCACCGCCTCGTTCACCTCAAGCCCCGCCCGGTTGGCGCAGGTAATCGTGCTTTGCAGCGCGCTGCCTGAGCAGGTGGCGATGTGCAAATCCACTTCCAGCCTTTTGCCCACCATCCCCACTGGGTTCGAGATGCCCGGATAATTATCCAGAATGAACTGCCGCCGCAGCAGGTGCAGTATGTTGCGATCCGGAGGCCGCTCGATATTCCGCGCCTGTTTGACCGCGCTTTGCACATCCTCTTCCTTGATCTCCCGCATGCGCGTGTGCAGCTCGATTCCGCCGTTGGTGTTGAGCCCCAGAATGTGCGGCCCGCCGACGCCCACCACGCACTGGTCGATGTTGATGCGCGCCACGCGCTCAGCTTGCTCGCTGGCCGCCTTCACCGCTTTGGCTGCCGGGCCAAGCTCCGCGATCAGCCCTTTGCGCATTCCCGCCGACGCCACGATTCCGTGACCGCAATAGCGCGGCGCGCCTTCATTCAACTCCGCCGCCAGCACGCGCGTCCACGCGCTGCCGATGTCCAACACTACGATTACGTCGTCCCGATTCTGACTCATGGCGCTCACTGGCCCTCTCCGGCAGACGATGCCGGGCGGGTGGTTGTGGCACTCTTCCGCCTGTTGACCTTTTGCGCGGCGCGTTGAATCTCCGCGCGCTTCTTATTCTTTGCTTTTGCCTTGATCGACCCCTTGGCCTTGATCGGCGTTGCAGCAGTCCTGGCCTTCGCGCTCGTATTCTTCTTCGCGGTGGCCTTTACCTTGGCAGCGCCATTTCCAGCCGGCTTTGCATTCGCTTTCCCTGCCTTTACTCTGGAGGGAGACGGGGGTTTCAACCCCCGCATTGTGCCAGAAGAATCAACGCGGGCTTTAGCCCCGGAGGGATGCTTTCCGGCGGAGTCGCCCGCAGCTTGCTCATTTTCCGCAGCCTGTAAATCCGGTTGCTTCTCTTCCGTCACGTTCTGCGCGTCGGCTGCCGCTTGCGCTGCATCGGCGCCGGCAGCCATCCCCAGCACCACTTGCTGGTCGTAGCGCAGGTCCACTGTCGCCAGATTGGGATGCTGCTGGTGCCACTCGTTGATGTGCGCCTTATATCGCTGGTAGCGCTCAAGAAACTTCTCCTGGCCAAAGTGAGCCAGGATTTCGCCGTTCTCTTCGGGCATCAGCACCCGCGCATCCGCCGGATCGCTCAGGTCTATCTCCGATATCTGTGCGGAGAGCTTCTGCCCGTTCGCGTCCAACTCCGCCAACAGCCGCTGATAGACCTCCATGCGTGTCTTGCGCTGTGTAAGCGGGTCCTGGGCGTTGATTCCTGTCACCACCGGAAACGAGTAATGGCGCTGGGCCATCATCGCCGCCGGCATGGTGAGCAGAATTCCGTTAGCGTCCACCAGTCCGATCTGCGCCCCTTGGCGAACGAAGGCCACCGGCTGTCGCTCCACGATCAAGACGCGAATCTGGTTCGGCAGCAGGCGCATCACCGTGGCTTTTTCTACCCATGGAAGCTGTTCCAGTTGCCGCCGCCGCTCGCCCAGCGGCACAAAGAAGATATTGCGCCCAATGTCTTCGCCGAAGACCGGCAGCATCTCCGCGCGGCTCACCTCCGTGAGTCCGGTAGCCTCAATGTTGTTTGCTCCGGAAATGCGGAAGCGTGCGTCGCTGTATAGAAAGGAAATGAATAGGAATGCGCAGGTAGCCAGCCCGCTCAGAATGACCAAAGCAGCCAGCGTCAGGAAGGCACGCCCCAGCTTGCTTGCCGGACGCCACCAGGCCCTCTTCGGCCCGTCAAAGCGGCTCCTGCCAAAGCGAGGCTTTCCCTTGGGAGGCAAATCATCGCTGTCAAGGTCTTCCATCTCCAGCGGTACGTCGGGCAGTGAGCGGCCCGCTGGGGGCGCACCCTTCTGCACGCGCCGCACGAGAGGTTCCTCGGGCGCTTCATCCTCCCACGCGAAGGATCGGTTTTTGTTACTGCTTTGAGTCTTCACGACTGAGCAAGGTCGTGAGAATCGCCAGTCTCCAATATAGCCCGAGTCCACCGGCATAATCAATCTTGATGCCATGGGGAACCCGCAATGTTACGGGTGGGCCGTTTTGAGGCAATGGGAGGGATTCGACGCTGGTTGCATTTGGATTTGGTGCGCCGCGGAGACTAAATGGTGTATAGTTGAAACTTGTACGGTATTCTTCCGTACAAGGCATGGAGGCGATTTTATGGCGCTGGCTTTACGCACCGAGCGGACGGAGGCTCGCCTGCTTCCCGAGCAAAAAAAGCGCATGGAGCGGGCAGCCCGGCTCAAAGGGCTTTCTCTCTCCGATTTCATCGTGCAGCATGCCGATGAAGCAGCCATCAAGACCATACAGCAGCACACAACTTGGACGCTGGAAGACCGGGACCGAGACTTTTTCGTCCAGGCTCTTCTTAATCCGCCAGAACCCAGCGATTATATGAAAGCTGCGGTCAAACGCTACTGGAAACGCTTGGGACGAGTGTGACAGGCAAGATCGGCACTACCGCCTACCGTGTCGAACCGCTCGCTCCGGGGCACGACCGGGAGGCTTTTTGTTGCGGAAATTCAGCTCTGGACAGCTATTTCCGTCAGCAGGCCGGACAGGATCAGAAGCGCAAACTTGCCGCCGTCTTTATTCTCACTGCGGACAGCAAAACTGTCGCTGGCTTCTACACTCTCTCTGCGCATTCGATTCTGGCTGCAGAGTTACCTCCGGAAGTTGCGAAGAAGCTGCCCCGCTTTCCTCTTCCCGTCACGCTACTGGGGCGCATGGCGGTCGATCGCTCTTTGCAAGGCCAGGGTTGGGGGGAGTTTCTTCTGCTGCACGCCTTGGAGCGGGCCTGGCAAGCCTCCCGCCAGGTCGCATCTTGGGCCGTAGTTGTGGACGCCAAAGCCGGAGCGCGGGATTTCTATCTCCAACACGACTTTCTGCCGTTCCCAGCCCAGCCCAACAGGCTCGTACTGCCCATGAAGACAATCGAGAATATGTTTACGTAGTGAACCTTACAAGCCTGCAGGACGCAGCGCGGTCGGTGATGCCGGTTGAATCACAAATACACGCGGAGAACAAGGGCGATACTGTATAGGAATGGCATCACTCGCTGTGGCTGAAGCCAATCGCTGCTGGGAAACATCCAATGATCAAGGAGCTTCCCCGATGGCTTTGCCCGAGCATTTTCTCCTCCTATATGGTTACGCGCTGCTCTTTGCCTGGGTACTCGTCGAGCAATTGGGGATTCCGCTGCCTGCCACGCCGGTTCTGCTGGCCGCCGGAGCGCTTTCGGCCGAAAACGAATTGAGCATCGGACTGGCTTTTCTGGCTGGTATGACCGCATCTCTGCTCGCCGATACCTCCTGGTTTTTGATTGGCCGTCGATATGGCCGTCAAGTCCTGCGTTTTCTCTGCAAGATCTCGATTGAACCCACTACTTGCGTTCGCAGCACGCAGGAATCCTACAGCCGTCGCCACGGCATCGCACTCACCTACGCCAAATTTGTGCCCGGCCTCTCAATGCTGGCCCCGCCCGTCGCCGGACAGAAAGGCATGGCCTTCCGCAGCTTCCTCTTCTTCGACAGCATCGGGGCCGCGCTATGGGTTGGTCTGCTGCTGGCCTCAGGCCGTCTCTTCGGCGCGATGCTCCTGCGCAATCCCGACCTTTTCGATCATGTGGGGCGCTTCTCTGGAGTCTTGCTTCTTCTGGGTGTCGCCGGCTTCCTCCTCGCACGCATAATTCGCCGCCGCATGATTCTGAACAAATTGATCTCTGCCCGCCTGGAGCCGGTCGAGCTGAAGCGCTGGCTCGATGAAGGCGAAGATGTTTTCATCGTCGATCTGCGCCACCCTGACGATCTGAGAGATGAACCCTTCACCCTGCCCGGCGCGCTGCACATCGCACCCCAGGTCCTCGCCGAGCGCGGCCATGAAATTCCCCGCGATCGCGATATAGTTCTCTACTGCGCCTGCCGCCCCAGCGACGCCACCGCCATAAAAACTGCAATCACTTTGCAAAAGCTCGGCATCGAGCGCGCTCGCCCCCTGCGCGGCGGCTACTACGAGTGGAAGCGCCTTGGCTATCCCCTCGACGCGGTCGCTGTCGCTGACGCCGTCGCTCTTGCCTTGCCCGCACAGGGTGACTGACTGTAAATCTTCGCGCCAGATCGCAGCAGAGTTCGTTATGCTAGAGTTTTAGGCGCGGGTCATGCCGCTGGAGGAGCACCCCAAGGTCTAAAACGATCTGCGCGACTGGATCAAAACCCTCGAACAGAATGGCGAGCTAAAACGCAAGCGTACAGCCAGACGCAACGCTGCCAATCCGCGCTCAAACCGTGGTAATGGAGTCTAACCCTTTGCCTTCCGCACCCGATTCGAGAGAAAGGTCACCCCTAGCCCAACCAAAAGAAGTGTTCCCGGTTCCGGGACTGGGCTGATCTCGCCGATGTCCACGAATCCCTCGATGGTGCCGGCACCGGAAGGATAGTTGATCTCTATTCCGTCCGCGTCGATCCCTACGGTGGTTGCTGTCAGATTTTCATTAGTCCAGTTAAGTGTGTTTATATCTGTGAGCGGGTCGTTGACGGTAATGCCGTTGGAGTTCCACCCGGTCATATCCACAACATGACCGCTGGTGCTTCCACTCCAAGTGATCAAGGCCAAGACATCCTGCCCTGCCATCAAATCAAGCTCCATGTCCTCGAGCAGGTTGGTCCCTCCGCCTATTTCATCCGCATAGGTCAGCGATACGCTGTAAGCCTGACCACCTCCGTACAAGCCCAAATAAGTCTTAAGGCCAGAAACAATACCAGCGGCTGATGTCCCATTGTTTGGATCAGTCCCCATGTCGGCGCCGAGCTGGGTGATGATCGCGCTTGCGCCAGTATTGTTGCCCACACCAAACCCTTGCAAAAGTCCTGGGTTACCTTGGCTCAACCAGTAGATGCCGTCAGCAGCAGCTGTTGGTGAACACCAACCGCTACCCCAAGCAGTGAGGTACTCCTGCCCAAAGTCTGGTGTTAAACCAGACGACGTAAAGGTGATTGGCTCGGCTCGGGCGGAGAGCAGCGTAACAAGGGTTATCACTACCAAAAGGCTGATTCTCTTCATAGGGCAACCTTTCCTTCCAGAATTTCAATCTATATTATCTTCAACCGATCAAATTATAAATGCAAAACTTATAAAAGCAAAACCTCGGCTCGATGCCAGACTTCATTTCATTACCGGTAGGGCTTACTATGGGGTTGGGGAAGCGTCTCTATTCCCCTGGAGTCACACCCCATGGCCTACGATGATCTGCGCGACTGGATCAAAACCCTCGAGCAGCACGGCGAGCTGAAGCGCATCCGCGAGCAAGTCTCCCCCGAGCTGGAAATCACCGAGATCACCGACCGCGTCTCCAAATCCGGCGGCCCCGCGCTCCTCTTCGAAAATGTAAAGGGCCATCCGGGCCATCAGGTCTTCATCAACCAATTCGGCAGCGAGCGGCGCATGGCCATGTCTCTCGGCGTCAACTCTCTCGACGAAATCGCCACCCGCATCACCGGCCTCCTCAACCTCAAAGCCCCCGAAGGCTTTCTCGATAAGCTCAAAATGCTTCCGCAACTCGGCGAGCTCACCAGCGCCTTCCCCAAAACCGTCGCCGCCAAAAACGCCCCCTGCAAGGAAGTCATTCGCCGCGACAACTTCGACCTCAACGACTTTCCCATCCTCAAGTGCTGGCCTCACGACGGCGGCCGCTTCATCACCCTCCCCTGCGTCGTCACCCGCGATCCAGGAAGAGGAGGGGGCTCCGGCAAGCGCAACATCGGCATGTATAGGATGCAGGTCTACGACGGCCAAACCACCGGCATGCACTGGCAACGCCAAAAGGTCGCCGCCGAGCATTATCGCAACGCCATCCGCGCAGCCGCCGCCGCCGCATCCGACGCCAACCCACTCACCGCAAGTGTCGCCGCCATGGCCGAATCAGCCGGCGGTGCCTGCGCCATCCCCGACGGACCCATCGGCGGCCTTCCTCAAGTCGCTCTCGGCAATCTCAAAGGCTCGCGCCTTGAAGTCGCCGTCGCCATCGGCACCGATCCCGCCACCACCTTCGCCGCCATCGTCCCCGCCCCGCCCGAAGTCGAGGAGTATCTCATCGCCGGCTTCTTGAGAGGCGCCCCCGTCGAAATCGTCCAATGCGAAACCGTCGATCTCCAGGTCCCCGCCCACGCAGAAATCGTCCTCGAAGGCTACGTCGAGCTGGGCGAGCTGCGCCCCGAAGGCCCCTTCGGCGACCACACCGGCTTCTACACCCTCGCTGACCTTTACCCCGTCTTCCATCTCACCTGCATCACCCATCGCCGCAACCCCATCTACGCCGCCACCATCGTCGGCGCTCCGCCCATGGAGGACGCATGGATGGGCAAGGCCGTCGAGCGCATCTTCCTCCCCGCCATGCGCATGACCATCCCCGAGATCGTCGACATCCATCTCCCCGTCGAAGCCGTCTTCCACAACCTCATGCTGGTCTCCATCCGCAAGAGTTATCCCGGCCAGGCGCGCAAGGTGATGAACGCCATCTGGTCTCTCGGCCAGGCCATGTTCACCAAAATCATCATCGTTGTCGACGAGGACTGCGACGTCCAAAACATCCCCGAAGTCGTCTTGAGAGTAGCCAACAACATCGATCCCGAGCGCGACATCCAATTCACCCTCGGCCCCATCGACTCGCTCGATCACGCCTCTCGCCTACCCAACTACGGCTCCAAGATGGGCATCGACGCCACCCGCAAGTGGCAAGCCGAAGGCTTCACCCGCCCCTGGCCCGCAATGATAGAAATGGACCGCGCCACCAAAGCCCGCATCGACGCACTCTGGCCCAAGCTGGGGCTTTGAATGGCGGTAAATTTGTTTTTTGATAATCATCCTATACGGCGAAGCCGTGAATGTAAGGGTCTTTGACATTAAAATAAAGTCGTTAGCGGGGCGAGTGGGCGTATATTGTTCAGTAGTAGAAATTCAAAATGAAAAATCCGATTAAGGGGTACAATTCATCACAATGACGCTCACAATTCAACAATTGCGCCACAAGTGGAACACGGAAAAGGCAGCATATCGAGAATGTGAAGTCGGCTCGGGAACGCAAAAGTTCGTTAAGAACATGCTTATGGCCGAACAGCTATTTGCCATAAAAGAGGGGTTGCTTACAACCCCCCTCGAATGGCGAGAATACGAATTTGTAGAGGAACAGAGCAAAAAAGGAAGACATGCTGATGTAGTAATCTATTCTTTCTCAGATACGATTATACCTGTTGAAATAGAACGGTATGGCAACATCAAAGCAGGTGTAAAGCAGTTATTGCAATATCAAGCTGATTGGGACAAGAAATACGGTATTCTGACAGATGGCTTTGAATGGCGCTTTTACAACAATAACATTTATCGCTCGTTTTTCTTAAATGATATCCTCGAAGAACCAGAAACGTTCCTCACATTTTGGCGAGAATATCTCAAACCTGAGAATTATTACCTCTCATTATTCGAGGAGCAGAATCAACTTTCCCTGTTTAAGGAGCTGACGCACCTTCCTGTTGATTCCAATCGAGAAGTATTCTTTGATGACATTACGCATCTTATTAAATCACTCCGCCTCAAATTGAAATTAGAGGGCTACTTCCTGCAATACGAAGGCAAGAAACTGGAGAAAGCAACGGTAGAAATAACATATGCATATATCATTCAATTCATACTCTATAGAGCCGGCTCAGCAAATTCGGACAGGGGTTTAAGTGGAGGTTCTGTTCTTTGGCAGCCTAAGATGGCTGAGAAGAGGAGAACCGATGAGCAGACGTCCACGCAGGAACCATTCGGCGACGTTCAAGGCCAAGGTGGCTTTGGCGGCGATCCGGGGCGAGAAGACTTTGGCCGAACTGGCCGAGCAGATTGACGTTCATGCCAACCAGATCACGCAGTGGAAGAGCCAGCTTCT
>Ga0302320_10010513_pt1 | contig 19718 bp, 21 predicted proteins | sample Bog_T0_3_FD_202130 | JGI IMG/M metagenome (GOLD analysis project Ga0302320, IMG submission 202130) | Peat permafrost microbial communities from Stordalen Mire near Abisko, Sweden - Bog_T0_3 | ecosystem: Environmental > Terrestrial > Soil > Wetlands > Peat | place: Sweden: Abisko, Stordalen Mire... | reverse complement strand
CGCGCGCAAGCATACTCGCAGGCGATCCCGGCTACCGAAGAAGCGCGACTGAACTGCTAGTCACGAATTACCCTGTTCTTAAGATGCCAGCTAGTCCCGCGGGTTCCCAAGTGCAGGAGCATTAGGCGCACACTCATTGCTGTAGTTCTAATCGGAGTGTTGATTTACCCAACTGTGAGGCTCGAAGGAAAGCATATGTGGAAAAATTGGCAGTCCAAGTTTCGACAGATTCCGCTCTTTGGACCGTTGGTCGATTGCAATGCTCGTGACCACGCAGAAACGATCGGGCAAACACTCATCGTGCTCTTGCTGTCTACGGCTCCGCTTTGGCTCGGGGGATTGGTGATCTATGTTAGTAATCCGGACAATACGCTCACACTCGAAGCAGCTCTTAGGCGCACGGTAGTGAATGGAGAGTTGTTCATGTATGGAACTGCACTTCTTGCGCCAATTTTTTGGGTCGCTTTAGTTGATCCCCCAGGCGCTCGAGTTTTCCCGAGCAGGACCATACATATTTTCCTGATTGTCTTAATCGAGATTGTTGCGTCAGTGTTCTTCGGCTTGACTGTGGCTGGCAATTCACTCCGCCAACCATTCATCTTCGAATTATCACTGGCAAGTTTCGTGGCATCACTGGTCCTGCTATACCTTGGAACCCTGTATCACTCCAATCGGCTGAATGCAGGAGAGGCTTTTAAGCAGGATGAGCAAGGATTCGCGCAAGCTTACGAGGACCATCGGCAATGACCGCGAAAGAAGATCTCATCTCATTCTCTATCCCGGTGCTGAGGATAACGCAGCCAATCGGCTCCTTTTTTGTTGGAGTCATTGACCGCAAGCGTCTGTGCGAGATTACCGACTTTGACGTGCGTCGCTTAATCAAGGAGCGCGATTTTGAGAAGTATCTCGGAATACAGCGCCCTCTGGACAAGTCTCGCGTGAAGGAGATTAGGGAATACGTGACCACATCAGACGCGTGCTTCCCGACAGGTGTCATTTTGTCTGTCAGGGCGGAGTGCGCGACATACGATGACCAAGCCAAGACCCTTCTGCTTTCGAACCATATTGACCAGGAAGATCCGGAACGAGACATCCTTTACCGCCAGATTGCGAAGGTGATCGATGGGCAGCACCGCATCGAGGGCCTGAAGGAGTTGGGGGATATTCAATTCGACGTGAATATCTCCGTTTTCGTCGATATTGACGTTGCGCAGGAAGGCTACATCTTCTCGACTGTTAATTTGGCTCAGACCAAAGTCAACCGGAGTTTGGCATACGATCTCTACGATCTTGCAAAGTCTAAAAGTCCACAGAAATTCTGCCACAATGCCGCAGTTGCCCTTGATAAGGGCAAGGAGAGTCCTCTTTATCACCGAATAAAGAGGCTAGGCGTGGCAACAGAAGGCCGATTTAGCGAGACCATTACTCAAGCAACGTTTGTTGACTCTCTGATGCGGTACGTGTCGCGTAATCCGATGAATGACCGAGATGTATATCTTAAGGGGGGTACTCCCTCAAAGGCATCCCCGGAGGAGTCGAAGCAGTTAATCTTCCGGAATATGCTGATTGAGAACAGAGATCTTGAAATAGTAGATGTATTGTGGAACTACTTCTACGCCGTCGCTGCGCGATGGCCGATTGCTTGGACTTCGCCCCAGCGCGGTGACATGCTCAGTAAGACAAATGGGTTTCGCGCTTTAATGCGCTTTCTTGGTCCAGCCTACTTGTCGCTTGTGAAGCGAATCGGTGAAATCCCAAGTCGGGATCAATTCGCAAAGTTGTTTGCGGGAATTCAGATGGAAAATGAGGACTTCAACGTCGAGCAATACGTGCCTGGGACAAGTGGTGAGGCTGCGCTTTTCAGGTCATTCAAAGAAAAGAGCGGGCTTTCGTCATGATCACTAACACGACAATGACGCTCAAAGATAAATTGCTGACGCGCATCAATCGTAAGGATTGGTGGCACGTACCTCCGTCCGACCCGCACGCCTATGAAGAGCGCGGGATGTTCCTTGCTTCGACTTTCCGTGAGGCCGAGTTCTGGGGCCGTCCATTAGACACCCCGATCTGTGTGAATGTTCTCAATCCGATCATTGGTGATGAAGCCACCATTCAGAATGAACTTGGAGTTATCCCGCCGAAGTATCCAGGTGACGATTCCCCAAAACTCCTTGAGTGGAGATGGAAGCTGGATGCAAAGATGAAGCAGGCTGCGCTCGAAAAGGGTTACGACGCCATTGTTCTCCTCAGTACGAGTGGCTATGCGAAATTCAAAAACGAAGGCAAGCTCCCACTCTCCATCGAATTGAATCTTCTAAACAGGCCGGAAAATATCCCCGCGAAGTGAGATGCAGAGTCAGGTTTGATAATCTGGCCGGCAAGGGGGACGCGGAGCGAATGGCCACCGAGCTCGTCCACCCTCACTCCCGCCCTGCCCGCTGCACGCTTGAGGAGCTTGCCGATCGAATCCCTGTGCAGGCCGCGCCGCGATACATGACCGTATCTTCCAACGGAACGGAAGACCGGGCCTTCTCGAATCCCAGCCCTGCCGAGCCACTGGCGCAGCGCCCGGACCGGGCAAGTATCGGTGCTCGACCCAAAGGGCAAGCCTACTTCCCTTGCGGCGCCCTCCTGGTCTGTCTTCGATTTGCGGGCGCTGACGACGACACCGTCAACTGAGTACTTGAGATCACATATATGGATTAGGGCAAGCTCCGAGCGGCGAAATCCGCCCGCGAATCCTACCAGGACCAGGGCTGCGTCTCGAAGGTCCAGAAGGTCCTCCCGCAGCGCGGCGGAAGTCTGCGGAGAGGAGCGGAGCCTTTCCTTGCTGCGCGGTGCCGATGGTGCGGAGGATACTCTCTGTTGGTTGATGCATTGCTGGATATGACTAGTTCTTTAGCCACGGTAAGGTTGCGGTTTGATAGTCGCTGAATTCCCGAACAAATCCCTCGGCCCATGATGCCGCCTGGGCGACAGCATCTTCGAGAGAATCGTCCTTATACTCGGTTTTTTTCCAGTGCTTATGCTTCGCATAGGCATCCTCAAACATCCTGGTGGCCCCATTGCCTTCTTCTTGCAGCACTATTGTGACGCATTCAGCGGCCTTGGCAACGTGCGGAATTTCATAAAGATGGCCGGAGGGCTCGGAGTTCTCGATGATGACAAACCTGGAGGAAAGCGCATACCGCATAACTTTCTGCACAACGCCTTCACCAACCCTGTCAGGGTGGTCTTTGATGATGTAAGTGTAATAGCCAAGCTCCTGTAGCTTTGATTCGATCCTCTTTAGCCTATCGAGCGCCGGGCCTGTCTCTTTGCCGAGAATTAGGACGGAGTCGGAATCTTCCAGGATGGCATCGGCGCGCTGCCACACTAAATCAAACGCAGCCTTTATCGAGCTAACCAGGTCTGCAGGCGGAATTGCCAAAGGCACGCGCAATTGCCACCGCACAAAGATATGAACATCATCGGCATCGCGGGAAGGGCCTGAGAGCGGATCTCCCTCGTGCATGAGACGCGTGACGGCACGTTCCATCGCTTCGGAGAAGGCATAGGCGGAAAATTTGTGCTCCCAATATTTCGTATAGAGATGCTCTTCAATCCCACAAATCAGAGAATCGCCCTCACGGCCGATTTTCGTATTAGGGAAGTAGTTGTCCGTCACCCATACGGATACATCCTCTGGCATGACAGCCAGATCGAGCCGATTCAGGGCTTCGATGCCAATGGGATCATTGTCTTCGTAGCGGAATTCCTCCTAGCCGTCTTCAAGATCCTCGGTGTTCTGCTCTTCGTCGTCTTCGGGCATGTCCTGCCTTTCTGATTTCCCTTAAAGTCTTCCAAAACAGTTTAGTTGACAGATCGCGAGCCTAGGTGCCAGCTAAATTGATACCCATAAGAGAGGTTGTAAACGATGAGCAGTCGCGAATGCCTGCCCGAATGTCTAGCGCATGATAAGGGACGTTATTGAGCCCCACTGATATCTATGAACGCAAATCAAGTTCGCCTTCGATTCGAATGATGTATGGATCGACATTGACATATTTCCTTGCTCGCTTCCCGTGACACGCAACAGTCAAGGTCGTGCCTTTAAGCCTGAGACTCAGCGCCTCCAAATCTGCGATGCACCGGCTAATCTTCAATTGCATTGCTGCCGTTATCCACGCTATTTCTAAGAACCGCGTGGGGTTCCCTCTACAGGCTCCATACAAAGGAATGAACGGCGATCTCTCGATCTTTAGTAGCGGCTGAAGCCCTTGCACAAGATTCTCCCGCAACAACTTGTTGTAGTCGTTTGTTTGTTCGAATCGATTTGCGTCGAGAAGGATTCGCCTTGCGCGCATCTCCGCAAACTGCTCCGCCGTGGTACCGGATGTTCCCATCTCCATGCTGGAAGAAAAGTCGGTTTCCAGACGCCTAAAGTCTAATTTCCATTTCTGCTTACCTGCCGAGACAATATGCTCAACACTCGCAACATCCCCAACGCCAGCGTTATTGGAGTAGGCGACGATAACATGATTGGGACGCTGACGAAGGCTATCGAAAAACGGACCATCTGTCTTCTCGTCCGGCTCGACTACCAGCGTGGCAGAATCTTGTGTCCACGACAGTTCGGCAACAGGTGGAAAAGCGACTGTGTTAAACGAAATCGACTGGATGATGGCTCGTGGCGATGACTCACACGCGTTCTGCGCCTTCAAAGGTTGGGAGGACACGGGTGCGCCAATCTTCCGTAGGAATGCCTCGCAGACTCCTCGGGCACCTTCGTGGCGAAAATCCAAATAGCCAATCGTCCGGGGAATGCCAGGAATCTCCGTGTCGTCGAATCGCACTGGGAGAATATATTCGTTGCCTTTCTCGACCAGCGCACGCGCCTGGGCACTTTGCCGCTCAAGATTTGTCCAGTTCTTCTGCTGATACTCCTTCGAAGCGAAGATGATGCAGTACTTCGCCTGATTCTGATAGACATCGCTCAGGTGAACATAAAGGTCTTTGCCCCAAAGATTGCTTTTCTCATAATCGTCATAGAAGACTTCGAGACTTGCAGCCCTCAGACAGCTAGCGACTTGCTCGACATCCTTCCTTTGCTCACCAGCAAACGATAGAGCTACATCGTACTTGAAAGTCATCGGTGCCTCTAGGTTGAACTGCCACTCATTCGGCCTATTGGATGGAAGACAAACTCTCACATTCAAATCAGCCAGTACTAAACCTGGCTGTTCGAAGCGTTAAACTCATTCAAAGCAGGCCGACTCTCTGAGAACGGTAATCGCGAAACCTTCCAATCCGCTGGCGAGAATTAGCGCGAAGCTCCTTCCATCGAGCAGGTGTGACCACTTTGCCCTCTTCGACGGCCTGCTGTAGAGCGTCAATCTCTGTGTCAATCACGGATAGGGCTTCAATCACATCAAGTCGAAACTGCTGTGCGTCTGTTAGCAAGTGTTCACTGTCCATCGGAATGCCTCCTCGGATTCGCTTCTACTATACCGCTTTGGGGAGTCGTAACAGTCCTGGCCTGGTGCGTGGAAGAAGAGCTCGCCGCTTTCTCTCTGCACCGACCGGAAGGGGCAGAATTCCCTCGGGTCTTTTCTGTGATCGTTTAGCGCATGATAAAGGGTGTTACGCCTTTCAATCATTGAGACTCAAAAGAGGGGTTACGGCCAATTATTCTACGCTGGCTCCAAGGCTGCGCATCGACTATCCTGATCGAGTCTTATGCCAACAATAGCCTTTCTATTCGACGGGACGGACCTGGATGTCAGTGACTGCGATCTCGCCTATCGCCTGATCTTCTCTGAGGTACTGGAGCGGGCTCGGCGAAGTCATCTGCATCTACGGGGAGGGGGCATTCTGCTTACCCGGTACTCTTATCGTACGAGCGCCGTGGAGCGCTCAACGAAGGCGAAGAGACCGTCAGTGAGCCATACCGAAAGTGATGACAAGGAACTGCGAATGACGTTGGCAGTTGCTTTCGCATCTTCTGCCGCTTCCAAGTTTCACCTGCTAGACGCAGATAAGTTGGCGACGACACTCCTCACGATTCCAGTGGATTGCGTCACCGTATCGAATTTGCCGATTGATTGCACAGAGTCGGTGCATCGCGGCCTATCCGAAGGCTCCTCGGCTTTCCTCGGCTGTTTTGAGGTGGACAAGGGGGACCCTCTGGTGCTGACTCTTGCTGCCAATGGATTGATTCCTTTCTGCACATACACAGACGGGGTGTTGGGGTGGGTCGTACCGTTCGATTATTCGCCGGACGACGATTGGGAGGTGTCCTGGACGAAGGACCTTGACTTCGATTCCGTGGAATTCACGAGAGCTAGGCCCGAATATCTCCGTGGCGAGCCAATGTCGGCCATGGGCGTCGCAAGCACACGGCTGCTAAAGGCCCGCGCGCGGCCACAGCACGCTGAAGCCGTTTTGACGGAGCTGCGAGAGCTGCTCGACACCGCTAAAGGGGTTGCGGATGTTTCTGTCACATTCGGAAAGCAGGAGTTTGGCGATCCTCGTGCCGACGTGAGCAAAACCCGCGACTACTGCCTCAACGAGGAACACGAGAAGGGAAAGCACAAGGCATTGTTGTTTCGGCAATTGCTCGGTATTACGCCGGCGAACTGGTATGTTCTCGCGGAACAACTCGCGGCTGGCATCGAACAGGAAGTGGTAAACCGTCCGGAGAAAACGAAATGGGGCGTCCAATATGAAGTGAAAATACCCGTCACCGGTCCCAACGGACTGACGAAGCTCGTCACGTCGGGGTGGATTATTCGGCAGAATGAGCCGCCGTCCCTTACATCTGCTTATATCGAAGAAGGTGCTGAGACGAACAAAGTGAGCTTGCTTGCGCCATTCTTGATCAACAGTCAAGAAATGCCAGACTTTCACAAGAATCTCTTTGAAACGGCGCACGCCCACGCACTGGCCGAATCAGAGAACTGGACTCCGACGCCCATGTGGATCGAAGGCTACGACAAACCCATATCGGAAGGAATGGTCGGATCGGCCTGGATTGAGCTGCCGGATGGCAAATCGCCTTTTCCACGCTGGCTACGAAAGCATGGGTTGTGTTCTGCCTATTCCAGGAGCCGCCAGATCCCTGCTCGGACAGGATCTCAATCGGTGGAGAAGGAACGAAAATACTGCGAAGCCTTTGCTCGGGTACTTCGTCTGAATGGAATCGCATGCAAGGTTGGCTGGCGACTAGATTGATGCATGCTCTTGGTCATCGTCGTTTCAGTTATGCCCTTTGCAGCATTCGGTGACGAAATGCACAGGCATTATTTGGCCTTTCCTCCGTAAAATATTCTGAAGGAGAATCTGCGTTGGCATATCTCAGAATTGCGGAGGCACAACAAGCGGCCCAACGTTCCACTGGTCCTCTCCAGAAAAGCGCCGGTCGCGTTTTACGGGAAGAGTTGAGCGGACTGCAAACCTCGTCCACATTCGATGTGTTTCTGTCTCACTCATACAGAGATGCAGATGTGATCCTGGGAGTGAAGAAGATCATGGAATCATTGGGCCTCAGGGTCTATGTGGATTGGATTGACGACGACGGGTTGGATCGGGGAAAAGTGACACGAACAACTGCGGAAATCCTTCGCATAAGGATGCGGGCTTCGATGTCTCTGGTGTATGCGCATTCCACCAATTCAAGCGACTCCACTTGGATGCCATGGGAGTTGGGTTACTTCGACGGCTTCAAGCCAGGCTGCCTGTGGATTCTGCCCATTGTTGCCAATTACGATTCAGAATTCGAGAGTCAGGAATATCTCAGCCTATTTCCGACAGTGGAGAAGATTGCAGATCTGTATGGCCGCCTTGACCTAGGCATTGCAAACGTCGGTAGCGGAACGCAGAAACGAGATATTCCGCTAAAAGAGGCTGCGGTAAAAGGTATGGGAATCTCCTTCGTTAGCTAAGCTGCATAGGCCATCATTTCACCCATGCCGGAAAATTATTAAAGCCATCGTTGACGGCCCAGTCGTATGCGGGATACCAATTTGCAAGGTTGAACCCTTTATCTCTGTACTGCTCAGGCACATTCACGGCATAAGACGCGGAGCCATCAATCTTGTCGTACTTTATCCAATGGCTTCCGATCAGCTCCCACAATGTGGCCTCTTTACCGTTTGCAGAATACGTGACTCCGACACATTTGAGCGGGTTTATGCCGAGCGTCTTGATCAAGCCATCTTTGCCTTTAATGGAATTTATATGTACGCCAAAGAGGTGATTGCCTCGCCTGAAGCTTTTCAGTAGCTCATAACGCACCCACGGGCGGGCGTAGGTGCTCGAGCCGATCAACGCGCAAGTATTGGATGTATTCTCCAAGCCTCCATTGATCAAACGCTTTAGGGCGATGTCGCCTTGCTTTTTGGCGCTCTCCCAGATCGAAGCGTCGAAAAACCCTGCGGCCACTCGATCAGCCTTCGTGAGCCAATGATTTCGGACGACATTCGCCCGGAAGTCAATGACATCTTGATAATGAAAACTGAAAAATACGCGGTTTGCCATGGCGGATGGATCCCCTTGAATAACTATCTTCCGGCTTGTTTTGCAGCTGCTTCTACCCAGTTGCCGAAATTGTTGTAGCCATCGCCATCGACCCAGTCATACACGCTGAAAAGGCTGCTCAGTACGGGCTTATCTGTGCCTTTTAGGTAAGGGGCAGCCGTTTTGCTGATCGGCGAAAGATAGGGGGCATCTTTCCAGCCGGACTGGTATTGGATCATCGGAATCAGCTTCTCGTCCCTCGTGCCGTAACCGAGGAACTGGAAAGGGCTGCTTCCGGCTGTATCCACGCCCTGTTTCGGATCTTTCAATTGATGAATTCTGATACCGAATACCCCCATCCCGTACTCAACCGCTTTGAGGATCTCGTAGTCAACCCAGCGCCGGGTATAGGTCTCCATGCCAATGAGTACGCAAAGCACGCTGCTTCCGACCAGACCATTATTAATCAGCTTCTTGACCGCCTCATCACCTTCCTTCTTCGCTTTCTCCTCCAATGAGCCATCAAAGAAGCCGGTTTCAGTGTAGGTCCCCTTGGTGATGTAGTGTTGTTTCACCTGCTGCACACGCATGATGTCGCGGTCATAGTGGAAGCTGAAAAATACGGAACGAGGCATTGGTCCATTCCTTTCAAGGGCAATGCAGCTAATGTTCAGTGAAGGTAGTCAGTCAATCACGTCGGCTGAAAGTTTAGCAGCCTACGAAACAATGATAAATAGCGCAAGTCCGTTAGTAATTCAAGTTGGTCCCTTGCGTATTCGTTGAAGAGAATCCGCGCGGCTGCGCCCGTCGAGGCAATCGGGAATGCGGGTTTGTCAGGATGTATTTCCCTGAAGATCTCATACTCCCTCTCGACGCCGTCCATTCCTCCGAGAAAAACTCCTGCATCGAATTGTTGGCTGCCTATCATCGCTCTGCGCATCTCCCTCAGGCTTGCAGCCTCATCGGTGCCAACTGCATCGACAAAGCGAACATCTTCGAATTCGGCCACTTCTGGAGGGAATCTCTGCTCGTAAATGCGGCTTTGGTAGAGAATGACATGCTGACGGACATCCGCTGTCATTCCTCGAACAAGAAGGCGAATTAGCGGGGTGATTGCGGGATGTCCCCCGAAAACGATCCTTCCAGTCGGTATAACCACACTGACAAGTGCGCGAACACTGTCGCGGATTGCGATGACATCGGCGGTTTCCGAATATCGTGCGTCTTGATTGGGCAGAGGAATGCTTGCGGCGAGGAATACGGATGGCATTATGTCAGACCTCCCAACCAGGATTGAGCCTTTGCCACTTGCAGGCTCATGATCGGCATCGCCTTGCGGTCAAGCCAGTCAAGGTGTTTCATCCATTTGTCGCGGATGCCGCGCTCGTCGTAGAGAAGAATGATATCGCTGGAGCGTTTCGGATGGCGACTAATCTCATCTTCGAGTTCCTGATAGCGAACGGCGTCCGGTACGCCCACAGTCGGCACGGTAATGTAGCTCTTTCCACTTTTCGTCTGGAGCAAGATGAATCGCTCAGGTTGAATCTGGGGAAGAAGGCCAAGCGCCAGAGCTTCCGAGAAAAACTCCTGCACCAAGTAGGTGTACCGGGCTGCAAGGGCCCGCGCACGCAGCGATTCGACTTCGATCGCGATCTTTCCGAGGCACGTATCAGAAAGCCGAGCGGTGCAGCCCAGCGTATCCGTTGGGACATGAAAATCGCCCGCTGAAAGAGCAAACGGCTTACTGAAGGCCGCCGCTGCTGACAGTGTGCTTCCCGGCCAGATCAACTGAAGGATTTGGAGGTTCGTCGAGTTGGCACGAGCTAACTCTTCCTCTGTCCATCTACTACTCAGAAATCCCGGCGAATCCAGCAAAACGACAACGTCGGTGTCGGCAAGCCGGTGCCAAAGCACGTCCTGAAACGGCTCGCCAGGGCGGATGCTGTGCGAATCCAGGAACACGTCGAAACCGTTTGCGTCGAGTTGTTCGTAAAGCTGAATCGCAATTCCTTGGGTTTCAACACGTCGATAACTGATAAACAGGCGACGGCTTTTCCGCAGGAGGCCTAGCCCTTCCAGAAGGACCGATGCGATACGTTCTAGATCGGGGTCTTCGGGTCGGAGTGCCATTCCGTTAATTGGCCGCAGGTCGTCCGGCACAAATTCGGTGAAGCGATCCAATGTTGGAACCACAGGCACTACCATCACGGCGTCATTAATGAGGCTTGAAAGCGCCGCAGAGGCAGGGACTGGATGTGGAGCGAGACCGAAATAAACACTCACGATCGGCGATTTTGTGTCACGAGCGGAAACTGACGCCGCGTCAAGAAAAGAGAGCATCGCGGAAGAAATGCCGAGATCTGCGAAATTTCGCTGCACCGTGACGCGCAAAGTTGCTGCGTAGGAGTCGGCCCCGTCAGCAAAAATGGCGATCTGATACAGGCTCATTACTGTTTCTCCTTATTGAACTTCGTACCCTGATGTTTGCTTGTTGCTTCAAAGGATGTCGAGATCGGCCTACTCCTTTTCGAAATGGTCCGGATGCCCGACAGTTGTATGCCGTACCCGCGCAACGTGAGGCTTCAGCTCTGGATTCAGTTCCTTTGCCTTCTCGATAGCAAGCCTTTGCGTTGGCAAAATCGCACTTGCACGCTTCGCACCCTCTGCTTTCACGGAATATCCTTCGTCCGCAGGCTCGACAAAATATTGCTTTTTCGTTGTCATGATTCACCTTCGATTGAGATTGCCAGAATTTTACGCCTCTGCTTTTCAGCCCACGACATAGTGCAGTGATTTTGGCAAGTTCCGTCACTCCACTTTCACTCCATTGAGGGCTTACCCCCAAGGCGGTGTTGAAAATCCCTTGTTTCAGTAGACCTGTATGGCACTCCTTCGACGTCTATGTTCTTTGTTTTCAATTGATGGGCATTTTCCCAAGCTGAATGTCGCAAGGGACGTTCAATTCTAGTTCTTGTTCACGCCGGGGCCACGTGACCCACACTGAGCCTTTGAAGTGGCGGGCCAGCGCCGCTTGTAAGGCAAAGCGCTGCGCCACCGCCCGGGAACATGATTGTTCCGGGCACGGGCAAGCGGCAGGGGGTGCCAACCCTCTGAAGAAGGCACTCAATCGTTATAAGCTCAATCCCGGGCCCTGGGGCGTTTCAGGGGACTAAACTTGCACGGTCCTGACCCGATGCGGCTGGAAGGCAAGCGGACAAAAGTCTTGGCCTGTATGGGCCAGTTGAGTACCGATGCGCGTGGGTGTTCTGCTCGCGAGGTGGCTTCATACGCAAATCTCATCAGTATGCAACCTATTTGCGCCTCAGTTGGCTAGTGTATGCTGATTCGCAATAACACTCAGGCAACAAGTGTGCGCGCTGAAGTATTGCGTTCGAGGCAGAGCAATGAACGATTCGAGCCACGCCAATGAAATTGGAAACAACGAGAAGGACATTGCAAAGGAACTTACATTTATTGACCGCACTGAGCTGGCCGGAAAACTGGCGGCAGCATCATTACCGCTTGCCTACGTAAGTGGGTACCTCATCTATACGTCCTACATGGGAACCTACAGTATTCAGCTTGGAGCAAGCGACCTCCTGCGTACCAAATACATCTACATCGGCTTCCATTATTTGGTCTTTCTGGTTTCAATCGTTGCGGTCTACCGCGGGGTGATGCGTTATTTCGAAATGAAATCGGTATTTCGACGCAGAACAACGATCGAAGCAAACAAGGATAACAACTTTCATCAAGAGCGCGCCAAGGCTCTCGATGAACTCCTTTCACGGAATATCGACCCGAATCGGTGGATAGCCAGGAGGTTCCAGGAGTACCGCGGAGACTTTGTCGTCGCGCTTCTGGTCATTATATTCGGCGGGGAGATTCTTTTCGTCAACCCTGAGGGTCTGGGCAACCTGCTTCCAATACAGATCGTGTACCTGGCCGCAGTGGCCATTTACCAGTACTCATTCATAAAAGAACTCCGTGAGCCTTACATCTGGGGCCTCGTATACGGATCGAAATTCGTTGAGGATTGCCGCTGGTGGCTTTTTGCGGCACAGTCGCTGGCGGCCATTGGTTTGGGCTCCTTTGCGTTTCACAGGACGGTGTCCATTCTTTCCGCGCTCATTCCCGCCTACTGGTTTCTTCCATCCACAGAAACGTTGGAACACTTGAGCAAGGGTGCCGCTTGGGTCTGCACCATTCTCTCCATCGAAATGGCGCTGATCGGCTTCGTCGCGATCATGATCGGCACCAAGCGACTGAAGGATATGGGCGATGGCGCACAGGTCAAACTCGAGCAGCCCGCAAATCCGCAATCGGAAACCCGCGGCGCCTTCAAGGCATCCCTGAATACGCTGAAAAGCGCGCCCGTGGGCTACTTTACGCACAAAGCATCCACCCCCGGCAGAACGATATTAAAGGTTGTGTTGAGAGTGGCACTGCTGATATTTCCACTCGTTCTTCTCCTTGTTTTACGTCATCGCGGAATTCTGGACAATTGGATCAAAGAGCCGCCAGCCTCATTGCACTTCTTGATCGTTTATCTTCCCATGGCCCTTAGTCTCTTTGTGTTAAGTAACGTGGCTCTGATTCCGGCGCTCTTTCGCAGACGCGCGGATCGATTGGAGTACTCCAAATCAGAAAAGGAGCAGGCCAAAAGCAACTCGGCAATGCTCATCTTGAGCCCCGAGATTGTTGAGATCGAGCGTAAGAGGGAAAAGTGGGAACGATTGATTCGGCGTCTTGTAATGGCAACTATCCTCTATGTAACGACCGTCCTCAGCTTCAGTTTCTTGGTCTATCCCCATATCCCTGTACAGAAGTCTGGAGGCAACTACGCAACAGGCAGACGCGTTTCCGTTGTTCTGGTGAAGAAGGGATCCGAACAAGGATGCGATAACGTGCAGTTGCCCGATTCGGAGCCGGGCGCAGCCTCCGTTCCCATCGAGGAGAACTCCGACTACGTTTATCTTGCAAGCGACCACGATGGCGGCGGGGTGCGTTGCTGGAGTTGGGCAGCGATCAGCCAACAGTATTCCTACCGCCCGCAGGTCTTCACTATTAGCCGCAGCTGCATTGCCGAGATTATTGATGCGGGACCGGGAGATCAGTCTACCGTCTGTGAGTTTGGAGGGAGTAGGGGTACCGTCAGCCAAGCAGTTCGCCCCGGTGCGGCGCCGAGAAGCGCAGGAACGCCGTCGGGGCAAGCTGCTGTTCTCGTCTCCGGAAACAGTCCGAAATAGCTGCAGGCACCGGCAGTCGCCTCTCTGCGTTGAAAATTAAACTTATTTCATATGGGAATGCAGGAAAGACCTTGAACCTTAACTTTCAATCCTCCTGAAGCTGCACATTTCTATGCAATCCCCATCCCGACGTTCGATGTCTTTCCTAAGTATCTCGGAATGGCAAACTTTGGATTAGAAACGAAAAGCGTGCAACTGGCCTTGGCCAGACAGGATGCAAAGGAACGCGAGTCGAGAGATGATATTCGCAGCCGGTCGGATGACAGCTACAGCCCGCGCCGACATTGGTGCTCGATTTGAAGCCCGACCGAAAAGCGTGGGTCTGGGGTTGCGTACAGACGTGTGATGACGGCTGCCGGTCTCCGGCGACGATCTCGATTGCGAGTTTGCTCTGTGTCCGCGCCCCGGGCATCCGACCGGCATGCTCGGAGGAGCAAATGGCCAAGAAGAGCAAGAGAAGATGCGACACGCTTCCGGTCCTGCATCCGGACGCTGCCGGCATAGACGTAGGCGCCAGCGAGTTGTATGTCGCTGTGAGCGCTGACCGAGACCCACAACCCGTGCGCAGCTTTCCCACGTTCACTCGCGATCTGCATGCGCTGGCCGACTGGCTTGAACAGTGCGGGATTCATTCTGTCGCGATGGAGTCTACGAGCGTGTACTGGATTCCGATTTATCAGATGCTGGAAGCGCGCGGACTCGAGGTCTATCTGGTCAACGCACAGCACGTAAAGAACGTTCCGGGCCGGAAGACAGACGTATCCGATTGTCAGTGGCTCCAGTACCTCCACTCCGTTGGACTGCTCCGCGCCAGCTTTCGGCCACCGGGATTCATCTGCGCCATACGATCTCTCTGGCGACATCGCAGCAGCTTGATTCAAATGGCCGCCGAGCACGTCTTGCACATGCAGAAGGCTCTGGACCAGATGAACCTTCAGATTCATCGCGTTCTAAACGACATTACGGGAGTCAGCGGCCTCAAGATTCTGGATGCGATTCTTGCGGGCGAACGAAATCCCCTCACCCTGGCGCGGCTCTGCCACGGCGGTGTAAAGAACAGCGAGGACACGATCGCAAAATCGCTCGAAGGAGATTACCGTCCAGAGCATCTATTCGCACTTCGCCAGTCGTTGGCAGCCTATCGCTACTATCAGAAGCTCATTCTGGAAGTTGACCAGGAGATCAAGCTCCAACTGGGAGAACTTCAGACAGCGGCAACAGCAGAGAAGACAGCACCCGCACGAACAAAGGCTTCTGTATATCAACGGCGGCGATATGAACCAAAGACATTTGACCTTCGTGGGGAGCTGTATCGCATCTTCGGAGTGGATCTGACGAACGTCCCCGGTATCAGCGCAATTACAGCGCAAACGATCCTGTGCGAGATAGGAACAGACGTGTCTCGGTTTCGAAATGCCTCCGCTTTCGCATCCTGGCTAGGCCTCTGTCCTGAGAAGAAGGTCAGCGGTGGCAAGGTTCTCTTCACCAAAAGCCGGCGTGTGCGAAGTAGGGTAGCAACCGCCTTGCGCATGGGCGCGCAATCTCTGCATCATGCAAAAGATTATCTCGGCGAGTTCTTCCGGCGCATCACGCGCAAGCTGGGCAGACCCCAAGCGATCACAGCCACCGCGCATAAGCTGGCTCGAATCGTTTACCACCTATTGAGCACAAAGGAGGCCTACACCGAGAGCGTCTTTCATAAGTCTGAAGAAGAAACCCTCCGCCGCGCACAATATCGACTCCGGAGGCAAGCCGCCCAACTCGGATTTCAGATCATCCCCGCAGAGAACTGTTGATGTTCCTTGGGAGTCGGCAACGGTCCAGTGAATGCCCATGCCCGATAAAACTCGTTTCTCGGGCATTGGCTGAAATGCACGAACATGAGAGATTGGGCCCGCTCTCTTGTTCCATGCCCCGGCGACGACTCTCCAGCGGGAATCAGCGACCGTGACACAGTGCGCTTCCGGTAGACTGACTGGCCATCGGTGGGTCCAACCCGCGCGTAGCTTGTTAGTCTTTCCGGCGGCCGCGTTCTGGTGGGCGGCCGGTGTGCCGGCCCGCGCAAAACATACTGCTTGCCATGCACGCCGCAATTCGAGCGCATTTAACAGATTCCATGACACTTGCCTATCTCGTGGTACTGACCGCGAGCTTGCGCAAACTGGCGCGGCTTGCCGTCTACCGCGTTTGGCAACGGACGATCTAGTGACCGGCACTCTCCAAAATTGGATCGACTGCCCATAGTCTCGTGAACACATGCGACACTTCCATATACGCGAAGTCGATCAAAAGGGGAAAGAAATGGGATTCCCGGAAAACGAAGTTACCGCTGATAATCAACGGCGCGAATTTGAGGAGTTGGGCAAGGCACCTGGAGGAAAGCTCGTCACCGGTGTGAAGAATGTTATCTCGCTGGTACCTGGCGCCGGGCCAATAGCTAATGCGATCGGTCTCTCAAAGTTAATGATGGAAATGGGACTCTCAACCGTTGAAGAGAATATTGCTTTCCTCGGAGAGGCAACGGCTTTGGCACTGGACAGAATTGAGCGCAATCTCGAGGCTCAAGGCGTGAACGTAGGCGAAATCGCGCAGAGGTATGACAGACCAGAGTTTGTAGCGAGCATTGAGGCTGCCGTTCTACAGACCCAACGAACTAGTCAAAAAGCAAGGCTGAGTAGGTTGGCGTCGATCTTGGCAAACTCCGTCGAAGCCGACGATCTCGACCCAGAGACTATAGATGACCTTGCGAGAGCTGCTGTTGAGCTCACGGACTTGGATGTTCAGCTTCTCAACGATGTTCGTGGATGTGAGTCTACATTTAGTAATGCTTCAGGGTACCTATTCATGTGGTGGCAAGAGTATTGGCGGACGTTCACAACGAAGTATCCAACGCGCACGCTCCGTGCGGGCGCAGCCTCTTTGGGGAGACTTCAGTCATTTGGGTTCGTTTACGGAGCGGAAGGAACGTCGTTGGCGGCAAGCCCAGTTTCTGTCCTATACAGATTGAGTGAAGATGGCGAGCGATTCTTAATGCGAATTCAAGCTCTCAAAGGTTCCCAAGAATGAAACAGCCATTCTGATGCTGGACACTGGCCGACATATTGGGACCTGTCCCACGCACGGGATGAATTCGTTCGACACCCCTATCAGCTGTGCGCCGCGCATAACTGAGGACGGCGTCGGGCAGGCTGTAATGCTCTAGAATTGGTGCACTAGGGTCCTGCGCGGTGGATATGGCCGAACGCTTCGTGCGTGCCCGGCCTCCTCGCTTTGGCATACTCAGATCCACCTCAACGTGGGCAGGGGAGCGGTAATGGAAACTCCGTCCGAAGAAACGAAATCTGGAAGCCTTCAATTCTTCAAAGGTAGGCAGGACATCCTTGACCCCAAGAACGGAGCCGCGTTGTCTTGGCGTGACGCCGCGTCTCGTGTTCGAGAGCAGCTTAACGATGCAATGAACGCACAGCATTTGAGTTTCTTGTTGGGGTCTGGGTGCTCTTCTTTCGTTTTCGACGGTCAAGAACTCGGGGTTCCGACAATGGCACCTTTAGCGAAGGCGTTCCTTGGCGCAACCGGATCTTCCCAGTCCGTGCCCCATCTTGAAAAGGCGGAGGCTGAGGCCCTCGAGGCAGTGTTTGGAATTGACCTAGCGTCGGCGCAATACGAAAGGAACTTGGAGCGTCTCCTTGAGGTCCTATACAGCTTCCGATTTGTGCTTGAACATAGCAGCAAAGCTGATCTTCTGGAGGGCCTTCCTGCAATAAAGTCCGCGATCACTAAGGTTACGTCTTACATCTTGCACGCGTGCTCGAAAGGCCCGTTCGCAGATGGGAATGACGCAGTCGTAAATTTTTACCAGGCGTTTTATCGCAATCTTTCGTACCGCGGACGAAGCCTTCCTAGACCATGGGTATTCACAACGAACTACGACCTGTTTAACGAAACTGCCCTTGACCGCCTTGGAATGCCATACAGCAACGGTTTCCTGGGGACAGTTGAAAGAAGATTCAATCCGGCGAGCTTTCGATATTCGCTTGCCGAGCAATTGGACATTTCAAGCCGCCGCTGGTCATCCGTCGACGGATACTTGTATCTCTGTAAACTGCATGGCTCCGTGAATTGGGTGGAAGCCGGCAAGAGCCTATTCCCTCTCCGGGAGCTTCAAGTGCCCCCCACTGATAGCACATCGGAGAGGGTAATGATCTACCCCACGCCAGCTAAACAGAATGCGAGCTTTGGCTACCCCTATTCAGACCTCTTCCGAGAGTTCCAGCACCGAACTGTGAGGGACCAAAGCGTGTTATTCGTAATTGGGTACAGCTTCGGCGACGAGCACATCAACAACATTATATTTCAAGCTTTGACGATCCCGACCTTTCGCCTCATCGCGCTCTGCTCGCCGGATGCCGGGGGCGTGGTCGAGCGCCTGCGGGCACTCAACGATCCGAGAATCTGGCTCATTGGAGGAGCAGGAGCTACCGCTGATAGGCCAAGCCACTATTTCGATGTATTTGTCGAGCATTTCATGCCTGAACCTCCAGGAAACAAGATCGATACCGCCATTTCCAAGGTTATGACTGATCTTTCAGCCGAGGCCGAAGATGCTGAGACTCCGTCAATCGTGGTGGAGAATGAGTGACGACAATCGCAGGGCAATCGGGAAATTGGTCTCCGTCTCGGCAGACAAATTCACTGTAGAGATGAGCCGAAGCACAGACAACTTTACTGTAATCGGCTTCGACGACGTGCACTACATTGCGCGGCTCGGATCCTTCGTCATTATCCCTGTCCAATCGGAATACGTGGTCGCAGAGATCGTCGGGCTGCGAGAAAAGGACTATAGCGCTGGTTCCCGTTTCCCGAACTCTGAAATTGCCGACACTTCGTCAGTGAAGTTTCTCGATCTTGTGCCACTTGGGACCCTGCCACAAGCGCGGGACGGAGCCTTCAGGTTTGGCGTATCCACCTATCCATCGCTCTTTTCGGACGCACTCTACACGGTGGATGCAGACCTCGACAGAATCTTCGAAGTAACAGGGGAGTCGGAAAGCGCGCAATCGAAAGATCATCCTAACGCGACAAGACTTAGGGCCATAAGCATAGGGAAATCGGTCGTCTTCAGCGATTATTCGATCAAAGTGCGGATCGATGAATTCTTCGGAGGGCACGCGGCCGTACTCGGGAACACGGGAAGCGGCAAGTCGTGCACTGTTGCATCGGTCATTCAATCGCTTTTCAGTAAACCGGACACCTTTGCTGCCCATGGCGCAACTTTCTTGATCCTCGATGTAAACGGCGAATATCGGCAGTCGTTCGCGAACTTGGGATTTGGAATTCGTCGCTCCTATTGGAGTCTGCCGGCTTCAGGCGGCTCTGAGGAACCAATGGCGGACGACAAGGGGGAAACTCAGAGCCATTTCCGGCTACCTCACTGGTTCATGTCCGTTGAAGAGTGGGAGTTGTTGCTCCGAGCTAGCGAGAGGACGCAACAGCCCGTATTACGGACTGCGTTAGGTCTCTCGACCCTTTTCTCTAAAGAAGGTAACCCAGAGTTAGCGCTGATCCAGAACCATATTTTGGCATCGTGCATCGCGCATATCATGGTAGGCGAAGCCGGAAGCCCCACGAAGACGGATCGGATTTTATCGCTGCTTGCGACGTTTTCTACCAAGGAAATCTGCACTGCGACCCTGAAACCGAGCTTGACCATCAACTTTGGACAGATGAAGGATGTTTCGGCGATCAACACTATGTAGAGCAACCACATTCAGGAATCTATTACCATCCCAGACTACGCAAACAAGCCTTTCCCTTTTGCGAGCCTTGGTACTGCGTTAGATCTCGCCCTCCTCTACGAAGAGTCTCATGGTAATCGCCAAATCCGGGAGTACTGCTCGCAGCTGATGACTCGGCTGAAATGGATCCGCGAACGGGATGAATTTGCATTCCTTCGCGTCGACCCGAACACCACTC
>Ga0302320_10010510_pt1 | contig 19719 bp, 15 predicted proteins | sample Bog_T0_3_FD_202130 | JGI IMG/M metagenome (GOLD analysis project Ga0302320, IMG submission 202130) | Peat permafrost microbial communities from Stordalen Mire near Abisko, Sweden - Bog_T0_3 | ecosystem: Environmental > Terrestrial > Soil > Wetlands > Peat | place: Sweden: Abisko, Stordalen Mire... | reverse complement strand
TAAACTTTCTTTAAAAAAATTAATGTTGAGAAAGAAAAAAAAAATTGTTTTGACTTTTGACTATTCGAAATTTTTTGGTTTAAAAAAAGCTAAAGCTAATTATAATATGTTTTAAATTCGTTTCCTTTGTCACTCACTCTTTTGTTCATCCTTGATAATTCTTCCGATTCTTGACCATGGCCCAATATTGCAACTAAACACATATTTCAACGCCACTGCCACATAAGAACTATGATAAGGAAGGTTTTCATAAAATTCTGGTGCCATCTTTCTGATTTCTGGTAATCTTCTCCATGGAACCATAGGAAAATCATGATGTTCAATATGATATCCCACATTGAGATTAGGAATGTTGAGAATTCCATAATAACTGTAAGTTTCTTGACCCTCCACAAATTCATAATGTTCTGCGATAACATGCATAGCAATTGGGTGGAACCCCATTCCAATGAGACTAGAAACCACCAAATACAGCATAAAGGACCATCCGATATATTTCACGAAGAAATAATTAATGGTGAAGATGAAGAGATAATTCATAAACTCAAATGAGTCCCATCTTTTCGGATTCACGAAATAAGGTCTGATCGCATAAAAAAATGGCAAAAACAATAGGAAGAAAATTTTTCTGAACGGAGTCACGAAAAATTTCATTTCCCATTCGGTTGGCAAATCTGTGTCTACCCCAACTTTATTCATATATAAATGATGATCTCGATGGTAGCGTCCGAAAGATATCGCTGATGGGATCCCGGTTGGGACATTGCAAAGCATTGCAGCGAATTTATTCAAAGTTATGGACTTGAAGCAGGTAAAATGAGTCAAGTCATGCACCAACATCTGGGATGTATGGCTCAATGTGGCTCCTACCAAATATAAACACCCCAAATAAACGCACCAGGTGGAGTTACGCACATAATAGGCAATTGTCAATTGCAGAAACACGACAACAAGCAAGATATAAATGGAGATGGGGTCGTTGGTAAATAACTTTTCAATCTCAGGGTATTTGGCAAGAATGAGCTTGCGACGAATCACATGAGGCTCAGGGTGCTCAATCCAATGGAAAGACTCATGACTTTTGTCAAAGTCCATCTTGTCAAAAACACCAACTTTGATTGCCGGGATATCCAATAATAAAGATTTTTTCATTTTTTAATTATAAGCTTTGAAAAATTTCAAAATGCATTAATAATGGAAAAGACGTAAACTGCTCCCAAAGTTGTTTTTTGATTTTGCTTTTTTTACAAAAGTCCTAATTGAGTTTTATCAATTTTTTAAATTTATTTTCAAATTCAGAAATTTTTTTTAATTATTTCAAAACGAATCCAACTGCTTGATAAAACAAAGGAGTTAAAGATGCATGCGGACACATATATTGCATCATCAGGTTGCCGTTGACCAAAATTATGTCCATCGTAATGACGATGTCATTGATAAGTTTTGTCGAATAACTATGCATTTCTAATAAAAATAAACCCAATCATTTCTCATTATTTTTAATTAAATATTTAATGAACCTTGACCATTTGGATTTGTTCTAGAACCCACAAAAGCAATGTTATTCTTAACAAATCGATCTTTAACCTAAATCATTTTTTATTAATGCTGTTTACACATGCTTATACTTCATCCAATGTCAAATTGATGCTGACAGAATCTTGTTTTCTAGCTAAATTGGGCTTGGATGTTTCTTCAACATATTGATTTGTGGTCAATCCTACAGAAGGAACCTACAAATTATGTTTTTAATATTTAAAATTCATAATAGCAATTTACCATAAGAACGGTCAAACTGCAAGGAACAAAGAAAACATGTATATCAAGGTTGAATTTCATTGCGACCTGAACTCTAAATGGAAAAACAGGAGGGTTGTTATCGTTATTTCCATTGCAATTAACAGCCACTCTACCTTCATTAGTTTGACCAGGATTGATCTTATTATAGAAATATTTAGTTTTAAATAAGAATAAATGAAAATAAACTCACAGGAGCGATTTCCAATTCGATGTTTGTCGGTTGCATTTTAAAAGAATTGGCATTGAATTTGACAGCGAAATCCTAGAGGGAAATCTAATTTAATAAAATTACACTAAATTACATTCAACAATTGGCTGGTTTTATTTGAGATTTTCAAGTAAAGAAACATGGTGTCATTCTCTCTTTGGAAAGCAGCTTCCACAATTATCCCTGTGATCTTCTTTTCACTTGTTGGTTGTTCCGCGCTCACCACATTCTTAAAAATTAAAAAATGCAAACAACGACTTTTAAAAAATAATTTACACAATAAGGGATCTTCACATTGATAGCAGCTGTGGGTATTTGTTGTTGACCCAAACTATTGCTTCTTTTTTGCATTCCCAAATCCTCACCCAATAAATCATTTCCCATGTTAACATTGATTTGATTGGTGAGATTGGGCTTATCACTGATGATGAGATTGTCCATGTCTAATAGGTCGTTCAATTGAGCCTCAGGTTGAGGCTGAGGGTTAGACACAGATGACATGATGGTTGCTGCTCCTTGAACACCGGTCTCATCTTTATCAACAAGGTATATTTTTTGGTTGTGAGAGTTGTGAAATGAAGTAAAAATTTAATTGCAAAATTAAAAAATACATGAAGGTTGTTCCATCATTGGTTTTTGTGACATTCCGAGTGATGGGGTTGTGGTTGAATAACTTGTCATCATATCTGATTGATATCCCTTATCTGCGTTGCCCATCAATTCTTCCGGGTCCTCATCATTTTCTTCAATTTCCCTGTCATTATTATTTTGAATTTTGAACAAAAAATATTTAAAAACCGAATGTTTTGAACTTCTCGCAATTTTTTCACAAAGGTTTCTGGTCTCTTTGTGTAAATTGAAGAAAGGGATCCAATGTTCTCGATCAATCTAGAGAAAAAAATATATCTATTAATAAATGAAAAGGAGATAAATCAGCTACATATCCAAAATAACTGAGTCCAATGTATAAGATTGATCGGAAATAGTTGGTCTCTCAGCGAAAACTATTTTTTTGGTCAATTCTGGATCGATGGCCAACAGTCTCCAATAAATAAAGGCTCTTTTTTTAAAATTGAAATAATTTTTTTATAACACGTTGTGTTACCTGTCTCTCAAATCTGGGTTTTCACATTCCACAGTGGCGATCTTCAAAAGTTTCTGGAGCAACTCATGTCCTTCACTTGGTCTCAACAAAAACAATTTGATGCATGAGGTCATAATTTGATGTTGCACCACAGCAGGCTCATCTTTAAACCTAAATTCACAATAAATTCAAAGAATTTTAAGGTTTTTTCTTACCCTTCGGCAAAGTTTCCCAAGAGTTGATCAGAATTTTCAATGGTTTCAATATATTCCCCAATAATCCAAATGAAAGATGCCTTCGCTTCTGGATCATCCAAGCTTTTGATTGATTCACAAATGTCTTTTAGCAAGGCCTCATATTTATTTGGGTATTTTCTGAAAATGTCCCTGATGACAATGATGGATTCCTGCACAACATATTGGACTTTGCTCTTAACGCATTCCCACAACACATGGACACACTTTTCGGCTGCTTTTTCTAACTTGATGGCACAACGACCGATTGCTCTGACAGCTTTCTTGACGAACTCAACATCCACTTCACTTGTGTATTCTTTAAGCTCATGCAAAATCTGCTGGATATTGTCGATGGAGGACAATTTTATCAAAATTTCCAATTTTTCGAGCTTGATGAAAATCGGGTCGTTGAAATTGCAGAAGAAAATCTTCAACTCTTTGTCGAAAACCAATTGTCTCTTCTGAATTATCAAGTTGATGTTCTTCAGGGCCACATATTGAATTTCAGGCTCCATTCCACATAAAGAAATCAAAGGAGAGTTGAGCTTGCGGCAATAATTTCTGATTGATTCTGGATTGCCCAGATAGTCTAAATATTTCATAATTAATTTCACTGCAGAAAGCACAACACCAGGATTAGAAATGGCCAATCTAGGACTCACTCTCTCCAAAATACTAAAAACATATTTTATTTATGAGAAAAAAATATAAAAATATAAATTATAAATAAAAATGCCAAAAAATCAACAAAAATCAAGAACCAAAGATTAAAAAACTAAAAATAGCATAAAATATTCAAAAAATTAAAAAAACCAAAAGGTTTCAAAAATCAAATTTAAATACCTTTCCACTTCCTTCCCATCTGAACTTGGAGTATACCCAGTCAAAGCATCCAATATATAAATTTGACCCCATTCGGTACATTCTTGAAGGGCGGTGAGCAGCTTTTGCACATTATAAGGCGTCAATGAAATCATATTGAATCCCTTCGCTTCTGAGATCTGAGCCAAAGCAGCAATGGTGTTCGAGACGACCATTCCATTACCATCATTCATCAAATTTTCCAACATTTTGATAAAACCTTGTTCCTCGAGCAACTCAGGCGACACATCGTACAGTTTCGCGACACAAATGGCTGCTGTTTTACGAACATAAGGGTCTTCATCCTTTTTGAAATTAAAAAAAAAAAATAAAAAAAATTTAATTAAACTTTTAAAGCTTCTTTTAAAGGGTCACAAAGATATTCTGTTATTTGTTTGACTCTTATGCATCCCATGGTTCTTACGGCCAAGGCTCGAAGAAAAGGATTCACCTTGTCTTTGGCATCCTAGAAAACAAAAAAAAATAAATTTGTTGTTTTTTGAGGGGGATCACCTTTCGAAAAGTGTTGATGGCCATAATAGCTAGATCTGGATGGCTCTTGGCGTAATTTATTATGTACAAATAGATCAATTTCTTCAACTCCATGTCAGTGGTCGCCATGTTTTTCACCACATCAGTGAAAAGCATTGACACATCTTTCCCTCTGGTCATCGCTTCTATGATCTAAATTTGGAAATATAAATTATTAATGTCTGTAAAATTGGGTAATTTACCTTTCTGACAGCTGCCTTTTTTTGGTCTAATTTGTTGCTGGCCAAATTATCTTGCAATTCACCAATTTCCCCCTTTTTTTTCTGTGGCTGCATTCAAAGACTTCAAATTTTTTTTTTATTATTTAATTTGGAATATGAGATTTATCGATGGAAATTTAAATAAGAAATCATTTTTTAATTTTTTTTATTTCAAAAAATTTCAAATTAAAAGCTGCTTAATTTTTTTCTTTTTTTAGTCTAAAAAAAAAAAATGAAAAAAAAATTGGAATTTTTTGTTCATGCTGAAAATTTATCGAAAAATTTTTATCGAAAAATTTTCTTTTCGATAAAATATATTTTCGATAATATATATTCCATTGGGGAAGCGCCCCATTTAAAAAAAAACAAATAAAACCAGCCAAAATAAATTTTCCTTTCTCTTCAAATTTATAAATTTGTGAATTTTCATTCGATAAAACAGGGTGGTGAGTGTGAGCAACGATGATACAACAGCGTCTTCGCAGACAGTGCAATATACTAATTTCGGTATTTTAGTTCTTTTAGCTTTGATTGTTTTTGGTTATTGTAATGAGGATTCTGGCTAAGATTTTCTAATGCGTATCAACCAGCAGCAGCATGTATAATACAAATTAATTGTAGTTTCAACAATTATTTAGTGACAACCGTTCTTGGACTGGACTTTCCTATTACATTGCGGGTTTTGAATAATTACTACATGAACATCAAACGTGCTATTATAATGATAGTTGTCCAGTATGTTGACGGGCTAAAAATAAACTCTATAAATGAGTTTGCCATTAACAAGGCTTATATGGAGAAAAATGATTATTAATATGGGATTAAAACGCTGGAGGAATAAGAGAATTAGTGATTAAAACAAAGGCTAATCCAAAGAAAAATTTAACTGTTTAAATTTATATTTTCCTTTTTCTCCTCTGGAACATTTTCATTTTTCTCCTCTGAAACCTCCTGAGCTTCTTCATTCACAAAATCAAATACATCCTTCTTATATTCTTTACTACTGAATGAATATGATTTTTTTGGTGTTGGCCATTTAAATGTTTTGTTTGAGCGCAACAAAACACTCTGATAAATGTCCATAAATCTTTCCTCTCCTTTTTTCATCATTTTTCCCATTTCCTTCTCAGCTTCTTTCCTTTCAGTTTCGGTTAGATCTTTGAAACCAAACTGGTGTGAATATGAGTGAACAGAATAAGGAATAGTAATATCTTCATCAAATTCAATTACCCAAGGGCGACTTCTTGAATTGAAAGTAAGGGCATCAAATATTAAGAGAATTGCGGCAGATTTTAGGGGGTGGACAGAAATAAAACCCGTTTCATCCGTCTTTAATGCTTTTAGGGAAAAATTATTTTTTGCAAATTTCCCTCCACCATATGGACGTAATAGGTTTTCATCGACAGCACAAGATTCTCCCATTTTACTAACCATATGAAATATTGATTTTTCTTGTTCTTCATATTTAGCTGCTGATTCCCATATATTATTATTTTTGACTTCTCTGAGATCGTGCACCATTCGATAAACCCAAACAAACAAATAACCATCTTTTTCTTTCATTTCCTTTACTCCTGCTTCAGATTCTTGTATTCCTGAATGCTTTGAGATATTTTCTTTGGCAACAAATATCGGAGTTCTCATATAATAAGATATTAAATTTTTTTCTGAAGAGTAAATAGGTAAGTTATCTGTTGTGCACCAAGGATCTCCATGATCCGGGAACAAATCCCATGGATCAGAAAAAATTCTTGAGGTTGGCATTTTTATCCCATATAATATACTTTCACAATATTCAATATCTCCAAATGGATTTCTTGGGGAAACAGTTCTATTTCGACGATGGGTCACAAGCCAGAAATAACGATAACTTCGTCCATAATTGTGGTTATTAATGCAATGAAAATCGATGGAAGAAATAATTTCTGGGCATACACATTGATTGTGGCATGAAATGACTCTGAAGGTTTCTTTATTTAAGTGCATGTTGAATCTGTATAAACTTCCTTGATTTTCATAAACATTGTGCTCACAATCTTGTTTTAATTCAAATTGTGAAGATTCTCTGGCAGCATTTAGTTGCGAAGCCCACCCATCTAAAACAATCTTCGTTGGGAAATATTGTCTAACTAAATTTTTCAAGGAGGAGTTCCATTTGGAGGGATCTTGTTCTGTCATATTCTTCAATTCTTCGCTATATTTTTTGACATATTCATTTATTTCTTTTTCTGAAAATTTGTATTCTTCAAAACAATTAACTGTATGGTACATATTACCTTGTTGTTTTGTATCAACTATCATGAATTTTGGCAACCAGCTGGGTGCATCAGGTCTTCTCACAATGTAAATTATCAAATTGCACTGAAACATATCATTTAGTGCACGAAGAACAGGGGTTCCATCACATGCAATTCTACATTTATTTACTGCGAGTGGATTAGCGAATATTAAGTAGAAATTTTTTGTAAAACCAAACATGTGAAGTTGTGCATAGTGATTCAATTGCAATTTTGTAGTTTTTTGTGAAGAAGTATTATGGTTGTCCTTGAGTGTTTCATCCAAACCAAATTCAAAAAACGTCACGTAAGTTCTTTCAATAAATTTTGCAAAATTGAAAGAATAAGTTATCATTCTTGGTTCAGGTTTCCCTTTGAAATTAAGGAAATTTACATCTTCATGAGGGTGAATGCAATAATAAACTTGTTTCCTTTTTGGCCATGATGGGATTTCTTTAACCAGTGGAGAGGTTTTTTTGGATTCCTGCAATGCATTTAGTGTAATCAATAATTTGTTGGGATGGTCTTGAATCTCAACTTGTTGCCAAGCGACTGGAGCACAAAACCAAACGTACCCTTGGCACCAAATAGGTTGATGTGCAGTGACTCTATCAGTCATAGCTCGTTGTTGGATGAGATTCCACAGATGAATGCTGCCATTAAACAGACCTGACCATAAACCACACTTCCACCAAGAGATCTTTTTGGGAGTCACTCCTGTCAAAGAATAAAGGTGTTTTTTTTCATCATCATCATCCTTCTTACAACCATGGCTCAGACAAGTTTTTTCAGGCTTGGGAAAGGGTATTAATTCCCTCTGGAACATATCATCTTGGATAGGCTTTTGTGCAAATTTCAATCGAATGGCGCCATGGTTTGTATTTTCTACTATAATTACCAAACCAGTATTATAGCCATCTAAAATATTATCGATTTCTGGTCTTCCTTGAAACGCGCAGGCAGACATTATTAAAGTTTTGTTGACTCTTTCAAAAGAAAAATCTCCCATTTGACTGACGCGAACATTGGCTGTGGATTCTGGAATAGAACGAATTCCAATACTCTGTTCTGAAAGGCCCCCTTTCGTGTCAGATTTTTCATATGGAATCTCGAGGTTGGCACTAAATTCCTTTCCAAATTTGGTTAAATATTTAATGAATGCTGTTTCTTGGAACAAATTGCGTCCATATTGGTCCATTTTTGAATTAGAAAAACCCATTAAGACGATTCGAAAAAGAAAAGTTCCTATTTTTATGAGAAAATGTTTTCATTAATGAGAAGGGCAAATTTATAAATTTAGCCAATTAGTAAAACTCTTGAAAAAATTAGTAGTTTAAAAAAATACAAAACAAAATTACAATGATTCCCGAGGTACAGCTTGAGAGCAAATCAAAGAGGTCTGTCTCTTTTTTGAACCTTTTCCGCTTTTCGACTCAAAAGGAACGTTTTTTCCTAGTCTTCGCTTGCTTCTTCGCTTTGGCGGGTGGCGCAGCTTTTCCATTATTCGCGCTCGTCTTTGGAGGTTTAACCAATTCTTTGGCTCCGACAGGAGTAGGTCAACAAAATTCCAAAATCATCGATGACGCGAGTACATATTCTGCCGATTTCATCTATATAGGAATAGGAGTGTTCATATGCAATTTTATTTCAATGGGGGTGTTTTTGAATGTGAGTGAAAAGATCTCAGGAAGAATAAGAAAGGCCTATTATGAAGCCGTTTTGAGGCAGAATATAGGATGGTTTGATAGTTTGAATCCGAATGAATTGGCTTCCAAAATGTCAATTGAAACATACACAATTCAGCAAGGGATAGGTGACAAAATTCCCCAATTTCTCATGGCCTTTGCAACAATTATTGCAGGATTTGTGATGGGATTTTCTCAAGGATGGGAATTAACTTTGGTATTATGCGGTGTATTGCCTTTCCTCGGTATTGGCGGAGGTCTCTATGGGTGGATATTGGCCAATATTAAGAAAAAAATTAATGAGGCTTATGTTACGTCAGCAGGGTTGGCTGAACAATGCCTCAACGCCATAAAAACAGTAAAATCATTGTCCAGCGAAGACTTTGAACTGATGAATTTTTCCTTGGAACTAAAGAAATCAAATAAGGTAATCTTAAAATATGGTTTACTTGTCGGATTCTCTATGGGATTTATCTATTTCATCATATTTTCCAATTATGCATTGGCATTCTGGTTTGGATCAGTGACTTTGGAGAAGAGATGGTATAATTCTGTGACTCACAGCACTTATGATGTTGGTAACGTCATAACAGTCTTCTTTTCGGTCACGATCGCATCTGTGTATTTTGCTCAATTGGGTCCTCCCTTCAAATCATTCACAGCCGCAAAACAATCTGCAGCCAATGTATTCGATATAATTGATAGGGTTCCAGAGATCTTAAATGATGACAAAACAAAGAAAATCGCTCAAAATATACATGGCGATATATGTTTCAAAAATGTTGAATTCAGCTATCCAAGCAGAAAAGATGTTCAAGTTCTCAAAAACGTCACCATTAAAATTGAGGAGAATAAGAAGACAGCCTTCGTTGGTGAAAGTGGTTCAGGGAAAAGCACAATAGTCGCTTTAATTGAAAGGTTCTATGATCCTACTTCAGGGCTCATCACCATAGATGAAATTGATTTAAAAGAATATAATTTGAGTTCCATCAGAAGAAATATAGGATATGTTGGCCAGGAACCCATTTTATTTTCAGGGACGGTTAAGGAAAATCTATTGTTTGGTAAAGAGGATGCCACTGATGATGAGATGATGGAGGCTTTAAAGAAAGCAGAAGCCTATTCATTTGTCCAGAACCTCCCCAAAAAACTGGATACAATGATTGGAATTGGAGGAAATCAATTATCAGGGGGTCAAAAACAACGTTTGGCAATAGCAAGAGCCATTCTAAAAAATCCATCAATTTTATTGTTAGATGAAGCCACGAGTGCCTTGGATCGAACGAACGAAAAGGAGATTCAAATGACTTTAGATAAGATCTCCGCAGCAAAAACAACTATAGTTATTGCTCATCGATTATCAACTATTCAAGACGCAGACAAAATCTATGTGATGAATAATGGAAACATTGAAGATTATGGGACTCATGAGGAGTTATTGTTTCGAGGAGGAAGGTATGAGGCTTTGGTGAAGATTCAGCTCATGGGTAAGGAAGAAAAGAATGAAGAGGAAGTGCTAAAAGAGGAGAAAGAGAAAATAATGGAAACTGAGACAGAATTAACAATTCCATGTGAGAAATCAAAAGGGAGTATTATTTCATTACAAATAATACCTGAAGAGAATTCTCATTTAAATCGGGTTTCATTGAAGAGGCGATCACATCATGAGATGATAGTGAAACAAGAATTTGAGGAAATACAAATGGTAATAAGCCAACTTACAAAGAAGGATTTGGATGTGAAGAAAAAGAAGGTCTTCAAAAGACTTATGCACTATATATTAAAGCATCCTTTTACCTTCATTGGCGCTGTTTTGGGAAGTATCATCAATGGAGGAATTCCACCTTTAATGGCAATAGTTTTCGGTGAAATGTTGCAGACACTAGCCTTATATTGGTTGCCTGATTTCAGGGGAAAAGTAGATTTTTTAGCAGGGATGTTCGTTGTGATTGCTGGAGGAGCATTCTTTGCAAATTTATTCCAGTCCTATTTATATGCCGTTTTGGGAGAAAAGATCAGCTATGAGTTGAAATTTCAAGTTTATGATAAAATAATTCGGAAACCCCTCAAATTTTTTGATGAAGATAGCAATAATCCTGGTATTTTATCTGCCAAAATTTCTATCGATACACAACAAGTCAACAGTTTGGCTTCTTCCTTTATTGGAATTGTCATACAGGGTTTTGCTGGTTTTATAGTTGGTATGATCGTAGCTTTCTGCTATAGTTGGCAAATTACATTAGTGGCCCTTGGACTTTCTCCATTAATTGTCGCTTCACAATCGTACCAAGCTAAAACGATGACTGGGTTTCAGAAAGAGGATGAATCCTATAAAACTTCAGCAGCTATAATTATGGAAAGTGTTACCAATATCAGGACAGTGGCCTCATTTTGCAAAGAGAAAAAATTCCAAAATAAATATAATGAACAAGTGGATATTCCGATTAAAGCAGGAGCTCGAAAAGGAATTAGAATAGGGTTGGCATTTGGAGGATCTTTTTTCCTTTTGTTTGCTTATTATGCCATAGTCTTTTATATCGCAGCAGTACTCCAAGATAGAGAAGGTTTGACATTACAGGATTTCTTTGTTGCTTTGTTCGCAATTATCATGGCTGCTTCAGCAACTGGAATAAGTGGAAATTTCCTTCCTGATGTTGCTGAATGTGTAATCGCTGGAGAACAAGTTTTTACATTATTGGATTCTCAAGATCAGGAAAACTATGTTGAACAAGGAAATTTCGAGAATCTAATCAACAATTTTCAAGGGAGGATAGAATTTAAAAATGTTTATTTCAAATATCCACTCAGAGAGAATTATCTCTTTGAAAATTTCAATTTGGTGATCAATCCAGGAAAAAAAGTGGCTTTAGTTGGTCCTTCGGGATGTGGTAATAAAATAATACTAATAATTTTTTTACGATTTAAATTGATATAATAGGAAAATCAACTTTGTTTCAATTGTTATTACGATTCTATGAAATTGAGAAAGGAAACATCTTAATTGATCATGTAAATATAAAGTCACTGAGCGTTCAACAATTGCGAAGGCTTTTTGGAGTAGTTTCTCAGGAACCTGTACTTTTTTTGGGGACCATTGGATATAATATCAAGTAATTGTTTTTAAATAATTTATTAGAATCAAATCAAAAAATATTTATTATTAATAGATATAATACTGATACTGCTACAGAGAACGATGTTCATGATGCAGCAGAACAAGCCAATGCTTTACAGTTCATTTTAAAAAATGAACAATGTATTTTCTCTATTTTATTATTATTATACTTTCTTATATTGAAATAGTTGAAGAATTTGATGAAAAAAATAAAAAAAAAACTGAAGACGCAAAAATTACTGGATTTAATCGACAAATTGGATCAAAAGGAAGCCAAATTTCAGGAGGCCAAAAACAAAGATTGGCAATAGCCAGGGCCATTATAAAGAAGCCTAAGATTCTTTTGTTAGATGAAGCCACGAGTGCTTTAGACGCACAGAATGAAGCCATTGTTCAGGATTCTTTAAATAAAATTATGATGAATAAGACTTCCTTGGTTATTGCCCATCGAATTTCTACAATCAAAGATGCGGATGAAATACTGGTTTTTGGATCAGGACAAATTATCGAAAGAGGCACTTATGAGGATTTGGTGAATAAAAAAGGAGTATTCTATAATTTTGAAAGAGGTTTCGCAGCGTGAGCTATTAAAAATTAACTAGTGAAAATCGCAAAATTTATTTATTTGGAATTTACAATATTAATGATATATATATATACAACTCACAACTCCAAATAAGGATGAAAAAAAAAAAAAATCAACTTTAAATTTTTTTTTTTTCGCATTACGTATTTAAAAAAATAAAATAAAAAAATTATTACGGTTTTTATTAAAAAAAAAATTATTTTTTTTTTTTATTTATCTAATTTTTTTAATTTTTTACCTTTACAAAATCCATTTTGTTAAAAAATATAAAATATACAATTATTTTGTGATTTTTTCTCCCTAAACAATAAATGAATAAAAAAATCTCAGATTTTCTAATTTTTGCAAAATAACATAAAAAAAACATTTACAAAATTGCCAAAAAAAGTGCAACAATCAAAAAATGAAAAATAAAAGAATTGAAATAGAGAACCCTACACAACTCACCCAAGAATCAACTAGTTTCCCCGCCTTGGGTACTTTAAAGGAAATTCTATCCACTAAAACTGGAAAAAACCTTGATTTTCCAGCGGACAGGGAATTTCAAGGCAAAAAAAAATTCCGTTTTTCTCGGAACAATTTTCTTTCATTGAACTCCTCGCAAAGCCTCATTAAAGACCCAGGGATTTTGAATAAGATCGACGCCGCTATATCGGCTTTCACATCAAAAAACAATTCTGAGGTCAAAAATTCGATGAAGATCATTGATCGTTTAGAAAACAAGGGGTTCAAATTGAACCCATTGATTTATTTATCAAACAATGAGCAAAATCTATTAGAAGAAATTACCTTACAATATGAGAGAATGGTGAAAGAAAACAACCAATCTCGCAGTTCATATTAATTCCTAAAGAGAGTTCTCTCTATTTTTATTAGTTATTAGGGATGGATATAAAGAAAATTTCCAAATATTCACTAATGATTATGAATTCGCTAAAATTTCACGCGAAGGAAGGACGTTTCCTTTGAAAATCCAAATTCTGAATTATTCTGGGGATTATGAAATTTATGTCTCCATCAAAACCGAAAGACCATCGGCTCTAGTTCATGACTATTATTTCACGCATGATGATAAGACCTTGGTTATTAGCTACCCTGAAATGAAAAGCAATTGGATTTATATCTCGATTTATGGGAAGATCTTTACCACTTTAATGATCGAGGCCAGATTTAATGGTAATTATGAAGAAAAAAATATTACAAATAAAGTGAAAAATATGTTATTTTCTAGGAAGAATCAATTTGAGCAAACCAGACAGGAAAATAAATGCGAATGAGGTAAAAACAAAACAAGGAAAAAAAAGGAAAATGACAGTCAAATTGGATATCATGAATCAGGATGCGAAGTTTTTGTTTGAACAGATTAGTTAAGTTTTTTTTTGAGATTTTTTTTTTAGATTTTTTTTTTAGACGAAATTAAAAGGAAAAGGAAAAACAAAATGATGAAACTTGCACAGGATAGGGATATTATCAAATGCAACATTGATTTGGCGGATAATTTCTCTAAGATTAAATTTGAACAGATTGAAACTAGTGTAATTTATATTTTCATATATTTTAATCCATTTTTTATGGTTTTTTTCTTTACTTTTGAAAATAAAGGGTTTTTTTTTTTAATTTGTTTTTTAGAAAATTATCCGTAAAATCAAAAGCGAAAAGGCACTTCAAAAAAAGGAAGAAATCGATGATTTTGACAATCAGAAAAAAATCATTAATATAATAAAGCGAGATATAAAAATGCAGGAGGTTTGGTTTTCTCAAAATCTGTGAAAAAATATTATTTAATAACATTTTTAGAAAGCCGATGAAGAAAAACGGAAGATTCTACTTTTTAGACAATATAAATGGTTACAAAGTTTATATCTGATAATATTTGCCAATGGAATCTATGAGGAGTTGAATGTATAATTTTTCTGAAGATTTTTATATTGAAATAGAATAAAAGGCTGGAAGAATGAGAAGAATCCAGGAAATATATAGGAGAAACTTTTGCCAAAGAATTCAACGATTTTACAAAAAGCGTCTGGAGCAGAAAAATGAAGAATATTTAAAAGAGGAAAGAATGCTTAGAGATTGTAGAAGGTCTTTAATAACTTTTAACATTTCAAATGAATTTTTAATTTAGTGCTATAAAAATGTATTCATTGCATAACCTCTGGCAAGAGAAAATAAGAATCATCCGAATTTTGCCAAATTTCCTCAAACAAACCAAGTTCTTCTTTGAATTTAACGATTATTTCGAAGCCTATAGAAACAAAAGTAATTCTTTTAATTGGAATCATAAAATTTGTGGGTTTTTTAAAAGTCATCATTATTCAAAAATATTACAAATATGCAAGAAAAAATAAATTGCTTTTATTGGAGAAATTGTATCAGAGGGAATGCCAGAAGTTGATCGATCAAGATGTGAAACGGACTAAATTGAGAGAAAAAAACAAAATTGATGAAGAGGAAGTGATTTTGCCGGGTCATGCTAAAGTTTCCTTAGCAGATTGCATTAGAAACATAAAAATGTATTTTTACAAATTTTTTTGATTTGGATTTTTAAGTTTTTTCATTTTTATTAACAATTTTTATAAATATGCTTTTTTTAAAAACATTATGAGAATGTTCGTTTGTTCGTTTTATTAATTTTTGGAATTTTTTCCAAGATAAAATATTGTTAATATATTTATTATAGAACCGAAAAAGAAAGGATCCTCAGAGAATATCTGACATTGCTCAACCAGATATATCAAGAAAAATATCGCTTCTTCAAAAAAGAGTTAGAAAAATACCACGTAGAAGTAAAAATTCCTGTTTTTCTCTCGACACATTATATGTATTCCTTTAAATTTTCAAGGTTAAAAGAAAAAAAGATGAAGAATTCGACAAAATGGTTCAAGCAGAACTTGAGATGTTAAAAATCCAAGAAAACGAAGAGAAAAACTCCAAAGATGATAATATTTTGATAACCCAAGCCGAAGTTGGAGCATCATTGCAAAAAAAAGCGACATTCAATCAATCAGAGCCCCCGAAGAATGAAAAATCTATATTTCGTTTTGAAGAAATTGTGGATCGCGTGCAGAAGAACGAGGACAATAAGCCCAAAAAGCCAATTTTCAACGTGTTTCAATGCAGTGAGCAGCTTGAGGAGAAATTAAATGTTGCCATAAATGTGGTGAAACAGGAGAAAAAATGGGTAGTATTATAAAAAAAGCTAGATATATTAAAAAAACCGTGCAAAGTGTCTTAAAATAAAAATATGTTTAGTTTCAAATTTTCCCAAATGAGTCCTAAATTTAAACTTTTAGATAAAAGACCCTTTTTTTAGATACTTCATAATCTCATTTCGATTCCAAATAAAAAACCCAAAAATGTTTCTCCGAAGATTTTTGCTCAAGGCCGTTTTAACCCCTGCTTTGAAGTATTCCTCCCCATTGAAATTTGCCTCCCCATTGAAATTCGCTTTCTCTGAGGCAGCCTCCACTCTGGTTAAGGCCGAAACCACCGCCCTTGAGAATGCTGAGTCAACTGAGGAGAAAGAATCAAGTTTCCTAGATATGGTCAACGAGTACTTTGATGAGGCTGCGTCCTATACGAACATTCGTCCGGACATTTTGAACATCATCAAGGGTGCAGATTGTCTTCTGAAGGTGATGATCCCTCTCGTCCGAGATAATGGTGCCATAGAGTTCATTCCAGGTTACCGTTGCCAGCACAAGCACATCCATTTGCCGACCAAGGGGGGGACACGTTATGCTCCAGAGGTCGATGTAGAAGAATGTGAGGCCTTGGCATGTTTGATGACCATTAAATGTGCCATTGTGGACCTACCATTCTCAGGAGCCAAAGGAGGGGTCAAGATCAACCCTCATAAATATTCCAAAAGGGAACTTGAGACCGTCACCAGGAAATACACGTTGGAATTGGCCAAGAAGGGGTTCATTGGAGCTCATGTAGATGTGCCTGGACCAGATCTGGGGACTGGCCCTCAGATCATGGAATGGATGAAGGATACTTATGAGGCATATTATGGTCATTCGGATATTAATGCCTTGGCATGTTGCACGGGGAAACCAACCGATTTTGGAGGCATTGAGGGAAGAACTGAATCAACTGGATTGGGAGTGTATTACGCCATCAATAGAATTATGGAAAGAGAGGACCTGCTCAAGAAATATGGTGTTACCAAGGGCACCAAAGGCAAGACTTTCATTGTGCAAGTAAAGAATGAGGTGGGTTTTGATTAAATAATGTTTGGTCTAGGGTTTTGGTAATGTGGGGTATTTTGCGTCGAAATTCCTGGCAGAAGAAGGAGGTGCCAAGCTAATCGGAGTGATTGAACGGGATTGTTCAGTGTACAATGAGGATGGAATCAACCCTGATGATTTGTTCAAATACAAATTCACTAACCCGAAACAATCAATCACCAATTACCCCAATGCACAAACCTTCATGAACGACAGCGTCTTCTATAAACCTTGCGATATTTTGATTCCCGCAGCCATTGAAAAGAGTGTGAACAAGTAAAAATCGTTTTTTTTAAAACCAATTATAAGAATAATTTTAGACATAATGCACATAAACTAAATTGCAAAATTTTGGCAGAAGCTGCCAATGGTCCAACCACCAAGGAAGCTGAAAAAGTTTTGATCAATAATGGAGTGCTCATTTTCCCTGATGTCTTGGTGAATGCTGGAGGTGTCACGGTGTCTTATTTCGAATTCCTTAAAAATCTGGATCATGTCAATCCTGGGCTCATCATTAAGAAGGTAGTTTATTATTTTTTAAGAAGATATAATTTGTTTTTCTTATAAAATCATCAAATTTTTGCTTTTGCACAGTGGGAAGAAACTTCAAAATTGCGATTTTTACATGTTTTGAACGAAATTAGTCCCAAGAAATTTTCGCTCAAAGAACTCAGTGAAAAGGAAAAAGAACTCATCAAAGGACCTTCTGGCGTAAATTATTCATAAAACTAATATACTATAATTTTTTTCATTGAAAGCTCGACATTGTGAAATCAGGATTGTTGGAAACAATGAATTGTGCGGTTGATGAAACTATCGCCACGGCTCTGAATTTAAAATGCAACCTGAGAATCGCTGCTTGGGTCAACGCCATTTCCAAGGTCGCCTTAGCCTATGAAGACTCTGGCATATCCATTTAAATTAATTATATAAGGAAGAAAATATGAAAGTTTTAATAAAAATTAAAGAGATTAAATAATTTTGGAGTCCAGATAGATAAAATTTCTGAGATGAATTGAACCATCGATTTAAAAATGAAATATTGTAAAAAAATGGATTTTCATGAAAAAGGAAACAAGAAATGTTTTCATGATTTGTCCTTAAATAAAGAAAAAACACATTAAGAAAAGATTTTCCTTAACAAAAAATGAAATATTGCTTAAAAAATGAAATTTTTCTTTAAAAAAATGAAAATTTTGCTTAAAAAAAATTAATTTTTGAAACCACTGAATTGACACTATTTTCTTAAAATGAAATTTTGAAAAAAACAATAATTTTTGTTTAAAAAACAAGAAATTTGTTCATAGAAAGCAAAATTTAGTTTAAAAAATTGAAAGATATTTTTTTTGTTTAAATAAAATCAAAGTGATTTTTCTTGTGATTAAAAAAAAAATCTCTTGCAAATTCATATATTGCATTAATTAAATGTTAATTTAATCGCTTAATGTATTTTTCGCGATTCCAATGGGGAGTGAGACGCTATATTCTGGTGTATCTGAGAACACGATCTTGGTTTCTCTGAAACCTGCCTCATACACCATTTTTTCGAATTTCACCTTAGATTGCACATCTGACACTTGTTGTGAGAACAATGCGTTTTTATTTAACAGATGAAGGATATTTTGATAGAAAGGCACAGTGAACAAAGAGCAAGCAGCTGAATCTTCCACATCCACATCAGTGCAATCGATGATGATTCCATCGAATTTTTTCTTTTCGAACAAGGCCTGTTTGGCAAATTCCGCCCCATCATTGAAAATCAAGGTGAATCGTCCGGTTTCAATCTCTTTCTTCGCTGTTTCTCCTGAGGAAAAATACTTTTTCACCACCTCACAGACCCGATCATCGATTTCCACCACTGTGATATGTTTAATATTTGGATAGTTTTCCAAAAGATAGGTGCATATCACCAAGTCACCACCACCAATGATAAGAATTTCATTATATTCAATGTCTTTTTGAACGATGTATTGAGTCATGTCTTTTGTATAGTTGTCTTCGAGCTCATTGCTGATTTGAATGTTACCATCGAGGATCAGAATTCTGCCCATTTCCAGGGTATCGTACACTCGGATGTCTTGGAATTTGGATCTTTCTCTCCAGACGAACTTCATGTTCTTGAAGATTGTGCCCACGTTGCAATCGTTGTTCAGGAAAAATTGCGTAGCCTTGCCCCGTTGCAAAAATATAGAGGAAATGCAATTTTTCCATCCAAACTCATCACAAAACAGTTCTTCAGTCTTCCTCAATTTTTCCATGACATCTTCTTCCTCGAAAAGATGATAATCAATGGAATAAGAATATGTTGAAGGGAACGTATGGAGGGTCAATTGTGAGTTGCTCAGCATAAAGACAATTGAAATTGAGCCTGAGGAGAACTTTTTATGGTATATCTGTTCAATGACATCTCCAAGGTCACAGATCAGAGCTGATAAACGGGAAATTAGAAGCTGAAGATCATTTACATCAATGGTTGTTACATCAACGAAATCGAGAATCAAGTGGGTACCGAGAGAAGGAAGCTCAGGAGTTTGCATAAGAAAGGACTTATTTGAGAAATTGGAAATTTTGTTTTTTTAATAATAATATAGAAGGAAAAGATTTATAGCTCCAAATATAAAAAAAGATTCTTATCGTTTTTTCATCTGCGTTTGGGAATTTTTTATTTTTTATATAGGAAAAAATGAGAGAGTTTTTCTAAAGGATCTAATACAAAAAAATTAATAAAAACATCAAAAATGAGTTTTTTTTTTGAAAAAATTAAGGATAAAACTTAAGAGAGTTTAAAAAAAAACTAATTTTTTTTGGAAAAATATAAAAACATTTAGGTAATAAAAAAAAAAATATCAAAATCAAGAAAAAATCATTTTTTTTTTTTTCGGAA
>Ga0302320_10010507_pt1 | contig 19724 bp, 23 predicted proteins | sample Bog_T0_3_FD_202130 | JGI IMG/M metagenome (GOLD analysis project Ga0302320, IMG submission 202130) | Peat permafrost microbial communities from Stordalen Mire near Abisko, Sweden - Bog_T0_3 | ecosystem: Environmental > Terrestrial > Soil > Wetlands > Peat | place: Sweden: Abisko, Stordalen Mire... | reverse complement strand
AGTACCGCCCGGGCACCATGTACCCATGGTCGGCGGATGCGTGAGACGCAAACGCCGGCTGAAGCCGGTACTACGAGCGCACTTTGCAAACAAATCCGGAAATTTCCGTGCAATCGTTACCGCCGGGCTGCCGATAGCTGGTTGTAAGCGCCCGTGTCCCGGACATGCGGCCCCGGCCCCCGAATCCCGCAATTTGAGGGGCACCCGCCTATTTTGCAGGAGATAACCCAGCCATGCAAGTCAAAATCTACGTTCCCAAGGTCATTGAAATCCCCAGCGAATTCCTCCCCGCCCTGGCCAAACGGGCGGCCGACAGCCTGGGCGAGAAGGCCCATGAAGTCTCCGCTACCCGCGGCCACCTGGTCCGCCAGGCGGTGCAAGACGGACTGCTGCGCGACATGGACGAGCTGATCGGTCCCGACGGCACCGTCGATCTGGTCTGCGATCCGGGCATGGAGATCCCGCTGGAACTGGAGAATCGCACCCTGACCCTGGCCGAACTGCTGGATGCCTTGCAGTACAAGCGAAACTGGTCGGAAGTGAAGGGCAAAGAGGCCGCGTAGTCGCGTGGCCGTACTCACCACGCTCCGCGTGGTGAATTCCCCTGTACTCATCACGCTCCGCGTGATGAATTCCTCGCGCGGAGCGTGAGGAGTACATGACCGCACTCGGAACTTCACATGAACAGCCCAGGATATCCGTGGACCGCCGGGCCGATGACTGCGGCGGAAGACAAGAGTCGTCCGCGGCAGGCCTTGCGCATGCATGGCGAGGAAGCCGGCCGGATTGCGGCGCCGAGCGTCTTGATGCCGCTGGCGAAGACCGAGCTTACGGAACTTCTGGCGGGCGATGCGGTGGTGTGTGTGCGGCGGCCGGCCGCAACGGGGCCCGCGCCGCAAATTCTGGCCGCGCGGCAATCGTCGGCGATCGCCGCCGCGCCGGACGACCCGGACCTCGCCCGCTTGATTGCGGTTTGGCCTTCGCTCCCGTTGGACATCCGCGCGGCCATTGCGGCCATGATTTGTGAACCGGCCGCCGAGTCGCACGAGTAGCGATTGCGACGATTCTGCCGGCAACTCGCGATTTTCCGACGAAGGACACTCGCGCCGGCCGATTTCTTGCCAGGGTACTCATCACGCTCCGCGTGGTGAATTCCCCACGCGGAGCGTGAGGAGCACACACCAGACATGACCACATCCACGCGCAACGAACCCAACGACGGCGACGGCCCCCGGCTCGCCTCCCGCAACGCCGCCGTGCAGGGCAAGGTCAAGTCCGTCATCCGCTGCCGGTTGTGTGGAGAATCGATCGTGCTGGAAAGCAACTTTCGTCCCACGCCGACCGTCTGTCCGCACTGCGGGCGGAACTTCGTCTTCGATCCGCAGGAAGAACCGCTGCCGGTCCACGGCATCCGTTTGCGCTGGTCGGAAGTCGTCGAGGCCCAGCGCCGCGGCAGCGCTCCCAGCACCGGCCGGTACTCCCCGGAGATTCCACCTGAAAGCTCCACGGTCAGCACGACCCATCATCGCCGGCACGATGCCCACTTTTCGGCCCCCGCGATCGTCTCCCCACCGCGGACGAACGTTCTGGCCTGGGTCACCGCGGCAGTGCTAGTGCTGGCGGGCTTTGCCGCCATTTTCGGCTGGGTGCATAGATAGGCCACCGCGCTCACGCCCGCTTTTTGGAGTGCGGCAATGGCTCTTCCGCGTATAGGTGCGAAGGCGAGCCGGAAGCGTTAGCTTCCGGGCTTCCCGGAGACTAACGTCTCCGGCTCGCCACGCGCGGCGATAAATCGCCGCACTCCAAACGTCACGCCCGCGCGATCGTGCCTTCCGTGGGACTGCTGGCCGTGGCGTAAAGCTTCTTGGGAATCCGCCCCGAAAGATACGCCAGGCGGCCCGCTTCAACGCCCAGGCGCATCGCGCGGGCCATGCGGCAGGGATCCTGGGCATGGGCGATGCCCGTGTTCAACAGCACGCCGTCGACGCCCAGTTCCATGGCCACGGTCACGTCGCTGGCCGTGCCCACGCCCGCATCGACAATCACCGGATAATCGGGATCGCCCTCCTTGAGATACTCCAGGCAAATGCGGATGGCATTGGGATTGAGCACGCCCTGGCCGGAACCGATGGGACTGCCGGCGGGCATGACGCTGGCGGCCCCGGCGGCTTTCAATCGCCGCGCGACCACCGCATCGTCGCTGGTGTAGACCAGCACCCGGAAACCGTCGGCCACGAGTTTCTCGGTCGCTTCGAGCGTGGCCAGGGGATCGGGCAGCAGCGTCTTCTTGTCGCCTAGCACTTCCAGCTTGACCCAGTCCGCGCCGGGGTTGTTCATCTGCGAGAGAATTTCGCGTCCCAGGCGGGCGACGCGGACGGCATCTTCGGCCGTGAAGCAGCCCGCCGTGTTGGGCAAAATCGTGTAGCGCCGCGTGTCGATGAAGTCCAGCAGGTTCTTGCCCGCCGCATCGATCAGGCGTTCGCGCCTCACGGCCACGGTGATGCACTCCGTGCCCGAAATGTCCAGGGCCTGGCCCATCAATTCGTAGCTGGAGTACTTGCCCGTGCCGACGATCAGGCGGCTTTGAAAGGTGTGCGAACCGATGCGCAAGGTATCGAGAGCAGTCGAAGGAGTGGTCATAATCGATAATTCTACCCGCCGCCGACGAGCGTTACGACCTCCAGGCGGTCGTTGCCGGCGAGAACGTGCTCGGCATGCCGTGCGTGCGGCACAACCTGGAGATTCACCTCGACGGCGACCGGTTTGCCGGTCAGGCCGAGTTGCTCTAGCAAGGCGGCGACGGTGCTGCCCTCGGCCAGTTCGTAAGGTTGATCGTTGACAGTGATTTTCATTCTCTACTGCTGGCGGCCCCGGCGCCGCGGAAGTGGCCAACGTCCAGCAAGGTGAATTGGCCGCGCAGCGTCTGGCCGGCGTTCCAGGCGGAACTCGACCAGGGAATCGCGTAGGCCGCCACCTTGCCCGAATTCAGTTCCCCAACGTACACCAGCGAACGGCTCAGGGACGTGGTCTTGCCGCCCGTGCGGCGCAGGTCGGCGGTGCCGGTGCTCAACAGGTATCGCGGCGGCCGGGCCCCGCTGACGCCCAGGTCGGCCATCACATTATACGTGTAGAAGGCGTTGAAGCGACCGTTTTGCTTGGAGACCACCGCTGCGCTCAATTCGCCCGTGAGAAAATCGAGGAAGTAGACCGCCTCGACCGAGTCGTCGCAATAGCCCGTGGCCATGGCGAAGCCTTCGGTGCGGTCGGTGGCCACGGCATGCACCGGAACATTTGGCCAGTATCCGGCCGTCAACAGGCCCAAGACGAACGCGGCGGCGAGCGCGACCGCAAGGCGGATTCCAGGACACAACCTATCGTTCCACCACAGCATGGCACAGCACTCCTTTCGCTGGTACGCACATCAGGCTTTCCAGCTTGAGCTGCTTGTCAGGCTGGAAAACCTGACATATAAAAGCCCGACACACAGGGAAAATTCTACCGCAAAAAAAATTCTTCGCCAGCCCCTTGCAAAGAAACGAGAGTCGGTCTATAACGCTCCATAGCAATCGAATGATCGTGCGGGGATCCTCATCATGTCCAAACTCAATGTCGCGCTCATCGGCCAAGGCTTCATGGGCCGAACCCATTCCAACGCCTGGGGTCAGGTCAATCGCTTCTTCAAGCCGCCCATGCAGGCGGTGATGCACACCGTTTTCGGGCAGCCGGAAGAAAATCCCCAGGCCTTTGCCGAGAACTGGGGCTGGCAACGCTCGACGACCGACTGGGAGCAACTGGTCCGCTCGCCGGAGATCGGCCTGGTGGACATCGTGACGCCCAACTACATGCATGCCCCGCCCGCTAAGGCGGCCATCGCCGCCGGCAAGGCCTGTTCCTGCGAGAAACCGATCGCCGGATCACTGGCCGACGCCCGCGAAATGGTCGAGGCGGCGCGGAAGGCCAACGTCAAGACGTTCGTGTGGTTCAATTATCGCCGCGTGCCCGCGGTCGGGCTGGCCTATCGGTTGGTGAAGGAAGGCCGGCTGGGCGAACTCCGCCACGTGCGGGCGGCCTACTTGCAGGATTGGGCGGGCGAGAGCGTGCCGCTGCTCTGGCGGTTCGACAAGAAGCTGGCTGGCTCCGGGGCCCACGGCGACCTGAACGCCCATATCATCGACATGTCGCGCTTCGTCACCGGCCAGGAGATCACGGAAGTCAGCGGGGCGATCGCCGAAACATTCATCAAGGAGCGCACTTTGCCCAGCGGCGTCTCGACGGGCGGCATTGCGGCCGGCCGCGGTGGCGCCGGCGCGAAAGGACCCGTCACCGTCGATGACACGGTCCTCTTCCTGGCACGCTTTTCCGGCGGCGCAGTGGCCAGTTTCGAGGCCGCCCGGCAGGCCACCGGCAACCAGAACCGCAATACCCTGGAAATCAATGGCACCAAAGGTTCGATCAAGTTCGACTTCGAGCGGATGAACGAACTGCAATGGTACGATGCCACCTTGCCCCGCGAAGTGCAGGGCTGGAGCACGATCATGTGTACGCACGGGGGCGACCACCCCTACGTGGCCAACTGGTGGCCCGACGCCCACTTGATCGGCTACGAGCATGGCTTCGTCAACCAGGCCTACGATATCCTCCGCGTCCTGGGCGGCCAGGAGCCGACGCTGCCGCTCCCCGATTTCAACGATGCCTACCAGACGCAGCGCGTGCTGGAGGCCGCCATGATCGCCGCCGGCGAGGGCCATCCCGTCAAACTGGATCAAGTCAAGTAACGTTTTGTTCCCTCTCCTTCCGGAAGAGGGTTAGGGTGAGGGTGATTTTGGGAGACGTGGCAAATGCCCTCACCCCCTGCCTCTCTCCCGAAGGGAGAGGGGAGTTGGTTTCCTGACGAGTCTGCATCTTTGATTCACCGAGCGGGTCGCAAGTGTCCCCCTTGCGGCCCGCAGCATGTCGCTGCGCAGCGAAGGACCCCACGGGCAGAAGGATTCTGCGCGTGGGGTCCGTTTTTTTGTATAATGACGATAGTGGGGAGGCCGCCTCGGAACCGATGATAAAATGCGGGTCTTAGAATAAATCCACAAATGGCGTCGATTCGTACTTCCTAAGCACCCCATATTACCAAAATATTTTCGAGAACGGGCGGGATTGAGAATCATGAAAAAGGTCTTTCTTCTATCGCTACTGACCTTACTGGTGCTGGTCGTGGTGGCGGGCGGCGTTGCCGCTTACGTTATTTTGGGCTCGCAGGATCGCGGAATGACGAAGGACGGCCACATGGTGCCGCCGGCCTCCGCTCGCAATGCGGCGGAAGCCCCGAAATTCGATGCGTCGAAGCCGCCGTCGGCCGCGAAAACGTCCGACCAACCGCCCGAATGCCAGCTTCCCACCGATATCAAGTTACCCACGGAGATCGATATCTCGGTCCCCAGCGTGCCGGAGGGCATTGCCGTGCCGGCCGACGGGGCTAAGACCTGAGCGCAAACAGTTTCTACAGAAATTTTCTGACCGCCGGCCGGATATCGACCTAGACCACTCGGGGAAACGCGATATCATAAGAGATTGGGGGAGGCGCGCCGTTCATGGCCGCAGTGGCCTCCCTTTCCACGACAGGTACCTTGAATGCGATTCTCAACTTTTGTCTTCCGCAACGTCTTCCGGCGGCCCATCCGGACCACATTGACCATCACGGGCATGGCGGTCGCGGTAACGTCCGTCGTTACGCTGGTGGGGCTTTCCGACGGCGTCACTCGAACGATGCTCCAGCAATATAATCAGCGCGGGGTTGCGCTGATGGTGACGCGCAAGGAAGTTCTGGTGGCGACGGCGACAATGCCGGAAAAAGTGGCCCATGACATCGCGGCGCTGGATGGCGTTGTCGGGACCTGCCCGGGGCTGTTGTCGTTGAATCCCATCGACGAGTTTGGCAGCGACCCGATGGTCGTCCAGGGTTGGCAAGCGGGCAACTATATGTTCAACGAAATCAAGCTCGTGTCGGGCGAGATTTTGAGCGAAAAGAATCAGGGCCAGAGGGTGGTGATCGTAGGGAAGGAACTGGCCCGCTTGAAGTCGGTCAAAGTCGATGATGAGATAACGATCTCCGACGAGAAATACAAGGTGGCCGGCATCTACGAGAGCGTGGCGGATATCGAAAACGGCATGGTCATCATGCTTCTGGACCAAGCGCAAAAAGCATTCGGCAAGAAGGGTGAAATAACGGGCTGCACCGTAAGATTGAAGGACAACAGCCTGGAAAACGTGCAAGCGACGGCCGCGATCATCGAGACTCAAATTGCCGAGCAGAACCACTTGAAGAGCAAGCTCAAGGCACGTCCGCCCGATCAGTTCGTACAGAGCAACAGTCAGATCAAGATGTTCAAGGGTTTCGCCTGGGCGGTCTCTCTGATCACCCTCATCGTGGGCGGCATCGGCGTATTGAACACGATGTTCATGTCGGTCTTCGAGCGGACGCGCGAAATCGGCATCCTGCGGGCCATTGGCTGGCGTCCCAGCCGCGTAATGCGGATGATTCTCCTGGAATCGGTGGCCTTGAGCATCGGCGCCGGGATCATCGGAACACTCATCGGCCTGGGGGTGATAACGCTCGCGGGCTTCGTGCCGATGCTCAGCGGCGCCGCGCATGCGGCCATCAACGGCCAGATCGTGCTCAAGGGATTCGCGATCGCGATCGTGGTGGGTGTCTTCGGCGCCGCTTATCCGGCCTATCGCGGTTCACGTCTGCTGCCTACGGAGGCTTTGCGTCATGAGTAACAACGGTCATCACTTCCGCGGCCGGGAGAGCGAATCGCCCATCCTCAGCGCCGAACACGTCAGCAAGATCTATACCGACGGGCAAGTCCATGCCCTGGTCGATGTCAGCCTGGATATCTATCACGGCGAATACGTCTCGATCATGGGCCACAGCGGCAGCGGCAAGTCGACGCTGCTGAACATGCTGGGCATGCTCGATCGCCCCACTTCGGGCGAGATCTACCTGGACGGCCAGCCCGTCTCGCAGGTGCGGAACCTCGATACCTTGCGAGCCCAAAAGATCGGTTTCGTCTTCCAGTCGTTTTATCTGCTGCCGGTTCTCTCGGCGGTGGAGAACGTGCAGGTGCCGATGTTCGAAGGCACGTTGCCGCTGGCCGAGCGGCCGCGCAAGGCGGCCGAGTTGCTGCACCTGGTGAATCTCGGCCACCGCATCAATCACCAGCCGCAGAAACTCTCCGTGGGCGAGCGGCAACGCGTGGCTATCGCTCGGGCCCTGGCCAATGATCCGCTCTTGCTCCTGGCCGACGAGCCGACGGGCAATCTCGATTCGAAATCGGCCGACTCCGTGTTTGACCTGTTCGCCCAGTTGCATCGCGAGCGGGGCATGACGATCGTGCTCATCACGCACTCGGAAGACTTGGGCGTGCGGGCCGACCGCATCATTCGCATGGAAGACGGGCGATTGATCAGCGACAGCCGCAGCCCCGGCCGCACCGCAACGGCGCTGCCGGTGGCCAACGTGGTCGAGGCCGAGACCGGTCGGGGACTTTCGCGTCCGCCGCGGCCGAAGAGCATTCTGCCTCCCTTTGCGGTGCCCGACCGCGGGTAAGAGAATCGTAGTAGGCACACGTCGTGTGGGCTGCCAAAACGGAGCCTGATATTGCGGCAATTGGGATGCGAAATTCGGGCCTTTCTTGTTCCGGCCAACATTTTGAAGCCAGCCCCGGAGGGGCGAAAGAAAATAGCCAGGGGCGCAAGCCCCTGGTCCAGTTTCGCGACAGTCCGAAAAGCCCCGGAGGGGCGAAAGAAGTCTCTTTCGCCCCTCCGGGGCTTGAAAATCGCGGTGGTTCTTGTGTCCCAGGGGCTCGCGCCCCTGGCTATTGACTTTCGTCCCTCCGGGACTTTCGAAATCAAGGCAAGTCACGGAACAAAATCAGGATACATTTACGGTTGGCGTACGACGTTCGTTTGCGCGGCCCACATGGCGTGCGTCTACTACATCAACCGCCGAATGGTCCTGGCGAGACCGAGCGAGCTTGACTCAGCGCGATCCCCCAGCTTCTCGCGATTGCGGCTTACCCCTACCACAACCCCGGTCTCACCAGGAACCTGATTCGGCAACTTGGACAGCCGATCGTTCTCAGGTGGACTCTTTCTCTTTCTTCGGGCCGTTGCCGTCCGGGCTGCCTTGACCACCGCGTTCGCCACGGCCGCCGCGCTGCGGCATGGCCTTCTTCAGTTCCTCTTTCTGGGCGTCGGTGAGGACGTCCGTGAACTTCTTCCGCGCCTCCTCGAACAGTGTGCGGGCTTCCTTGCTGACGTCGCGCAGCTTGGTCTTCTGCTCGTCGGTGGGCTTGACGTTCTTCAGGGCTTCTGCGAACTTCTGGAACGCGGCGCGGCGATCGTCGCCCTTGGCCTCTTTGAGGTTCTTGCGGGCGTCGGCGACGATCTTCTTCTGGTCGTCGGTTAGGATCTTCTCGGCCTTCTCGCGGATGGCCTTGCCCTTGGGCTCGTATTCCTTCTTCAGGTCCGCGATCTTGGCCTTCTGCTCCGTCGTGAGGTCCAGTTTGTTGATGGCCTCGAGGAAGCGATTCAGGGGCGACTCGCCGTTAAGGATCATCAGGCCCATGCCGTTCCGGTCGCCCTGTCCATTCTGTCCGCCGCGGCGATCGCCGCGGGGTTGGGCCAGCGCCGTGCCGGCGACAAGCGAAAGGGCCACCACCAATGTCGTAAGTTTGACCAACTTCATCTTGAACGCTCCTGGTTTCTAGTATTTCTTGGGGTGCGCGATCCGGCCTGGAATGCGGCCGGAAAGAACGCGCACCAGCAATAAACCCCAACCAGGGGCGAAAGTTCCGCGTCACAGCCCCACGCGGACCGCGAAGCCGTGGCCGCGATAGCCGACCACAACGCCGGGGCGGTCGTAATAGTACGGAGCCGGAACAACCGCCGGATAGGCGGGTGCCACGGCCGGCGCGTAGGCCGGATAGCTCGCGTATGCCGGATCGACCACGACCGACGCCGGAGCAACGACCAGCGGCGCGGGGGCAACCACCACCGGGGCGTAGCCGCCGTAATAGACCACATGCCCATGATGATAGTAACTCGGACCGTGAGCCAACGACGGGGCCGCGGTTGCCAATACCAGTCCGAACGCCAAAACGCACATTGCCACGCTTTTCATTGCATCTCTCCTTAAGAAAGGACTTCAATAGGTTAGAAAGGACAGCAAGGAAGCCATAGGGCACAAGTCATGCCAAAAAACTGGTCGTGCGATGCAAGTTGTTGTCGAATAACAAGTTGCGCAGCAGGCATCGAACGCGTCCCGTCCTCGTCAACCTCGTTTATGTCGTCAAATGGATAACGCTTTGGAATCAAAGCAATGGCGCGCCGTACTCACCACGCTCCGCGTGGTGAATTCCCCACGCGGAGCGTGAGGAGTACGAGCGCGGAATTCCGCGATAACGCGCCGAATTTCCGTGGCGCAGGTCCCCTGCGGTGTCCGGTCGAAAACTAGGCAAAACGCTGTAAGTCATTAAGTCACAAGCGATTACGGCCACTCTTTTCGGCCGCCCGCGGCTTGGAACGCTGGTTGCATAGAGGATGGCCCGACATCCGAACATTCCCCGCGGTAGAACCCAGCCATGAGCAAACATACCGTTCGCAAGAAGGATTCGTTTCAGGCCCAGGTCATCGACGCCACGCCGGGCGGCGACCGCCTGTTGCACTGTCTGCAATGCGGCAGTTGCGGCGGCTCGTGTCCCAGCGGGGCCGACATGGACTTCACCCCCCGCACGATCTTCGCGCTGATCAACGCCGGCGAGCGCGAGCGCGTGCTCTCGGCCAACACGATGTGGGTCTGCGTCTCCTGCTACTTCTGCACCACCCGCTGCCCGCAGGAAGTGCCCATCACCGACATCATGTACTCGCTCAAGCGGATGTCGATCGCCCAGCGGCTTTACCACCACACCGACGCGCCGGCCTTGGCCAAAGCGTTCACCGACTACATCGACCGTTACGGGCGGAGTTTCGAGCTCGGCCTGGCCACCAGTTATCACTTGCTCAATCGGCCCTTGCAGGCGATGAAAATGGGGCCGATGGGCTTGGCCATGTTCCGCCGCGGCCGCATGGCGCTGACGCCCACCAAGATCAAGAATATCGGACAGTTGCAAGCCATCATTCGCAAAGCAAAAGAACTTAGTACTTAGAACTTAGATCTTAGCAACCGTCCAAGATCCGAACACTAAGCACTAAGTACTAAGGACTAAGCACTTTCATGAAATACGCCTACTATCCCGGATGTTCGTTGGAAATCAACGCCGCCGCGTATGACCACTCGGTCCGCGAAGTCTCCGACCTGCTGGACATCAAGCTCCAGGAGATCGAGGACTGGAACTGCTGCGGGGCCACCGAGTACTTCAGCCAGGACGAGTTGACGGCCTGTGCGGTCGTGGCGCGGAACCTGGCCCTGGTCGATCCGCAGATCAAGCAGCTTGTGGCCCCCTGCGCGGCCTGCTACTTGAACCTGAAGAAGACCGACCGCTTGATGAGCGATCATCCCGAGATGGGCGCGAAGATCAACCAGTGCCTGGCCGCCGGAGGTCTGCACTACGATGCCGGCCGGGTCGTCGTCCGCCACATGCTCGACGTGGTCCACGACGATATCGGCGAGCGGGCCGTGCGCGACAAGGTGGTTCGGCCCTTGGCCGGACTGCGGGTGGCTCCGTACTACGGGTGCCAGGTCGTGCGGCCGATCAAGTCGGACGACAGCACCGAGTACCCCATGAAGATGGACAACCTGTTGAAGTGGCTGGGGGCCGAAGTGGTCGATTACCCGGTCAAGGCCCATTGTTGCGGCGGGCACATGACGCAGATCAGCGAACCGCAGGCCTTCGAGCTGATTCGCCGCCTGCTGCAAAGCGCCGAGGATTACCATGCCGACATGATCCTCTGCATGTGCCCCATGTGCCAGTTGAACATGGACGGCTACCAGGCGCGGGTGAACGGCCACTTCCATACGCATTTCAACTTGCCGATCCTGTACTTCACGCAGATCCTGGGCTTTGCCTTCGGTCTGGACCCGAAGAAACTTGGTTTCGGCAAGGAGTTGGTTGCCGCCATGCCCGTGCTCGATGCCAAACTGAACGGCAAGCCGGCCGCGGCGGCTGTGTGAGGAGGAAATCGAGTACCCAGTACTCAGTACCGAGTACTCAGTGGGGCGCGAGGCCCCAGATGGGAAATTCGAGATCGGAGATTTCAGATTTGAAATTTGAAATCTCAAATTTGAGATCTGAGATTTGAAATCACGAATCCGCAAGCATTGAACTGAGTACTGAGTACTCGGTACTCATCGAGGAGAATGACGATGTCCGAGAAAATCGGCATTTACGTTTGCCACTGCGGCAGCAATATCGCCGGCACGGTCGACGTGGAAGAAGTTGCGCGTTGGGCGCAGAAGAACGTCAAGGACGTGACCGTCGCGCGGGACTACAAGTTCATGTGTTCGTCGCTAGGCCAGAGCCTGATCGAAGAGGACATCAAGAAGGAGGGCCTGACGCGCGTGGTCGTGGCCGCCTGCTCGCCGCACCTGCACGAGAAGACCTTCCGCCGGGCCTGCGAGAACGCGGGCTTGAACCCGTACCTGTTGCAGATGACCAACGTCCGCGAGCACTGCTCGTGGGTACATACCGACAAGAAAGCGGCCACCGAGAAGACCAAGGCCCTGGTGGCCGCGGCGGCTGGCCGCGTGCGTTATCAACAACCCCTGGAGCGGATGTACGTCAAGGTCAAGCCGGCCACGCTGGTCATTGGCGGCGGCATCGCCGGGTTGCAGGCCACGCTGGAACTGGCCGACGCCGGCTACCACGTCTATCTCGTCGAGCGCGAGCCTTCCATCGGCGGCCACATGGCACAGTTCGACAAGACCTTCCCCACGCTGGACTGCTCCGCCTGCATCCTCACGCCCAAGATGTCCGAGGTGGGCCAGCACGAGAACGTCACGCTGATGACCTACTCCGAACTGGAAGAGGTCAGCGGGTCGGTGGGTAATTTCAAAGTCAAGATCCGCAAGAAGGCCCGCATGGTCAATGCCCCCGATTGCACGGGCTGCGGCATCTGCGTGGAGAAATGTCCGCGGAAGGTGGTGGACGAGGTGTTCGAGGTGGGCATGGCCACGCGGAAGGCGATTTACATGCCCTTTCCGCAGGCCGTGCCGCGGACGCCCGTGATCGACACGGCCAACTGCACCTACTTCACCCGCGGCAAGTGCCAGGTCTGCGCCAAGGTCTGCCCCACCAACGCCGTCGATTACACGCAGCAGGACGAGATCGTCGAGGTCGAGGTGGGCAACATCGTCATGGCCACGGGCTGGAAGCCCTTCGATTGCAAGCGCGTGCCGCAATACGGCTACGGGCGGCTGGCCAACGTCTTCACGAACATGGAGTTCGAGCGGCTGTGCAACGCGGCCGGGCCGACCAACGGCAAGATCGTGCTCCGCGACGGCAAGACCGAACCCCGCTCGGTGGCCATCGTCCATTGCGTGGGCAGCCGCGATTCGACCACCAACAGCCATTGCTCGAACGTCTGCTGCATGGCGGCCATGAAGTTCGGGCACCTCGTGCTGGAAAAGACCCAGGCCGAGGTCTATTCGTTCTACATCGACATGCGGGCGCCGCAGAAAGATTATGAAGAGTTCTATCAGCGGCTGCTGGTCGAGGGCATGCACTTCGTCCGCGGCAAGGTGGCCGAGGTGACCGACGCGGCCCGCCAGCCCGACGAGGCCGGCCGGCTGATCGTGCAGGTGGAAGACACGCTCATGGGCAAGCAGCGGCGGATCCCCGTGGATATGGTGATCTTGATGGGCGGCATCGAACCCCAGGCCGACGCCAAGGAAATGGGCCTGAAGTGCGGTATCTCGTGCAGCATGGCGGGCTGGTACACCGAGCGGCATCCCAAGCTCGACCCGGTGGCCACGATGACCGACGGCATTTTCGTGGCGGGCACCTGTCAGGGTCCGAAGGACATTCCCGCCTCGGTGGCCCAGGGCGCCGCGGCGGCCGCCCGCATCGCCGGCATGATCGCCAAGGGCCAAGTGATGATCGAGCCGGTGGTGGCCTCGATCAACGAAGAGGAATGCTCGGGCTGCCGCATTTGCAATACGATGTGCCCGTACAACGCCATCGAGTACGACGAAGCCAAGTCCATCAGCCACGTCATTACCGCCTTGTGCAAGGGCTGCGGCACGTGCGTGGCCGCGTGCCCGGCGGGCGTGATCAGCGGGGCGCACTACAACAACGAGCAGATTTTCGCCGAGATCGAGGGCGCCCTTTTTGACGCTGATGGCAACGGCGCCGCGGCCCCGCAGGAACTGTCGACCGCCGCGGCCGGGTGAGACGAACACCGAGTACTCAGTACCGAGTACTCAGTAGCCAGCACTGAACACTGAACACTGAACACTGAACACTGAACACTGTACCATGTCCGAACCCTTCGAACCCATCATCGTGGGCTTTTGCTGCAACTGGTGTTCGTACCGCGCGGCCGACCTGGCGGGCACGGCCCGCATCAAGTACGCGCCCAACGTCCGCATCATCCGCGTGATGTGCAGCGGCCGCGTCGATCCCAGCTTCGTGATGAAGGCCCTGGCCTCCGGGGCCGACGGCGTGCTCATCGCCGGCTGCCATCCGGGCGAATGCCACTACATCGAGCAGAACTACAAGGCCATGCGGCGCTACTCGATCCTCAAGCACACGCTGCGGGCGATGGGCGTCGAGCCTAACCGCGTCCGCCTGGTCTGGGCCTCCGCCGCCGAAGGCCAGCAACTGGCCGAAGCCATCGACCAGTTCGCGGCCGACGTGCAAAAGCTCGGTCCGCTGAAATGGCCCGGCAACTGGACCGAGAACGGGCAGCGCGCGGAAGCCCTGGAAACGATCCTCAAGGAACATGAAGAAGCGCTGGAGGTGACGGCATGAGCGAAGCTACTGCGAACAAACCCGCCAAGGGCAAACTGGCCATCTACTGGGCCGCGTCGTGCGGCGGCTGCGAAATCTCGATCCTGCAGATCGACGCCAAGATCCTCGACGTCGATGCCGCCTTCGACCTGGTCTTCTGCCCCTGCATCGCCGACGGCAAGGTCCGCGACATCGAACACATGGCCGACGGCGAAATCGACGTCTGCCTGTTCAACGGCGGCATCCGCAACAGCGAACAGGAATACATGGCCCGCCTGCTGCGGCAAAAGTCGAAGGTGCTGGTGGCCTTCGGCTCCTGCGCCTCCGAAGGCTGCATTCCCGGCCTGGGCAACCTGCACAGCCGCGAGGCGATCTTCCAGACGGTCTACGACCAGGGCTCGGCCACCGCGCCGGAAAACCCGCAGAAGACCTATCCCCAGCACGAGACCCAGGTGCCCGAAGGCACGCTCTACCTGCCGGTGTTCTACGACACGCTGAAGACCCTCGCCCAGACAGTCGACGTCGATTACTACCTGCCCGGCTGCCCGCCCGAGGCCGATAAAATCTGGGCGGCGATCGAGGCCATCGTGACCGGCAAGCTGCCGCCCAAGGGCTCGACCATCGGCGTCGATACGACGGTCTGCGAGGAGTGCAAGCGGAAGAAGAGCGAGAAGAAGATCAAGAAGTTTCACCGCACCTGGGAGATCATTCCGGACGACGAGACCTGCCTGCTGGAGCAAGGGCTGGTCTGCTGCGGCATCGCCACGCGGGCCGGTTGCGGCGCCCTGTGTCCCGCGGTAAACTCACCTTGTATCGGCTGTCACGGTCCCAACGAGGGCGTGGACGACTACGGCGCGCGGCTGATGAGCGCGGTGGCCTCGGTCATCGATTCCAACGACGAGGAGGAAATCGACCGCATCATCGCCGAAGGCATCCCCGATCCCGTCGGCACGTTCTACCGTTTCAGCCTCGCCGGCAGTTTGCTCCGGCGGGCGAAGAAGACACCGGGAAATGTTGCAGCAATGTAAGTGAATGGGACTTATGAGACTAATGGGACCCCTAAGTCTCATAAGTCCCATTGGTGCCGTAGATCCCATTAAGCACAGCCTTCCAAACCCAAACCCTTTCCAACCATGAAGCGAATTTCCATCGACCCCGTCACGCGGCTGGAAGGCCACGGCAAAATCGACATTTTCCTGGATGAGCAAGGCGACGTGGCCAACGCCTACGTGCAGATCCCCGAGTTGCGGGGCTTCGAGAAATTCTGCGTGGGCCGCCAGGCGGAAGACATGCCCAACCTTACGGCCCGCATCTGCGGCGTCTGTCCTGAGGCCCACCACCTGGCCGCCACCAAGGCCCTGGACCGCGTCTTCCACGTCGATCCGCCGCCCACCGCCAAGAAGCTCCGCGAGCTGTTCTACAGCATCTTCTACGCCACGGACCACACGACCCACTTCTATGCCTTGAGCGGGCCGGATTTCGTCCTTGGCCCCGACGCCCCGGCCGCCGAGCGGAACATCCTGGGCGTGGTGAAGAAGGTGGGCATGGACGTCGCCGGCAAGGTGCTCAAGATGCGGCACGACGGCCACGCGCTGATCAAGATGATCGGCGGCCGCGCGGTACACCCCAACTGGGGCCTGCCCGGCGGCGTCAGCCACGGCATTGACGAAACCCAGCGCAAGGAGATCGAGGCCCGTGGACTGGAGGCCGTCGAGTTCGCCCAGTTCTCGCTGAAGATCCTCGACAACGTCGTGCTGGCCAACAAGAAATATGTCGAACTGATCACGGGCGACGTCTACCTGCACAAGACCTACAACATGGGCATGGTCGACGCGAACAACTGCACGAACTTCTATGACGGCCTGATCCGCATCACCAGCCCCAGCGGCAAGGAAGTCGCCAAGTACGACTGCGCGAACTACCGCGAGTACATCGCCGAGCGGGTCGAGCCCTGGACGTACCTTAAGTTCCCCTATCTGAAGAAGATCGGTTGGAAGGGCTTTGTCGACGGCGAGGAGTCGGGCGTCTACAAGGCCACGCCGCTATCACGCTGCAACGTGGCCGAGGGCATGGCCACGCCGCTGGCCAACGCGGAGTACAAGCGGATGTATGAAACGCTGGGCGGCAAGCCGATCCATCACACGCTGGCCACGCACTGGGCCCGGCTGGTGGAACTACTCTACGCGGCCGAGCACTGGGTCGAGTTGTCACGCGATCCCGAGATCACCGGCAAGGAATACCGCACGCTGCCCACCGCCACGCCGACCGAAGGCGTGGGCTGCGTCGAGGCCCCGCGGGGCACGCTCACGCACCATTATACGACTGACGAGCGCGGCATCTTGACCAAGGTGAACTTGATCGTGGGCACGACGAACAACAACGCCCCGATCTGCATGTCGGTGAAGAAGGCCGCCCAGAAACTGATCCGCAAGGGCGTGGTGAACCAGGGCCTGCTGAACATGGTGGAGATGGCCTTCCGGGCCTACGACCCCTGTTTCGGCTGCGCCACGCACAGCCTGCCCGGCGAGATGCCGCTGCAAGTGACCTTGCGCCGGATGGATGGGACGGTGATTGAGACGCTGACGCAGTTTATGGACTGAGGCTGGTTACGATCGGCTTTCGCGCGGTATAATTGAAATATTTCGCTTCTCTCCACACGAGAAAGGGAGGAGGTTATGGAGACCGACACGATGGGCCGGGTGACCGTGCGGGCGACGATTGAAAACGCGTATGACCTGCGCGACGCTGAGCGAGGCGCGCTGCCGACGGGCCAGGTGCGGCGTCTGGAGGTCGAAAACGCCCTTGTGGATACCGGGGCCACGACCCTCTCCGTGCCCAAGCTCCTGATCGAACAACTCGGGCTCACTCCGTTTCGCGCTCGCCGCGTGCGCACCAGCAGCGGCCCCCGCACCGTCCAGGTTTATGGTGCGGCGCGGTTGACCATCGAAGGGCGAGATTGCCTCGTCGACGTTATCGAAGTCTCTGACGATTGCCCCGTGCTCATCGGACAAGTGCCGCTGGAACTTCTGGATCTCATCGTTGACCCGAAGATGCAGCGCCTCATCGCCAATCCGGCCCACGGAGGCGAGCACATGTATGAGTTGTACTGAGAAGAAGGTCGCGTGGGTTGCATGTCCACTCTCATCATCGGCCTTGGAAATCCGCTTGTGACCGACGATAGCGTCGGCCTCCGTGTGGCGGCCGAATTGCGGTGCCGCTTGAACGGTCACGGCGCTGCCGAGGTCGTTGAGGATTACTGGGGCGGGCTGCGGCTGATGGAACGCATGGTGGGCTATGATCGGGCGATCGTGATCGACGCCATGTGCAGTGGCGCGGCTCCCGGCACGATCCATCGCCTGGCGGTGTGCGACATGCCCACGCAACGCAGCGCGTCGTCGCACGACATGACCCTGCCCACGGCCCTGACGCTGGGCCGCCAGGCCGGCTTGCGGCTGCCGCCTGACGAGGCTATCCTGATTCTGGGCATTGAAGCCGAAGACGTCGTACACTTCGGCGAGACCTGCACGCCCGCGGTGGCCGCGGCGGTTCCGCGGGCCGTGGCCGAGGCCCTTGCCGCACTTGATTCCTTCCCACAGCCTGACGACCTTGGAGACCTGGTAGCATGATTTCGCCTGAAGTTCTTCGCCGTTATCCCTACTTCGCCGGCATCGACGACAACAGTCTGCGGCAAATTGCCATGATTACCGAAGAGAAGCCGGGCATCCCCGCCGGCACCCAACTGTTCGCCGAAGGCGAGCAGGTCAAGCACCTGGGCATCATTCTCAACGGCGAGGTGAATATCCAGTACCTGCTGGGCAGCGGCGAAATGCGGATCGTCGATACGCTGGTGGGCGGCGACCTGCTGGGCTTTTCCGCGCTCATCGAGCCGTACAAGTACACGGGCTTCGCCACGACCACGCAACGCACCGACCTGGCGTTGCTCGACGCGGCCAAACTCCGCGCGCTGTGCCACCAGGATCCCCTGCTCGGCTTCCAGTTGACCTTGGAAGTCGCCAAGCTGCTGGCCCACCGCCTGGAAGGCGCGCGGGTGCAGTTGGCCGCAGTGTAGATTGCGTATAATACCTACATGCATGAACTGTCGATTGCGGAAGCCCTGATCGAACAAGTCGGTGAGGAACTCGGCCGGGCCGGACAGAAGGGGCCGGCAAAACGCTTGGAACTGGCCGTGGGGCGGCTCTCGGGCGTGCATTGCGACGCGCTGCGTTTCGCCTTCGAGTTGCTTTCGCCCGGCACGCCCGCCGCGGGAGCCGAACTGCTGATCCGCCAGCCGCCAGCCGTGACCCGCTGTCAGGAATGCGGCGAGTCGACCGAAATCGTGGAAATCGTCATCGCCTGTCCGCGCTGCAGCAGCCCGCAAATCGTCATCGAAGAAGGCCGCGAATTGCTCCTGGAAAGCATCGAACTTGAGGATTAGTGTTCAGTGTTCAGTAAAAGCAAGTCTCTTACTGAAAACTGAACACTGAAAACTACCATGAAACTTGTCGCCGCCAAAAGCATTCTCAAAGCCAACGACCAACTGGCCGCCGAGAACCGCCAGCGCTTCGATGCCGCGGGCGTGTTCTGCATAAACGTGGTCGGCTCGCCCGGTTGTGGAAAGACGACGCTGCTGGAAGCGTTGTTCGACGTCCTGCGCGGATCGCTACGGCCGGCAGTCATCGAAGGCGATATCGCCGGCTCGATCGACGCCGAACGCATGGAGGCCCTGGGCGTGCCCGTCGTGCAGATCAACACGGAAGGGGCCTGCCATCTGGACGCCAACATGACCGCCTCGGCCGTCGCGCAACTGGGACTGGACGGCGTCGATCTGCTGATGATCGAGAACGTGGGGAACCTCGTCTGCACGGCCGGCTTCGACCTGGGCGAGCACCTGCGGATCGTCGTGTTGGGCGCCACCGAAGGCGACGACAAGGCCGTGAAATACCCGGCCATCTTCCAGGGTTCCGATGCCCTGGTCGTGAGCAAGACCGACATGCTGCCCTACACGAACTTCAGCATTCCGCGGATCACCGCCGACATGCGGCGGTTGGCCCCGCAAGCGGCCATCTTCCAGGTCGCGGCGCTGAAGCGGGAAGGCACGCGGGAACTGGCCGAATGGATCGCGGAAAGAAGAAGTAAGAATTCAGGAGCCAAGAGTCATCATTGAGGATAGGCGTTGCTCTAATACGTCAAAAGCAGTCTATCCGCTACCTCTTCCTCTTCAAGCGTTTTCCCGTTCATTTGAAAACGCCGTAGCATCGAACGACCACAATTTACAAGAGCTTCCTCTTCAAACAGCCCTTTAGGAATTGAGATGTTGCAAAGTAAGTCGCCAGACTTCTTTGAACCGTCAATGCTCAGGGCAACATGTACGCCCCTTGCCTTGCAACGTGCGATAGTCTCAAAAAGACGTTCAAGGCTAAAACGTTGTGCCCCGTATAAAATGGTTTGCGTGAATGAGTATGGAGGGTCACAGTAGACAACGCTCCCCGGCTTCGCTCTATCCATTGCCTCTTCAAAATCCATTTCAGCAAACGTAGTGTGAGCGGTCCTAGCGTGCCACTCGTCTACCCGCTTACCGAAGCTTGAAGGCGATACCGGATTATGCACTCCGCACGGCGTTGACATATAGCCGTCAGCCTGACGGAAGCGAACAACGCCCCCATAGCAGGAACGGCAAAGGAAGAGTAAATCGGCCCCGCTCGGCTTCGCGTTGTAGTCGGCTTTGATTTTCTCGTATGCTTCTACCTTGCCATTTTCCTTGATTGTGTGCCACCGCTCAGCGTA
>Ga0302320_10010504_pt1 | contig 19730 bp, 19 predicted proteins | sample Bog_T0_3_FD_202130 | JGI IMG/M metagenome (GOLD analysis project Ga0302320, IMG submission 202130) | Peat permafrost microbial communities from Stordalen Mire near Abisko, Sweden - Bog_T0_3 | ecosystem: Environmental > Terrestrial > Soil > Wetlands > Peat | place: Sweden: Abisko, Stordalen Mire... | reverse complement strand
CAAGAATGGCCTGCTCACCCAGATCAATGACCTGTGGCTGAAGGCCGCGCCGGGCCCGGCCAAGCGCGAGGTGGGCCAACGCGTCAACGCCCTCAAGCAACGCGCCGAGGCCTTGGTTTCGGAGGTCGAGCAACTTGCCACCAGTTCCGCTCTCGGCGCCCGCCTCAAGTCTGAGACCCTCGACATCTCCCTCCCGGGCATCGAGCGTCCGCTCGGCGTGCGCCATCCCGTTCTGCGCACCCTGGACGAACTGATCTCGGTCTTCGTCAAGATGGGCTACTCGATCGCCGAGGGCCCCGAGGTCGAGAGCGACTACTACAACTTCGAGGCGCTGAACTTTCCGCCCAACCATCCCGCGCGCGACACCCAGGACACGCTCTTTATCGCCAACCAGGAGTTGAAGGCGCAGCGCGACCGCCTGTTGTTGCGCACCCATACCTCTCCGGTGCAGATTCGCACCATGGAGAAGCTCAGGCCCCCGGTGCGCGTCATCTGCCCCGGCAAGGTACACCGCAACGACGCGCCCGACGCCACGCACTCGCCGGTCTTCCACCAGCTTGAGGGACTCTGCGTCGATACCAATATCACCTTTGGCGACTTGAAGGGCACGCTCGACCACGCCATGAAATCGCTGTTCGGCTCGGCAGTCAAGACCAGCTTCCGCCCATCGTTTTTTCCCTTCACGGAGCCCAGTGTCGAGGTCTCCATCTCCTGCCCGTTCTGCGGCGGCAAAGGGTGTCGCCCTTGCAAGCAAAGCGGCTGGATCGAACTTCTCGGCGCCGGCATGGTCGATCCCAACGTCTTCGGCTTCGTCGATTACGACCCAAAGAAACTCTCGGGCTTTGCTTTCGGCATGGGCGTGGAGCGGCTGGCGATGATGACCTATAACGTCGATGACATCCAGCAATTCTTCTACGGCGACATGCGCTTCCTGGAGCAGTTTGCGTAATGAAAATTTCACCGAATTGGATTCGCGACTTTGTCTCCCCCATCGCCGGCGACCGCGAGGTGGCCGAGGCCCTGACCGTCAGCGGCATCGCCATTGAAGGCTACTTTGGCGACGGCGCCGACCAGACCTGGGAGGCGGAGATTACCACCAACCGCGTCGATGCCATGAATCACTACGGAGTCGCCCGGGAAGTTTCGGCTATCTACGACCTCGACCTGGCGCCGCTCGCGCCCCACCTGACCGAGAGTGGTTCGGCGGATTTTCCAATCGTCATCGACGACGCCGAGGGCTGCGCGCGTTACACCGCCCGCATCGTGCGCGGAGTGAAGATCGCGCCTGCGCCTGCGAACATTGCGCATCGCCTCGAACTGGTCGAGCAGCGCAGCATCAGCAACGTGGCCGACGCCTCGAACTATGTGCTCAACGAAATCGGCCAGCCCACGCATGCGTTCGATCTCGACAAACTGGAGGGCGCCAGGATCATCGTGCGTCGCGCCCGCCTCGGAGAAGTGATCACCACGCTCGACGGAGTGGAGCGCAATCTCGATCCCGAGGACCTAGTGATTGCCGACGCTGTAAAGCCGGTGGCAATTGCAGGAGTGATGGGCGGCGAGGCGACGATGATCACCTACGCTACGAAAAACGTGCTCATCGAGTCCGCCTGGTTCGATCCGGCCTCCATCCGCCGTACCGCCCGCCGCCTCGGCATGCACACCGATGCCTCGCACCGCTACGAGCGCGGAGCCGACCACGGCATCACGCCGGTGGCCTGCGCGCGCGTCGCGGAGTTGATCGCCGCCTCCGCCGGGGGCGCGGTCTCCGCCGAGATCGACGTGGTGGCCCGCACGATTCCGCAGCCGCGCATCGCGCTCGCCGCCAGCGAGGTCAAGCGCATTCTAGGCGTGGAGGTTCCTCCGTCGGAAATCGCCCGCATCCTCAGTCGCCTCGGCTTCGCCGTCGAAGGCAGCGGCCCGGAGTTCACCGTCACCGTGCCGACCTGGCGGCTCGACGTAGAGCGCGAAATCGATCTCGTCGAAGAGGTCGCGCGCATATACTCATACCTCAAAATTCCCAGCACGCTGCCCTCATTCGCCGGCGGAGTGGTGGAGTTGCCCAACGCGCGCAAGCAGGCCGCGTTGCGCAGCCGTCTGCTTGCGCTCGGATTCAACGAGTCGCTCTCCTCCACGTTCATCCCGCAGGAGGACGCGCGCTTTTTCGCCCCGTCCGAGCCGGTGCGCATCGCCAATCCGCTGAGCGAGGAGGCGTCATACATGCGCACTTCGCTGGTTCCCGGACTGCTGCTGCAAGTCGCCTACAACCTGAACCGCGGCAATAGCGATGTGCGGCTCTTCGAAGCTGGTCACGTTTACGCGATGCAAGGCGAGGCGGTCGATGAGCATAACTCTCTCGCTTTCGTCTGCACCGGGGCGGCGCGCGAGTCCAGCGTTCACTTCAAGCCGGAGCCACTCAATTTCTTCCACGTCAAGGGAGATGTCGAACAGCTTCTGGCCGCCTTCGATGTTTCCGCCAACGGCGCTCAAGTCACGTTTGACCGCACGGTGCCTGCCTGGCTGCATCCGGGCCGCGCCGCGCGAGCCCAGGTCGCGGGCACAACCGTCGCCGTCTTTGGTCAGCTTCATCCCGAAGTCGCCGCCGCGCGCAAGTTCAAGCAGGATGTGTTCCTCGCGGAGGTATTCGTCGAAGCGCTCTATGGACTAGCGCTACGCCAGACCGCCTACACCGCGGTCTCAAAGTATCCGGCGGTCGAGCGCGACTTCTCGTTCGTGCTTCCCGAAGGCGTGGAGTTCGCTAGCATCCGCCACGATCTCTCCGCGCTCCAGATTGCCGAACTCACGACGATCCTTCCGGCGGAGACTTTCCGGGGCGGCTCACTCGCAGCCGGAACGTATTCGTTCCTGCTGCGCGTCCGCTTCCAGTCGGCTGAGCGTACCCTGCGCGACGATGAGGTCACCCAGTGGTCGCAGCAGATTGTGAAGGCCGTAGAGTCGCTCGGAGGTTCGCTGCGCCAGTGAAACGGCCCCTAGGCTTCGTTTCTAAGGGCCGGTGTAAATCTCCTTCACCGAGTAGCTGACCAGTCTCAGGTCGGCATCGAAATTGAAGTAGATTTGGATATCGGTTCTGATGGGCGATTGGAACGCCGTATTGCGCATGATCGCAACCTCGTAATTGTGCTTCTGCGGATAGCTGTTGTCACTGATGTACGAGTGTTCGATGCCTTTGTGATCGAGATAGGCCGCGACTTCGGCCCTTGAACTCCCGCTTGGCAGGTGGTCGCGAATTTCCGTTTCAACCTGTGCGGGCGCAATCCTGCCCCATGGCTTTATTCTCTGATATACAGCGCCCGCCAAGGCTGCGAGCGCAATCACCGCGGCGACTGCCACGGCGGTTCCCGCCAGGATGAAGTATCGTCGGCGCATCACGCTGCTCTCCCATGGCTGCCAAGGACTTCTACGCACACGGATCTCAGCAATGCAACGCTACGGCGTGCTCGCCGCGTCCACCTGCTCGGGCAGCAGCGGCTCATCTTCGGCGCTTGCATCCACCAAATCCGGCGGTAGATTCTTCTTCGGCTTCACGCCTAGCTCCTTCAGCATCACTGCCTGTCGGATCACGTTGCCTTTGCCGGTTGCGAGTTTGCTGAACGCCTCGCTGTAGCTCGACTTTGCCTGATCGAGCCTGTCCCCCACGCTCTTCAGGTCTTCCACGAAGCCCACCAATTTGTCGTGCAATTCGGCTCCGCGCTTCACTATTTCGGCCACGTTCTGCTTCTGGCGTTCCTGGCGCCATAGGTGCGCCACCGTACGCACCACAAACAGCAGCGTGCTCGGGCTCACCAGCAGCACGTTGCGTGCGTAGGAGCTGGCCCACAGCTCGCTGTCGTTGCTGATGGCTGCCATGAACGCGCCCTCGATGGGAACAAACATGCAGACGAAGTCGATCGATTGCAGTTGGTGCAGCGACTGGTAATTCTTCTCCGCCAGCTCCTTGATGTGGCGCCGGACAGAGTCCATATGCCGCGCCAGCGCCGCTTTGCGCGCCTCGTCGGTCTCCGCGTTGACGTAGTCGTTGTAGGCCGTCAGCGAGACCTTGGAGTCGATGATGAGGTGCTTGTTCTCCGGCAGTTTCACGATTACGTCCGGACGCGCCTGCCGCGAGTCTTCATTGCGGAAGCTGTTCTGCACAAAATACTCCTCGTCCTTGCGCAGCCCAGAGGACTCCAGAATCTTCTCCAGGATCATCTCGCCCAGGTCGCCCTGTGCCTTGGCCGAAGTTGTGAGCGCGCGCGTCAGGTTGCTGGTGTCGGTCGAGAGTTGCTGATTCAACCCCATCAGCAGCCGCACCTGTTCGGAGAGGGCCGAGCGATCCTTGCCCTCCTGCACGTACACCTCTTCTACTTTTTGCTGGAAGCTCTTGATCTTCTCGGAGAGCGGCGTCAGCAGTTGCGAAAGATTCGTCTGATTCTGCTCCGTGAATCGCTTCGTCTTCTCCTCGAGAATGTCGCTGGCCAGCGTCTTGAACTGGTTGGAGAGTTCGACCCGCGCAGCGGATAGCAACTCGAGCTTTTCCACTGACTGTTGTTCCTGCTGCTTGAGTTGTTGTGCAGATTGCAGCTCCAGTTGCTTCAACTGTTCGGTCAGTCGCGCCACTTCTCGTTCCGCCGTGGATCGCGCCTCCAGGTTTGTTCTGAGTTCGCTGCCACACTCGGCCAACCGCGCCTGTGAGGCGCTGAGGGTGCTACGGCTAGCCTCCAACTCGGCCTGCACGGAAGCCAGCCGCGAGGCGAGCGCCGACGAACGGCCGCCCAGCACCACAGCGGTAATGCAGGCGCCAAAAAGGAATGCAAGAATAATAGCGGCAAGGATTATCATGGACATGGGGTTGGCCTCGAGTTCTTGGATTGTAACTCACCTTGGTTGGGGAGGGTTATTGGTGCGCGCCGTGCGCTTGTTGTTGCTGCTGCTGACGCTTCCCATCGCGTTGTCGGCGCAATCGATGCCCCCGCCAACCTCCTACACCTTCGCTCCGGAGGCGGAGCAGGAAATTGTCCGCCTGGTGAACCGCGAGCGGCAGGCTCAAGGTCTGGGCGCGCTGGTCATGGACGAGCGGCTGCGGCTGGTTGCGCGTGAGCACAGCGCGCGCATGGCCACCGAGGGCGAGGTTGAACATCAGCTTCCGGGCGAGTCCAAGTTCCTGCTCCGACTCCAGACGCAAAAGCTGCGTTACGACGCGAGCGGCGAAAACATTGCCTTTAACATCGATGCCGCCGGCGCGCACGCGGCTCTGATGAACTCACCTGGCCATCGCGCCAACATTCTCGAAGGGCAATTCAACTCCATCGGCGTCGGCGTGCTGCGGACAAGAACCGGAATCTACGTCACGCAGGACTTTATCCGCAGCCTTCCCGAGGCGAGTGTGGAGGAAGCGGAAGCGATGGTGGCCTTCCATCTCAACGAACTGCGGCGAGCTGCCGGTGCCCCCGCGTTGAACCGGGTGACGGTGCCCGAGCTGCGCAAACATGCCTGCGCGATGGCCGCGAGCAACAAGCTGAACCCACACGCCCTGCTCTCGTCCAGAGTGGCCAACGCCCTCGCCTTCACCGCAGTCGATCTCGCGCAGACGCCCGCATCCCTGGACGGGCTCAAGACGCGCCCGGCCAAGAGCTTCTCGGTCGGTGCCTGCTACCAGTCCAGCGCCACCTATGAGAATCCGGTCTTCTGGATCGTCGTGGTGACCTACTTCTAATCCCAAGAGTTTTCCGGGGACCGGGAACTATCCGCGGGGCGTCAGCGTATCTGTTGCCAGGCGCCAATCAGCAGGCGCAGGAGGCACGAGCCATGTTAGCCGAACAGAACTGGATCATCGACAGCAAGCCGATTCGATTTGCCCTCAACGCCGCCGCATTTGCCGTCTGGTTTGGTGCGGCTTTCGGCCTCATGTTCTTCGCCGCCCAAGGCTAGGCGGCGAGGTTTCGGGCAAAGAAAAACGCGGGCCGTCAAGCCCGCGTGGCTGCTCTCCGGAAGGGAATTAGACCTTTGCCGTTTCCTTCTTTGCGTACTTGGTTTCCACGTAGTCGCTGAGGATCTGCTTGAATTCCTCGACGATGTGATCGCCTTTCAACGTGGTCACCAGGCGCCCGTCGATGAACACCGGGGCCTTTGGGTCCTCAAACGTGCCCGGTAGGGAGATACCAATGTTGGCATGCTTGCTCTCGCCCGGTCCGTTCACGATGCAGCCCATGACCGCCAGCTTCATCTCTTCCACGCCCTCGAACTCTTTGCCCCATGCTGGCATCTGCTCGCGCACATAGAACTGAATCGCCTGCGCCAACTCCTGGAAGTAGGTCGAGGTGGTGCGCCCGCAGCCGGGGCAGGCCGTAACCTGCGGCAGAAAACTGCGAATCCCCAGCGACTGCAGTACCTGCTGCGCCACCTGCACTTCTTCCGTGCGATCACCGCCCGGAGCCGGCGTCAGCGAGACCCGGATGGTGTCGCCGATGCCTTCCTGTAGCAGGATGGCAAGCCCGGCGGTGCTGCTTACAATGCCCTTGGCGCCCATGCCCGCTTCGGTCAGCCCAAGGTGCAGGGGATATTCGCAGCGCGACGCGAGATCGCGATACACGTCTACCAGGTCCTGCACGCCGCTCACCTTGGCGCTCAGCAGAATGTGATCGCCAGGCAAACCGTAGCTCTCCGCTAGTTCCGCCGAGTGCAGCGCGCTGGCGATCATTGCCTCGATCATCACCAGGCGCGGCTCTTTGGGGTCGCTCAGTTTCGCGTTCTCGTCCATCATGCGAGCCAGCAGTTGCTGGTCCAGCGAACCCCAGTTCACGCCGATGCGCACCGGTTTGTCGTTCTCAATCGCGCACTCGATCATGGTGCGGAAATTGTCGTCGTTCTTGCGTCCTATGGAAACGTTGCCGGGGTTGATCCGGTACTTTGCCAGGGCGCGCGCGCATTCCGGAAAATTCTTGAGCAGAAGATGCCCGTTGTAGTGGAAGTCGCCCACGATGGGCACATGGATGCCCATGCTTGCCAGTTCGTCCACAATTGGACGGACTGCGGCGGCAGCGGCGTCGTTGTTCACCGTAACGCGCACCACCTCGGAGCCGGCGCGCGTCAGCGCCGCCACTTGTTGAACGGTCGAGGCCACGTCTGCGGTGTCCGTGTTGGTCATCGACTGCACCATGACAGGCGCGTCGCCGCCCACCCTTATGTTTCCAATTCTTGCCGTGTAGCTTTTTCTGCGCTTTAGGATTGCCATGGAGAACTCTTCTCTTAAGTTTATCAGCACCCTGTGGGGTTGGGAAAAGGGCGCCCGCGGGCGCCCTCGTCACTTGAGTCTTCCGCTACTGGCCAGGCAGCATTTTCACCACGTCGTTGAAGATCACCATGCCAGCGAACAGCACCAGGCAGACGAACGCCGCCTGGTAGAGCCGGATCTTGATGCTCTCATTGATGTCGCGCCGCATCACCGATTCCACCAGCAGCATGGCGATCAGCCCACCGTCCAGAATGGGGATCGGCAACAGATTGAACAGTCCGAGCTGCAGGCTGATCATCGCCATGAACTCCATCAGGTCGTTGATGCTGCGATGGTGTACCATCTCGCCCGAGACGCGCACGATTTCGATTGGCCCCGACATCTGTTTCATCGAGACCTTGCGCTCGGCCATGCGCCCAATCAATTCAAAGATCAGTCCGGAGAGCTTCTTGCACTCCTCCACCGACCGGCTGAATGCTTCCGGCAAGGGCAGTTGCTCCACTTGCATCGGCTCGGAGACGAAGCCAATGCGGTAGCTTGAAGTGTGCGCGTCCACCACGCTTAACTTCGGCGTGACGTTCAGCGACATCTTCTGGCTCTTGCGCAGAATGTCCAGATGTACCGGCTTGTCCTTTGTTGACTGCAGATAAGCCTGCATGGCTCCGGTGGCATGGATCGGGGATCCGTCCACGGCGATGATTTCGTCGCCCACCTGCAGCCCGGCCCGCACTCCCGGCATGTCTGGTTCGAGCGCCGTTACCAGGAACGGTTCCTGCGGCAACCAGCCAACCTCGCCGCTCTGCTGCTTGCCGTCCGCCTTGGGCAGCAGGGTGATCGGCAGCACTTCGCTGCCGCGCTTCACGCGCAGCGAGAGGGGTTGGTTGGGATTGATTAGAACCTTGTTGTGTACATCCTGCCAGGTGGGATTCTGGGTATCGGCGATCTGCAGAATCTGATCACCCGCCTTGATTCCAGCCTGCTCCGCCGGATACCCGGGCAGGCACCAGCCCACCACTGCCGGCTGATACAGCCCGTAGGGAATCTCATGATGGAGGGCAAACACAACTGTAAGCAACCCGACGGCCAGCACCATGTTCGCGACTGGTCCGGCCACGGCAATAATCAGCCGTTGCCAGCGCGGATGCTTCAGGAACTCACCTTCGTCCGGGGCCGCACCTTCCGGGCGATCCTCCGGCATCTCAATGGCGTTGACTCCGGTCATCTTCACATAACCGCCCAGAGGCAGGGCGGAAATGCGGTAGTCGGTATCCCCGTGGTGGAAGCCGAACAGCCGCTTGCCAAAGCCGATGGAGAATACGTCCACCCGCACGCCGAGCAGTTTTGCTGCGGCAAAGTGGCCGAACTCGTGCACCAGGATCATTACTCCCAGCACCACAACCGCACCGACCAGAGTGTAAAAAGCGCTCGTCATAAACAGAATGTGATCTCTCCAACACCAAAGGTGCTTACTTTGTAGCTGCGATGCGGGAACCGCTCGCGCCTGCACTCACGAAACGCCGTGCCAGCTCGCGAGCTTCCGCATCCATGCCGAGCACTTCGTATATAGATTCCGGTTTAGTGGCTGGCGTTTCATTCAAAACCGCTTGAATCGTAGCGGGGATACCTAAAAAGGGGATTTTGCCTTCCAGAAATGCCGCCACGGCAACTTCGTCTGCCGCATTCAGGGCTACGGTCTTGGCCCCACCCGCCTCCACCGCTTCGTAGGCCAGCCGCAGGCAGGGAAATTTATCCAGGTCCGGCGGGCAAAAATCCAAATGCTGCAGCGAGAGCACGTCAAAGCGCAAATCACTCGCAATCCGCTCGGGCCAGGTCAGCGCATAGAGAATGGGCAGCCGCATATCGGTCACGCTGATCTGCGCCAGGATGCTGCCGTCCACAAACTCAACCAAGCTGTGTACGGTGCTCTGGGGATGCACGATCACCTTGATCCGCGACGGCGGCGTACGGAACAGCCTCACTGCCTCGATCACCTCGAAGCCCTTGTTCATCAGCGTCGCCGAATCGATGGTGATGCGACGCCCCATCTTCCATGTCGGATGATTCAATGCCTGGGCAACCGTGATGTTCTCGAATTGCTCGCGTGGGGTGTGCAGGAATGGGCCGCCCGAGGCGGTCAGCCACACGCGCTCGACTTCCCCCGCCCGGCCTCCGCGCAGACATTGGTGTACCGCGTTGTGTTCGCTGTCGATCGGCAGCAGCGGCTTGTCCTGCCGCCGGGCCTCGGCCGTAATCAACTCGCCGGCCGCCACTAGGCATTCCTTGTTGGCCAGCCCAATCTGTTTGCCGGCCTTCACCGCCTCGTAGGTCGCTTCCAGTCCCGCGACGCCCACAATGGCGCTGACCACGAAATCAACCTCGGGGTGGGTGGCCACGGCCACGGTTCCCGCCGTGCCCCATACCACCTCGATCTCACCGGCGCCGGCTTCGCGCAGGCGTTTTCGCAAGCCCGCCGCTGCATCCTCGTGCGCCACCGAGAGCAGCTTCGGACGCCAGCGCAGCGCCTGTTCCAGGGCCAGTTCCAAGTTCGAGCCTGCGGCCAAGGTGAGCACCGCAAAGCGCTCCGGGTAGCTCTCAACGAGTTTCAGGGTGCTCGTGCCGATCGAGCCGGTGGAGCCCAGAATTGCGATTCGTTTCATCACGATATACATCCAGTTTAACTCGCCCGCCTTAGCCTTGCACGAATCTGTTGCCGAAAGCGAGGAAGAGCAGGAATGCCACCGGAAGCGCCAGCAGCAGGGCATCGATCCGGTCCAGAATTCCCCCATGCCCCGGCAACAGGGTTCCCGAGTCCTTTACGCCCGCGCCCCGCTTCAGCGCGGACTCCACCAAATCCCCCACCTGCGCTGCCGCGTTAATGATTATCGCCATCAAGGCGGCAATCCACAGCGGCGCCCGTCCATACGCGGGCGCGTCCATCAGCAGCGACTCGTGCTCCGCTTCCACCAGCAGGTGCACTTTGCCCAGAACGGACGCAATCTCCGGCAAATAGTGCGCAAACAGGCAACACACTCCCACGGAAAAGACCAGTGACGCCACCGTTCCCTCGACCGTTTTGCCTGGGCTGATTCGTGGCGCGAGCTTGTGCCGTCCCATGCTCTTGCCTACGTACATCGCGGCGGTGTCGCCCACCCAGACGGCCAGGAACGCAAACACCACGCCAACCCATCCCCGCGTGGTGTCGCGCAGCACCGCCAACAGGAGCAGAGGCAGCCCAATGTAGGGCAGCGCCAGGTAGCTGATCGCTGCGCCCGGGATCGCAGTCTTCAAATCCTCGCGCCCCATGGCGGCGATCAACAGCAGGAACGGCGCGAATAGCAACAGCAGTACAATTCCCGCCAGCAGCGCCCCGAAACCAAGCTCCTGCGCGAAGAAATAGACCACGAAAAACGAGGCGGTGTAGAGGTAGGTCAACAGCCGGAAGGGTTCAAAGCCATAGCTGGCCGCAATGCCCAGATATTCGAGGACCGCCGCCAGCGCCACCACAGCGGTAATCAGCAGGAACAGCCAGAGCGGCGCGCGAAACACGGCCAGCAGTACCAGGGGAATTAGAACGGCAGCGGTCAGGAGACGTTTCATATCGATACCAGCAGGGTACCTTCTGGCGCATGCAGGAAGCAAAGCAGCGGAGGAAATTCATCCGGCTGGAAAGGGTTGCTTAGAACGCCGCGCCCACGTTGCCATAGCGCCGTTCGCGCTTCTGGAAGTCCTCCAGCGCTTCCAGCAGATGAACCCCGTCGAAGTCCGGCCACAGCGTCGGGGTCACGTAAATCTCCGTGTAGGCGAGTTGCCACAGCAGGAAATTTGAAAGCCTCATCTCACCGCTGGTCCGAATCACCAGGTCTGGGTCCGGCAGGTCCGCGGCGTACATGTGGCGGGAAACCATCTCCTCATCAATCTTCAGCTCGGCCAACCCGCCATTCTTGGCTGCCGCGTCCACAATGGCCCGGAAGGCGTCGATCAGCTCCGCCCGCGCCCCGTAGTTCAATGCCAGGGTCATGATCGTGCCGGTGTTCTTCGAGGTCTGTTCTTCCGCCCACGCCATGCGCTCCTGCACAGCGGGCGGCAGTTCGTGAATTCGACCGATGTAGCGAAGCCGAACGTTGAACTCGTTCATCAGCGGAACTTCTTTTTTCAGATAGCTGCGCAGCAGCGCCATCAGGAAGCTGGTTTCGGTTTTCGGACGCTTCCAGTTCTCGACCGAAAATGCAAACAACGTCATCGCCGGCAGATGAATGCGCGATGCCAGCTTAATGATGTCGCGCACTGCCTGGACCCCCTGCCTGTGCCCTGCAATGCGAGGCAGATGGCGTCGCTGGGCCCAGCGCCCATTACCGTCCATGATTACCGCAATATGTTTTGGTAGCCGTTCTGGATCGAGCTTGGCGAATAGTTCTGCTTGCTTGCGACTCAGCCCGGCAGGGGCGATGGTGTGCAAAGCATTTCCTCAATAACGGTAGTTTGAAGCTAGCACACGCTTCGGCTTCTTGCAACGAAAGGAACGCGCGGCCCTCGCCCGTGCCTCACGTCCGTGCCGTGCCGGATTGTACTCCTGCCGGCACCGGCAGCTGCGCAAATCAGACGGTTCCGCACCCTTCGGATATGGTCAAGGGCAGCGGCCCGGCAAAACGTCGCCGTCCAGGCACGCGAACCCGCATCCGGCCGCGTGGCCGGATGCTGCCCGCCGTTCCAGCTCAGGCAGAGCGCCGTGTCATCGCCGTCAGCTCGCGTACCTGGTTCAGCACGCTCGTCCACTGTACCCCGTTCAGCTTGCGCATATAGGGCATCAGTTCGGAGATGAACTCATCCTGGGAAAGTTCGCGGATGTCATCTTCCGTGGTGCGCCCCATCGTCAACAAATCTGGAATACGCACGCGCAGCGCTCCCGCCAACCGTTCCAGCGAACCCAGCGTCGGGCAGGCTTTCTCATTTTCAATCTTCGATACATAAGTGCGTGGTACGTTCATGCGCATCGCCAGTTGCCGCTGGCTCAGCCCAGCCCTCATGCGCAGGGAACGGATCGCCGCCGCCACCGGCAGTTGATTGGTGGGCATCGTCGCGATCGCGCGCGTGAGCGCCACTGGAGCGCACAGGACCGCAACCTCGGGAACCGCGTCCAAGGCAGTCCTGCACTTGCGGCAAATATTGTTGGATGTCCGGAATTGGACCAGATGGCAATCGTCGCAACGAACCACTTCCCGCGAGTCCACGGGCGCTAGAGTCGTAGCCATGTATGTGTTACGGAGCCGCCAGAGCGGGGCAAACTCCTGCCAACGGAAATCCAAGTCAATCCGCAGCGAGCGGATGACCTTGGTAACCGGTGACAAATTGTAATGTGCATTTTTTCTCCCTGCTATGTCAAGAACAATCTCCGGTAATCTTCTGCAACAAACGAGAGTGACCGTTTAATATCCAACAAAAACCATAGAAAAACCCGTTCCTTGGAAGGAATGCCACGGGGTAATCAACCAGATTCGCTTCCACGCGCCTGCCTTGACATCGCCGGAAACTTGGCGTTTCGGCTGCCGCTAGAGGTGAACGATTCGAATCCCGCCCCACTGCTCGCTGAGGTATTCGGCAAGCAGACGGCGATGGCAGTGCTCGGGCGTGGCCTCGCTGCAGAGAAGACATGCCCCGTCGAAAAGCTCGCGCTGGATATGGAGTTCTGCGGCGCGCGATTGGACCAGCTCCAGGTAGAGCGTCTCGTAATCTTCCCAGGAGCCTTTTTCTTTCTTGTATGCGTCTAGAATTTCCTGGGTTGGCGCAAACTCGGGCAGGTGCGCGTACTCGATTCCGCAGATGGCCTTCAGGAAGTACCTCAGGTCGTCGCGCTTGGAGAAGCCGGCCAGTTGCGAGCTATTGTTCAACCGCACGTCGAGGAGACGGCAAACTCCCGCGCCGCGCAGGCTTTCGAAAAACTGTTCCGCCGATTTTTTCGTGAAGCCAATGGTGAACAGGGTCATGCGCTCAGGCCTTCTTTATCTTCATCCCACTTGGCGCGGCTGTCGTACGCGATTTTCTCACCCTGAATTGCGTAGGCCTCCTCCAATATCTCCGCTTCGGACAAGAAGAGATTTCCTCCGCCCATCTTCAGCAGGAACAGCAATCGCTGCATGGTCGCGGAATGCTCCTCCACCGTCTTGTCATCCAGAATATGGCGAACCACGATGCCTGACTCCACGAGGTGCCGCGAGATGAGTATGCTGCGGTGGCAGGCAAGCGGCTCCTTCTCGGCGCACAAAAGCGAGATTCTCAGATTCTTCTCCATGCCGGCACGAATTCGTTCCAGCCCTTGGCGGAATAGAGCCGTTTTCGCCAGTTGTGGGTATTGAACCTTTCCATTCAGATAACAGGAACTGTCGCCGCTCCGCGCTCCCAACTCCGCCCCAAGATACACATATCCAATCCCGCGAGCGCCGAGGTCAAAGGAAAATGCTTCGCGGTTGAATTGAGAGTGCAGCCGGCTGTAGGGCTGCGAGCGCACGTCCGCAACCGTCGTGATGCCCTGTTCCAGCAGCATCCCAATCAACTCCTCAACGCTGCGCGAGGAGTGGCCGATGGTGTAAACCGCTTCGCTCATTATGCCCCGGACCGCTGCGGTGTAAAGATCGCCGCGCACAACTTGTAGCAAAAGTGATCGAGGAAGCACTCGCCCAGACTTACGCACATCACGCATTCTGGAATAGCATACTCGCCCGGCTCGGACGAGCGGAACGCCTGTTCCATCGCAGGGTCAGTGACCGAAAGACGGTAGGAAATCCGCCTGTACTCGAACTGCGCCCGCACCCTTGCGCGCTGACCTTGCACCGAATTCTCCTCCTGCGCGACCACAATCGAACAGCGCTCCGGACGAATGAGCAGCAGCGAGTGTCCTGCCTTTTCCGCAAACGTCATTGGCACGCGATCATTCACGCCGTGGCGGCTGCTGTCTCCGGAATCCCACAATCCATCGCTCTCGTCGACAAATTTCTGCAGGTCACTCCAGCCCAGTTTTCCCGTCCGCACCCAGTAGTAGCCGGGATCGATCAGGTGATTTTCCGTCTGGTGGGCGTGTGGAGCGGGGTCCTTGAGCGGAACCCGAATTACATCGAGCAATGCGGGATGGCTTCCGTCCTGGAATCTGCATTCGGATTCCGAGATTTCCTCCGTCGGTCGCCCGCCGACGGGGCGAAGCCAGAGCGGCGGCGCGCCATTGCCGACTTGTTTGCCCGCCACGCAGCGGCCCAGGCTCTTTCTGGAATAAGCAAAACAGGCAATCTGTTTCACGTACATGAGGGCGTACGCTCCAGGCCGGAATGATCGAATGAAAAACTTCGCCAACTCTAATCCATGAACCACGCAAATCAAAGCTCATTCACGCGCACTGGTCCCGGATATTTCTGACGTTGCCGCGCAAAAAAATCGAGCCAGCCCGTTGGCTGGCCCTTTTGCAAACTGTCCCTTGGTGAGAAGGTACGTTTTGCACAAGTTCCGCAATTGACGCCGACAGTGCGGTTGGCAGAAAACCCAGCCACGCAACGTCCCGGCGAACATCCGCACATCTGCCCCTGCCACAATCAATTGCGTTCAGGGAACGATGTTAAAGGAATGCACCTATTCAAATGCAATCCGATGGCCAAAAGTCCTCAAAACAAACTCTTCAGAATCAAACGATTGCATCGGGGCATCCGCGACTTCTCTCGAATTCCGTACCTCCCAGCCAGCCAGTCTCCTAAATTTCATAGAATCCCAGCCCAGCCAGTTCCCCCTACCGCAGCACGGCGGCCACTTTCCCCAGTCGGATCACGTCTGCGACCTTCGCAATGTCCGGTGCCAGGGAGCGGTCCACGGAAACCATGGGCGAGACCGCGCGAATCTCCCCCAGCGCCCGTTGGGCGCGCTTTCCCGGCTTCAGCGGAGCCAGCAGGTCCACCGCCTGCGCCCCCGCCAGTGCCTCGATTGCGAGTACGTACCGCACATTCTGGATTACCCGCTTCAGTTTCAATGCCGCCGTCATCCCCATCGAAACGTAATCTTCCTTGTTGCCGCTCGTGGTAATGGAGTCGACGGACGCCGGATGCCCCAGGACTTTGTTCTCGCTCACCAAGGCGGCCGCCGTTACTTGCGGCATCATGAAGCCGGAGTTCAGCCCCGCACCCGTCGCCAGGAAGGCCGGCAGCCCCTCGCTCAGCGCCGGATTCACCATCCGCTCAATGCGCCGCTCGCTGATCCCCGCCAGCGCCGAGATCGAGATCGCCATAAAGTCCAAGGCGAACGCAATCGGCTGCCCGTGAAAGTTTCCCCCCGAGATGACGTCGCCCTGGGCCGGGTCGAATGCCTTGGGCGAGCCCGAAGCACGCTTTTTCACGAACACCAGGGGATTGTCCACCGCCGAGTTCATCTCGATTTCCAACACCTGCCGAGCGTAGTGCAGCACATCGCGCACCGCCCCATGCACCTGGGGAATGCAGCGCATGGAATAGGCGTCCTGCACCCTTTTGCAGTCGCGGTGCCTCTCGCGCAAGGCCGATCCCTCCAGCATCGTGCGCAGATTTCTTGCCACCAGCGTCTGGCCGGGATGGGGACGCGCGTTGTGAATCCGCTCGTCGAAGGCCACATCGGTACCTTGCAGCACGTCCAGGGAAATCGCTCCTAACACGTCGGCCGTAGCCGCCAGCGTCCGCGCCTCCAGCAGCGCCAGCAATCCCACTCCCAGCATCGCCTGGGTTCCGTTGATCAGCGAAATTGCTTCCTTGGCCTCCAGCCGGATGGTCGCAATCTGCGCCGCCTTCATCGCTTCGCCGCCGCTCAAGCAGCGTCCGTCGAAGCAGGCTTCGCCCTCGCCGATCAGCACCAGCGCCAGGTGCGCCAGTGGCGCCAGATCTCCGGAGGCGCCCACCGATCCCTGCGACGGAATCACCGGATGTACGCCGCGGTTCAACATGTTGCAAAGTGTGTCGATCACCACCGCGCGCACGCCGCTGAAGCCTTTCGCCAGCGAGTTGGCGCGCAGCAGCATCATCGCCCGAGATTCCTGCTCGCTGAGCGGATCCCCCACGCCCACCGCATGGGAGCGCACCAGGTTGATCTGCAACTCCAGCGCCTGGTCGGCGGAGATGCGCACATCGGCCAGATGCCCCACACCAGTCGTAATTGCGTAGGCAACGCGATCTCCCGCCACCAGCGCGTCCACTACTTCGCGCGCCCTCACAACCTGCTCCCGCGCGTCCGGCTCCAGCAGCACCGGCTGCCGGTGGAGCACCACCTGCTCAAAATTGTCCAGCGTTAGATCGTTCCCATTCAAATGCAGTGCGGCCATCGATTCCCCTTCTATGATTGGTTTGCGCCGGACGGCGTTGCGCTGGGCGGTGTCGAGGACTCTGTCGCTTCGGCAGCCGCGTGCAGGACGCCGCGATATTTCTCCGTCAGATGCGTCCGCTTCAAATCGCGTCCCACGACTACATGTACGGTCTCGCCCTCGGCCAGCAGCCGCCCGTCGGACTTACGCACTATCTCGTATTGAAAGCGCAGCAGAGAGGTCCGCATCTGCGCCAGCCGGGTGCGAATCGTGATCTCATCGTCAAAGCGCGCCGGATGCTTGTACCGGCACGTCACTTCGACCACCGGAGTGTTCATCCCATCCGTTTCCATCTCCAGGTAGCTGAAGCCAAGTTGCCGGAGCAACTCAACACGGCCCACCTCGAACCAGATGAGGTGATTCGAGTGATGCACCACGGACATCTGGTCGGTCTCGGCGTAGCGCACCCGCAGCGTCGTCTCGCAGATTGTGCTCATCCATTCAGGTTACATCACGCCGGGCCAGCGACCTTCCTCGTGCGCGATATCCCGACACTTACTCGCTCCACCTTGGCTTGCGCCGCTCCAGGAAGCTCCGCACGCCTTCCGCGAAGTCCGCGCTGTGGCGCATCGAAGCATTGGCTTCCATCCCGCCTTGAATATCGCGATCCAGCGCCTCGCCGCCGTAGCTGCGCAGCAGCGCCTTGGTTGCGCGCAATGACGCCGGTGAGTTCTCCAGCAACTGTTCCGCCAACTGCTGCGCGCGCGCCCGCAACTCCGCTGCCTCAACCACTTCGTTTACCAGTCCCATGCGGTATGCCTCTTCGGCCGTGATGATGCGTCCGGTCAGCAGCAGGTCGCGGACGTGCTTCTCGCCCACCTGCCGTAGCAGAAACGCCGAAACCACCGCCGGCACGAATCCAATGCGCACCTCGGTATAGCCGAAGCTCGCCGCCGTCGCAGCCAGGGTAAAGTCGCACAGCGTGGCCAGCGCCGCGCCGCCCGCAATGGCCGCGCCGTTTACGGCCGCAATCGTGGTCTTGGGAAAATCGTAGAGCGAGCGGAAGAGTCCTGAGATGCGCTGGCTGTGGGCGTGGTTCTCCTCCGTCGTATGCGTCACCAGCGCCTGCAAATCCTCCAGGTCCATGCCCGCCGAGAATGCCTTGCCCTCGGCGGCCACAATCAGCACCTGCGCGGCTGAGGCTTCCACCTCCCGCAAGGCCGCCAGAAAATCATCGATCAGCGCATGGCAGATCGCGTTGCGCTTCTCCGCGCGGCTCAGGGTCAGAGTCGCAATCTTTGCATCAAACGTCAGCTTGAGTGTGGTGTACATGTCGGCCAAAGCTTACCCTTGCGCACGCCTTGTCGGCAACCCTCAAAGCGAACCAACTCCGACCATAACCCTGCGGGGATGTCTTCGCCTTATCGGAACAAGTGCGGCACAAAGCGGCTGCGATTGTTCGTAATGATCGTCTCGCTCTCGCGAATCCCCATTCCCGCCGCGCCCTGGTCGGCGATCATCCACGAACCCAGCACTGGATAGTTCCCATCAAAACAGGGAATCGGTGCCAGCGCCTGGTAAAGGAATCCTTCTTCGCCATACGGCCCGTACGACTGCTCCCGCTCGCCGTTGCGAATCACCTGCACATTCGCGCCTTCGCGTCCCAGCAGAGGCTTGCGCACGTAGTCCCGCATCTGGCGAGGCCCGTCAAAATACGCCGGCAACAGCAGTTCGTGCCCCGGATACATCTCCCACAGAATTGCCAGCAGCCCCTTGTTGCTGAACATCATCTTCCAGATCGGCTCGATCCACTGCGTCTTGTCCATAAAGTCCAGGGCCCGCGCTCCGAATTTCTCCTTCAGAATCCACTCCCACGGATACAACTTGAAGATGGTCTTGATCGGCTGATTCTTAAGATCGACAAATGTGAATGTATTGACGTCGAAGCCAATGTCCAGCATCCGCAGCGCCTGCGTCTTGATCCCCGCCTGCTCGGCCGTGGCGCGCAGGTACCCTGTGGTGAACTCGTCTTCCACCGTCTCCACATATCCAAATGAGACCGGTTCGCTCACGTAGTCCTTCAGGTCTTTCCACTTCGCAATCAGTTTTTCGTGAATCGAGTTCCACTGGTCGGCCTTCGGAAATAAATCCTGCAACCAGTACCACTGCACCACCGCGGCCTCCAGCAGCGCCGTCGGAGTGTCGGCGTTGTACTCCAGCAGCTTGATCTGCTTGCCGTCATAGGCCAGATCAAAGCGTCCATACAGCGCCGGAGGCTCGTTATTCCAGGTCTTTTTGACCTGCGCGATGGCCTCCACCGGAATCTTCAGGTCGCTCCACCGGTTCTTGTCGATGATGAACTGTCCCGCGGCGAGGCACATTTCCTGCAGCTTTTCCGTCGCCGCCTCCAACCGGTCCACCTCGGCTGCGGTGAACTCGTAATACGCCGACTCGTCCCAGTAATTTCCGCTGTCGCCGTCCAGAGTATGAAAGACCAGCCCAACCTTTTCGACTTTCTGTTTCCAATCCGCGCGTGGCGTCGCCCTGTGCCGCTGCATCACTCGCCTCCTGAGCCGCCGCTGCCGGCGCTGCCCGTGCTGCCAAATCCGCCGCGAGAAACTCCGCCAAAGAATCCGCCGCCGCTGCTCATTCCCGGCACCGGATTCCCGTTGACCACCGCGTCGCCAACGTGCCCTCCGGAGGTCCCGCCATAAAGATAGTGGTAGTAGGGAAGCGTCCCTGTGTAGCCCGAGCGCCGCTGCTGCTCCACGGCTTGGCAGTTCTGGTCGCCTGCGATGCGTCCCGTCTCGTCGACGCAATCGCGCCGCTCCGCCCGCCGGTTGCAGCCGGAGGTAAACGCCAGCGCCATGCCGGCCAGCAGGCCGAGTGTGATGTTTTGAGTTTTCTTCATGATCCGGCGAAATTGTATCGCAACCTGGCGCGCGATGCACCGGTTGTCTACCGCGCAAACCTCAGCGCAATCTCCTCATTCATCCGCAGCACGTTCTCCAGCGGCTTGCGGATCGGCACCTCGGCGCCGTGTTCGGCCAGGGTGCGCAGCACGACCTCGGTCGGCAGGTTGCCCACCAGCGCATCTTGAGCAAACGGGCGGCCCCCCCCCCCCCCCCCCGGGGCGAGCCCAAAACCGCCGCCCCCCCCCGGGGGGGGGAGGGGAATTTGAGCCCGCCACGGGCAGGGGCCCGG
>Ga0302320_10010503_pt1 | contig 19731 bp, 25 predicted proteins | sample Bog_T0_3_FD_202130 | JGI IMG/M metagenome (GOLD analysis project Ga0302320, IMG submission 202130) | Peat permafrost microbial communities from Stordalen Mire near Abisko, Sweden - Bog_T0_3 | ecosystem: Environmental > Terrestrial > Soil > Wetlands > Peat | place: Sweden: Abisko, Stordalen Mire... | reverse complement strand
TGACAAAACGCAAAAAAACTCAAAACCCAAAACATCAAATAATGAGCCCAATAAAAATAAGAGAAGCAAAACATCAAAATCCAAAGTAACCAATGAAAACACAAAAGACCTTCTCCAAGCATATGAAAAAGCCATGGGTTACAACTCATCCAAATCAAGAGTAATGAAGGAAATTACAAAGGAAAAGGAATCTTATGGTGAAAATAATAGATATCCTATGAGGATGAGAGTGCCTACTTTATGCTATTGGAAGCCTATTAGTTTGGATATGGAAAAAACAGCAGATGGGAGAAAAATCTTAAAGATAAGAGAAGAAGATGTTTTTATGATGGGGTTGGTTGCTCCTGTGAAAAAGATTAGAATTGGTCATGATGGAAAGGCGAAAAAAATTGAAAATAAAAAGACAGAGAAAAATAAAGAAGATGAGGTCAATAAAACAGTTAATTATGAAATCATCTCGAATGATTATGAAAGTTTCACTGCCTTGATCGGTTTGAATGTTGAACAAAAAAAAGATTTTGGACAAAACAAATTCGGCCCAATCGTAATTTTTTTCTTTTCTTTTAAAATTTATGAGAAATTTTTTGCTTCTAAGAGGAAATTTAGAACGTGCAAATTTTTAAAAATCAATATTTTTTAATTTTCTGATGATTAAAATTATTTTTTAGCAATGTTCGGTTTTGAAATCAGAAAGAAATAAATTGAAGGCGGAAGTAGGAAATAGAGAATTGACTTTATCTGTAGGTGATAAATTTGTAATCGAAACCGGACAACATTATTCGATGTATAATAAATCCAAGATGTCAAAAGTCGAAATTTCCTGCAAAGTCATAAAATAATCTTTTCAGTAACTCATTCAACTGTATTTTCGATTTATTATACGAAAATCAATCAATTTTCCTTTTAAATTTGAGTTTTTATAATTTCTTTTATAACGTTTGAATAATTTTTTTATTTCAAATTATTCCATCTTGATACTTTTCAATATTTTAATCACCTCTTCCATTCTCGGTCTTTTATCAGGGTCATTCTCCCAACAAGATTGCATCAATTCAAGAAACTTTCATATATTAAATTAATAAAATTATCAATAAATCTGTATGTTACCTTCTCAGGAGCGTCTGATTGAATAGGCGTTAAACTTGGTCTTCCCTTATCAACAGTGACATATTTCATAATTGCATGTGGACCTTTTAATTCTTTATATGGAGTTTCTCGAGCACATATTTCCCACAAGATAATCTAGAAGTAAAACAAATAAAAATGTATATTGTTTAAAGTACTCCAAAGGAATAAACATCTGCCTTAAGACTATAAGGTTTATTTTCGAAGATTTCAGGAGCCATCCAATGCTTGAGAGATGAAATGAATGGGATTTAAATGGAAAAGTTACGAAAGTGCCCATCAAACCAGTCATTTTCTCCACATTGGAGTTGAAAGTGCTTCTTGCGAGACCAAAATCTGCAATTTTTATAGTTGGCCTATCGGAAGGTTTCTCTATTTTGTATTCCAACAACAAGCTTATCAAAAATTATTTTCAAATAAAAAATTATAAAAATCTTTCATCAGAGCTGATAAAAAATATTAATATTTAGATTAATTACTTCAATGATTTTAAATCTCGATGTATCATTGGAGGGTTGACATTATGCAAATAATGCACTCCTTGAGCAATATCCAAAGCAAATTTTAACCGTTGGTTCCAATTCAATGAAATATTTTTTTTTCTGTGCAACAAGTCAAAAAGTGTTCCTCCGTGGCAAAATTCTGTTATAATGCAAACATTTGTCTCAGAATATGAGACGCCCTTAAAGGCTACCAAATTAGGATGGGAGCCCAATTTGACTAATGCTGAAATTTCACGTTTAAATTCGATTATATTGCTTTCATCAATTTCTGCCACTTTGATTTTCTTGATAGCTTTTTTTTGAATATTTTTTATGTAAAAGTAATTTTTTGGATATTTTCGTTACCAACATCTTCGGTTTTGAATTTACCCAAAAAGACTATTGATGTCGATCCTGCACCAATTTGGTTTCCAAATTTCAAAAATGAATAATCGATGATGTAATCATTTATATCTTGTGAAAAAATTATTAGACATAAAAATTTATGATTAAAAAATTCATGGTTAAAATTTTGTATAAATCAATAAAGAAAAGAATGAAAAAATGTGGTAAACTAAAATAAATACATTAAAATATAAAAAAAAATTTGAAAAAAAATATCTTACTTGTTATTTCATCATCACCAAGTAATTGTTTAATAGGATCCATTTCTTCTTGGGTGTCCTCCCTGGAAACCGTCGAATGTATATTTTCTGAAATTGCTTCCGTATACCCAACACTAGGTCTAATAGGTGACTTATTAATTGGTCCATCCTCAATTTTATTCAAGGACTCTGTCTTCTTAATCTGCGCTTCTTCACATTTCACTTCCTCAAAAGCAACAACACTGACTTCCAAGGGTGTTTCATTGGAAACTTCCTCAAGATGTTGGCTTTCTTTAAATTTTAAGATTTGTTTTAAAATATAAATTCGCATTCAACTTTGTGGGGTTATCTTATTCAATTGCAGGTTATTTTGAAACTCTTGGGTGAAACTATGTGCCAAGGTCAGTAAATCCTCATTGTTAACATTTGCATTTGTCACTATGGTGTTTTTTTCTTCTTCCTTTATTTCCGCAACTTCATTTTTCTCCTCTGACTTGAAGGAAATTTCGTGTTTTACATCCAAATTCTCAGTTTTTTCAACAGGACTCACCTTTTGTTCATTTAAATATTTGTTGAAATTGTCAAAATTTATCAAATTTTCAGGATCTATGTCCTGATAATCTGCCAAATCGTCTCTTTCCAGAGCTGATGCTGGGGTATGAAATTTGTTTTCTTCAATGTATGTTTGTGGTAGTGGAGCCTGTTTTTCTTTATCAAGGTCAAAGATCGATTTATTCAGTTGCTGATGAGAAAATTCAGAGTATAGGTCATGTGACGCCTCATCTTTTTTTATGATTTCGAGGAAATTCTCAGTATTTTTCGAATCTTGGGAATCAAAATGAGGCGCTGACATCACACTTTCTCCCTTTTTGAAACCCAAATACACCATTTGTTCTTTGGTCTCTGTTTCTTTTTTTTTTTTATCTTGGTAATTTATGATAAAAACAAATATAAATTCTTGGAAAAAAATTAAAACCTTCCAGAGGATATGAAATGGAAAAAGATTTCTTCTTTTCTTCAGCTTCCATCGATTTTTTTGTCACCAAAAATTGAGTGAAATCATAATTATAGGCCACATCTGGGCTCAAACCTTGACTTTGACGATAATCTGGGGAATGAGCAATGGTATTCCTGCTGAGCAAAGGACTGAGGTTTGTGTTTTTGTAGCTTTCTTCCATGCCTATACCATTATAAAAATATTATTTTCTAAATAGATATAAAAAGCCACCTATCATTTCATCAATTTTGACATCTTTGATGGCTTTTCCATAAGATTGTGGTAAATAAATGTCAAAAATGTTTTTTTGGTTGTTCAAATCCTTCAAAACATTATATCGTTTACTGTTGGTGATGTTTTCGTTTTTCTCCAAAATGGCGGTATGTTTTAGAAATTCCAACACCTCCAATTTCAATCCTGGTATCATTTCCTTGTCCTCAAAATCTTTGATGTTCTTACAATTCAGGAAAAAAATCCTCATATTTTTGAAGTTAATCTCGAATTTCTCCATCAGACCAGAAATAGTATCTCTTAATTTCTCCTCCTTGATTTTCCCATCGATAAAATTGCTGGCTTTTCTCAAGGCATAAATCAAATGAGCCAATAAAGAAATTAGGCAATATTCCTCATCAATCATTGAAAGAACTATACTCATCTGTATCTTCCAAAGTGCGTTTTCGTTCAAAAGACATTGATTGAATTCGTTGAGAAGCGTCAGAAATCCCAACAAGTCATCGATCAATGGGATGGAAATCGGTGCCAATTTTGGATTTCTGAAAAAAGGCGTGAGCGCATAGTTACCTTCGAAATAATTTGAATATTTCATGCTCAGCTTCAATTTTTTTATCAGGATGGTGGAGTATTTAAAGTTCAAAGAAGATATATAGGGTGTTCTTTTTTTATCTTTTGAGCTATGTTGCTTGGTTTCTGAGACCTTCCGCCAATAGTCATTAATTTGAATCAAAATATCACTTGGATTCCCTTCTTTATTCTTCAATTGGAGAGCATCTGGAGGGCCTTTTTTAAAATAATTGTGGAGGACTATTAGAGATTTCATGATGATCACACAGTTATCAATGTTTTTGGAGTCGTGTTTTTGCAAAAACTTATAAAACTTCACAACCTTCTCACTTTTTTTCCAGGCCTTTATGATCAGATAGCGGACATATTTTTGTTTCGGTCCCTCTTCATTTTCTTCCAAGGCTGAAAGCAACCACCCTTCACTTTTGGTAGTGAGTCTCTTGAAATGTTTGTTCATTAAATCCATAAACTTTGGTTTCACGTGCATTTCTTTCTTCTCGACATTGATCTTTTGATTTCCATAGATCATTTCGTTTTTTTTGCTCTGAAGTACATTTTTGCTAAAGGTGAACTCCCCAAATAACGACCCCATATTTTCAGTTTTAATATAATTAATAATATCCAACGCTTTGGCTCTTTCACTAGGCTTGGTGACGAACATCATCTTTAATAAATTGATGACTTTTTCTGAATATTGGGGTTGATCAGGAATGGCGTAATGATTATTGATGATAGCCAATTTCCCCTCAAACGGAAATTTTTTATAACAAATCAAATACAAAATGCATCCAAGAGCCCAGATATCCGACGCAGGTGTAATGGGCAATTGAGAATAAAGGTCACAAAGTTCTGGGGCTCTATATTTTTCATTCGTCAAGCAATCTATTTCATTTTGAAGGGGTATACGGTTAGCATCGCTGATCACCGTTATTTGCATATTGGAAATATGACCAAAATCACTAATTTTTAGCTTACCATCAGGTCCAATTAGGATTTTCTCTAGATTCAGGTCCCGGTAGCTAATTGGAGGGGTTAATGCATGCAAGACGGTCAAACCTGAAGCTATTTGATAGATAATTTCCAAAATCAATGATTCTGATAAGCTTTTTTGCAGGGAGGAAACCACTTCTTGCAGGGAACCATTGCAACAATTTTCTAAGAGGTAACATCCATATTTTTTATCTTTGATAGAGATCTCTTTGTAGCATAAACTGGCGCAAAGATTTGGATGACGTGGGAGATAAAGATAAGCGTATTGTTCGTTTTTGTTATAGAGGATGGTTTTGGGATCATCAAGGATGATGAATTTCACCACATTTTCTGGGTTTTTGGTGGAGTAGATCACGGAGTTGGTACCTTGGGTGATTTGTTGCTTGATTTTGGTAGGCTCAACTTCAGTGAATGGGATGGAAAGCTTCGCGAATTTGGCTTTCATTTATTTTTAGTTTTATTCGAGATAATAACAAGAAAAATCAAGGTCTGAAAATTAAAAAATTATTGCCAAAGGTAATAATAATTTTTGAAAATATTTAATTATAAAATTATAAAAAAAACAAATTTTATTCAATATTTATAAAAAAAAATTAGGATTTTAATGAATATTTTGATTTGAAATATTTTAAATTTGTTTGAAAAATATTTAATATAAAAATCAAAAACGCAAAAAAAAAGTTGTTATCACATTCCAATTTAAATAAATTTGAAATTAGAAAATAGAAAAATACAAGGCAATTTTCTCAATGAATGAAAATTAAAATATTTAATTAGAACCCTTGACACTTTTCCATTTTGAATTAGTCATTATTTTTGATTTCAATCTGAGCCCAAAACAAATCAAAATTTTAGAAATTTTTTTTGTTTACTTTTAAAATCGAATCACTGATTTTGATTTCTGATTCATTCTCAATTTCTTTCGGATCAGACTCCTGTCTTTCCTTTTTCAAACGATAATCTGTTAAAGAAATCCATGTTCCATTCGCACTTTCCTTATTAATGTCTCCATCAATTATAAACCATTCATTATTGCAGTATTTAATTCTTCTCTAAATCAAAATTTAAGTCCGATTAATTTATTTACTTGCATTGTTTCCTCGAAATTGTGTTATGATTCACAATAATGCTACAATCCTGCGCCCTTCCGATTTTAAATTCTGAAAATGGTTTGTCATTTGCAGCCACAAATATGCTTTTTTAAATTTTTAACAAGTTTTTCTTTTTTATTACTGAGATAAGCTGGAAACTAGGTTCGCAGTGGTTTGGAAGTCCAAACGAAGCAAGGGTCTATTGATCATTTTGCCCAGATTTTGAGTCTCGTTGATATTTTCCTTGTTCTCATCAATCATTTTGTTCATGAATATATCCAAAATATTCTGTTCGCATTCATCGAGTCCGTGGATCTGCACCATGTTTTTTTTCTCATAGGCCAGATAACGATAGAAATCATCTTTGTCATTTTCAATCATCATTTTGTTGATCTCCATTTCTTCTTTCACATATTTTTTTTGTGAGTATTCCTTTTGTTTTTCACAAAAATTAATTTTTGAAATTTTTTTTTCATAGATAATTTTTTTTTACTACTTGTTTGCTGATTTTCTCAGTGATATGGAACAATGTCTCTGCTCCGATTAGATAGGCCTGTCCCTTTTCAATCGCATGGATTTGATAAGGTTTGATTCGAATGTAAGTTCCAAAAACACTGCCAATGTCAACGATATAAAATTTTTTAGGTGCTATAAAATAATCAACATTTTTTAAATCAGATGTTTAGATTAATCACTTTTGGCAAACTGAAAAACAAGTCTATAAATATGGCTCGGCAAAAATCTTCCTGGACTATTAGCTAAACGATAAAAAACATTAACATTTATTTTATGTTAAATTTTCAACCTCCTAATCTAACATGTCCCATCATCAAAAATGATAAAAAGCCCTCAGGTATTGGTTTAGGTCCACTAAATCCTAAACAAAAACAAAAATTAAATAAATTCTATCATTTTTATTTAGCTACCATATTTGTAAACTATTTTACAATGAATTCTGCTGATTGCCCGATCGGTTGCTGGAAGTACGATGTCATTCGGTTTTATTTCCTAGAAAAATTTTAATAAAACATCAATTTTTTTTTTAGACTACTTCGGTTGTTGCCTGGTGTCTGCCGATTATCAAATCTTCCGTTTCTGTGTTTTTCTCGCTTCTGAGCATTCCTGTTATAAAAAAAATTCGCAAATTTTAAAAGAAATTCAATAGAATTAAGGAACCTTCTTGTGTTAAAATATATTCCGCTTGAGTCCCAGTAACACAATCTGGATTTGACCTCATAACAGTGATCTTCATATATGGCTTGTCTTTGTCATAATCAGTTAACGGCCCTTTACAAATTTAAGAGAACGAAATAAAAACGTTAAAACGTGGATTAATTGTTTTTTTGTAATAAAGTTTATTGATTTCTGAGGGAAGTCCCGCATGGGCTTTGTTTTGAGATAAAGGCAAAAAGTGGCTCTGGGGGCAAAATTTGTTCAATCGAAAGTTGTTGATGCAGGATTCAATTTCCATGGGGTTACCAAAAATGTTCGGGAAAAATTCATTGAATTTGTTTTCCTCGTTTTTAGAAGGTTCGTCCTCTATTTCCATGCGTTCTTGAGGGGGGTCTTCTTTGCTTTGGTTTTTATCTTCTCTTTGATCGTCGTCCATTTAAAATAGGGAAGAAATTTGAAAAAAACAATATTAACAATTTTTCTTTGAAATAATAATTTGATGACTGAATCTAATTAAATTAAATATTTTCTTCGAAGTGATGCTTATAAATTCGATGTTGGAACCAATGTAGCAAAAACATAATACAAGAAACAATTAATTTCATTTCTATACTAAAAAAAAATAATAACCAAAATGTTTTTTTTTCCCTAAAATTCCAAAAAATCAGTAAAATATTCGATAAAAATACCATATTAATATTCTTTAATTTCCATTGCTATTATTCATATAGTGAGGATTTTTTTTTTTTTAAGAAAAATTTTCTTTAATTCAAAGAGCAAAAGTCTAATTATTTAAAAACTCTATCCTTAATTAAAAAATAGTGTTTTTTTTAGATCCAGACCAATTCAACCTGTTGTTTGTCTCCAGCCCATTTCTTCAAATATCTTTTCACCATCGCCAAAGCAGCTTCAGGTTGATCCATGGGAACCATATGTCCAGCGTCATAAACTTTCAAGAAAGCCAAATTTCCAACAGTTTTCACTTCTCCGAATGTCTTGTTTCCTTCCTTCCATTCTACAAAGGTAGCATTTTGGAATTCTTGTCCATGTTTCCAATCAAGAGCCGCAGTCCAGGCTTCTCCCCCTCTCCAATTACAGATAAAATCTTTATTTCCGCTGTAGACCAAAACATCGACATCATTATTCAACAAATATGCCACTTTGTCTGACAAATCAGTGACCCAATCTCCTAACAAGGCAGTATGAACAGCCATATTACAATCAACCCATGATCTGCCTTGAACTCCAAGGCTTTCTATCACATCGGCTCTTTTCAAAAAGTTCTCAATTGGTGAGAAATCATAGCATAAAGGAGGGTAGTCACACTGTTTTCTGATGTCATAAACGTTGAATCTCGGAGCAAAAGGAAGACCAAGAATGGTCGTCACAGCCAATTGGCATTCTTCCATAGCAATCAACCATACTCCAGTTTCGATTAAGGCTTGGCAAGCAGCAAAAGCGCCTTCCAAAATATAAGATTGAGTTTTTCCGATCAGGTTGTTCTCCAAGGCAAATGTGTTATAGGCAGGGTATTGCAAATAAGGGTCCACCCAACCGTTTCCAATGGCGACACCAACTATTTTCGCATCTGAGTTGTTTTGTTGATGAATATAGCTAGCAATGGCTGGAATGTAATGTCCCGCATATGACTCTCCAGTGATGAATATGGGTCTGCCTTTGTATTCAGGAAATCTGTCCAAAAATCCCTTCAAGAAGACATAAAAGTCAGATGAGATCACTTCTTCACTTGTGGCATAATCCAAAATACTGCCTTTGGAAAACCCTGTACCCACAGGCTGATCAACGAAAACGACATTGGCTTGTTCGTTCCAGGCAAAATCATTTCTGGTCAGATTCAAGTCAGCACCAACTTGGAATGGACCGTTTTCAGTGAAAACTGCCATGACTGATGAACAACCTGGACCTCCGGTCAACCAGAACACCAATGGATCATTTAGTTTATCACTTCTGGATTTAAAAAGCCAAAAGAAGAGATCATCTCCTTGTTCGGTGACTGTGATGAAACCTGGGTAGTGGTCTTCGTTGAGGAAAATGTCAGAGGTGAAGGCTGGCAAGAGAAGGGTGACAAGGAAAAATGAAGTCAGGAAAGCTTTCATGGGAGGGCGCTTTGTTTTTTTGAAGAATCTTTTGTTTTTTAAATTTTGAAAGAATTTAATAGGGCTACTAGGTCATTTGAAAAAAAAGGGAATAAAATAAAAAACCAAAATATTTTTATTATTTGTTCTATTATTGATCAAATTTTTTTAGAATCCAATTTTCCCTAATTCCTTTAAAATTTTTAAAATTTCCAATTTGAAATTTAAAATTGGAAATTTCAAATTAAATTAATTAAATTCTAAATTAAAAAAAAAAATTATCATTTTTGTGTTCGTTTTTTTTTAATTACGTAATATATAGTTTGTTTGAATTTATTTTTATTTAAAAATCATATTTCAAAAATAATTTTTGTTCAGATAAAGCCAAATGACCTACTTGAGTCTCTTCCTTTTGCTCTCACTCTTGGTTTGTATCTCACAAGCCTCCAAATTATCTGACATTGAAACATATTTGCGTAAGAAAGCTGATGAACCAAAAGAATCAGAGGACCTTTCCTTTGTCGGTCTGACAATTATTGCAGCAGCTTATGGAAAAGCCGATGTGACATCAATTGTTCAAAAAGCCGTCGAAAAAAATAGCACCTTGGAAATCTTGGTATCCAACACTGTCTTTGAAGATAGTTGGCCTGGCAATCTAAAGACATTGGTTATTTTTTACAAATTTGGAGATTCCAGAGTTTATACTGCAATTGGTATTGAGGGAGAAACCATAACTCTTGAAGATACCCAATTTTTGGAAACAGAAGGTTTCCCAACTTCAGCTGATGTTGAAGTGAAAGTAGCTTCTGCAGTTTTTGGAGTAAAAGATGTTAGCATTGAAACCAGCAAACTCTTGAGGAATGGCAATGGAAAACTGGTGACCCCAGTTGAGGATACAGTGTTCGGAGATGGTATGTATGGAACAGTTAAAAGCTTTGTTCTTTTGTTGCAACAAGGCGACAAATATCAAATGACCATCAGTGTAGAACATGATTCCTTGGATGCTTCGTTCTCTCAATAAAATAAAATTAAAATTAGATAGAAAAAGAAAATGAAAAAGAAAAATTATATAGATTTAAAGAAAAAAACATTTCATCAAACCAGTGTCTTCACTGGGTCGCGCCCTTTTTAAAAAAAAAAAAAAAAAAAATTATTAAACAGTAATATTTTAAATTTCAAAATATTAAAGATTTTGAAAATTTTCAGTGCTAAGCAATGGAAATTTTTTTCAGCGGTCAGTTGGACAAGGATCGAACTTTGCCCCATTTTTCCCATATTAACTTCTCTCCAAACAGTATGATCACGAACATCTTCGATTCTTTCAAGCAACGAATGTTTCTAGATAGTAAGTCCCACAATAAATCATCCATTAAGAAAATTTCTTTGATAAGAAAACAAAAAAATCTATGAATGGCCCAAAAAGCCAATTTTTTTGGACCAAAGCAACCTACAAATCGAATTGCAAGAATGGAACGAAATAAATGATGAATTCAAAGCCGAAGAGTCAAAAGAAAGTTCCAAGGTGGAGACAATCACTGACATAAAAAACACCAAATCTCACATTTTATTTTTAACAGGTTTTTCATTTTGTCAAAATTCAAATGCTAAAATCATTTTTGATAGATCAATATAAATTAGCTCTGATGCAGGTGAAGCAGGTCAAATCCACTAACGATAAAATTAGTTTTTCCTTCATTTCCCGAGATTTCTTTCCCAATCAAAAAATCATCAAAATTTCATGTGGTAGTTCACACACGTTGGCACTCTCAGACAAAGGCACAGTGTTTTCTTGGGGGTCAAACAGCAACGGACGACTCGGCCAAGGGAAAAAAGAAGATATTTCTGAGCCAACATTAGTTAAATTTTGCAAAATTTCATTAAAATAATAGTGATTTAGATGCTGCATCTTTTGGCATATAACATTATAGAAATCAGTGCTGGATTGGCGCATAATATTGTGCTAGGGGTCGAGAAAAAGAGCATTATGACTTATGATCAAGAGGGATTCAATATGTTTAATAATAGAGTGTTGGCTTGGGGGAGTGGTAACTCTGGGTGTTTGGGCAACAGTGGCAATCAGGATCAATATATACCCACTAAAATTGATTTTTTTGATGACAAAAATGTCAAGGAAGCCAATGCCGGATATACTCACAGTTGCGTTTTGACATGTGAGATTATTTTATTTAAGTTCAAATATAAATTTTTTTGGAATTTTAGATGATGGGAAATTATACACTTTTGGAAATAATGAATATGGACAATTGGGATGTGATGCAGATTCTGAAAATTTAGAGCCTAAGTTCATTAAGCTGGAGGAAAAGATCGGCGAGAATCCAAATTTGCAATTGGAAGCAGATTATTCACTTTATAAGCGTCAAGAAATCAAAATCAAATATGTTGAAAAGATGTTCGTGGGGCCTTTTCATATGATGGCAATTTCAAGTAAATATTTTTTTTAAAAATATCTTTTGACAAATTCAAAAATAAATAAAGATGAAGGAAATATCTATTCCTGGGGTTTGGGTTCTTTCGGTCAATTGGGGACTGATGAATTATATCATAAGCAGGCTACCCCCAAAAAAATCTCGTTAAAAATGATTGAAAATTTGAAAAACGACTCGGATAAATTCAATTTAGCGTTACACCCTATCAATATAAAAAAGCTGATGGGTTCCATAAAAATGGTCTTAAGTTTTGATGCGTCTTTCATATTCATAAGTAAAAATGATTTTATCTGAAATAAAATGTTGCTTTATTTATTAGATATCCTCGAACACCATAATCTAACAGATTTGTCAGATCATGAAACCTTTGAGATGAAAAATTCAAGAGTCTCAGATACTTCATCAAAATATGAAGGTCCAGACTCATTTGTCAATAGATTTGACCCGAGTAACACTACATTTTACTCAAATAAAACAGATAAAAACGAGTCATTTTCATAGTAAATAGAATTTTTTCTTTATTTTTAAAAAATAATTTTATTTTTTTAGCGAATTCAATACAACTTTTGCTTCAAGACCACAAAACCTCCCCCCGAAAAACAAAGAAGAAGAGGAAAAACACAAAAAATTAATTGAAGATCAGAAAAAAACTTTTCTGAAGAAAATGAAGGAAGAAGAAAACAAAAAAGTAAAATAATTCAAATATTTTGATTTTTTCATTATTTTAAATCAGCAAAAGTCAAAAGAAAAAAAAGAAAAATATGAATCAAAACGCATCAAAGCAAAAAAAGAATGGGTTGAGGAAATAATTCCCAAATGGTATGAACGTAGAAATAGTGATCATGTGAAAAATCTAGCATATTTCGGAATTCCGACCTCTCTTCGATCTCAAATTTGGACCAAGCAGATTAAAAACCGTCTAAGTCTCACCAGAGAGTATTATGAAGTCTTTTTAGCTAAGGGAAGATCATTATCGAATAAATACCAAGACTTCAAAAAAAAAATGAAGGAATCTAAAGATAATAGTTTGACTTTTGCTTCAATGGAGCATGATGACCCTCTAATTAGCAAGCTCAGCAAAGAATCCACTATAAAAATGATAGAAGTTGATTTGCCTAGGACATATCCAACTTTAGGTTTTTAAATTGATATATAAGCATTATTTAATTTGAGGGATATTTTCTCATTAGCAATTTTTAATTCGGAGAGCCCAGTTTTTAATAATCTCAAAGATTTGTTGCAGGCTTTTGCATGCTCAAGGCCAGATATCGGATATGTAGTGAAAGATTTTAAAAATAGTTATTTTTTTATAATTTAAGGTCCAAGGTATGTCTTATATTGCAGGTTTATTGTTGCTATACTTGGATACATATGATGCTTTTGTCTGTTTTTCAAATCTCATCACCCAACAATTTTTATTGGATTTTTTCCTGTTAGAAGAGAAACCTGTAGATTTATTTTATTTTTTTAGATTATTTGTTTTTACCATTTTTAGATCATGAATAGACTTGAAATATTTAAATTTCTCCTAAAATTGAATTTACCAGAATTATATAATCATTTCGAAAATGAAAGTCTATCTCCTAAAATGTATGTCTTTGAATGGTTCTTGACACTCTATAGCAAAGCAATGAACTTGGATTTTGTGAGTAGAATTTGGGATATCTTCTTTTTAGAAGGACCCATAATCCTTTACAAAGCTGGAATAGGTGAATTTTCATGAAAATTATATATTCCTAAATTTATTTTTTATATTTCAGCAATTTTAAAACAAATCGAAGAAGTTTCGCTCGGAAAGGAACTTTTGGATCTTATGAGGATTATAAAGAATTTAGGAGATGTAATTTTTTTTTTGTTTTTATTATTTGCAAAAGTCATTTTTAAAAAGTATATAAAAGATGAAGATGAATTAATTAAAACTATTAAAACTGTAACAATACCTTCATATATAACCCAAGAAATAGAGCGCTGTTCAATATGAACAAAAAACTGATATTTTGGTAAAAAAAAACAGCAAGAAAAAAATAATTATTTTTTTTTTTCTCTAACAAAAAAAATAATTAAAATAATGTGAAAAATTTAAAACCAAATCTAAACACCAAATAAATAAAATGTTTTTTACATCGAAATTTTTCCTCAGGAAAACATCTCAATTCTTGCCTTTATATAATAATGTGAAGCCTTCCTTTATCCTAAAACCTTGTTTTTTTGCTTCTTCTAAAGATTCTCAAGATCCTGATTCTTTTATCCAAAGAGACCATGCAGAGTTTCTGGTCTATAAACATGAAAAAAGTCAGGATTGGAAATATAAAAAAATTAGAGATGCCTGGCAAAAACCTTTGGAGAAAAAGCGTTTAAGAAGAGAAAGATTAGCTTTAGTTAAAAAGGTGATTCTTTTTTATTTCATTTGTAATTGTTGTTAATTTTTCTAAAAAAACAGCCTATTTCTGAGCCAGATGCTCAGAAATTCGTGGTTCATAACCCTGCAGCAGGAATAGAAAATCCACCAAAAGAAAGAGAAATATTCGCTGTATTGGAAATCGCTGGGTTTCAATTCAAAGTTGTTGCTGATGACCAAGTGATTTGCGAGCATTTGAAAGATTATGACATAAATGAACATATTGTTTTTGACAAGGTTTTGCTCATTGGGACGAAGGATTACACTTCAATAGGAAGACCATATGTTGAAACAGCGAAAGTATAGAAAATATTTCGAAAAATGTTTTTGAAGGAAAAATTATATCAATTAGGTTTTTGCTACTGTGGAAGAACAATGTCTGAGTGAAAAAGTTATAGTGTTTAAGAAGAGGAGGAGGAAACATTATAAGAGAACAGCAGGTTTTTTTTTTATGGAGGAAAAGAAATTTATTTTGATTGAATAGGAGCAAAACAACGTATGACGGTGATTAGAATCGATAAAATCGAACATAATTTAGATCAAAATATTATAAGCAAGGCTGTTGCTCTTTGTTAAAAAGGGCTCTAATAGAAAATCATGAAGTTTAAAATTTCAAATTTTGTTTTTGAAAATAATTTTTTGATAATTGAATGTAAAAAATAGGTATTTTTATAAACATTAATATTGGTCTCAAAATCCTCTATAGTTTTTGCGTTTTTTTTTCTTAGAATTTTTTAGTGATTTCTCGAGAAAATTTAAGTGCAAATAATCTGAACTCTGCAACAAATGAGAAATGATTTATATATTTCTATTTACTTTATTGTCAAAGTTTTTTTCAAAATTAAAAAAGATAAAAAAATTAGAAAAGGCTTTTATATATAATCATTAAAAGGGTTTGATAGTTACACCCATCTTTTATAAATTTTTTTGACCCATGGGGAATTTGAGTTTTGTGACTCAAGGTTCTGGGTTGATGCCAAATCTCAGTTAGCCAGGCTGTATTGGGACTTTTGGTGAAAGCTCTGCTTGTTCTCAAACATTAACTTCGAGCTCTAGTAAATATTTAGAAATAAAAAAGGTGTTCACTGGACTCGAATTTCCTATTTTTGTTTTTATATTTATTTACTTATATCCAACTAGACTCTACGATTTAAAAAAATAAATTAATAAATACAAATACAAAAAAAAAAATCTAATGAATGAAATTATTCAAATTTTTACAACATTTCACTAAAATGAGGACTTCCCCCTCTCACCATTATGATCCTTCGTTGCTTTCTCTTGTTGAAAACTCCTCCTTTGTCAAAAAACCAAAAAGGCATTACTCTTTAAAAATCGAGTCAAAATCCCCTGAAAAATCCATCAACATTACCAAAAAACCAATTTCAGATCATCAAAAAACTTTTGAATTGATAAAAGAAATGAGAAAAGACAAAAATGCCCCAGTTGATTTACTAGGATCTCATTTGCAATTTAACGAGGATGACCCAAAGGATGTCCAAGGGTTTCAATTGATAACATCCTTAATTTTAAGTGTCCAAACAAAGGACCAAATAACCGATATGATCATGAAACGAATGCTAGAAAAGGGTTTGAATCTTGATTTTATCGATAAAATGTCATTGGAAGAATTGAAGAACATGATTTATGAAACGAATTTCAACAATAATAAAGCCAAATATCTAAAAACACTCGCTCAGACGCTGAAAAAAGATTACAACGGCAAAATGCCAGAAAAGTATGAAGAAATTCTTAAATTGCCAGGAGTTGGGCCAAAAATTGCCATTTTATATATGCAATTTCAATTAAATAAAAATGTCGGAATTGCTGTTGATACACATGTTCACAGAATTTCGAATAGATTGAATTGGGTGAAAACAAAAACTCCAGAAGGGACCAGAAAAGAATTACAAGTTATGTTTGAGAAAGATGTATGGATAGAAATTAATGAGATTTTAGTGGGGTTTGGACAAACTGTCTGCTTGCCAATTAACCCGAAATGCAAGGAATGCTTATTAAATGAAATTTGTCCTGAAGGGATTAAAAATTTAAAAATGGAGGGGTCAAGAGGAAAAAAAACTAAAAAAAAATAATTTTTTATTTAAATATTTTTAAATTTGAATTTGGTAATTTTTATGCTCAAATAAAATAAATTTCATAATTACAATGTATTATAATTTTGAGTTCGAAAATCAACGAAATAAATTCATATATATAAGAAAGAAAAAATTTATTGAATTCAAATAAAATAAATTTATATTTCAAACAAAAAAATTTGAATTTGGGGCCTAAAATTTTTAAAGTATCATCATTGCCCCTCTTTCCTTCATCCTTCATAAGAGGCATATCATTTTTTTATAATTTTGTTTCTCGCATAAGTTCAAGGCTTCGAATGATAAAGGAAATTATTTAAAAAATTGATAATTTTATGTCATTCAGAAGCCAAAAGGAAGTGAAAATGCGGTCCTATGCTCCCTTTATGGGGTAGAGGGTTGGTATATTTTCAAACAAATTATTATTTGGAGTAAAATGAAAAAAACAAAATGGATAATTATTCTTAAGTTTGGGCCACTACTTCATCACTGCCAAGAGATGGAATTTTAACAAATAAATTTAGTTCTTAGCCACATAATTTTTTTAATGAAAAATATCGAAAAAATAGCGTTAGAATCAAGTTACAAGGGTTTTAGCATCATCAGTGTTCTTCTCAATAAAATTGCTCGGCCGCTTGCCAACAACAGTTTTTTTTTTACTTACCGGAGCCTAATTTTATTTTTTTTTAGCTTTTCAAAAAATCAACGGGTTGATTCATGTTGATGAGGAGAATTCAAATCTTGCACTGAATTCATTAAAAAAAACAGTCAAAGTAGGCATTGACATAACACATCAAGCTGCAATATCACCTTTGGAATATTTTGGAAACATTGCTGATAATTCTCAAAGTGAATTAGAGGACAAATTGAAAAATGAATTCGGATCAAATTTTAACAATTGGTACTTTTCACGGAAAAACATTGGGACGATTGAAAATGTGCTTCAAATCATTAATTTCAGCACTTTCGAAGTGAACCATTTAGGACCTTATAAATCAATGAAATTCCTGATAATTTACACAATTTTGCAGAAAATCATCAGAATTAATAACCCAGGACTTCTATTTGGAGATAAGGTGGAGAATTTAGAGTACCCTGCTGAATATTACACCAATATCTTGAATATAGCTGGTGAATGTAAATTTTATTGTAAATTTGCACTTGGTTGTTATGGAGACCTTATGAATTATGTCTATAGTGGGAAGGATCTAACGAAAATTGTTGGAATTCATGATAACAATGAACAGTTTATCAATCATACAAAAATTGATGCCAAGGAGCTAGTGTATTCAAATTGGGAGGCTACACCATATATGCCTGCACATTGCATCACAATTTTGAAGGAGAGAAAGGAGGTCTTGCTATGTTTGAGAGGGTCTTTGAATTGGGCAGATATTGTGACTGATTTAGTTTTTAGTTATTTGAACTTTTCGATACTTCAGGAACAAAATGGAAACAAATACCTAAAAATAAATTACAATATGCAGTTGGAAAAGGATTTGGCCACCACTGTCCAGGATACAAGACATTTTAACACAAATAAATTCAAAAGAAAAGAAGAAGAAAAGGATAATAAGTATGAACAACATAAAGAGTTATTTAAAGGATTGGCTCATTCTGGTATATTCATTGCTGGGATTGAACTCTTTAGGAACTTGAGGCCCAAAGTTAGTTTCAATTTATGATTGTTCTTTATTAAATAGTAGCTTAGCTTGAAGTAATCTTTAATTCATTGCCCAAAGATTATAAATTAGTGGTGACCGGACATAGTTTAGGAGGGGGAATGACAATTATGATGGTTCTGATGTTGCTGATTCACCCTTTGAGATACTTTGAAGAAGTACCTGATCTGAAAGGCAAAATCCAAGGATATACTTTCGGTAGCGCTCCAACACTTAGCAAGCAGTTAGAACCTTTTTTCGATGGGTTTTTAGTAAATGTGGTAAATCAATATGATTGGGTACCAAGATTTAATTTTGGTTCTATCAAAGATCTAATAAAGCTTATTTTAGAGTTTGAAGAAATGGAGGTACTGTTTTTTTTTTTCTCCTTAACAACAAAATAGTTTTATATAAATAATGTAAATTTTAGAAATTCAATGATAAAATTCTAAAAGGAATTAGCAAATTCCGCTATAAAGAAGAAAAGAATATGAATGCCGATGAGAAATTGCAATTAAGGGCTTATAATGGTAATAAGAAATTAAAATTTTTCGGAATTATATTTATAATAGATCTTTACCAACATTTAAAGGAAACACAAATGAAAACAATAAAACTTGTTCATTTGGGGAGAACTTTCGTAATAGAAAAACAGAAGGAAGATAAAATGCAAAAGAAAAAGGAAATTGAATACTCGTTTGAAGAAATTAAAACATTTGCCTATTTTAATGATTTTATATTCTCCAAAAAAATGATGTTACATCATTTCCCGCATCTCTATGAGGAAGGACTCACCAACAAATTAATATATAGACCTCCTTATCTCTAATATTTAAAACAAAAAAAGTGAAAAAACTTTATTAATTAAATCATTTTTTTGTCAAAGAACAAAAAAATATTAATGAAATTAATTGGATTATTTTTTGTTAATTTTTAAAGCTAGAAATAGAAAGAAAGCAAATGTTGAAAATCCAAAAATCAATCTTAAATCCTCAAAAGATTTTTCTTTCATAATTTTATTTAAATCCCAAAAATGTTTTCCATAAAACTTCTACTTTTCCTTTCATTCGTGCTCTATTGCTCCTACTCATCCCAAGCCTTCACAGCTGCTGATCTCCACAAGCTTGGGCGTTTGAGCGGGAGTATCGTCTCCCCTTTGGGTGACTACGTGGCTTATTCTGTTCAAACATGGAACCCCACCACTGGCAAAACCTCCACAAATCTCCGTTGCACACGCATAGCAGATAAAGTCTCCTTCGAGATAACACCCTCCAAAGAAGGAGTATCAGATACAAACGCTGCATTTTCTCCAGCTTTCCCAGATTTCATATTTTTCCTTTCCAACAGAAATGGAAAAACCCAAGTTTATTATGCAGATTTGCCCCCATATTCTCAGAATTCACAAATCCACCAATTGAGCGATCTGCCACTTGATTTGGACAATTTAAAGATTTCCAACATGACGGTGGTGTTCACAACTGAAGTGTATCCAGAATGTTCAGATATGGCTTGCACGGTCCAAAAAGATGTTGAGGTTCAGGCCCGGGGCTCCAATACTTACCATGTTTATGACCAGATGTTCGTGAGACATTGGGACGAATGGGAATCAAACAAGGTCTCTCATGTTTTCTATAGTTTCTTGGGAATGCAAATCAAAGATGAGAAGGTTCATCCTGTTTTGAGGACAAATCCTGTGGATGTATTAATCGGACTCAATACTCAATCCCCTGTGCCTCCAGATGGTGGCTCTGAAATGTTCGACATTTCAACTG
>Ga0302320_10010501_pt1 | contig 19733 bp, 8 predicted proteins | sample Bog_T0_3_FD_202130 | JGI IMG/M metagenome (GOLD analysis project Ga0302320, IMG submission 202130) | Peat permafrost microbial communities from Stordalen Mire near Abisko, Sweden - Bog_T0_3 | ecosystem: Environmental > Terrestrial > Soil > Wetlands > Peat | place: Sweden: Abisko, Stordalen Mire... | reverse complement strand
TGAAAGGTAACGCGTTCGAGCAGGCTGCCTTTGAATCGTGCCAGTTCTGTCGTCACACCCAGCTTGCAGGCCGCAACGGTCGCAGCGGCAAGTTCTGCAGCAACGATATAAACTTCGTCGCCTGCCTCTAGGGCAACGTATTCGAAATCGGGATGAAAAGCGACGGCCATCGATGCCGGCAGCGTCCACGGAGTCGTTGTCCAAATAATTGTCGAAACCCGCCTGCCAGCGAGCGCAGGACTGATCGCCGCGGCATCGGAAGTCAGCCGATAGCGCACATAAATCGACGGACTGGTGTGCTCGGCGTACTCGACCTCGGCCTCGGCCAGCGCCGTGCGATCGTGAATGCACCAATAGACCGGCTTCAAGCCGCGATAAACAAATCCCTTTTCAAGGAAGCCGTAAAAAGCCTCCAACGTGCGCGCTTCATAATCGCGCGACATCGTCTTATAAGGCTCGTGCCAGCGGCCAAAACAGCCGATGCGCTCAAACTGCGAGGTCTGCAAATCGACATATTTTTGCGCGTAGGCGCGACAGGCATCGAGCACCTGCGGAACCGGCATCTCCAGCTTTTTGCGCCCCAATTGCTCGTCGACCTTGATCTCAATCGGTAGCCCATGGCAATCGAATCCCGGAACGTATGGCGCATCGAAACCGGCCATCGTCTTTGACTTGACAACAAAATCCTTGAGCCCTTTGTTCAGCGCATGGCCCAGGTGAATTGGACCATTGGCGTAGGGCGGGCCATCGTGAAGCAGAAAAGCGGGGCGGCCCCGGCCAGCCTTGCGCAACTCGGCGTACAGGCCAAGCTCGGCCCAGCGGGCTAGTCGGATCGGTTCATTCTGCGGCAAATTAGCCTTCATCGGGAAGGCGGTTTTCGGCAAAGTCAGCGTCGCCTTCAACTCCGGGGCTGGGGACATCGTCACTCCATGGGATATTGCGATTTAGTTCATCGTCTAGTGTAAATGGCGGCGAGAGTTTCGACGATGGTTGAAAATTTTATGTCGCGGCCGTTGTATCCTCAACGCATGGACAAGGACGTTTTCCCCGCGCCCGCCAATCTACTCGAAGATTCCGCATCCTCTTACCTGCGCTCGGCTCGCCACCAGCCCGTCTGGTGGCACCCGTGGGGCGAGGCGGCTTTTGCCCGTGCGCAGGCAGAAGACAAACCGATTCTGCTCGACATTGGCGCCGTCTGGTGCCATTGGTGTCACGTTATGGACCGCGAGTCTTATGAAGATGCCGAGGTCGCGGCGCTGATCAATCAGCTTTTCATCGCCGTGAAGGTCGACCGTGACGAACGCCCCGACGTTGATGCCCGTTATCAGTCAGCGGTTTCAGCCATCAGCGGTCAAGGCGGCTGGCCCCTCACGGCGTTTCTCACCCCCGATGGTCGCCCTTATTTCGGCGGCACGTACATTCCGCGCGACGACCGCTATGGCCGTCCGGGAATCGCGCGCGTGCTCGTGACTCTCGCTCAGGTCTGGCACGAACGCCGCGACGAAGCGCTTGAAACCGCGGCGAGCGCGATGGCCGCCATCGAACACAACGAAAGTTTTTCCGGCCGCGACGGCGATCTTTCATTGGCGCTCGTCGACAAGATTGCAAGCGGAATGCTCAAGCAATTCGACGTGCGCAATGGCGGCTTCGGCGCGCAGCCCAAGTTCCCTCACCCGTCGGCGCTCGACCTATTGCTTCAGCTCGGGGTCAATCGCGGCAATGAGGCTGCCGCCGAGGCCTTCGCCATCACGCTTGAAAAAATGGCGCAAGGCGGCGTCTACGATCAACTGGCCGGCGGATTTCATCGCTACAGCGTCGACGAGCATTGGGGCGTGCCGCACTTCGAAAAGATGCTCTACGACAACACAGAACTGCTGCGCAACTATGTTCACGGCTTTCAGAGCCTGGCCCGCGAAGATTTTCTTATCACGGCGAAAGACATCATTAGCTGGCTCGACCGAACGATGAGCGACCGCGAACGCGGCGGCTTCTATGCTTCGCAGGACGCTGACATCGATCTTGACGACGACGGCGACTACTTTACATGGACCCAAACCGAGACGCGCGAGCCGCTCGAAAAGGCGGGATTCACAACCGCTCAAATTGGCGCGATTCTCAAATATTGGGACGTCAACGAACTCGGCGACATGCACCACAATCCGGCGAAAAACGTTTTGCACGTCGGCCGAACGTTGACAGAGTTGGCAGCCGACTCAGATCAAAGTACCGAGCAAATCCGGGCGCTGATCGCCTCGGCGCGGAGCACGCTATTAGCCGCGCGCAACGAGCGTTCCACGCCATTCATCGACAAAACGCTCTATACCGGCTGGAATGCGATGGCCATCACGGCTTACATCGAAGCGGCGCGCATTCTGCACATCGACTCGGTGCGCGAATTCGCACTCCTCACTCTCGACCGGCTGCTCGATGAAGCCTGGGACGGCAATACAGCGCTGGTTCACGTGATTGCGTATGGTGACCACGCCACGCAGCAAGCCAAGCCGCCGGCCACTCTCGACGATTATGCCTTCACGATTCACGCTTCAATCGATGGCTGGTTTGTGAGTAGCGAAATCCGCTATTACAATGCGGCAGTGAAGCTGGCTGACGTCATGATCGCCCGCTTTTACGATCATGCGGCCGGAGCTTTTTACGACACCGCTTCCGACGGTGCGCCACAGCTCGGCGCCTTGAGCGCCCGGCGCAAGCCGCTTCAAGACGCGCCCACGCCGGCTGGCAATCCGACGGCTGCGGCAGCTCTCTTGCGCCTTGAAGCACTCAGCGGCTGCGCTGTTTATCGCGACGTCGCCGAAGAAACACTGGCTTCGTTCGCAGGCATCGTCGAACATTTCGGCCTCTACGCCGGCAGCTACGGTCTGGCCCTCGCGCGTTACTTGCTCGATCCCGTTCAGGTCATTGTGGTTGGTTCCGGGCCTGACGCCCAAGCCCTCGAATCCCTCGCCCTCGGAACATTCGCCCTAAACAAAATCGTCGCGCGCGTCGATCTGGATCAATTAGTTCCCGGCGAAATCCCCGAAGCGTTGTCCGAAATTGTTTTGCAAATTCCGCCGCCCCCAAATGCGAAAGCCTGGGCCGTCGTCTGCCGCAATCGCACTTGTCTGCCGCCCATCACGACCGTCGAGGAACTCCGCGCGGCATTGCAATAGACCGCGTAAATTCGCAACCGCGCCTACCCACCGAACAGATTGCTCTCCTGCGGCTTCAGCAAGGTTGGATCATGCTGTTGCGTCTCTGCTTCAGGCCGGGTCCGACCCGTAGGCCCGTTCTCGTCGAAAGTATGGAAGACGCGATTCGGATCGCCGGGAAGAAATCCCTGTTCGACAAGCGCCAGCCGCACCCGCCGACGAAATTCTCGCACCGGCATGTATTGCTGCGTGGCCAGCGTTTTGAAAACCACGGGGAAAATCAGCTCCGAGCCTTTAATCGCGTCCACGCCGAGAATCTGCGGATCGGCGACAAACAGCGAACTAAATTCCTCGCTGGTGCGAATCTCCATCGAGATCTTTTTCAGCAGCTCCAGCACCTTGTCTGGATCGGCCGAGTAATCGACACTCACGTTCACCGTGGCGACCGAGTAATCGACACTAAGATTGGCTACGGTTGTGATCTGCGAGTTGGGAATCACATACAAGGTTCCATCGGCATCGCGAACCGTTGTCTTGCGCAACGTCATCGCTTCGACCGTTCCAGACAGGCCGGCGATGCGCACCGTGTCGCCGATGTTGAACTGGTCTTCAACAATGATCAACACACCGTTCAACATGTCGCGAACAATATTCTGTGCGGCCAGGCCAATGGCCACTCCGGCGATGCCAGCCGAGGCCAGCAACGGCGCCAGATTGATGCCGATCGCATCCAACATCTGCATGCCGACAATCGCGCCGATGATAGCCAGTCCCGTCGTGCGAATCACAACCGCCAGCGTCTTGACCTGCGCAATCCGATTGGCTTCGGGCGCGTGTTGCTCGGCGATATGAATCATGTGCGCCGTCACCAGTCGCAACAGACGGCTCAAAACGAAGCCGATCAGCGCGACAACAACCAGATGCGGTAGCCGAGTATGAACGAACTCCTGCCCGTCAACGACCCATTCGTCGAGTATCTTGCCCAAAAACCGGCCTTCTGCAAACAATCCCGTACGAACTGCGAACAACAAGAGAAATGAAGGCATGGAAAACCCCTTTCTTCTAGACTAGCCTGTGCAGGGGTGTAGCCGGCAAGCAGGTCCGAGCACCCCGCCGATCAACCCTGTCAATGAGATGCAAAGCAAAACTGTAAGCTAACGTTGAGAGTTGACGATTCGAGAAAATCCGGCGTGCTTGTCGACGCCCAGTGGTAACCCGTCGCGTCGCTTGCGATTCCTGTCGCAACGCGCGGGTTGATACAATCGGAATGGATGGTCGTTATCCCCGCACGTAAAAAATCAGGTTTATCGAGGAGTGAACGGAATGGAACTGGCAGTTTCCAGCGCTCATGAGTCCGTGTCTGCCGCCGCCGGCTCCGACGGCCTGAATCCGCAACAGATGATCGAAATCTACCGGCTGATGCTGCTTTCCCGCCAGGTAGACGACCGCGAAATCCTACTCAAGCGCCAGCAGAAGATCTTTTTTCAGATCTCGGCCGCGGGCCACGAAGCGCTTCAAGTCGCGGCGGGCCTCGCACTGCGCCCCGGCTACGACTGGTTCTTTCCCTACTATCGTGATCGCGCGCTCTGCCTTGCTCTCGGCGTCACGCCTGAAGAGATGTTTCTGCAAGCTGTCGGCGCGGCGACCGACGAAGCCAGCGGTGGTCGCCAGATGCCTTCGCACTGGAGCAGCCGCGAACTGAACATCGTCAGCACCTCCTCCTGCACGGCTTCTCAGGTGCTCCATGCCGTCGGGTGCGCCGAAGCGGGCCGCTACTTCAACCATCATCCCGAAGCGGCCGTTCGCGCGAATGGTGATTACCGCGCTTTCCGCGATGTAAAGTTTCACGGCGACGAAGTCGTGCTTACTTTGCTCGGCGAGGGTTCGACCTCAGAAGGCGAATTCTGGGAAGCCCTCAACACGGCCTCCAATCAAAAGCTGCCTGTCATCTTCTGCGTCGAAGACAATGGGTACGCCATCAGCACGCCGGTCGAAATCAACACGTCCGGCGGCAATATCTCGCATCTTGTCGCCAATTTCCCGAACTTCCATTTTGCTGAAGTCGACGGCACCGATCCCGTCACATGCTTGCGCGCCTTTGAAGCTGCCGCCACGCATTGCCGTGCCGGTCGCGGTCCCGCGCTCGTTCACGGCCATTGCATCCGCCCCTATTCGCACTCACTTTCCGACGACGAAAAGCTCTATCGTACCCAGGCCGAACGCGACGCCGACGCCCTGCGCGACCCGATTGTGCAAATGCAGACGCGCCTGTTGCGCGAAGGTATTATGACCTCTGACGAACTCTCGGCACTCGATCAATCCGTCGAGCTTGAAGTGGCCCAAGCCGCCGAGCGCGCCCTCGCCGCGCCACTGCCCAAGGTCGCAGAGATCACAACCCACGTTTATTCTGAAGACCTCGACCCGACCAGCCGGACATTTGCCACCGAGCAGCCGGCCGAGCCGGGAACGGTCGCCGGCGGTAAGCATGATACCGCTCCGAGCGCCACTCCGCGGACCATGGCCGACCTGCTCAATGCCTGCCTTCACGATGAAATGCGCCGCGATCCGCGCATCGTCGTCTATGGCGAAGATGTGGCCGACGCCAGCCGCGAAAAGGCACTTGCTGAAGTCAAGGGCAAGGGTGGCGTCTTCAAGCTGACCTCCGGTTTGCAATCCGAATTTGGTTCCGAGCGCGTCTTCAATTCTCCGCTTGCCGAGGCCAATATCGTCGGTCGCGCTCTCGGTTACGCCGTCCGCGGCATGAAGCCCGTTGTCGAAATTCAGTTCTTCGATTACATCTGGCCGGCCATCCATCAGATTCGCAACGAACTCTCCGTCATGCGTTGGCGCTCAAACGGCGTCTGGGCTTGCCCGGCCGTCATTCGTGTGCCCATCGGCGGCTATCTGACCGGCGGCGGCATCTATCACTCGCAATCGGGCGAGAGCGTCTTCACGCACATCCCCGGCCTGCGCGTTGTCTTTCCGTCGAACGCTCTCGACGCGAACGGCCTTTTGCGCACGGCGATTCGCTGCGACGACCCGGTTCTCTTTCTCGAACACAAGCGGCTCTATCGCGAAACGCATGATCGCGCACCGTATCCTGGCCCCGATTTTGCGATTCCCTTCGGCAAGGCACGCATCGTCCGCCCCGGCACCGAGATCACGCTCGTCACGTATGGCGCTCTCGTTCCGCGTGCCCTGCAAGCGGCTGAAAAAGCCCATCGCGAACACGGCATCGATGTCGAGATTCTCGACTTGCGCACGCTGAGTCCCTACGATTGGGAAGCCATCGCGGAGTCCGTCAAAAAGACCAGCCGCGTCATCATCGCTCACGAGGATACGTTGAGTTGGGGCTACGGAGCGGAGATTGCCGCCCGCATCGCCGATGAGCTTTTCGACGAGCTCGATGCTCCGGTTCGCCGGATCGGCGCCAAGGACACGTTCGTCGCCTATCAACCGCTGCTCGAGGACGCGATTCTTCCGCAGCCCGACACGATCCTCAAAGCGATCATCGATCTCAAAGCGTATTAAGATATTTCAATTGGAAATTGCCTCGAGAAAGCACGAATCTCATGCGAGCGAATAGCGAGCGGCTGCCGCACCGCAGGTGCTTAGTGCACGGGCAGCTTGCAGCAATCTCCCGCGGCGGCCGGCTCATTTGCGCCGGCGTCGAGCGAAACCTTCCAGCGCCCATCGGCCTGCCTGCGCCACACCGTGATGTACCGCCCGGACACCGTCACGGGATTTCCATTCGCGTCTTTGCTGTGCCCTTCAAAGTGTCCCCACGTGTAGCCCATGTCGCCCGATGGGCCCATCTGCGCGTCGGTCGGCGTCCAGGTCAACTGATACGCCTCGGGCCGCCAGTTCGCGGATTTCATGATCGCCACCCGCCCAACGACCGGCGCAACTCCATTGCCGAGGGCCACGCCGTCTTCGGCAAACCAATCGGCAAATCCCGCTCCGCCCCGCGCCAAAACGTCTTTCGCAAACCGCGCCTCTAGATCGAACAGCAGCATCTTGCCAGCGTTCACCGTCGGGTCGCTGAGCGGATTCGGGGCGGTCTGCGCCGTGGCATCTGGAAACCCCAGTTGCGCAAATCCGACCTGCGCCAGCCCAAGACTTGCGGCAATCACAGCCCCACAAAGAATTCTTTTTGACCGTCCAGCCACGTTCCCAATCCTCCGGCGACACTTGAACACTACCCCATCCTACAACGCCAGAGGAAAAAGGCACTGCCTCAATTGCATCGCGGACTGACCTCAGGGTCGATCGTTTCGTTCGATGGCTGGCTCTAACAAGATGGCTCAATACAAAACATCTGAGGGACGGCCCCGGATGATCGGGTTGTGCTCTACACTAAAAAGCAAATGACCGAGAATCCGCCCCCCATCGCTCGCAAGGAACACAAAGAGACGCTTATCCACGGCACCGCTCTGATCGATGATTACGCCTGGCTCCGAGACAAGCAAAATCCCGAGGTAACCTCATATCTTGAGGCCGAAAACGCCAACGCCGAGGCTTCGATGGCTCCGCAGGCCGGGCTGCGCGACGCGCTTTATCGGGAAATGCTCTCGCATATGAAGCAGACCGATGTCTCGGTTCCCTTTCGCGATGGCGATTGGTGGTATCAGACGCGAACCGAAGAAGGTTTGCAATACGCGATTCATTGCCGCCGTGCGGGAACTGCTTCCGGGCCGAATTCCGACGCTGCCGAGCAAATCATTCTCGACGGCAACGAACTCGCGAAGGGCAATGCCTTCTTCGCCATCGGCGCGACTGACCTGACAAACGATGGTCGCTGGCTGGCCTATACGACCGACACAACCGGCTTCCGCCAGTACGCGTTGCACATCAAGAATCTCGAAACCGGTGAAACCTTGACGGAAGAGGTCGAGCGCGTCGGCTCCGTCGTCTGGGCCGGCGATACGCTGTTTTATACCGTCGAAGATGAAGCACAGAAGCGCCAATATCAGCTTTGGCGGCATAAGCTCGGCACCCCGCACACGGCCGATAAGCTCGTCTATCAGGACGACGATGAGCGCTTCAACCTTGGCGCGGGACGCACGCGCGACGGCAAATATATTGTTCTGGAATCGGCCAGCCACACGACGACAGAATGCTGGGTATTACCTGTCGCAGAGCCTGAAGGCCAATTCACGCTCATCAGCCCGCGGGAAGATGAGCACGAATACACTGTCGAGCATCGCAATGGATTATGGTTTATTCGCACCAATGATCGCGGCCGCAGTTACCGTCTCGTCTCAGCACCTGTCGCTACGCCCGGCCGCGAATTTTGGACGGAACGTATTCCACATCGCGAAGGCGTGATGCTCGAAGACATCGAACTCTTTGCTGGATTTTTTATTGCATGTGAACGCGAAAACGGCCTGCCGCGACTGCGTTTGTGGCGCTTCGACGGCGATGGCCCGGAAGCCGCCAAGGCCGGAGAAATTGGTTTTCCCGAGCCAGCCTATAGCGCGCATCCGCATGTGAATCGCATCTTTGACACTCCGACTTTTCGCTACGCCTATCAGTCGCTTGTGACGCCGAGTTCAGTCTACGAATATGACGTGGCAAGCGGCCAATCGACGCTGCTCAAGCAACTGGAAGTTCCCGGCGGCTTCGACCGCACGCTGTATGCCAGCGAACGCATTCATGCCACGGCGACAGACGGCGTCGAGGTTCCCATCTCCTTGGTCTATCGGAGAGATAAGCGCGAAAAAGGGAAGAATCCGCTCTACGTTTACGGCTACGGCTCCTACGGCTACGCATTGCCGCTGGGCTTCAACTCGAACCGGCTCAGCCTGCTTGATCGCGGCGTCGTGATGGCTTATGCGCACATTCGCGGCGGCGGCGATCTCGGCGAACCTTGGCATGACGCCGGCAAAATGCTCGTCAAACGCAACACGTTTACGGATTTTGTCGCTGCCGTCGAACACCTGACCGTGGCGAAGTATGGCGACCCGATGCGCGTGGCCATCGAGGGCGGATCGGCCGGCGGATTGCTGATGGGCGCGGTCGTCAATCTGCGGCCGCAACTGTTTCGCGCCGTGCTCTCTCATGTGCCATTCGTCGATGTGATGAATACCATGCTCGACGCTTCGCTGCCGTTGACTGTGCCCGAGTACGAAGAGTGGGGAAATCCCAATGAGGCTGAGTATTTTCACTATATGTTGAGTTACTCGCCTTATGACAATTTGAAAGCGACGAGTTATCCGTCTATGTTAGTCAAGACCTCGCTCAACGACAGCCAGGTGATGTATTGGGAACCTGCGAAGTATGTTGCCAAACTTCGCACGCTCAAGATGGACAAGAATCCTCTGCTCTTGGTGACAAACATGCAGGCCGGTCATGGCGGATCGAGCGGGCGCTACGACTATTTGAAGGAAATCGCCTTTGACTACGCGTTTTTGCTGCGGGAATTGAGGATCGTGTAACGCTGTCGATTCCTGATTGGGTTGCCGGACCACGCTTGTCCTCCTGGGAGCGCCGTGATCGAAATACGCATCGAGGAAATTGAGCGATAGAAAGGCATATCCTGAATCGTCAGGTTTGAGGAAGAAACACTCTGAGGCAAAAGAGAGGTCTAACCGGCGGAGCGAGGATTATTCGCCGAATCGAGTTCTGAATTGATTTGCGGAGCCGAAACAGGTTGAATCTGCACGAGCGATGGTACAGCTTCAGGCACACCCATCGCCGAATCATGCAGTTTCCGAGTTGCCGCATCGAGATCGACCGGAATGCCGCCAGGCACGATGACTGGCACATTATAGCGGTAATCGAGATCGCTCGTCAGCCGGTAAACCACGATCAACGACACCAATAAAACGAAAAACGTAATCCAACTGCCATCGAGGCCAAAGCCGCCGCCGGTCAGCCAGAACGGGCCCATCGGATTCCCTTCGACGACAGGCGAATGGCTGCTGACTCCGCTGACAGCCAGCCCAAAAATCAATGCGCGGCTGGCCTTCCAGCTAAAGTTCAGTCCCCAACTAACCCAAAGTGCGCGGGTCCGCAGGTAAGCCGTCGAAAGCATCACGCTGAACACGATGGCAATCGCAACACTGATGCGATTCGATCCAGGAATGCGTGCCTCGATGAAGCCATAAATCGCCGCATATCCAACCACGGCTCCCGCCGGTCCCATCGCTTGCGCAAGGCGCTGAAATCCGTAGCCTCGAAAGGCGACTTCTTCGGCCAGCGCGGCCAGTGCAAAAAACGCCACATCCGCTACCAGCCAGGTCCAAGCCGAGGGTCCGAGATTCAGAACAATGGCAATGCCGCCAATTATGAGCATCGGCAGAACGCAGACCACGGCCAGCGTCCAACCAACGGCCACTCCCAAACCTAACTCTCGACCGCATCCCGGCCGCCGCGGCAACCCCTGTTCGCTGAATGGGTGCAGTTGGCGATCAAAAACCATCCCCATACTTGCGTAGCCGAAGACCAGCAGGAAAACCAGCAGCGCCTGTTCGACCAGCGGTGTCAACGGTTCGCTGACCAGCCCTAGCGCACCTCGATGAGCCAATCTAAAGGCCGCGAATAGCCATAGAACAGCGACCATAAATCGCAGCGTGAGGCGAAATCGGCTGATGCCTGCCACGGGGTGACTCATCGGCGTTAACCTTCCGTATAAAACTGCGCAATATTGCGGAATTTCACTTGGCGAGCGGCTACCAGACTGTCGATGGGAATCGCCTTGAGCTGCGCCAGATGTTCTTTGAGTACGCCTGCCAGCATTCCCGTGCCAGCGACACGATCATTATGGATACCCTCAAGCGGCTCCAAGACAATCTGATCGACGCAGCCAAGAGCTGCGACTTCCGGAGCCGAAATGCGCATGGCTTCAGCGGCCAACTGCTTGTGAGAGGCATCGCGCCACATGATAGCCGCACAGGATTCGGGCGTAATTACAAAATAGAGTGCATTTTCGAGAATCAGCACGCGGTCGGCGACGGCCAGCGCCAGCGCTCCGCCTGAACCACCTTCGCCACTGATCACGGAAATCGTTGGCACGCGCAACCGCGACATCTCTAGAATATTGCGGGCGATCGCCTCGGCCTGACCGCGCTCTTCTGCACCGAGTCCCGGATACGCGCCTGGCAAATCGATAAAGCTAATGACCGGACGGCCAAATTTCTCGGCGATTTTCATTGCGCGAAGCGCTTTGCGATAGCCCTCGGGATTTGGCATACCGAAATTGCGGCGCACGCGTTCCTTGGTCGAGCCACCCTTGCGGTTACCAATCACCAGCACTTCTTCGCCATCCAGCCGCGCCATGCCACAAGCCACGGCCTCATCGTCGCCATAGGCACGATCCCCGTGAATCTCGCTGAAATCGGTGAAGATTCGCTCGATGAAGTCCATGGGGTAAGGGCGCTGGGGATGCCGTGCCCGCTCGATTCTTATCCACGCCGGCGATGCCGCCTGCGTTTGAAGGGGAGTTTCTGTCTGCAATTCGCTCATCTTTCCCTGGCGCCATGGAGTTCGGCGCAATCGACCATCTCTCCTGATTTTACGGGCTGCCGGGCAGAGGCACAAATATCCGGTCTACTTCGCAGTACAGGAACTGCTCTCTAAATCCGCAGAATTGCAAATCTGCATGGCCTTTCTAAAGATTGCTCATGAAAAAGTCTGTCAAACGCTGAAAGAGAGTTATTCTCGCACCGTAATCTTCGAATAAGTCCCGGCGGTCAGGAAACAACAGGATCTCAGCGTACTTATTATTATCCAATAGCTCATCAAGAAGCTTGAAAGAGTTCTCCTGATGCACCGTTTCATCTCCAGAGGCCTGCGCAAGCAAAAGAGGAGCCGTGAGATTTTTGGCATTCTCCAAAGGCGAAGAAGAGAGCCAGCCATCCTGATTGCGAGCGGGATCTTCGAGATACCGTTCGGCAAAAACCGCATCGTATAAATGCCAATCCGTAATTGGTGAACCGGAAAATCCCGCTTTGAAAAGCAGTGGCTTGTCGAGCATTCCATGCAGAACCAGGAAGCCACCGTAGCCCACACCGAAAATTCCGACGCGCGACTTATCGATCCAGGATAGCGAACGCAGGTATCGCACTTCGTCGCGTAAGTCCGCCATTTCTGCTGAGGAAAACCGGAGATGAACAGGCTCATCGAACAAATGGCCTCGCCCGCCAGAGCCGCGTCCATCCATCGCGAACACAATGTAACCCTTTCGCGCCATTGATCCCAACCAAATGCTGACGTCGCCCCCCCAAGCGTTTTTTACAATTTGCTCTCCCGGTCCGCCGGCAACATATAGGATTACGGGATACTTTCGCGCAGGGTTGAAATCTGGCGGCTTCATCATCGAAGCATTCAAATCCATGCCAAGGTGGTTCTTTACCGTAACAAACTCATTCGTAACAACGGGCTTCTCGACTATATTCGCTGGTACATTGTCGTTCAATACCGCAATTGAACTTCCATCCATGCGAAGTATATCTATGCGCGGCGGTGTGACACTATCCGAGTAAGTATCTACGAAGCCATCGCGTAAAGGAGAGATAAGTACTTTATGAGTACCAGGCTTCTTTGTGATACGAGTTAAATCGGTACCATCGAAACGAACCTTGTATAACAGACGCTCAAGCGGAGTCGCTTCTGTCGCGATGAAATAGACAATTTCTGCCGCGTCGTCTGTGCCAACAAGTGAAGTTACTTCCCAGTTTCCTTTGGTTATTTGCGATAGTTGACGACCGGATACGTCATAGAGATATAGATGACGATAACCGGACCGTTCGCTGGACCAAATAAAGCGCCGAGAGTCACTGAGGAAGTGCAGGTCATCACTGAGATTGATCCAATAGTCATCTTTATCGGTAAGGACCACGTGCGATTTTCCGGTGGCGGCATCCGCTATTAGTAAGTCCAGAGTCTTCTGGTCGCGGCTGAGACGCTCAATAGCAAGATGTTTTCCGTTCGGCAACCACTGCACGCGAGGAATGTATGTATTCTCCGTGCGGCCTAAATCAACCTGCAGAAGCCGGTGGGTTGCAAGCGTTCTCACAAATAGATGCAACGTCGGAATCGTCGCACCGGGTTTCGGATAGGCGATTGCGTACTCATCCCTGTCGGAATTACGCAGGATATATTTATCGACTGCGCTATCGTTCGTCTCTAACCAAGCGATAGAAGACGAGTCAGGCGACCACCAATACGCAGAATTCATTCCTAACTCATGTGAATATACCCAGTCTGGCTCACCTTCGAGCAAATCACTATTTCCTGCAACAGAAACGATATGTGTATTACCGGTCGTACTATCGGCAATCCAAAGAGCATGTTTACGAATAAAAGCAATGGTCCGTCCATCGGGACTTATAACGGGGTTAGTCAGTTCATCGCTTCCAGTTACGACCGTGCGCGAGGTATGGGTATCAAGATCGAACCAAGCAAGCGATTTCTCAGAGATTAACAATAAGGCACGACGCTTTAAATTCCACCTATATTCTCGTAGTTCACTGCTTCGCAACTTCTCTTCCTCTTCATCGGTCAACATACCATGCGGCCTGATACCACCAAGAGCAGTCAGTATCTCGACGCTTGTAACAAGGAGTTTACGATTACCTGTAGTCGTGTCAATCGACCATATCTCTTTTTCAGGGCCCTTAGGTGCCATCGTGCCGGGCTCAAAAACCTGGCAAACGTATGTGAGAGTCTTGCCGTCTGGACTCCAAGACAGATCACGAGGCGCTATCGCTTCGCGGTCGCGTTCCACGGCAATTGTGGCTATCAGTGCGGAGTTAGCAGTCAAGGGAGTTTCAGCTATCAAGATTGTCTTTATACTGATTGACCCACTCAAGAGTAATAAGATGAGGCGCGACCGCTTTCCACTTACCATGCCTTTTGCACGCTCCTCTTATGAGCCTGCATCATCACGGACTTTAAAACAAGTACAAAGTTCCCGTAAAACGGACAGAGATCATTCTCATATTTTGCATCCGCTCTGATCCGATGCGCATCGTGACAATTTGTTGACGATTCGCAGATTACTACGAAGTGACCACAGAGTATTACCAAATAATTTCTATGAATGGCGCCCGAATCGGGCTAGAATCACTTCATCTGGATTGTGTAAGACGCAACAGAGAGCTTCCCTACCCCTGCAGCAACTGTTAACAATTTGTGCATACGCTTCTGGCGGAAATATGCCCTGTTCTAAATGGCCAAGCGCATACTTGTTACGCTGACGCATAGTTGATTAGCTGACTTAGTCGAGAGACTCTGATCAAGCGCATTCGCGCAGACAAAAGGCTTGCTGTAGGAGCTCTTCTCTTATGGGCTCGGAACAGCATCATTGCGACCACATAACGCGATGAGACCAGCGAATTGGTGCTGGCTCTCTTCGGAATACAGCTAAACAAGTAAGGATGAGAGACTATGTCAGAATTGCATGAAATCTGTCAGGGGCTGCTACAGTACTACAAACGGTTTGGAACCGTTCTATCACTAGCTTTATTTGCGTCAGTGACTAACGCTCAAGTAAGTGTAACTACTTGGCACAACGATATTGGGCGGACTGGACAAAATCTCAACGAGACGATTCTTAATACGGCCGATGTAAATTCCACGCAGTTCGGCAAATTGTTCTCGCAGCCTGTCGACGGGTACGTATATGCACAACCACTCTATCTCCCAAGCGTGACAATAGGAGGACAATCTCACAATGTCATGTTTGTCGCAACAGAACATGATAGTGTGTACGCCTTCGATGCCGACAATAATGGTGGCACAAACGCTGTTCCCTTGTGGTTTGCATCGATGCTCACCGCCGCTCACGGAGCTGCAACGGGAGCCACGTCTGTTCCATCAGCGGATGTAGGAACGGACATTATTCCAGAGATTGGCATAACTGGCACACCGGTCATAGACCCGACAACTGGAACACTTTATGTCGTCAGCAAAACCGTTGAAGGCAGTTCTTTCGTGCAGAGGTTACACGCCCTCGATATAACTTCAGGAATGGAGAAATTCGGCGGTCCAGTAACAATCTCGGCATCAGTTCCCGGCACAGGAAATGGCAGCGTGAACGGCGTTCTAGCCTTCGATTCAGAATGGGAGAACCAGCGGCCTTCGCTTTTGTTGCTTAATGGAATTATCTATATTGGCTTCGCCTCTCATGGCGACAATGGTCCATGGCATGGATGGATACTGAGTTATAACGCCCAAACCTTGCAGCAGGCTGGTGCATTCTGCACCACACACAATGGAGTCGGAGGCGGTACATGGATGTCCGGTGCTGGACTCGCTGCGGAAGTACCCGATCCGGTCAATCACCCCTATGGCCGAATGTTCGTGGCGACGGGCAACGGCGACTACACAGCATCTACACCCTACACCAATAATATGGACTTCGGCGATAGCATTCTGAACTTGGATCTGACGAATGGAGCGCCTACCGTAGAGGATGAGTTTACCCCATATAATCAAGTGACTTTAGATGCAAATGACAGCGATGTAGCCTCTGGTGGAGTCCTTCTGCTTCCCACGCAGACATCCGGAAAGTATCCGCATCTGCTTGCCCAGACAGGTAAGTCGGGAACGCTATATCTACTCAACCGGGACGGCCTTGGCGGGTATAACTCGTCTGGAGATCAGGTGGCTCAGGAGTTGACTTATGCAGTTGGTGCCAACGGCGCCTGGAGCACGGCTGCATTTTGGAAAGGAACCGTGTACTACTGGGGAGTAAGTGACACTCTTAAAGCGTTTCCACTGGTAAATGGACAGCTAACCGGCCCGACGGCTGTTTCTTCGGAGACTTATGGGTACCCGGGTGCCAGTCCGTCGATCTCGGCAAATGGAAATTCTCAGGGTATAATCTGGACCATCGAATCCGATGCCTATGCCACTCAAGGTCCTGCCGTTCTGCAGGCTCACAATGCAACGAATCCCGCGACGACGCTTTATTCAAGTAGCACTAATCCTTCCCGAGACGCTCCCGGCGCGGCTGTTAAATATACAACGCCAACAATCGCGAACGGTAAAGTGTATGTCGGCACTGAAAACCAGGTCAGTGTATTTGGTCTACTAAACGGGCAACAGGTCGCCACAGCACCAGTAATCAGCCCCGCAGGTGAAAGCTTTAACGGCAGCCTCAGTGTGAGTATGACGGACTCTACACCCGGCGCGACTATTTACTACACTTTGGACGGCACACCCCCAACCGCTTCCTCGTTGACTTATACAAACCCAATCACCCTCACCGCTTCTACAACAATTCAGGCGATAGCTAGCGCGTCGGGATTTTTGCAAAGTGCCGTAACATCTGAGCCTTATGTTGACTCTTCGCAAGTGAGTACACCCGTGGTCAATCCCGGCACCGGCACCTACACGGAGCCGGAGTTAGTGACAATGAGCGATTCCACGACGGGAGCGACTATCTATTACACAACCGATGGCACGACACCAAATACGTCGTCCAGTGTCTATAGCAGTCCAATCACTGTAAGCGCCTCAGAAACTCTAAACGCAATTGCAATCGCTTCAGGATTTGCAAATAGCCCGGAAGTGAGTGCGAATTACACGTTGAATATTGGACAAACAGGGATCAGTTTTCCCGAGGGATTTGCCGGTACTCAGTCCGTTATGATTTTGAATGGTAGTTCGCAGTTGAACGACTCGCGGCTCCAGCTGACCTCGGGGTTAACTGGACAGGCGGGATCGGCATGGTACTACCAGCAAGTAAATATACAGGCGTTTACGACCGAGTTTAGTTTCCAGTTATCAAATCCGGTGGGAGATGGAATGACATTCGCAATCCAGAGCCAGAGTTTGAATGCTCTCGGCCAAGCCGGCGGAGGACTTGGATACCAGGGCCTTCCTAGCAGTATTGCCATAAAATTCGATCTCTTTAGCAATGCAGGCGAAGGTCCGGATTCAACTGGCTTATATATTAACGGCGCTTCTCCAACGGTTCCGGCGATCAACTTGAGTTCGACGGGGATCGATTTACATAGCGACGACACAATGGACATTTTACTGACCTACAATGGCACGATTCTTACCATGACTATCACTGACATGGTGACTGGCAGTTCGTATACAACAAGCTGGTCAGTAAACATTCCAGGAATTGTGGGTGGTAACACAGCTTGGGTAGGTTTTACGGGCGGCACCGGCGGAAGCACGTCAAGCCAGAAGATTTTGACGTGGAGCTATTCGGTAGGCTCGAATGCACCATCTGTTCTGATTGCGCCAACATTTACTCCCGCTGCCGGAAGTTATAGCTCGGCACAGTCGATTACGATCAGTGATTCGACTGCCGGAGCTACGATTTACTATACAACCGATGGCTCAACCCCAACCGTATTATCCAGCGTTTACAGCGGTCCTGTCATGGTGAGTGCGAGTGAGACGGTCAATGCGATCGCTGTTGAAACAGGGTATACAGTCAGCCCAGTCGCGACTGCTGCTTATACTATCGCTCCAGCACTTTCAGCGCCAACATTCACTCCTGTCGCTGGGACCTACACTACGGCGCAATCGGTGACTATCAATGCGCCGACGGGTGCGACCATTTATTACACCACTAACGGAACAACTCCGTCGAAATCGTCCAGCGTATATAGCGGTCCAATTACTGTGAACTCAACCGAAACACTGGAAGCGATTGCTGTTCAGTCGGGGTTCATCAACAGTGCCGCGGCGATATCGGCTTATACGATCAATTCATCTGGTACGATTCTTATCAATTACCCAAGCAACAATTTCACTTCCGCCAATTTGTCACTTAATTATGGAGCATCGATTTCCAGCGGAACATTGCTGCTAACAGATAGTGGCCCCGGAGAGGACCGCTCGGCATTTTTCACAACAGCAGTGCCGGTACAAAGCTTTATCACCAACTTTACATTTTTACAACTGAACGCTACCGCCGACGGCATGACTTTCACAATTCAAGGGGTGGGCCCTGGCACGGTCGGAGGTAATGGAGGAGGTCTGGGGTATCAGGGAATCCCGAAAAGCGTCGCGATTAAGTTCGATTTATTCAGTAATGCAGGTGAAGGATCCGACTCTACCGGGCTTTATACAAACGGAGCCACACCGACTGTACCGGCTATTGATTTAAGTTCAACAGCGATCAATCTTCACGCTGGGCATGTTATGCAGGTACAGATGGTCTATGACGGAACCAATCTAACGATGACCCTGACTGATACCGTCACTAGCGGTACTGTAACCGAGGTCTTTCCCGTCAATATACCCGGCATTATTGGTGGAAACACTGCATACGTTGGTTTCACCGGTGGTACTGGCGGCAGCACCGCAACGCAAGAAGTACTTTCATGGACATATGTAAGTTCAACGCAGCCATTTGCCTCGGCGCCATTGTTCAGTCCAACAGGCGGAACATACTCCGCTACGCAAACCGTAAGTATTAGTGACTCGACGCCGGGTGCGACGATTTACTACACCACGAATGGAACTACCCCAACCACCACGTCCAATGTGTACAGCAGTGGGATACTAGTGAACGCTTCGGAAACATTGGAGGCGATGGCTGTCAAGACCGGATACAACAATAGCAGTATCAGCACAGCAGCCTACGTAATTAACTCAGGATTGCCTGCGCCAACGTTCTCACCTTTGGCAGGTACTTATAGCTCTCCACAGTCGGTAACAATCAACGATCAGACACCTGGTACAACTATCTACTACACGACGAATGGCATAGCACCCACCGCCTCATCCAGTGTGTACAGCAGTGCGATCACGGTGAGCGCTTCAGAAACAGTGCAGGCGATAGCCGTCGAGACCGGTTATGCGAACAGCCCCACGGCAACGGCATCGTACACAATCAGCGCGGCGTTGCCAGCACCAACTTTCTCGCCTGTAACAGGAACTTACAGTTCTTCACAATCGGTGACGATCAGCGATCAAACACCCGGTACAACTATTTACTACACGACGAATGGCACGATGCCCACTACCTCATCGAATGTGTATAGCAGCGCTATCACAGTTGGCGCTTCGGAGACACTGCAGGCCATCGCAGTGGAATCAGGCTACAACAACAGCCCGGTGGCCAGCTCCGTGTATACGATTACTTCAGGAGGCAACACCTACATTAACTACCCGACTGGGCAATTCAGCGCGTCTTCACTTTATCTGAATAACGGCCCGACGGTTACACCTGGGGGAATATTGCAGATCACAGACGGTGGTCAAGGCGAGAGTCGATCCGCATGGTTCACAACAGAGGTTCCAGTTCAAAGCTTTATTACCGACTTCACTTTCCAACAGATCAACGCCACTGCCGATGGAATGACATTTACTATCCAAGGACAGGGGGCGGGATCCCTCGGCAATGGCGGAGGAGGATTAGGTTATCAAGGAATTCCTACCAGCGCCGCAATAAAATTTGATCTTTTCAATAATGCCAGCGAGGGAATCGATTCCACCGGACTTTACATCAATGGTGCAGCACCGACCATTCCCGCAGTCAATTTAAGTTCTACCGGTATCAACTTGCACAGCGGCGATATCATGCACGCGAACATTACATACGATGGAACAAATCTCACCATGACCCTAACTGACACAGCGACCAGCGCGACGGTCACTGAGACATTTCCG
>Ga0302320_10010494_pt1 | contig 19740 bp, 14 predicted proteins | sample Bog_T0_3_FD_202130 | JGI IMG/M metagenome (GOLD analysis project Ga0302320, IMG submission 202130) | Peat permafrost microbial communities from Stordalen Mire near Abisko, Sweden - Bog_T0_3 | ecosystem: Environmental > Terrestrial > Soil > Wetlands > Peat | place: Sweden: Abisko, Stordalen Mire... | reverse complement strand
ACACGATCACCGTCGGCAACGGAAACAACTATGTATTCGGCAGCATCGGAGTCGATGACATCACGGCAGGCGACGGCACCAACTTTGTCTTCGGCGACAACGGGTCAGTAACCTTCAGCGACGGAGAGGTGAGCGAGGCGGAGACGGCGAATGCCTCAATCGGCTCAGGCAATACGATCAAGGTCGGCAACGGTACCAACTATGTCTTCGGAGGATACGGTGCCAACAGCATCACGACCGGTGCCGGAGCCAACTTTGTCTTCGGCGACAACGGTTTGTTGACCTTCAGCAACGGAGTGGTGAGCCTTGCGGAAGGTATTGATTCCGCGGTTGGTTCAAACAACACAATTATTGTTGGAGTGGGCACGAACTACGTCTTTGGCGGATTCGGCACCGACAAGATTACTGTTGGATTTGCTTCCGACCAGGTTACCCCTGGCACCGGTACGAACTTCGTCTTTGGCGATGACGGTACGATCAGTTTCAGCAACGGCGTAGTCACATCGGCGGCCACGGTCGAGCCCTCCACCACCAGCGCCTCCGACAACGACACAATCAAAATTGGCAACGGAAGCAATTACGTATTCAGCGCAGACGGTACCAGCAACATTACGGCTGGTGACGGCAAGAACTACGTCTTCGGCGACGACGGCACGATCAACTTCAGCAAGGGTGTGGTCACGTCGGCGGTCTCTGCAGAACCCTCCTCAGCCTCCAGTGGCCCCGATGCCGATACGATCAGCGTCGGCAGCGGAAGCAACTATGTCTTCGGCGGATACGGGCCCAGCACGATTACCGCTGGCAGCGGAATCAACTTTGTGTTCGGCGAGGACGGATCGCTGGCCTTCAACGGCGGAGCGGTGAGCCTTGCAGAGACGACTGATTCCGCGATTGTCTCCAACAATACGATCACGGTGGGCAACGGGACGAACTATGTCTTCGGCGGAGACGGAGCCGACAAGATCAGCGTCGGCAGCGGGACCAACTTCGTCTTTGGCGACAACGGATCGCTGACCTTCACCAACGGCGCGGTCACCTCGGCGGCCACGGTTGATTCCTCCATCGGCGGCGACGACATCATCAAGGCCGGCAACGGAACCAACTACGTTTTCGGCGGCGGCGGGGCCGACAACATTACGGCCGGCAACGGGACGAACTTCATCTTTGGCGATAACGGATTGCTGACCTTCAGCAACGGAGTGGTGAGCCTTGCGGAGACGGTCGATCCCACGATTGGCTCGGGTAACACAATTACGGTCGGCAACGGAAGCAACTATGTATTCGGCGGACCTGAATCGAACAGCATTACGACCGGTAACGGCACCAGCTTCGTCTTCGGCGGCAACGGGTCGTTGACCTTCACTGCCGGAGTGGTGAGCGTGGCGCAGACCATCGCCTCCTCGATCACTTCCGACGATACGATCTTCGTTGGGACGGGCAGCAACTACGTCTTTGGCGGCGACGGAACCAACAGCATCACGGTCGGTTATAGCGCTCCGACTACCCCCGGCAACGGCACCAACTACGTCATCGGGCACGACGGTACGATCAACTTCAGCAGCGGTGCGGTCACCTCGGCAGCCACGGATAACTCTACCCTCGGTGGCGACGACACGATCAATGCCGGCAACGGCAGCAACTACGTCTTTGGCGGCTTCGGAAACAACACGATCACCGTCGGCAACAGCACGAACGGCGTGAACTACGTCTTCGGAGCCAGCGGAACGATCTCCTTCGCCGGTGCCAACGTCAACCAGGCGATGTCGGTTGACCTCGCTGACGGAGGCAATAACACGATCACCGTCGGCAACGGAAACAACTATGTGGTCGGCGGCTTCGGAAACAACACGATCACTACTGGAAACGGCAACAATGTACTGATCGGCAACAACGGAGCGATCATCTTCAACGCCGACGGAAGCCGCAATGCCATCTATTCTCTTGCCGACGACCTCGGTGGCAACGACACTCTGAAGAGCGGGGTCGGAAATGACATACTGATCGGCGGGGCGGGGAACAATATCCTCACCGTGGGTGGCGGCTTTGACATCATGATCGGCAACGGTGGCGAAGTGAGCTACGCCGGCAACCAGACCATCATCCAGAGCCTTGACATCAAGTTGGGTGGCGAGAACCAGCTGTTTGCCGGAACCGGCGAAGCCATCATGGTCGGCGGCCTTGGCCCGAACCAGTTCACCGGCAGCTTTGCCAGCGACATCATGATTGGTCAGTTCGCGTACATCGAACTCATCGGCAATCAGGTGGTGGAAGTGGCGTGCTGGTGGTTCGCTGACGATGCGATCGCCAAGGCCCTCAGCGGCCTTTACAGCGCGGAGACAGGCCTGAATACGCTCCAGAACTCGCAAACGGCAGCGCTGCTCGGGGCATACCCCTACGGGCAGGTGGGCAGTCACGAGGAAGTTTGGAGCTTCGACGCGGCCGTGGCCGTTGAGTCGGCACATGGTTCGGATGAAACGCAGAGGATGCAGCAGGCGCAGTCGAGCCATCCGGGCTCCTATGACATCCCGGCGCTGATTCCTGAAATGAACGCGGCACCCGCGCAGGATCCCGCGCACAAGCAAACGGACCGGCAACCGGATGGCACGCCGGCGAAGTCCCTCCCGGGAAAGAGGAAGAGTGCAAACCCGGCGAACTCGGAGGCCCGGAAGCAGGGCAAGGCTGGCTGGCTCACCGATTTCATGCGGCTGCGGATGAAGCCGACTGCCCCGCAGCAGGACGCAGAGCGTGACGATCTTTCTATCGCCGTTGCGGGCCTGGTCGGATGGGGCGCCATGGCTTCGGATGAGGCGAAGGAGTCCTCTGGTCTGCTCGGAAAGGATGGGTTCAAGAGGTTCAAGAACAAGAGCGACAACGACCGTTTCCTCTCCTATATTGACCGGTAGAATAGAGTGATCGGGTAGCGTGGAGACGCCGGAGACGCGGAGCTTGGTTTCATTGGCGATTTCATCGGAAACCGGCCGAGGCCGATGCAGGACGGCGAGTATGAAGGGGAGGGTAACGGTTTTGGAAGTTAGAGACGGTCGCGGTAATTCGGCTGGCTTCGATCACTCAGAGTTCTTTGCGAATCTTGCCGGTTTCCAGACTGCGGAGGAGTGCGCCCAGTCGTGGCTCGCCCTGCAGGTGTCGCTCATAGCCCTTGCCGCCCAGGGCGTATTGGTTCTTGGAGACGGCGTTGGAAGTTCCTTTACGCCGGTTGCCCAGTGGCCGCCGGGTGGCGTTCAGGATCCGGAAAAGCTTGCCGAAATCTGTGAGCGCTCGCTGGGGGAGGGGATCGGCCTTCTCAGCGAGTTGGCTTCCGCTGACGGCAACAGCGCCACCCTCACCAAGTTCCGCCGCTGGGGCATCGCCTATCCGCTCACGATTGACGGCAAGCTCAGAGGCGTTGTTGCCCTGGAAATCGAGACAGCCCGTGAAGATGAGCTGCGCTCCGCAATGGAGCAGTTGCAGTGGGGGATGCTTTCACTCGAACTCATCTTCCGCAGGATACAGGCGCGAGAAGACGCCGTGGTGCTTTCGCGACTGCGCTCCTCCGTTGACGTCGTGGCATCGGTGCTCGCTGAAGAGGAGTACACCGAATCCTGCATGACCTTTGTGGCCGGAGTCGTGGAACTGATGCAATGCGACCGCGTGAGCCTGGGGCTTGCCCGCGGTTCGTCCATCCACATCCAGGCTATTTCGCACAGCGCCAATTTCGACAAACGGATGAACTTCATCCAGGCATTGAGCGGTGCCATGGACGAGGCTGTCCTGCAGCGGAGGGAGATTATCTATCCCCAGCCCTCCGGTGAAGGCCTTCTGATCACGCGCAGCCACGAGGACCTCTCCAAGCGCTTCGGATCGCAGTCCATCCTTACCGTTCCGCTCTATGGCCGGGAGCGCTATTTCGGCGCGCTCACGCTTGAAAGAAGTGAGGGCACGCCGTTTTCCGCCGAGGAAGTCTCCCTTTGCAAGAGCGTCTTTGCTCTCATTGCTCCGGTGCTGGAGGCAAAGAAGGCGCAGGACGCCAGCCTTGTGCGTCACGGCTGGGAGGCGGTTAAGAAAACGGCGCGCAAGCTGTTCGGGCCTGGGCATCTGGACTGGAAAGCCACGGCTGTGGGATTGTGTGCGGTAGCGATCTTCTTCACCTTCGCCCAAGGCGAGCAGAAGGTGACCGCCCGAACGACACTGGAGGGAATGGTGAAGCGGACGATCACCGCGCCGTTTCGGGGCTACATCCGGGAGGCGCTCATTCGTCCGGGAGACACGGTGTACCAGGGAGACACCCTGTGCAGGCTCGATGAGCGGGATCTTCGTCTGGAGCGGACTGACCTTCGCGGCCAGGAAAGCCAGATGCTGCGGCAGCACCAGCAGGCGGTTGCCGAGCATGACTGGCCGAAGACCAACATCGTCAAGGCTCAGCTTGACCAGGTGATGGCGCAAATAGACCTGAACGGGGCCAAGTTGGACCGCGTGAACATCAAGGCGCCCTTTGACGGCATTCTGGTGAGTGGAGACCTCAGCCAGAAGATCGGCTCGGTTGTGGATCAGGGAGATCCGCTATTCGAAATCAGCCCGCTCTCGGCCTACCGGCTGATTTTGATGGTGGACGAGAGCGATATCTCCTACGTCCACCCTGGGCAACATGGCGAGCTTGTGCTCTCGGCCCTCGCCGGCAAGTTTTCCTTCGTCGTGGGCAAGATCACGCCGGTCACGGTAGCCTCTGAGGGGGGCAATTCGTTCCGCGTAGAGGCCTCTTTGGAAGGCGCTCCCGGAAGTTTCCGGCCCGGCATGGAAGGCATCAGCAAGATCAACATAAGGCGCGGAAAGCTGATCTCCATCTGGACGATCAAGCTTCGCGACTGGTTGCGCTTGAAGCTGTGGGCGTGGCTGCCGTGAAGAACAAATCCGAGTACCCGCACTCCCTCTTCGGTCAGTCCTGGTACCGTGTCGCCGACCTGAAGCCGCGCCTGCGCGGGCACGTTCAGTTTCATCACCACGTTTACCGGGGAAACGACTGGTATGTCCTCCAGGACTTCGCCTCCGGACAGTTTCACCGTTTCTCGAAAGAGACCTACCTGATCATCGGCATGATGAACGGCGAAAGAACCATGGGGGAAATTTGGGGCGCGGCGTGCGAATTGCTCGGCGACGATATGGCGACCCAGGACGAGGTTATCAACCTCCTCTCCTACCTGCATCAGGCCGACATCCTGCAGACCGACATGCCTCCGGACATTGCTGACCTGGGCGACAGAAACAAGCGGGAGTGGAAGCAAAAGTGGATTGCCCGTCTTCGCTCTCCAGCAGCCATGAATTTTGGGCTTTGGGACCCGGACAGCTTCCTGAACCGCACATCCCTGGTTGCGCGGCTGCTATTCAGCCCGGCGGGCGCGATTGTGTGGTGCATTACGGTGCTTTATGCCGTGATGCTGCTGGGCCTGCACTGGGGGGAGCTGGCCTCCAACGTTACCGAGCGGATCCTCAGCACGGAAAACCTGGCGTTGCTGGCTCTTGTCTATCCGGCCTCGAGAGTGCTGCACGAACTGGGGCACGCCTATGCCGTCAAGCGCTGGGGAGGGGAGGTTCACGAAATGGGCATCATGTTCGTGGTGTTCTTTCCCCTTCCGTACGTGGACGCCTCATGGTCTTCGGCCTTCCCCTCCCGCCGGAACCGGATGGCAGTTGGCGCTGCGGGAATTCTGGTGGATGTCTTCCTCGCCGCCCTGGGCATGATCGTCTGGGTGATGTCACAGCCGGGGACTGTGCGGGTGATCGCCTACAACATGATCCTCATCTGCGGACTTTCCACACTCTTTCTCAACGGAAATCCGCTCATCCGCTTCGATTGCTACTACGTGCTGGCCGACTGGCTGGAGATCCCGAACCTTGGTGACCGCTCCACCCGTTTTTTGGCCGATTGCGTGAAGCGTTACCTGCTCAGAATCAAGACCGCACCCTCTCAGGAGCACAGCCGGAGTGAGAAGGCCTGGCTCGTTGTCTATGCTGTTTTGTCATTCACATACCGGATCGTAATCACCTTCAGCATCGTCTTCCTGATTGCCAAGCGCTTTTTCTTTATCGGCTTCATCCTCGCCATCTGGGCCGGCATTCAGACGATCCTGCTTCCGCCGTTGATTTCGCTGCATCGGCTTATGAAAGAGATCTCGGGGATGAGGCGAAAACAGAGGGGCATTGCACTGGTGGCCTTTTTCGCCTGCCTGGTCTTGCCGGTCCTGCTTCTCTTTGTGCCATTTCCCTCCTTTACCGTGACCGAGGGGGTCGTCACGGTGCCTAAGGAAGGGCGGGTCTATGCGGGGGGGGATGGGTTCATCGTCAAGGTACTCACTCCCTCGGGAAGCCACGTGGAAAAGGGCGACCCGCTGCTGTCTTGCAACTCTCCGGAGCTTCAGGCGGAAATCAAGGTGCTCTCAGCCGGTGTCAACGAAGTGCAGGCCCGCTTGCGAGCCACACAGGCCGTTAGCCCGATGGAAGTTGGGGCCATCCGCGACGAACTGGAGAGGGCGAGCGCAAAGCTCGCGCGGGCGAAGGAGCGAGCCTCCGAGATGATCGTGAGGAGCCCGGCGGAAGGCATTTTTATCCTGCCCGCGGAAGAGGACTGGCCGGGAAGAAGCGTTCGCAAGGGAAGCCCGGTGGGTTACGTAATGGATTTTTCGAGGACCATCGTCGCGGTCATCGCGGACCAGACGGATATTGACAAGATCCGCTACGATACGGCTTCAGTCGAAGGCAGGCTGGCTGAGTCGCCCAAGACCGTCTACGCCGCTAAGATTCTGCGGGAGGTGCCGGGAGCGTCGAAGGAGATTCCGAGCTTGGCCCTCTCCGTGCAAGGAGGCGGAGAACTCGCGCTGGACCCGACGAAGGAAAACCCCGCCAAGCCGGAGGCCTTTGAAAAGGTCTTCGTGATCGAGGTCGAGTTGCTCCAAGCCAAGGCGAAGGGCATTGGAGAGCGCGTCTACATCCGCCTGGTCCATAAGCGCGAATCGCTCTTTAGCAGGGGGAAGCGCTTCTTCAGGCGGCTTCTGCTCAAGCGGCTGAACGTCTGATACCTTAGTGCTTACGTTGATCCCAAAGCAAATTCGTCCGAGCCGATGCCGATGAAAGCCAGCTTCCACTATCCCCCGCCGAGCTACGCGTTACGGCCTGAGAAGAAGGACCCGAAACACTCGTTTTTCAATACGGCAGTTCGGGCCGCGATGGGCCCCGTTCGCCGCCTGGGTGCTTCGGCGGCCCTGGCGGCAAGGATCCTTCCGCTCATCCATGCGCGTGTCGCGGAATTCTCCCAACTGGATGACGCTCGTCTTGCGGAGGAAGGGCGTCGTTTGGGAATGGAGGTGCGCAAGGCCGGATTTACGGCCGCCGCGAAGGTGGCCCCCTTGTTCGCTGTCATCTCCGAGGTTGCAGGACGCACGCTTGGAATGCGCCATTTCGACAGCCAGTTCATGGGCGGATGGGTGCTTTTGTCCGGCATGCTCGCCGAAATGGACACTGGAGAGGGGAAGACCCTCACGGCGACTCTGGCGGCCGGTGTGGCCGCTCTCGCGGGTATTCCAGTCCATGTGATCGGTGTGAACGACTATCTTACTGAGCGCGATGCTGAAGAGATGGGCCCCTTGTACCGGTTTTTCGGGCTGACCGTCGGGTGCGTGACGCACGGGCTTACGAGCGAGGAACGCAGGGCGGCCTACGGCTGCGACGTCACCTACTGCTGCAACAAAGAAGTGGTCTTTGACTACCTCCGAGACAAACTCACGCTCGGTCGGGTCACCGATTCTCTGCGCCTTCAGTCGGAATATCTCTATTCGGGGCACGCGAGAGAGGAGAGGCTCCTTCTAAGGGGCTTGCACTTCGCCATTTGCGATGAAGCCGACAGTCTTCTTGTGGACGAGGCCCGCACCCCGCTCATCATCTCAGGCAGCGGGCAGGGGGCGGACGAGGAAGAGAACTTCCTGGTCGAAGTGCTCTCCGTTACCCGGACACTCGTCGAGGGCAAACACTACGTCATTGACCGGCACGAGAACACCATCGATCTCACCAGAATGGGCGAGGAGCGGATCGCAGAAGCCGGGGCTTCGCTCGGGAGTGCCTGGACGGGGTCCATCCGGCGAAACGACGCGGTTCGTAAGGCCCTCACAGCCCTGTACGTCTTCGTGCCGGATGTTCACTACCTGGTGAGGGACGGAAAGGTGCAGATCATTGATGAGTACACAGGAAGGCTGATGCCCGACAGGTCCTGGGAGCGTGGGATCCATCAACTCATCGAATTGAAAGAGGGGTGCGATGTCACCCGGCAGCTCGAATCGCTGGCGCGGATCACCTATCAACGTTTTTTTCGGAGATACCTGCACCTCTGTGGCATGACAGGGACGGCTTGGGAGATAAGGTGGGAGCTCTGGATGGTCTACGGCCTTCCGGTGGTCAAGATTCCAACCAATCGGCCGTGCATACGGAAGCGGCTGTCCGGCCGCGTTCTGCCGTCGCGCGACGAGAAATGCCGGGCGATATTGAAGCGGGTCGAGGATCTGACCGGGACGGGAAGGCCGGTTCTTGTTGGCACTCCCTCCTTGGAGGCGTCGGAGAGGCTCAGCGCGGTTTTCACCGAGGCAGGAGTCGCCCACCGGGTGCTGAATGCGAAAAACGACCGGGAGGAGGCGTCCATCGTCGCCGAGGCTGGCAGAGCGCGGGCTGTTACGATTGCCACCAATATGGCGGGCCGCGGGACCGATATCAAGCTTGGCGAGGGGGTGCGGGAGACCGGCGGTCTGCACGTGATCTTAAGCGAATCCCACGACGCGGGCCGCATAGACCGGCAACTCGCCGGGAGATGCGCCAGACAGGGCGACCCGGGAAGCTTCGAATTTTACTATTCGGCCGAGGACGTGCTCCTTGAAGGCAACCGGGCCGGACTTGCCCGGTGGGCCGTGAAGTTGTATCCCAAAACCGCCCCCCTGTGGGCGTTCGTGGTTAGATCGGCCATCAATCACAGCCAGAAGAGAACGGAGCGGGCCCATTCACATATTCGGCACGAGATCCTCAAGCAGGATGAAAAGATGGACACTCTGCTTTCCTTTTCGGGTCCGAGCGAATAGGCTCGGCAAACAACATACTTGGATAAAAGGGGCATTATGCGAAGAGAAGCTTTATTGCTGCTGTCGGCGACTGTGTTTGCGATTTTCGTGCCGGGGGTCGCGACCGCGCGCAGGGCCGAATCCTACGATGGCATGATGGAGCCTTACGTCACGGTGAATGTGGCCGCCCAGGTTTCCGGCATTCTGGAAGAGGTGTTGGTGCAGAGGGGGGACGTCGTCACCAAGGGGCAGGTGCTCGCTACCCTCCGCGCCGGGGTCGAAAAAGCAGACGTGGAACAGGCTACCGCCCTGCTTGACTTCAACCGCCGTAAGCTTGCCCGCAACCAGGAACTCATCGCCAAGGGAAACATTTCAGCCAACGATGGAGACGAAATGGAGACCGAGATCAGAAAGGACGAGGCGATTCTCCACCAGGCCACCGCAAGGCTGGAGATGAAAACCATCCGGAGCCCAGTGAATGGCGTGGTGGTGAAGGTCGATCTTGCGGCGGGAGAGTACGTCGGGGAAAAACCGATCATGACCATTGTCCAGATCGATCCTCTCAACGTGGAAGTGGTCGTGCCGGTTTCGGAATACGGAACCATCAAGAAGGGCATGCACGCGGAGGTTAGGCCGGAGGATCCCGTGGGCGGAGTTCACACGGGAAAGGTCACGATCGTCGACCGCGTAGTGAACGCCGCGAGCGGCAGCTTCGGGGTCAGAGTGGAATTACCCAATCCCAACCTCGCGATCCCCTCTGGGCTGAAATGCAACGTCAAGTTCAAGGGTAGAGATGTGCCAAAAGAGCGGGGTGCGTTGCCCCCGCGTCCGTAAGATTTCGGTTGCACGCGCGCGTGCGGGAGGATGCGATTCCCCACGCTTTTATTATATTGTGCCTCAACCCGAACGCAGTACGTCAGAAGGGCTTTTGGCGCTTCCCCCCGCTCGTTGCGTTATCCCTTTCGGCCAGTGATGATGTGGAACGGTGTGTCCAGCCGGAGTGTAGTGGTCGCGATATCGGTGAGGCCGAGCGCTTTGAGCCGACTTTCGTACCACGACGAATCCCGGAAGGAGCGGAAAAAGAGCAGGAAAGGGAGCGCCGAAAAGGAAATGTCGCATTCGTCCGATTCGAGCGGGGACCTTTCGAAGATGAGCACGGCGCCGCCGGGTTCGAGCGCTTCCAATGCCCTTGAAAGAAACCGCATTGTTTCCCGCTCGGGCCAATCGTGAAGCATCGACTTAAAAGAAATCAGGTCGAACCCGTGGGGAATCGGATCGACCAACGCGTTTCCCTCCAAGAACCGAACCCTGCCCGCCTCAGGTTTTTCCTGCATGTGCTCCGCCCCCACACGGCACACCACGGGAAGGTCCATCACGAGGGCGGAAATCTCCGGGTGTCGCATGCACGCCTGACGGGCGAATTCCCCGCTGTTTCCCCCAATATCGAGCATTCGGCGATGGATCGAAAAATCGTAGTGATCCAGGCACGCTGGCGATTCGTACCGGGTGAGGCACGTTGTGATCCTCATCCAGCGTCTTGCTGCTTCGCGGTTTTCCGCCGAATCCCGGAGGCATCCGTCGTAGGAAAAGAGGTTGAACAACCGGGCGCGGCGGTGGAAAGCCGCAGGGTCGGAAACCAGAGTTGTGAAGTGATCGCCAAGATCGTGGAGGACGAAATTGGTAAAGGAGAGCTTCGTTTCAATATAGTCCCGGTAGCGAAGAGCGGCGTGAAAAAGGGGAGTGAGCCGGATGAGATCGTCCCGTTCCTCGATCACCTCGTTTGCTCGAAGCAAACGAAGGAGCATTCTCAGTCCTTTTTCGTCGCACCCGAGCTTTGTACGCAGCGCGGAAAAAATTACCGGTCCGCCGGCCGCAAGGCAATCGATCAGGCCGAGCTCGAAGGCGGAAGCGAGGCCGCGGCCCTTCGCCGCATCCGCCATGAACCGTTCCGCGCGGAGATAATCGAGGGTCTCAGAATGTGCCATAGTACCCGCTCTTGAGCACCAGAAGCTTGTCTTCCGCCATGCGGTAGTCAATCCCGACATCGAACTCCAAGTGGTCCAGCTTCGATCGGTTCTCTTCGAGGAAACCGATCAGTTCGGGGCGGTAGTGCATCGATCTCAAAAAAAAGAGAAACTGGTCGAAGCGGATGCCCGCGAAGTAGACGCAGTCGTTTTCCTGCTTGTTGGCCACGCAAATGGTCCTGCAGTCACGCAGTTCGGGGCGCAAAATTTCGTCCAGGTCGATCTTTTTCGTGTCGATGTGGGCCGAGCAGGCGATCTTTGCGGCCGTGTCCCGCATCTGCGTCCGGGCGTCGAAAAAGAAATAAATGTTTTCAAACTTTGTCCGTGCGGGGGTGAGCGAGTAGCAGATGCCGGAGGATACGGAACTGCCTGGATTGCCGACGTAGAGATGGACTTCCTCGATTCCGCGGGTGAAGATATCTTCGGTGATGTCAATTGAAAACATGAAATAGAAGATGTTTTCGTTCGGCAGGACTGTGGAGGGCGCAAGCGGCCGGATCGCTTCGAGGACGCGCGAAAGGGACCTTTCTCGCTCCCGCCTGCGATAGTCGTAGAAGTAGAACTCCCACCACGTCCGGTCCCCCTGTTGCTTGACCCCGAAAACCGTGTGGAACTCCCCAAGGGCTTGCCGCAAAAGCGGAATTAGATCGAAGAATCGGCGGTCAACCCCCGCTGCGTCGAACGACTCGTAAAGAAGGTTCGACGGCTTGAGACGTTTTTCGAGCGATTGAGGGGGCGTGTAAGGCCAGAGGGCGTAATTAAAGAACTTGTCCCCGTCCGCGGCGTATTCGGGATCGAATTCCATCCGTCTCATTCTGACCTCATGCTAAGACTCGTTCAAAGCAGTATGCCGCTTCCGAAGGATGCAGGGGCGTGGCTCCCCAAAGCGCTTTTGGCCGTTTGCTTCTCGCCCCGTACTCAAAACGGCTTCTTTTTCGGGAGGCCTGTGAGCGGGTGCAGCAGGTCCGGCTCCTCTCCGTAACTGTCCCTGTACGCATTAGAAAGGCCCCAGCATTTTTCTTCCTTGCACCGATCCCTGTGAACGCACCGGCCGAAACCGCACTTTCCCAGGGTGCGCCAGAAAATATCGGGGATGATGGTCAAAGGGAATTCGTTGTCGTTGTGTACCCCGGACGGAACGGGCAGACATTGGGGAAACGCCTTCAACACGAACCATTTCCCGTTGGAAGCCGGAGCCTCGGCCATTTCCGGCAACCGTTTCAGAAGCTCCGGAAGAGATTCGACGAGCGCCCGGGACTTGTCTTCCATTGGGAAGAAATTCCAGAGGTGCATTTCGCGAATGAAGGGAAGCTTGGCGATTTGCGAAAAAAGCGAGGCGGCGTGACCGCTGTTGAGCCGCGTCCAGACCGTGTTCGTGATGACGCCGATTCCTGCATGACGCGAGAGGTTTTCAAGGCCTGCCATGACCTCGCGGAATGCGCCCGGACGGCGGCTGATCGCGTCGTGAACTTCCTCCGGTCCGTGCAGGCTGATAAAAAACTCGTTCACCCCGGCGTCGATAAGGCGGCGCAAATAGTGGGGATCGGCAAGCCGTCTCCCGTTGGTCTGAATCTGTATGCGCGAAAACCACGACAAGGAGGCGGCAAATTCGACGTACCGTTCGAGGTGCTCGAAGGTTGTGACTTCTCCCCCCGAAAGGATGAGGTTCCGCTGCCTGCCGTCGTTTACGAGTTTCACGACGAGAGCGCGGAAGAGGTCGAAAGGGATCGCCGCGAGCCTGTCTTCCAGGGACGAGAGCATGCAGATGGCGCAAGCATTGTTGCACCCGTACCAGATGGGAATGACCGCATAGGAGGCGAAATCAATCCTCTCCGAATCCGCGCCAGGGTTAACCATCAGAGAACTCCTGCTCCATCACCGTTAGTGCCGCTCAACGCCGAAGTGGAAGGTGAAGAAGTCTCTCCCCTCCCTGTCAATTCCGCCCGTGAGATGGCCGAACCTGCTCTTGGCAACGGAATCGAGACGCGCACTGAACTCCTTGCTGGCAACGGAATAGCGCTCGGCCGCGCGAAGGAGCAGCGGGCGAATATCTCCCATAGTAAGGAAAGCGCTGTAGAAGTTCACATCAAAGGAGTTTCGCGGGTTCCCCTCTTCCGTAACTTCCATGTAGTGGAAGCTCTCCTTGAGGCGCGGCATGGCGAGCCGGAGGAAGTCGTCCACGATCTCGAAGGCCCCGGCTCTCTGGCAGCCCGCGAGCAGACCTTGTATCCTCCCGGCCGTATCATCGTAAGAGAGGAGAGGATAGCGGACATATGTGCCGACCGCATGCCTTTTCGCATGGAGCGGGTCCCACTTGTAGCTCGTGTGAACCAGGGTGGGCTCGGTAAGCGTCGGCAAGGGAAACTCCAGGTAAACCTTGTGCATGCCTCCCTTTTCCGACGCCTCAAAGCCGAAGTGAAGGATGCGGGCCTTGGCAATCGAAGCATCTATCGCTTCCAGGAACGAAGCAGGCGCCCGGAGTTTCTTGCAGAGCTCGATGACCTTACGCCGGTAGTCCTCGCCGAGCGTTGTCTTGTTCAGTGTGATCAGAAAGCGGTTGGCAAGCAGAAACTCCTCGCACATCTTGAAGGAATACTCGTAGCCGTGTGGGACGCCAAGACCGCGCACGAGGTCATGCAGAAGTTTCCCTCCCACCATTTCCTCGTCGTCAAATCTTTCGCGGACGTCTTCATTTTTTCGGACGGTCTCTGCGAGCACTCTGGCCAGCCGTTTGACCATATGCGGATTGACCACGATGCGCGCAACGATGGGAGCCGGCTCCGCATTTGATATGTCGCCGGTTTCTCCGGAATCGCAAAACTCGAGAGTGATCTCCGGTCGGTTCACCAGAACATCAACCCTGTCCGCTCGGCAAGTGCGCCCTTCGGATGTGTTCCAGACAGTTTTCATCCGCCTTCCAATTTGATCGGCGCAGAAAGTTCCGCGCCGCGTATGGTTGCGAGCAAAGTGAAAGGACAACAACATAGCACACGGTGTGGGTAAAACCAATGGTAATCAAACATCGGAACCGTTCGGTTTTCGTTTCTGTGCCGAGTTGCAGACCAATTGCGGGCTTCGTGCTAACTTCGCCGATGGCGCCGTGCCACAGCGCGAAGAGTTCTTCAGTCTTGAGGAGCGCGCGCGTTTCTTTGAGACATCCCTGCGAAAGCCCGGCCCTGCGGAGGACCGCAGAGGCCGAGACTCCATATTCTTCCAGTCTCTGGAAGGTGCTGCCGGAAAAGCGAAAGTGCTTATTCATCAAGGTCACTCTGATTTGAGAGAAGCCATATCGATGGAGAAGCGGTACTTCACATCGGACTTGAGCAGTCTCTCGTAAGCTTCGTTGACTTTCTGGATGGGGATGACTTCGACGTCGGCGGTGATGTTGCGCTGTCCGCAGAAATCGAGCATCTCCTGGGTTTCGGCGATACTGCCGATGGGCGAACCGGAGAGACTGCGGCGACCCGCGATCAGGCCGAACGCCGCTACCGGGAGAGGCTTCTCCGGAGCACCAACGAGGGTAATGTTGCCATCGCGGCGCAACAGGTTAATGTAGGCATTGATGTCATGATTGGCAGCAACCGCGTCGAGAATGAAGTCGAAGCTGCCAACGTGCTTTTGCATCTCGTCTGCATTCTTCGAGAGGACGACTTCGTCGGCTCCAAGGCGAAGCGCATCTTCCACCTTTGACGGTGATGTTGTGAATACTACCGTGTGAGCACCGAGCGCGTGTGCGAACTTCACGCCCATGTGTCCCAATCCACCGAGACCGACCACGCCGACCTTTTTATCCTTGGTCACGCCCCAGTGGCGCATCGGGGAGTAAGTCGTAATTCCGGCGCATAGCAAGGGAGCAGTGCCCGCGAGGTCCAGGTTCGAAGGAACTCGAAGCACGAATTTCTGATCGACGACAATGCTCTCCGAGTAGCCGCCATAGGTGACACCTCCGAGATGCTTGTCAGGGAAGTTATAGGTGTAAGTCGGATTGGAGCAGAACTGCTCGAGACCCGCCTTGCACTCGGGGCAGGTGCCGTCCGAGTCCACCATGCATCCGACAGCCGCGAGGTCGCCGGGTTTGAAGTTGGAGACTGTGGACCCGACCTTTGTGACTCGGCCGACGATCTCGTGGCCGACCACGCAGGGATAGACTGTGGGCATGAATTCGCTCCACTCGTTACGGACCTGGTGCAGGTCGGAATGACAGATGCCACAGAAGAGGATCTCAATTTGCACATCGTGTTGGGTTGGGTCGCGGCGTGTGATCGTGGTGGACGCCAGCGGCGAGGTAGCACTAGCAGCGGAGTAAGCTCTTGACTTGGACATAGACCTAACCTAAATGTTCGGCGAGTGTCGCATTATGCAGACCACGCCATTCTGTGTTTCATTTGTATCCTTCCACACTTCGAGGCGGCCCGTCATCAGGACACGCTCGATATCCGGGGACAGTATAATCACTCGCCGGGCGGGAAGTCCGTGGATGCGGCGAGTGCCTTCTGTTTTTCGAAATCGGCGATCCGCTTGCGCAGTGTCGTGATGGTACTCTCCAGCGCCTGTGAGCCGAGCACCATTCGCAGCGGCGCAGGATTCACATCGACGCTTTCGATGATGCGCGCGGCCATTCGGGCCGGGTCACCGGGGGCAACGCCGTTTTTGGGATCGAGCATCCGAATGAAGGCGTGCGCCGTGGTTTGGTCGTAGATGCGCCCACTGTGCTCACCGCGCGGTGACCTCATCGATAGCGCGCAGCCCGTTGAGCGTGCGGGGATAGCCAATGAATGGCAGTAACTGGGTCACCACATCAATCAGCCGCGCGCGGTCGTTTCCGACGTTGAGGTTTGCGGCGACATGGCCTTTGACCTGCGCGTCGCATCCGCCAAGCGAGACGAGCATGCTCAGGGTGAGCAGCTCGCGTGTGGGAACGTCAATGCCGGTGCGCGTGTAGTTGTCGCCGAAACAGTTGGCCGACAGATAGTGCTGAATGTGCATCTGGTCTTTGGTCGAGGATGTGTAGAGCTTCTCGACAACATCGCTGCCGATGATCTGCTTCTGGACCGCAAGCCCCTTCTCCTCGCGGTTCTCGGACGTAGTGGTGGACTGCGGCGGAAGAGGCAATTCCACACCTCGCCCGGTGAGCACGTCATTGGTGGCGTGGATGAAATCAAAGACCTTTGCCATTCCCACGTAGGGCACAGCTTGGTACAAGATCTCTTTCACCTCGATCGGAGTGACTCCGACGGTGAGCGCTGCCCCGAGCATGACGCGATACTCGCGGAGAGCTTGTGAGGCAATCATCGATGCGAGCTGCACCATCAGCCTAGTCCGGGCATCCAGATTGTCATGACGGAGCACCTCGTCAAAGGCGAAGTTATCGAAGGTTTCGATAAGCTCGGGGTCGGTCACCGCTAAGGTGGAGACGTCGCCGGGAAAAAGCTCATCGTGGTTCTTGCGTGCCTGTTCATTTGGAGCCATTACAGTTTTCCTCACTCGGTCGCTCTCGTCTCGGCGTGGTACTGCGCGTCGCTTACCTTCTCCATCCAGTCAACGACTTTTCCATTGAGTGCCTCAGCGATGGCGACGTGACTCATCGCAGTTTGTAGCGTTGCGCCGTGCCAGTGCTTTTCGCCAGGTTCGAACCAAATGCTGTCCCCAGGACGAATCTCCTCGACTGGCCCACCCTTGCGCTGTACCCAGCCGGCACCGGCGGTGACGATCAGCATCTGACCTAGCGGATGCGTGTGCCAAGCAGTGCGAGCACCGGGCTCGAATGTCACGATCGCTCCGCCAATCCGCGACGCGCCAGTACCGTGAAACGGTGAGTCAATCCGCACTGTACCGGTGAACCAATCTTCGGGTCCTTTTGCTGAAGGTTGAGTACCAACTCTGTTGATTTCCATATCCTGTTTCCCTCGCTTTGCTGATTTCGTTGTTAGCTCTAGCCGCATTGACGCATAGATAGCATCGGCGCCTATATTGGGAAGTCCTAAAGGGCGCATCTGCGGCCAATGGCGGAGACCTCCAGATTACTTCTTCCGAGCTTACGTTTTTGCATTGCTACTCCTTTGCGAGGCTATTCATAGTCTCGCAAAGGTTCGTGTGTCACGTTAGACAGCCGCAAGCTATGCTGCAACCAGGCCAACTTCCGCCATCAGAACTTCACGTCGGCTTGGCATTTCTGGTCGGTGAGCTCCTTTATGTTGATCGCACTTGTCGTTCTCCTTCATTTGGAGCGTATCGAAGACTGATCCGGGGGCGGTATCCAAATCCTGCACATTGATTGCCTAATCCTCTGAAAACTTAAAGTTATATGCACATACTCCTCCCATTTCGCTGTACGCTGGTGGTGAAGGAGAGGTGTGGAGTGCATCTGGTAAAAGACAAAGCGGACGCGAACGCTACGCCGGAATCGCCGGACATTCGGATTGCGCTGGTGCGGAAGATTACTGCGCACATGCAAGACGAAGGAGTAAAGCAGACCCCAGTATCAGGTCTGGGCCTGTATCGTCTGAGCGCACCTAGCCCCTGTACTTCAGCTACATACGAACCGAGTCTGATTCTGTTCCTGCAGGGAAAAAAGCGGATCGACGTTGGCAAGACGACGTACCTGTGCGGTGAGTCGTCGCTCCTGGTAGCTTCGGTTGATTTGCCGGTAGTCAGTCAGGTTATCCAAGCCAGCGAGCAAGCGCCGATCCTTGCCTTGATACTGAAGCTGGAAATGCCTGTTGTTCGAGAGCTTCTCAACCAAGAGGAATTTGATATTCCCGAGGAGTCTTCCGATGCTCGTGGGATGAGTGTGGGGGTAGCTTCCGATGAGATGCTGGGCGCTTGCTCGCGACTTCTGAGTCTATTAGACACGCCAGCAGATATTCCGTTCCTCAGCAGCTTGATCCAGCGAGAGATCATCTACCGCTTACTTCGCAGTGCTCAGGGGAAGCATTTACGCGCCATTGCAACTGTCGGAGACCAGAATAACCGGACGGCGAAAGCCATCGGGTGGTTAAGGGAAAACTACACGAAGCAGTTGCGAGTTGAGGATCTGGCGGCGATCGCGCGTATGGGCGTGTCAACCTTTCACCAACATTTCCGTTCGCTGACAGGCATGAGCCCCATTCAGTACCAAAAGCAACTTCGACTGCATACAGCTCGCCGGCGCATCCTGAATGACGGACTGGACGCAGCAACTGCGGCATTTGAGGTTGGCTACGAGAGTGCTAGCCAGTTCAACAGGGAGTATAGCCGTTTCTTTGGCCAGCCGCCCATGCGAGAGGTCAAAGCACATCGTCTGTCGGGCAACGAAACAGCACACGCCTGACGAACGCATCGTGTCCCGGTGGTCGCCTTAACCGGCCTAGATAAGATTTTAAGAAGTGGCAGCAACAACCCCATGCTTCCTGTTTTGCTGCAGCCCGATTCTCTGACTAACTGCTCGGTACATCTCTTGCTGCCCTTGGGTGACTCGTCTCCAACGAAGGATAGGGCACCACGCTACGTCAAATTGCATTCACAAAAGCGCTCGGCCAACCCTTGAATGGGTCGATTACTGCTACAAGCATGTGTGTCGATTCGGACGTGCTGAACATCTTGAACGGAAGACCCGTCGGAAGCGGAGAGCTACTCAGCGCGGAAGCGGTGCTTGTCCCCCAAGTTGGTGAGGAATGAGCGGTATGACGCATCTGCCGGCGGCTGTCGCGGCCTTACTCGCTGAATTCGATGTCGGTACAGCAAGATTCACGAGGAGGACGCATCGACTACTCGCTTGCTTGTGAACTTACAAGCAAGCGCAGAGCCTTCGTTGGTTTGACGCGTGCAACTCCGGAGTGAATGCCGTAATAAGCGATGAGAATGCGGGCCATCTCACTTCGATTAATCACTCCAAGCACCTGACGGGTAAACTCCGCGCTGTTCGTTAGTAAGCGATGACGTTGGGGAATTTGCATTATCACCTTTAGCATTTTTCGAATTCAAGAGCCGCTGCGCAGGCATGATGACAGGTCCGGATGGTTGATGACTGCTTGATGAAAAGTCCTGACGATTCGTTGGCCGCAGCAATGCTCAGAGATTACGATGCCAAGCTTCTCCTTGGATTACGCAAAGATTCGACGAACTTCGGAATGCCCGACCATCCTTCCGTGCCGGCACTAGTGAGGAGCGCATCTTGCACAACGGAGACAGAGACACGCGTGCTTCCACGCGCTAGCTTTACTGCACTTAAGAACCAATTTAGAAGATCGCGACGAAGTGAGAGCCAATTCCGAAGCGATAGCATGCACAGAGAGCCGCCCGCGGCTTCATGATCTGCTGGCCATTCAACCGAGCCGGATCCCGTACTTATGAACCACAGTGCGGGCAAGAAGCTCAGAGAAGCGAGCCGTGAATAGGACAGTAGTAGTAGGTCGCGAACCGTCATTGAACCTGATAGCAACCGTACATGGCGAGACATCGGCTACAGTACTATGCACAAACAAAGAGAGTGTGAGGAGCGGTTACCCTTGCGGCGCAAAGTTCATCATATTGGCTATTCCAGCGGTCACCGTGTAGGGGCTTTTTCCAAACGGCCTTAAAACTTGACGGAAAGGTCAGTGCAATTTCGTTCTGAGTGGAACCTGTAACTTCCTTCAGCACTTCGATAGGAC
>Ga0302320_10010493_pt1 | contig 19741 bp, 22 predicted proteins | sample Bog_T0_3_FD_202130 | JGI IMG/M metagenome (GOLD analysis project Ga0302320, IMG submission 202130) | Peat permafrost microbial communities from Stordalen Mire near Abisko, Sweden - Bog_T0_3 | ecosystem: Environmental > Terrestrial > Soil > Wetlands > Peat | place: Sweden: Abisko, Stordalen Mire... | reverse complement strand
TGCCAGCGGTGCTGGAAGGCTTGAGGCCTGCGCAGGGCAGGGAGATGAGGTTGGGCTGGGCCATGCCCGCGGCAGCGGCGCTCTCCCTGGCGCTCTTGGCCGGCGCCTTCTGGCACCCTGAGCGCGCCTGGGTGCGGGCGGACAAGGCCTTTGCCGACCTAGGCGCGCCCCGCGCCGCTTCTTTGTGGAAAGGAGAGCTGCGATGAGAGGCTCTATCAAGCTGCCCCTGGCCCTGGCCTGCGCAGGCCTGCTGGGCCTGGCCCTGGGCGCCTGGGGCATGCGCTGGTACTTTCAGCGCACCCTGGCGGCCTGGGACCCGGCTCAGCGCATGGTGGCAGAGCTTGGCCAGCAGCTGGACCTGGATCAGGACCAGCGGGAGCGGGTGGCCCTGGTGCTGGCCGAGGCCCGCGGCCGCATGGAGACGCGGCGCCAGGCCTGGCGCTTGGATGTGCAGCAGCTGGCGCGCGAGGGCGAGGACCAGGTGGCGCGCCTGCTCAAGCCGGCCCAGCAAGAGCGCTTCTCGCGCCTGCATGACCAGATCCATGGCCGCATGGATGAGCTCCTGTGGTCCAGCCCAGAGAACCCCACGGCCATGGCCATTGCTGCGCCCATGCGCTGAGATGCGACACTTCAAGCCAGCGCCTAGCGTCAGATGCAGCGAGGGCGGCATGATGCAGAGAGCCGCGAGCCTTTACCTTTTCAGGAGGATGCCATGAAGAAGCTGTTGATGCTGGGGCTGGTGCTGCTGCCCCTCAGTGCCTGGGCCAGCGCGCTGGTGCTGCCAGACTGGAAGACTTGGGACATGGATAAGAACCTAGGCACTTTTGCTGACGCCTTGGGAAGCACGGTCTTGGCTGACCGTGTGGCCGGCCCGGTTGAGGGCCAGATGGCCGCCAAGATCAGCGCCCAGCTGGTGCAATGGGGCGGGCTTTGGGTGCTGGCGCCTGGGAGCCTTGAGGGCGTGAGCGCGATCCGCTTCTCGGCCCGCGCCAGCAAGCCTTGCAAGATCCAGATCGGCCTCAACGACTCAGCCAAGTCGGTGCAGGTGGCCTTTGTGCGGGTGCTGTCTGATGAATGGGCGGAGTTTGAGGTGCCCTTGAGCCTCTTCCAGAAGCCCGATTGGACCAACCCGGGCGGCGACAAGAGCAAGGCCTTTGACCCTGCCCGCCTGCATGACATCTCTTTGAGCCCCATCACCCTGGGCCAGGTGGATGTGGCGGTGGGCCCCATCCGCGCCGTGCGCGGCAAGGCCAAGGCCAGCACTGGCTTAGAAGAGCCCAAGGCTGGCAGCGAGGTGGTGCAAGACTTTCAGCTCTTGGACAAGAGCAGCTGCGGCCCCTTTGCCGATGACAAGAGCAGCATCAGCATAGACTTCAGCACAGACAAGGACCAGGCGCGCCGCGTGGCGGCGTTCAAGGCCAGCATCGCGGCCAAGGGCTGGGCTGGCTATTGGATGCGGGCTGGCGATGACTGGACCGGCCAGGACTGGCGCAAGGCCAAGGTCATGCTCGTCACGCTCAAGGCCGAAAGCGATGGCGATTACACCGTGGGCTTCAATGACGCGGGACAGAATGCCTACGTGGCCCGCTTTCATGCCAAGGCTGGCGATTGGCAGACCGTGTCGGTGCCATTCAGCGCCTTTGTGCTCAACCCCTTCTATCAGCCGCCCCAGGCCAAGGGCGGCGAGCAAGACCTGAGCCGCATTGAGACCTTCAACCTGGCGCCCAGCGGAGAAGGCAAGATCAGCTACAAAGTGGCAGAGGTTAAGATAGAGCGTTAAGCAAGAGGGAGTTTAAGCAGAGAAAGCGCAGGTTGGCGAAAGCTGGCCTGCGCTTTCTCCGTTGCAAAAGCTGATATTGCCACCTTGACAAAGACAGTTTATGATGTTTAATAGCATCATCAGACCAGCCTTTGACCTGGAGGATTTTGTGCCTTTCTGCCGCTCCCTCTGCTTGCTAGCCCTGCTGGCCCTCCCCAGTATTTCTCAAGCTGCCTCCACCATCACAGCGCAGAGCTTGGTCAAGCCCCTGACTGCCACGGCTCAAGCCCTCACCAGCACGGCCAAGGCCTCGCCCGCTGCTGCCAAGCCCCTATCAGGCACGGCTCAGGCGCTCACTGGCACAGCCAAGGCGCTCAGCGGCACGGCCCAGGCCCTCACTGGCACGGCCTCCAGCCTGCCGCACCGCTATCCGGCCCTGGCTGAGACCTTGGCTTGGCTGCCGGGCATCGCCTTGCATGGCAGCGGCCACATCTATGCTGGCAGCTACTTCAAAGGCTTCAGCTTGTTGGCTCTTGAAGGTGCCTCCATTTGGCTGGGCTATAGCAACAGCATGACGTTGGCGGATGATGTGAAGAGCCTCAGCAACAGCGGCAGCAACGGCAAGATACCCAGCAACCTGGCGCCCATCACCTCGCGCGTGGGCATCGTGAGCGTGGCGCTCTTCGGCTTCATCGACACCTGGCTGGATGACGTGGGCGGGGCGGGCATTGCGGCAGACAAGTTCAACCAGCGGCAGGCGCTGGAAGCAAGCCGGGTGGCGCTGGCGCCGACCCCGGATGGGCAGGGCGTGCTCTTGGGATATTCAGCAAGATTCTGAGGTCTCATTCTGGAGGAGCTATGACAACGACGGGCAAAAGGGGATTGTGGGCCTTGGCGCTGGCCTTGGGGCTGGCGCTGGCTACAGCGGGCCCGGCTTGGGCGGCCACTTCTGGCCCACAGAGCGATGTGGTCTTCTTCAGCTTCAATTCGAGCGTGCTGGTCGAGCTCTACAACATGGTGGCGGGCCAGGGCGGCAGCGGCAACCTCACGCTCTCAAGCTTTCCGGCTCAGCAGGTGGCCAGCGCCCTCAGGGTCACCCTGCACAACAGCGGCACCACGCCAGACTCGCCTTGCCTTCAAGTGGTGATCTACGACAAGGGCAACCCGGTCGTCTGGTGCAGCTCGCTGGTGCCCAAGGTGGCCCTCAAGCCGGGGGAGACCCGGGTGATGAGCGCCCTTGATTTTGATGTGAGCAGCAGCTTTGGCGGCGGCTTCGACCAGAACTTCGCCAACAATGAGCTGAAGGGGCTGGATGCCAGCAGCGCCTCCAAGTTCCTCACCCGCTCCTTCACGGTCTGCGCCAACGTGCTGCCCAAGGGCGGCAACGGCTGCACCGCAGGCAGCAGCAGCGGCCCGGCGGGCGGCGGCTCGCAGGGCTCTTGCTGCAACATGACCATCATGGTGGGCAATCCCAACGCCGACTGCCGGCCCGCCAGCCCGCTCTATCCTGGCCAGGGCCAGCAGTCCTCCAGCCTCTACCCTGGCTTCGCCTGGACCCCGGCCTTTCAGCGCAACACCCCGCCCTCGCAGGTGAGCTACCTGCTCGAGGTCGGCACAGGCGACCCTGGCTCAGCGCCGCTGGCGCGCGTGGATGTGCCCTCTGGCATCTCCAACTACCAGTGGGGCAGCAAGGATGTGGCGCTGGCGCCCGCCACTCTCTATTGGTGGCGCGTCACCAGCCTGGATGCCCAGGGCCAGCCCTTCTGCGGCGCCGGCGGCCAGGGCCAGAGCCTTGCCTCGCTGTTCAGCACCCCCAGCCTGGCGGCTGCGCCTTGCAGCTTCAGCCCCCAGCAGGCCGACCTGCTGATGCGCGAGAAGGCGGCTGCGGCCCGCGAGAACATACCGGTCTTGAGCCGGCTCAAGCCTAGCGCGGTGCGCCTGTCTGACGGCAGCGCGGCGGATGAGCTGCTCTGCCGCATCCGCGACGGCAAGGCCAGCGTGACCGAGAGCACCCTCTACTTCCAGTGAGCCCAACCTTGTCGATCAGGAGGAGACCATGAAGATCACGAGCCTGATTTTGGCTGGGGCGCTGCTCGCTGCGAGCGCCCTGCCTGCCGCGGCCTCAAAGCCCGCTGGCGTCGTCACCCTGGTGCAGGGAAGCGTCAGCCGCCTGCTGGACAGCGCGGCCAAGCCCGCCGCCCCCGCAGCCCTCAAGGTGGGCGACGCGGTCTTTGCCGATGACCGCATCACCACCGGCGCCAATGGCCGGGCCGCGCTGGTGCTCACCGATGGCACCCAGCTCAAGCTCAACTACAACACCGACATCGTCCTGCACGCCAAGACGGTGGCCGGCAAGTCCAACGACCGCGGCATCGCCTCCATCAAGATACTGCTGGGCGACCTGTGGAGCAAGATCACCAAGAAGAAGAGCATCTTCGAGTTCGAGACCCCCTCGGCCGTGGCCGCGGTCAAGGGTTCCTCGGGCGAGGTGAGCGCGGATGCCGGCCAGACCTGCATCCAGTGGAGCGAGGGCAAGCTGGCGGTGAGCAATGACCTGGGCAGCCAGATGATGGGCGCCCTGCAGCAGATGTGCGTGGCCAAGGGCTTCGCCCCGCCCGCGCCCGCGCCCTGGACGCCGCCCGCCTCCAGCTGGTCCTCCAGCCTGGGCGGGGTGGAAGCCGCCACCCTGCAGGTGAAGGTGAAGGACGCTGACGGCAGCGAGAAGACCCTGGTCATCGAGTACCGCTGACGCCACCCACTGTGGAGCGAGCTTTGAGAAAATCCCGCATCCTCATGCTGGCCGGGATGGCCCTGGGCCTGGCCTTGGGCCCGGCCCGCCTGCAGGCCGCCACGCTCAGCCACCAGCCGGTCTATTCGGCGCCCGCAGACCAGGACATCCTCATACAGGCCACGGCCATCGGCGTGCGCGGCACGGCCCAGGCTCGGCTCTATTACCGGCCCAAGGGCAGGGAGCTCTACAGCTCGGTGCTGATGGACATCTCGATCGGCCAGGTCTCGGGCAGCATCCCGGCATCGGTGGTGGGCTCGCAGGGCGTGGAATACTACCTGCGCCTGGCGGACAACAGCGGGGTGGTCAGCGCCCCGCCCGCCCAGCCAGACCAGAACCCCTACTTCATCAGCACGGTCAAGGAGAGCAAGGGGCCAGAGATCACCATCCTCTCGCCCGAGGAGGGCGAGAACCTGGCCAGCTCGCGCCCGGTGGTCACGGCCAGCTTCTGGTCCGCGGGCCCGGCGGTGGACCCTTCGAGCATCCAACTGCTGCTTGACGGCAAGGCGGTGGCCGGCTTTCAGGCCTTTGAGACCCTGGTCTCCTGGGTGCCGGACCACGACATCCCCGAGGGCGAGCACAGCGTCACCGTGCGAGCCACGGCTGGCGCCGGGGTGAGCGAGGCCACCTGGAAGTTCACCCTGCGCCTGCACGACACGCGCTTTGAGGCCCGGCCCAAGCCCAGCGAATGGGCGGTCAATGGCTGGGCCAGCACCCAGACCCTGTATGGCCTGGTCACTCAGCAGCCCCGCCAGGGCCTGCCCCAGGTCAACCTGCCCTACGCGCCCTACGGCGCCAACCGCGAGTCCATGGACGTGACGGCGCGCGGGCCGGGGCAGACCTACGAGCTCAAGGCCTACGTCACGGATGAGGAGCGCGCCGAGCAGCAGCCCCTGAACCGCTACACCGCCATCGCCAGCTTTGACGATGGCATCCTCACCCTGGGCGATTCCTCGCCCGTCTTCAGCCCGCTCTCGCTGGACGCGCCCTACGACCTGCGCGGCCTCACCCTGGACCTGCGCAGCGGCGGGCTGGATGAGGGCCACAGCCGGCTCTTCGCGGTGTGGGGCCAGACCCGGCGCGGCGCCAACGCCAATGTCGGGGCCTTGGATGTGTCCTCCACGGCCACCAATGGCCAGATCGTGTACGGCGTGCGGCTGGAGGAGGGCTTTGGCAAGTGGGTCACCTGGGGCCTCAACAACGTGACCATCAATGACGATACCACCGGGCTCGACCAGCAGGGCGCGCCCCTGCCGGTGGAGAACACCCTGATGAGCAGCGACATGGCCATCAACCTGCGGCCCATCTGGCTGACCTTGAAGGGCGAGGCCGCGGGCGACATCTATGCCCGCGACAGCTCGGTGACCGGCTTCTCGGTGGGCGGCGCCTACACCGCCGGCGCCCATTTCAACGCCCTGCCCATCGGCACCAAGCTGGACTTCGAGTGGCGCGACCTGGGCGGTGCCCTGGATGTGCAGGACTTCACCTTCCCGGGCGGCTACGCCACCCTGGGCGACCCCAGCCTGCAGCTGGACTACCGCGGCTACGAGTCGGGCATCAGCCAGTCGCTCTTCAGCGGCCAGGTGCTGGCCAGCTATGCCTGGAACCGCTGGCGCGACAACCTGCAGGAGAACGGCCTCAAGCCCACCACCACCACCGACTTCCAGTACGCCTCGCTCTCGCTGCAGCCTGCGGCCCTTCCCTACCTCATCCTGGGCTATGGCCTCAACGCCACCCATGTGGATGCCGAGGGCAACACCGCCTTCAGCAGCCTGCAGGGCGACCAGCTCTCGCCCAGCCTGAGCGGCACCCTGGGCTATGCCCGGCCCCTGGCGGAGGGCTCGCTCAACGCCTCGTTCAGCTACAATGAGAACCGCAGCCTGGGCAGCTTCACCAACCGCAGCCACACCTTGAGCCTGGGCGGCAGCCTGGGCCGCTGGAACGGGCAGGCCAATGCCAGCTATGGCGGCACCGAGTACGCGGGCATCGCGGCAGGCGGGGTCACCTACACGGCCACCGCCATCCCCGGCTACTTCGCCTCCATCTGGGGCTGCGGCCTCCATCTGGGGCGCGCCTTCATCCCGCGGGTGGTGGATGGCAGCCTGGGCTATGACCTGAACAGCCAGGCCTCTGACGACCCCAGCCAGGCGCGCAGCGTGCGCCACACCTTCTCAGTGGGCAGCGGCTACAGCCCCACGGGCTGGCAGCGCATCAGCCTTGACCTGGCTTGGTCGCTGGTGGATGCCGATGGCGCCAGCCTGGCAGATGGCAGCAGCCTCTCGAACCAGTACAGCGAGCTCTACGCCAGCCTCAAGTACAAGGTGAGCTTCTGAGCACGGCAGGCGCAGCCACCATCATGCTGGGCTTAGACCCGGGATACGGGCGCATGGGCTGGGCCGCGGTGGAGCAGCGCGGCAGCAGCCTGGTGAGCCTGGGCTACGGGGCCTTCGAGACCCCGGCCAGCGCGCCCTTTGGCGTGCGGCTGTTGGCGGTGCATGAGTTCGTGCAGGGCTTGGCCCGGCGCCATCCCGGGGCTGAGGCCGCGGTGGAGACGCTCTTCTTCTCGCGCAACACCAGCACGGCCATGGCCGTGGCCCAGGCCCGCGGGGTGATCCTTCTGGCTCTTTGTCAGGCGGGCATCACACCTTTAGAAGTGTCCCCCCAGCATGTGAAGATGGCGGTGGCGGCCAGCGGCAAGGCGGGCAAGGCGCAGGTGCAGGCCATGACCCAGCGCCTGCTGGGCTTGAAGAGCCTGCCCAAGCCTGATGACGCGGCCGATGCGCTGGCGCTGGCGCTGGCTGGCCTGCGCAGCCTCCCCTTGCGCCGCCTGCAGGCGCGCCTCGCCCCGCTCGCCAAGCCCCGCAAGCCAACCCCAGCCAAGGCCAGGACCCTGTCATGATAGCGCGCATACGCGGAACGCTCTTGGACAAGGGCCCAGGCAGCTGCCTGGTCGAGGCGGGCGGCCTGGGCTATGAGGTGCTGGTGAGCGCTGGCACTGCGGCCCTGCTCCCGGCCTTGGGCCAGGAGGTCTCGCTCTTCACCAGCTTCCAGGTGCGCGAGGACAGCCAGCATCTCTTCGGCTTCTTGCAGCCGGCGGAGAAAGAAGCTTTTCTCTTGCTGCAGACCGTCAAGGGCGTGGGCCCGCGCCTGGCCCTGGCCGTGCTCTCGGGCCTGGGCCCGGCCGAGCTCAGGGCTGCGGTGCAGAAGAAGCAGGTGGCGGTGCTGGTGGCCCTGCAGGGTGTGGGCAAGAAGATCGCCGAGCGCATCGTGCTCGAGCTCTCGGACAAGGTGGATGGCCTGGCCCTGGGCCAGGCGCCAGGCTTGCCCCCCCGCGGCGCGCAGAGCCCCTTGGAGCAGGTGGAGGAGGCATTGCGCAGCTTGGGCTTTGCGCCGGCCCAGGCCCAGCGGGCCGCCCGCCAGGCCCTGGATGAGCTGGCTCCTGGCTCGCCCCTGGAAGCCATCATCAAGTTGGCCTTGAAAAGCCTATGATCGGATGGTATAAGTCATGCGGCGGTTTTGCCGCCATGTGGGAGGGAATGTGGGCCTTTGGGGCAGCAAATCCAAAGACAGATCCGACAAGATGAGGACCTTTGAGGTGAAGCTGGCGGGCAAGAAGCTGGTGGAGAAGGGCCGCAAGGCCGCTCCCAAGTCCAAGCCCCAGAGCTTCAGCCAGTGGATAGACCAGGTCATCAAGGGCTCCAGGCAGCAATAAGAATCAGTGGACCGGCAGGCTCGCGCCTGCTGGGCGTTTTCTAGGCCGCGGCCCTTGGCCACAGCCTATCGGCCATGGCCGCGAGGGGGGGTGAATTCTACCGATGGGTTCCGGCAAGAAAAGGCATCGCCAGAAGATCAAGACCCATAAGCGCAAGAAGCACCGTCGCAAGATGCGCCACGAGCGCAAGCGCTTGGGCAAGTAATCACATCTGCAAAGCCCCCGGGTTCACGGCCCGGGGGCTTTGTTTTTGGCTGGTGCCTGCGGGTTTACAAGCCCCTGTTTCCGCATTATCTTTGAGCCCATGAACCCTGCCTGGGAGGGATGAGATGCTGGGCATATTGCACGTGGACATGGACCAGTTCTACGCCGCGGTGGAGATGCGCGACGACCCGAGTTTGAAGGGCCGTCCCGTGGTCATCGGCTCGGACCCCAAGCAGGGCAGGGGGCGCGGGGTGGTCAGCACGGCCAACTACCTGGCCCGCCGCTTCGGCGTGCATTCCGCCATGCCCATCAGCCAGGCCTACAGGCTCTGCCCGCAGGCGGCCTTCATCGAGCCCGACATGGCCAAGTACTCGGCGGTGTCAGAGCAGATACAGGCGGTGTTCCTGCGCGCCACGCCCCTGGTGGAGCCGATCTCTCTGGATGAGGCCTTCTTGGATGTGCGGGCCAGCCGCCTGCTCTATGGCAATGCCATCGCCATCGCCGCCAGGATCAAGAAGCAGGTGCTGGACGAGACGCGGCTGACCTGCTCGGTGGGCGTGGCCGAGAACAAGTTCCTGGCCAAGGTGGCCTCAGACCTGCGCAAGCCGGACGGCCTGGTGGTGGTGCCCGAGGGCGGGGCGCGGGCCTGGCTGGCCCCCATGCCGGTGGGCCGGCTCTGGGGCGTGGGCGCCAAGAGCGAGGAGCGGCTGAAGGCCCTGGGCATCGCTAGCATCGGCGACCTGCAGGCCTGGCCCGCCGAGGCCCTGGCCCGCAGCCTGGGCGCGGAGCAGGCGCGGCACCTGGCGGCGCTGGCGCGCGGCGAGGATGCGCGGCCGGTGGAGCCGGGCGGCGAGGCCAAGAGCATCGGCCGCGAGACCACCTTTGAGCAGGACACGGAGAGCCGGGCCCTGCTGGAGATGACCCTGGCCGAGCTGGCCGAGGATGTGGCCCTGCGCCTGCGCCAGCAGGGCGTGGAGGCCAGCCGCCTGATGCTCAAGCTGCGCTGGCAGGGCTTTGAGACCCACACCCACCAGCGCGCGCTCAAGCCGCCCAGCAGCCACGGGCCCGAGATCCACGCCGCCGGGCGGGCGCTGCTGGCTGAGCTCTTGGGCCGCGACCGGCGCAAGGTGCGCCTGCTGGGCCTGAGCGCCTCGGGCCTGGCGCAGGGCCATGGCCAGCTGAGCCTTGATGAGGCGCGGCGCGAGAAGGCCCGGCGCGCCGATGCCGCGCAGGACGCCCTGAACGCCCGCTATGGCGATGGCACGCTCAAGCCAGCCAGCCAGCTCTCGCCGCGCCAGCGGCGCAACCGCACCGGCTTCTCGCCCGAAGAGCCGGGCCCTGCTGGGAGGCGCCATGCGCCGCTGCCCTGAATGCCGCAGCCCCAACCCTGACCCGGCCCCCTGCTGCGCCCGCTGCGGGGCCTTGCTGCCGCAGCTCAAGCCGGGCCTGGCCCTGGGCAGCCGGCAGGAGGCGCGCTTTGCGGCCCGGGCTGCCCTGGCCCTGCCGGCCCTGCTGATGGCCTACAGCCTTCCCTTTGGCTGGGCCTTCTATCCCCCGGGCCAGGAGCTGCACCAGGCGGCCTTCTTCGCCTTGAGCGGCCTGAGCCTGGGCCTGGCCCTGGGCTGGATGCAGGCGACCCGCGCCTGGGCCTGGGCCCTGGCCGGCCTGGCCGGCGGCCTGCTGGCTTATGCGTGCAACTGGCTCTACATGGACCAGCACGCCGTGTACAAGGCCGTGTTCTGGCTGAGCGAATGGATTGACCCGGCCGACTCGCCGCTCATCCCATTCCGCGCCCTGCAGATGCTGAGGGCGCTCAGCCTCGCCCTGCCCCTGCTTCTGCTGCGCCCCCTGCTCATGGGAGCCTGGCGCCGGCTGGGCTTGGACCTGCTCTTTGTGGCTGGCGCGGCCCTGGCCCGCTCGCAGGTGCTGGGCCCAGCCCTGGGCGGTGCGCATCCCCTGGCCCACCAGGCTTGGGCAGCCCTGAGCCTGCTCTTGCTGCTCTATGGCTTGGGCCGGGGCCAGGAAGGCGCTGATTCTGCTTGACGGCGCGAGCTTGCCGCAGGTATAACCTTTCATCACGGCTGCCCAGGGCAGCCCGCTCCTCTCGAGGAGCCGCCCGCACTTGCGGGCACAAGCGGGGGTGTCTGCCCCCCACCCGGCCTCATCTTAGAGCGCCCGGGTCGCCAGCATCGATGCCTTCTTACGCCATTGGCGGGAGCATTGGATGCTCCCGTTTTTTGTTTTCTGGAGGGATCCCCCGAGGATGGAAGACCTTAGAGTCAACCAGCGCATCAAGATCAGGGAAGTGCGGCTCATCTCCGCCACCGGCGAGCAGGTGGGGATCATCGCCACCCCGGATGCCCTGCGCATGGCTGAGGAGCAGGGCCTGGACCTTGTGGAGATCTCCCCCACCGCGCGCCCCCCGGTCTGCAAGCTGATGGATTACGGCAAGTACAAGTACGAGTCGGAGAAGAGGGAGAAGGAGGCGCGCAAGAAGCAGCATGTGGTGGTCACCAAAGAGATCAAGCTGCGCCCCAAGATCGACCGCCACGACCTCTCCATCAAGATCAAGCACATCCATGAGTTCCTGGCTGAGGGCTGCAAGGTTCGCGTGAACATGCAGTTCAGGGGCCGCGAGATGGCGCACCAGGAGATCGGCCGGGACATGGTCGACAAGCTGATGGCCGAGTTCGTGGAGAGCGCGGTCATCGAGCAGGCCCCCAAGATGGAGGGCAACACCCTGGGGATGCTCCTCTCCTCAAAGGCCGGCGCCAAGCCCGCGGCCGCCAAGCCCGAGGCGGCCAAGCCGGAAGCCACCAAACCCGCGGAATGAGCGGCGATCAACCCCAAGACAGAAAGGAAAGCGAGCGATGCCCAAGCAGAAGAGCCATAGCGGCTTCAAGAAGCGCGTCAAGATCAGCAAGAAAGGCAAGGTCCTCTTCAAGAAGACCGGCGCGCGCCACCGCATGATCAGCAAGAACGCCTCGAGCAAGCGGAAGAAGCGCCTGCAACAGCAGGTGTCCCCGGCCAACAACAAGATGATCCACAAACTGCTGCCCTACGCCTGATCCCACGGCTATTTGAAGGAGACCGAACATGGCACGCGTCAAAGGCGGGATGAAGACCCGCGCCCGCAAGAAGAAGCTCTTCAAGTCCACCAAAGGCTACTGGGGCGGCAACAAGAACCGCTACCGCCACGCGATGGAGACATCGGCCCGCGCCGGCGCCTTCGCCTTCCGCGACCGCAAGCAGAAGAAGCGCGAGTACCGCAACCTGTGGATCGCGCGCATCAACGCCGCCGCCCGCCTCAATGGCATCAGCTACAGCCGCCTGATGGCCGGCCTCAAGCTGGCCAAGGTCGAGGTGGACCGCAAGATGCTGGCCGAGCTGGCGGTGAGCGACGCCACCGCCTTCGCCAGCCTGGTGGAGGCCGCCAAGAAGGCGCTGCCCCTGGCCGCCCAGAAGCTGGTGGCTGCCAAGGCTGCCCCCAAGGCCGCCTGACGCCAGAGCAACGAACATCCCACAGCCTCCGCCTTGCGGGGGCTGTGGCCATTTAAGGGCCTCATGGAAACCCTGAGCTCAACCCGCCACCCCCGCCTGCGCAAGTTCCGATCTCTCGCTCGCGAGGCGCGCGCGCGCAAGGAAGCTGGGCTCTGCGTGGCCGAGGGGCCCAAGCTGGCGCAGGAGGCCCTGGCTGCCGGCGCCGTGATCCGCGAATTCCTGGTGACCGCAGAATTCTTGGCCCAGCCCAGCCAGGCCGGGCTCTTGGAGGCCCTGCGCAGGGCCGGCGCGCGGGGCAGCCAGGTGCCCGAGGCCCTCTTCGCGAACGTGTCCGATGCTGAGAGCCCGCAGGGCATCATGCTGAGCCTTGAGCCGCCCAAGCTGAGCCCGGGCATCGCGCTCGGCGGCCTCATGCTGGCGGCCCATGAGCTGCAGGACCCAGGCAACCTGGGCACCTTGCTGCGCAGCGCGCGGGCCTGCGGGGCGGCGCAGGCCTTCTTGAGCCCGGGCTCTGCGGATGCCTACTCCCCCAAGGCCCTGCGGGCCGGCGCCGGGGCCCAGCTCGGCATGCAGGTGCACAGCGATGAGGCGCTTGAGGGCTTAATCGATCGCTGCCGAGAGCGGTCCATCCCCACTATGGCCCTGGTGGTGAAGGGAAGCATCGATCATCGCAAGCTTGAAATGGGGCCCAAGGGAGCCTTGGTGCTGGTGGGTTCTGAGGGCCGGGGCTTGCCTGAACGTTTGGCTGAGAATTGTTCATATCGTGTCAAGATCAGCTATCCCGGGACTGTTGAATCGTTGAATGCGGGCGTGGCTGGCTCAATTTTGCTTTTTGAAATGTTAAAAAGTCCTTTAAAATGAAGGATATCAGTTATTTTGTTAAATTAATAATTTTGTTAACCCAAAATCTTGACTTAGCTATATTTCATTGCTAAACTTCGGTTGAACATTGACTTGAGGTTGGCGATGAAGAAAAGCGCTGAAAAAAAGGGAGAGTTTTTCTGGGATATCTTCGAGCGCACTGGGTCTATCAAGGCCTTTTTGCTGTATCACAGGTCAAAACAAGCTCAAGAAGAGTCAGACCTGCAGACTGCTTCAAAGAGCATCGGCAAGGCCAAGCAGATTGAAAAGTGATTGGTTCCAGGCTTGGCCTGTTTTATACTTGAGCCGCCGCGAGGCGGCTTTTTTTTCTGCCATCATGATCCCAAGGAATCCATGCTCACCAGACTCGCTGACATCGAGGCCGCTGCCCTCAATGAATTAGAAGCCATCCAGGACCTGAAGCAGATCGAGGCCTTTGAGGTGCGCTTCTTAGGAAAGAAGGGCGACCTGACCCTTCTCTTGCGCGAGACCGGCAAGCTGCCAGAGGCTGAGCGCCCCGCCTTTGGGGCCCGCGTCAACGAGGCCAAGAAGTCCCTGGGCGCGCGGCTGGAGGAGCGCAAGGCCGGATTGGGGCGGCAAGCCCTGGAGCGCCGCATCCGCGAGGAGACCCTCGATGCCACTCTGCCGGGCCGGCCGCCGCTGGGCCCTGGCCGCGAGCACCTGCTGCCGCGCACCACCGATGAGATCTGCGCCATCTTCGCCAAGCTGGGCTTCAATGTGGAGACCGGCCCCGAGGTGGAGGACGGCTTCCATAACTTCGATGCCCTCAACTTCCCGCCTGACCACCCCTCGCGCGACACCCAAGACAGCTATTTTCTGGGCGAGCAGCTGCTGCGCACCCACACCAGCACCGTGCAGGTGCGGGTGATGCGGCGCCAGCGCCCGCCCATCCGCATGGTGGCCCCGGGCCGCGTGTTCCGGCGCGATGCCACTGATGCCACCCATTCCCCCCAGTTCCATCAAGTGGAGGGCTTGGCGGTGGACGCTTTTGGCAAGGTGCGCTTCAGCGATCTCAAGGGCACCCTGCAGACCTTCGCGGGCCTCATGTTCGGCGCTCGGCTCGAGGTGCGCCTGCGCCCCAGCTTCTTCCCCTTCACGGAGCCCAGCTGCGAGGTGGATGTGCAGTGCTTCAAGTGCATGGGCAAGGGCTGCGGCTTGTGCAAGCAGAGCGGCTGGATAGAGATCATGGGCGCGGGCATGGTCAACCCCGCGGTCTTCCAGGCCGTGGGCTATGACCCGGCCCAGGTCTCGGGCTACGCCTTTGGCATGGGCGTGGAGCGCATCGCCATGCTCAAGCACGGCATCGATGACATACGGCTCTTCTATGAGAATGACCTGCGGTTCTTGCGCCAGTTCTAGCTGGCAACTTGTCGAGGTGAGCATGCGCCCCATCATCATCACAGCCCTGCTGCTGGCCCTGGCCCCAGTGGCCTTTGCCGGCCCCCAGAGCGATTATAACGTCGGCTCCAACGCCGCCCCTTGGCTCAACATCCCGGCCAGCGCGCGCAGCGCAGCCCTGGCCGAGGCTGGCACGGTGCTCACGGGCGACCTGATGTCGTCCTTGGCTGAGAACCCCGCCAGCCTGGCCGACTTCCGCTCGGCACAGCTGGCTTTTGGCGAGAACCTCTGGCTGCAAGACACCAGCCTGCAGCAGGCGGGCCTGGGCTGGCAGATGGGAGATGCCGGGGTCTTGGGCCTGGGCTACACCTACATGAACTACGGGGACATCAACCGCTACAACATCATCAATGACAGCGCGGTGCCTGAGGGCAGCTTCAACCCCTATGGCATGGCCACCCGCCTGGAGTATGGCTTGCGGGTCAATCGTTGGATGGCCTTGGGCTTGGGCGGCAAATGGGTGCATGAGACCATAGACAGCCTGGCCTCGGACGGCTTCGCCGGCGACGCGGGCGCATTGCTCACCCCGCTGGAAGGCCTGAACCTGGCCGTGGCCGGGCAGAACCTGGGCGGCACCCTGCATGGCGCCAGCCTGCCGGCCGAGGTGCGCGCGGGCGCATCGTACGAGGCCCCGCTGGGCCGCGACAACGGCATCACCGTGCTGGGCGAGGCGGCGGTGCCCACGGCGGACGGCGCGGCCACCAGCGCGGGCGGCGCCCTGGAGTATGCCTATGCCAAGACCCTCTTTTTGCGCGGCGGCTGGCGCTGGCAGGGCGGCGGCTCGGGCAGCTCAGACAACGGCGGCCTCTCAGCGGGCGTGGGCCTGCGGCTGATGCTCTTGACCGTGGATTACGCCTACGTGGACAAGGGCAGCCTGGGCACCAGCAGCCAGTTCTCCATAGCCGCGAGCTTCTAAAAGCCGGGATAAAAAGGGTCATCAAGCAACAATGGCACCACGCTTTATACCTGGGATGGCAAGAACAGGCTCACCCAAGCGGCCTTCACCAGCACGGATGACGCCTCACAGAGCTACACCATCGCCTATGGCTACGATTACACCAACCACCGCGTCAGCCGCACATTGACCCAAAACGGAACCACGGAAACGCGCGGCTACCTTTACTACGGAAATCAGCTTATTGAAGAAACCAAGAATGGCAGCACCTTGGCCATGTATGGTTGGGACCAACAGGGGCTTATCAGCCGCACGGATGCCAACGGAAACAGCATCTTCTATCTTTGGGATGGGCTGGGCAACTGCATTGGCATCATCGACCAAGACGGGCGCTTGGCGCAGTCCTATGAATATAGCGCCTTTGGTGAATGCCTGAGCGGCAAGGATGCGGTGAACGCCTTCCGCTATGTTGGGCGTTACGGTGGCATGCAGGATGACGAGACCGGGCTGACTTACTTCTGGAATCGCTGGTATGATAGCAAGGCGGGGCGGTGGATGAGTGAGGACCCGATTAGGCAGGATGGTGGATTGAACTTATACCAGTATGTTGGGAATGGGCCTTCTTCAAATTTGGATTTAACGGGCTTGCTGACATTAAGCGATATCAGCATTGATGAAGCGGTAGCTCATTATGCATACGGTAATGGTTCGGCTTTGTTTTTGCCCCTGTCGGCAGTAACTTTTGAAAACGCAAAGCCAAGAAGTTTTCCTTCAATAAAGAATTACCTCGCCGCGAAAAAAGACGTTTCTGTAAAAATATTCGATGAAAAGGTAGCCTATGGAACAGGGAAGTGGGAATGGATATTGGGGTCATTTACAATTTGGTTAGAGGGTCGTTTGGATATTGCTGGGAATTGCTGGTCATTTTCCGGGGATTACCCCTATGGATATGATCGCTATGACTTTGATTCAAAACCATGGGGAACAAGAAAATGGTATAATGAATTAATTACTCGCGGGATTGCAGGGACATTGAGCGGCCAGGATTATGATGTTTTCCTTCAAGGCCCGGTCTCTGTTTCTGATGGTGGGTCACTACAATAGAGGGGAAAATGAATTCAAAGTTAACATTAATTATAGCAATAATTACCCTTGCTGTATTAGCTGGATATTTGTTTATCCGCCGAGATTTAGTATGGACAGAAGAGAAAGTTGGTAGTGTTGCTGAAAGCGAGGTACAGCGTATTTGCAATCAATGGAATGTGAAAAGAGAAAAATTAATCAACCGGGCAGTAAATAAGGAGATTGAAAATTCATGGACGGTTAGATATACAGATGAAAAAGGGGAAATCTGGGTTGAAGTAGCATTTAACAAACATGGCGGTGTAGAAACCTTTACAAATTTGAATGACAAAGTTTTCGACATTGAACGCCAATTAAAGCGTGGTGTATCACCGAGGGACATAAAAACGCGGTGATTAAAGCTTAGCCACTTTGATACGGTCTGCTATTATTTCCGGGGCCATATGGACGCTAAAACTTTATATCAGATGGCTAAAACTGCTGCAACTGCCGCCGATAACGCCCTTGCGGTAAAACCTTCGGGTGAAACCGCGATCGGCTTATGGGTATACTCCGGTTACCCTGCAATAGTTGCGGAGTATAATCGTCTTATTCCCTACTTTGTCGAACTTTATGGCCAAGAAGCTGCACGGTTATTTCAGCCCTTTGATTTACAGAAGCATTGGGATCCCGGCGCATCGCTCCCGATTTATTTTCTTGGTTATCTGCAAACTGCCGCAAATGGGCTTAACAGGATGGTTGCATATATTCAACCAAAATTAGCGACATCCGAAATTCAGATTGAAACCCTAATCGAAACTATTAGGGTAAACCTAAGGGCGGCCATTTTTGAATTGCCGACAAAGGAGAAAGAAATTCAAAATGCTTTAGATATCATCCTTCGGTCAAGGGGATATATTTTTTTAAGAGAGAAAGTAACGATACAGTATTCTTCTAAAAACTATATACCTGATTTTACGATTGATTCTTTGGATTTAGCAATTGAAGTAAAATTTTGTAATGCTGCCGGTAAAGAGAAAACCATAATTGATGAAATCAATGCGGATGTAGTTGGATATAAAGAAAAGTATCCGAATATTTTATTCGTTGTTTTTGATGTCGGTCAAATCAGAGATGAAGCTTTGTTTTCGAAAGATATAAAGGGCAACCCAGGAGTTAAAGCTCTCGTAGTTAAATATTAGGGAGCTGAAATTGCCGCGACTCAATCAACCGGAAACCCTGGTTCGCAATGCCCCCAAGCTGACCCTGCTAAAAGCTGAGGTCTTCACTTTACTACGCGACCGCCTGGAAATTATCCAATGAATATTTTAGCAAAATTCTTATTGGTTATTTTCCTGTTAGTCGCGGAATATGGAGTTAGTGCCGAAATTAAAAAGGTAGAAAATCAACAGCCGGGAATTTATGGATGCTGGAAAATCCAGTCCATTGTATTTAGAGGGAGAACGATAGGATTTAAGAAAGCTAAAAAAATTGGACTTTTATCAGCAAACGAGAATAGCATGGATGAAAATACGGTTTGTTATTATGGGAGTGGTCAAGCCAACTTTAAAATGGGGTGGGGTGATTCATTAAAGCGAACTTGGACGATTGAAAATAACCATTTAATAATTAAGCATCTAGATGGTAAATTGGGAAACGATTACCTTTTCCGGATAGAAAAAGATAAGCTTTTTACTAAATTCAATGAACGGTATTGGCTTGTTTGGATAAAAATACCGATAAATGGGGTGTAGTGTACACGAGTGCGCCGGAAAAACCGGCAAGGAGTGTAGCGGCCATGAAATTCTGTCCTGAAACTTTGGCTGCGGCTAAAGATCGCCTTGGGTTCTCAGGATGTAGTGCGAGCGGTTCGGTTGCTGCGGGGTTTTTTCAAAGAAAGGCTCTTCTCCCAATCGAGTGGGTGATTTAGACCCGTTTCAGTCGAAATCTGGCAGTGTGCAGGTCAGGACTTTGAGGCGAAGGTACTCTTCGTCCCGCAGCCCATAGGCCCGCCGCTGGATGACTCGAATCTTGTTGTTCAGGCCTTCAACGAACCCGAGCGACACCTTGTTCTCTGGCTTGAAGGAGGCAGCTAGCCCATCCCAGTGGCGCTCCACCATGGCGGCGAAGTCCTCGTAAGGCTTCAGCTTCTGCCATTTGAGAGAGTCCTTCCACTTGTCGAAGAACTTCCTGGCTGCGGTCTCCTGCCGATACTCCCACAGCCGTGAGAAGGATTCTTTCAGCAAGTAAGCGGTGTTGAGCCGCTTGTTGGCCGCGAAAAGCAGCTTGAGCGCCTGCCGACCATCCAGCGAGAGGTTCTCGTGGTTGGACAGCAGGTTGTACTTCTGGCCCTTGATGAACTTCTTGTCCACGCCTGAGACTCGCATGTACTCGCTGCGCCGCACCTTGTCCAAGGCTCGGCCTAGCTGGCGCATGACGTGGAAGTGGTCGTAGAGGATAGCGGCCTTGGTGTGGATGAGCGTGGCCTTCTCGAAAGCTGGCCACATGTCCATCACTGCAAGGCGGATTCGCTTGCACCTGCTTGGGCCCAGCCACTTGTAGAAGCCTTCCATGCTCTCTGTAGAGCGGTCTTCACCGCCGAACCAGATGGCTCGCTTCTTCTCCAGGTCGCTGACCACAATGCGGTAGACGTGCCGCTTGCGGATGGAAATCTCATCGATGCCGACGACCTTGGGCCTGGCCTGGCCAGCACGTCGCAGCTTCTCGGCCATGTACTGCTTGTCGAGCTCCTTGACGGTCTTCCAGTCGAGACGCAGTTCTTTGGCCAAGGCTTGAATCGTCGTGTTGCTGCATCGCTTGCCAACGTAATAGCCGAAGCGCTTAGTGTAGAAGGGGTTGTCCGACAAGAAGGTGAACTTCTCCTGCTTCACCATCTTGCAGCTCTTGCAGTAGACCCGCCGGACTTCCATCTCCAGGTGGACCCGGCTGTCACCGCAAGAGAGGTCCCGCACGCGGCGGACCTTGCGGTCATAGAAGCTTCGGTGCCAGCGACCACAGACCCCGCACGCCGTTTTTTTTGACGTCGTCTGAGCCTGACTACCCGTGCCTTTGGGTCACCGAAGACCCCGGTCACCGCCTGCGCAGGGTAGAAGCCTGGGAAGCGGTAGCAGTCTGTGAGGTGCTTGAGTTTTGTCATGCACCTAAGAAACACCAAAACCGATGCCACTGCAAGCCCGCAAAACCCTTGCGGTTACTGGCTCAACTCAACCTAAAGACGGCTTTTTCACCCACTCGATTGGGAGAAGAGCCTTAAAAGAATCTTGCCTTATAAGCATAAAGATTGTTATGAGTGGTGGGATGTAAGTTCGTTTTTTGCACTTTCTAGAGTATTTATTGAGACAGCACATTATTACTATTATATGGGAATTGAAGAGCAATCTCAGCAAGAAGTTTTCTTTAGGTTTAAACTTATTCAGTATCATAATAATTATGAGAAATATAGATTAATGAAGTTGAAGCCAGAAAGCATGGAGCTTGAAGATGGACGTAAGATATTAGATAAGCAAAAAAAGTGGTTAA
>Ga0302320_10010489_pt1 | contig 19744 bp, 16 predicted proteins | sample Bog_T0_3_FD_202130 | JGI IMG/M metagenome (GOLD analysis project Ga0302320, IMG submission 202130) | Peat permafrost microbial communities from Stordalen Mire near Abisko, Sweden - Bog_T0_3 | ecosystem: Environmental > Terrestrial > Soil > Wetlands > Peat | place: Sweden: Abisko, Stordalen Mire... | reverse complement strand
CGTCATCGCCGATACGAAGGCCAATCGCCGGCCCTTCGGAGCGCGATCGAATCTTCGTGCGAGAACGGTGGTATAAGCACTGTCGGGCACCCGTAGCGCGCGCGTATGAGGAACGTCGATTCCCGCCTTAGCCGCCAGCCGGTACGCCACCAGTTCCCAGGCGCCTACATCGCGCCGGTCCTGCCGGCTGGGAAACTTGGCCAGACAGAGGAAACCCTGTTCATCCCGCACGGACGCTTTCGGGCGCGCCCCGCCCAGAGACGTTCCGGGAGCGAACAGGAGCTTGAGCCATTCCTCATAGTCGTGGCGGTCGTCTTCATCGGCATGCGATTCGAATTGAAGACTGGCTGCCTGAAGCTCGCGGAGTGAAGCGATGGGAGGCGCCGCGAACGCGTCATCGCTGTCGATGAATTGTCCAATGTCCGGATTTTGAAAACGCAGGGCGCCCATTCTGGTCTCGTCGTGCACTCCGAGCAGGAAATCCCACTCGGTGAGCGACCGCGCCCTGCGTCCTTCGCGGCGGGCGCGCATGTTCTCACGCCTCTGCATGAGTACGCGTCCCCATCGGTCGGGGGACGAATCGAGGAAGATGCCGAAATTCCGCCGGTCGGGCGCGGGGTATTGAGGCCCTTTCACCAATGCCAGGTCCGGGTCGAACGTGAACGCCTCGGGCTGCTCCAGCCACGTCTTGTCGTATTCAAACGCGAAGATGTCTCCGGGACGGCTTGTCTGGTGGCGCAGCGAGCCCATTGGCGCGGGCCGCTCGAAACGCTCCAGGTCCGCGAAGACGGACACTGTTTCCGGCAATGGTGCGGTCATGGCAGGTCCGTCGATTCCTGGTGTTTGGGAGCGCGCCGCTTGGGTTGCAGGTCGGCGTCCTGAAGCTTGCGGCCAAGTTCGTCGTCCGCCGCTATGGAGGCAAGGTCGTTCTCGAGTCGCAGCGCCTGCAGCACTCTCGCGTAGATTCCAAGTGCTACGGCGGGATCGCCCCGCTCCACCCGGTGCAGTGTCTTGCGTGCGATTCCGGCGCGCTGGGCCACCGTTTCCGCCGAAAAAGCGCGGCGTAGGCGGGCCTTCTTCAGGTTCTCGCCAAGGCCGGCCAGCAGGCGAGCCAAGCGGGGAAGCAGGGCGGGTTTCTGCCGAGGCATAATGAGTCATATCATACACCAAAACACCGCTATATGGGTAAGATATGACTCATTATGCTGCGATAGCCAGCCCCCCTATACCGCCAGCCCGGCGCGCCAGAGCAGGTAGCCGATGGCCTGCTTCACGTAGTTCCAATCCTCGCGACGGCCCTCCGGGATGCGCTCCTTGCGCGGCGAGCCGTAGACGCTGAGCCCGCGAAACTGCAGCATTCGTTTCACCCGGTAGATGTGGTAGCCGTCGCTCACCACAATCACCGACCGCAGCCCCATGCGGCGCATGATCTCGCCCACCATGGCGGTGGATTCCACGGTGGTCTCGCCCTCGTTCTCCACTATGATGGCTTCGGGCGGCACACCGCGGCCGATCAGGTAGGAGCGGCCCACACCGCCTTCGGTGAATACCGGGTCGCCGCCGGCGCCGCCGGTGGTCAGCACCAGAGGCGCAAGTTTTCGCTGGTACAGTTCCAGCGCATGATCCAGCCGCGCGCGCAACACTTGCGACGGCCGGCCGCGATATTCCGCCGCGCCCAGCACCAGGATGACATCGGCGTTGCGCGCTTCATCGCGCGTGGATTGGCGCTCAATCCGCACCGACACGTAGCCGACCGACACGGCTAACATGGCCACGGCGATTATGATCGCAGTCCAAACGGCACGTTTCATCTGCGGTATTCTGATCGTTCAGAACCTATTGTAAACACATGCTCAAGCCGGAGACGATCTCGAGCGCCGCAAATCCGCTGCTGAAAGATGTGCGGCGCGCCATCGATCGGGGCGGCCTTACCTCCGAGGGTTGGTGCGTGGCCGAGACGCTCCACCTGCTGGAAGAGGCCCTGCGCAGCCGCTGCCAGGTGAAACAGGTGCTGGCGGCGGAATCGGCGCGGGAGCAACTGCCGCGGCTCGGCGGCATCAAGCTGGCCGTGCTGCCGGACGCGCTGCTGCAAAAAGTTTCGGGCACCGAGGCCAGCCAGGGAATCATCGCGCTGGTGGAACCGCCGGAGTGGAAACTGGAGCAGTTGTTCGCGGACCGCGCCCTGGTGGTGGTGCTCGACAGCCTGCAGGATCCCGGCAATGCCGGCGCCATTGTGCGAGCCGCGGAAGCGTTCGGCGCCACGGGCGCGATTTTCCTGAAAGGCACGGCGAGCCCATTCAATCCCAAAACGCTGCGCGCCTCCGCCGGATCGCTGTTCCGTGTACCCTTCTTATATGGCATGGACCCGGCGCTGGCCCGCGCGGCCCTGCGGGAGAACCAGGTGACTCTGTACGCCGCAGTTCCCTCCCGGCCGGGCGCGGTGGCGGACGTCGACTTCACGGTGGCGTGCGCCCTGATCGTCGGCAACGAAGGCCGCGGTATCAGCCGCGAGTGGCGAGGCATCGCGCGGGATGTATCCATCCCCACCATGGCAGTGGAATCGCTGAATGCCGCCATGGCAGCCGGCATCCTGCTGTACGAGGCCCGCCGGCAAAGGGCGCCACGCGCATGAGCCTGTTCGATTCCAGCCCGCCCACGGAAACCGGGCGCGAAACCGGCAAACGTCCGCTGGCCGAGCGGATGCGGCCCACGCGCCTGGAGGATTACATCGGGCAGGAGCACATCCTCGGGCCCGAAAAACCGCTGCGCCGCCAGATCGAGCGCGACCAGTTGACCTCCATCATTCTCTGGGGTCCGCCCGGTGTCGGCAAGACGACGCTCGCCAAGCTCATCGCCGGCGTCACGCGGTGCGAGTTCATTCCCTTCAGCGCGGTGTTGAGCGGCATCAAGGAAATCAAAGCCGTGATGGCCGATGCCGAGCGCCTGCGCCGGTTGGGCCACCGCACCATCCTGTTCATTGATGAGATTCATCGTTTCAACAAAGCCCAGCAGGATGCCTTCCTGCCCTATGTGGAGCGCGGCGACATCATCCTGATCGGCGCCACCACCGAGAATCCGTCGTTCGAAGTGATCTCCGCGCTGCTCTCGCGCTCGCGCGTCTATGCGCTGCGCAGCCTCACCGTACCGGAGATCGTGACGCTGCTCAAGCGCGCCCTGCCGGAAGTGGGTCTGGAAGCGCCCGACGACGTGCTGGAGCAGATCGCCATCTATTCCAATGGCGACGCGCGCCAGGCCTACAACACTCTGGAAGCGGCGGCTGCGGCATCCGGCGGCGCCACGCTGACGGAAGCGGCCGTCGCGGACGCCATGCAGCGCAAAGTTCTGCTCTACGATAAGGGCGGCGAAGAGCACTTCAATCTGATTTCGGCGCTGCACAAATCGGTACGGTCGAGCGATGCCGACGCGGCGCTGTACTGGCTCACGCGCATGCTGGAAGCCGGCGAAGACCGCCTGTACATTGCGCGGCGCCTGATCCGCATGGCCAGCGAAGATATCGGGCTGGCCGATCCGCGCGCGCTGGAGCAGGCCATCGCGGCCATGCAGGCGGTCCATTTCCTGGGGATTCCCGAGGGCGATCTGGCGCTGGCGCAGGCGGCCATCTATCTGTGCGCCGCGCCGAAGTCCGACGCCGCGTACGCCGCCATGAATGCGGTGCGGGCGGATGTGGAGAAGACCATTGCGGAGCCGGTCCCCATGAACTTGCGCAATGCCGTGACGCGCTCCATGAAGGAGTGGGGCTACTCGGAAGGCTACCAGCACGCGCACAAGTTTCAGGATGCGGTAGTGGATATGGAGTGCCTGCCGCCCTCGCTCGCCGGCCGGCAATATTACTTCCCGACGGACCGCGGCATCGAGAAGCGCATCGCGGACCGGCTGGAAGAACTGCGGCGATTGAAGGCCAAGAAGCGCGAGGGGTAGCGGGTTGTCTTTCAGTTGCGCTTGAGACGCGGCCGCGCGGTCCCGTAAGCACTGAGGGCGAGATCGGTTGTGGTTTCGACCGGAGTCATGCCTTCTTGTCTCTCAGGAGGCATGGTGGGATGGTTACGATTAATACAGGAAGCCCATCACCGCGTCGATCAGCTTCGCGACGTCGATGACATTCACCACTCCGTCGCCGTTCAGATCGTTAGTTGCCTGCTGCGCTCCGAGCGCTTCATTGATGATCTGTTGCACGTCGGCCACATCGACCCTTTTGTCGTTGTTGACGTCGCAGGAGATGAAATTGGCCGTGACGGCCTGCGGCGCGCTCATGCCGATCGATACAGGGTTGGCGTTGCCCGAGGCCGCTCCGCTCCAATAGCTGAAAGTGTAAGGCGCGTTGCCCTTGGCCGTCACGCTGACGTTCGACCCGGCATTGAAGAAGCTTCCCGAGGCGAGGCTCACTGAGCCGGACGAGGCGGGTAAAACGGATGAGGACAACTGGTATTGGGTTTGGAAGCTCGCAGTGTAAGTGGCGGCCGCGCCGGCGACGTCTATAGCGTGAGTTTGCGCGCCGGAATCGCTCCATCCGTTGAATGCATACTGCGATCCCGGAAGGCCGGCTTGCGGGGACGGCACGCCGATCAGATGCGGCCCCGGCGAGAGAAGCACCGATTGGGGCGCCGTTTCCGGCCGAAGTGCGTCCATGCTGAATAACAGCCCGGAGGGATTCGTCCGGATCGCGGTGGCCGGAGCCGTCAGCACCGTGAGATCTTGCGCGCCTAACACACCTGCGGCGCCACCGCCGCCGACGGTGACTTGATTAGTAACCTGCGAAGGCCCCGTGGACAGGACATTAACGTCGACGGTAATAGTCGGGTAACTACCGCCGGATGGGAGGGAATCGGAACGGGTGCACGTGCTAGTCCCGCAAGTCCAGCCGTCGCCGGACATCCCGCCGATGCTCAACCCATTCGGCGCGAATTCGGTAACGGTGACCGCCGTTCCGTTGGTTGGACCGGCCAGGACCGCATTAGAGACCGCGAGACTGTATTGGCCAGTGGAGCCCAGTGAAAAACTGCCCGAGTGCGTGCTGGTCATGGTGAGGACCGGCGGGCCGCCTTGTGGAGTAAGCAACCGGACGAGGGAGGTGTTGACATCGGCGAAATAAACGTTGCCCACGGTATCCGTTGCCACTGCGCTGGGATCGAGCACAAACGCGTCGATGGCGGGACTGCCGTCGGGCGCTCCGGGATACATATAGCCCGCAACTGTCCGGATGGCGCCATCGACTGTGATCTCGCGGACGCGGGAATTCGAGGCATCTCCTACAAAGATGTTCCCTGCTGAGTCGACGGCGACCGATTGCGGGAGATTCAGTTGCGCGTAGATCGCCGGCTCGCTGTCGCCGCCAAATCCGGCCGCTCCCGTGCCGGCGACCGTCGAGATGATTCCGTTCGATACTTCCCGAACCCGGTTGTTCCCCGAATCGGCGATATAAAGATTATCGCGGCTGTCGAACGCGAGCCCGAGCGGAACGCTGATCTCGGCGGCGGTAGCGGCGCCATTGTCACCGGAGTAGCCGGCAGTGCCGGCGCCGGCAAACACGGAAACTGCGCCCGTGGTCGATACCTTAAAGATCTGGGAATAGTGGGTATCGGAGAAGTAAAGATTGCCCTTGGAGTCAACTGCCACTCCCCACACATTACATACCCACTGGCCTGGAGTCCCCGATAGGCAGTTATTTCTGTCCATTGCCCGCAACCGTAGTGATGATGCCATTCGAGATCTTGCGCACCCGGTAATTCAAAGTGTCCGCGATGAAGAAATCGCCATTGGCATCCACCGCCAAGGCCACCGGATAATTCAGTTGGGCGTAAGTTGCCGGGATATTGTCGCCGGAATAACCAGCTATACCCGTGCCGGCTACTGTGGACATGCTGCCGTCGGGCGCGATCCTTTGAACCAGGTTCATCGCCTTATCGGCGACAAAAATGTTTCCGGACGAATCCCTGGCAAGGGCCGTGGGTGAAATAAAGCTGGCGAATGGAGCGGCCGCCGCGCTGCCCAGTCCTCCTCCCACCACGGTTGTGATAATTCCCCTGGAGATCCTGCGAATGCGCTGGTTGCCTGCGTCGCCGATGTACAGGTTTCCGGATGCATCAAACGCCAAGCCAGATCCCCAACTCAGTTGCGCGTCAACGGCGAGGCCCCCGTCGCCGCTATATTTGCAATACCTGTTGATTCCTGCCACTGTCGCGATATTTCCGTCAGTCCCAACTTCGCGCACAAGGCAATTACCATCATCAATCCACAAATTCCCGGACGCATCAATCGCCACGCCGGACGGGAAGTTCAGTTCGGCACTGGTGGCGGGCTGGCCATCCCCCGAAAAGCCTGCCTGTCCGTTTCCGGCTACAGTCGTGATGATGCCGGCGGGGGAAACCTTGCGAACCACACTATTCCACTCATCGGCGATGAAGACATTGCCCGCGCCGTCAACCGCAACGGCTATCGGGTCCTGAAGCTGCGCGCTGGTGGCGCTGCCGTTGTCGCCGGAGTATCCGGGAGTGCCGTTGCCGGCAACAGTGGAGATGATTCCCGCGGCGTTGACCACCCGTACGCGGTCGCCTCCCATTTCGGTAATGTACAGATTCCCTGCTCGATCGATGGCTAATCCGCCGGGGTCGTGAATATTCGCGATTGTCGCCGGTCCCCCGTCTCCCAGGGAACAGCAGATGCCGCCGCCAGCGACAGTCGTGATCGTTCCTGCCGGCGAGACTTTGCGAACACGGCCGTTCAAGGAGTCCCCAATGTACAGGTTTCCCAGGGCGTCGATCGCCAAGCCAGAAGGGCCGTACAACTGAGCGAGTATAGCCGGACCATTGTCCCCGGAGAAGCCTTCCGTGCCCGTTCCCGCTACACGCACGACGGCGCCGGTGGAATCCATCCGGAACACCGCGTCGAAAGCCGAGAAGTAAAGGTTCCCGGCGGGGTCAATAGCGAGTGCCGAGATCCCTGGCAGCAGCATCGAGGTGGCTGGCATAGACGTCGGCGGGAGACCGGCGCCGGAAATGGTCGAAATCAGGTATCCGATGGGAGACCCTGTTTTCTTCCCGGCACCTTCTAAACGGACGGCTGGAGCGAGACTGTCCTTCGCCAACGCAGAGCAGGCCCGATGGGCGCCATCGCCGGAATAGCAGGCGCGGAACGAGCGCGCTCCGCCTGTTGCCTGACGAGTGAGGAACACTGCACGCCCGGCGGAGATGGCAGACGTTCCGAGAATCGATGCGCCATCGTAGAAGGTAACCATCCCAGCGGCGTCGGAAGGAGTGACAGTGGCCACCAGAGTAACCCTGCTCTTCGCTGCTGGATTCAGGACCGATGACAACGAAACCGAGCTGGCCGTCTGCGCGACCAGCAATTGTGACGAAGCAATGAGAAAGAGAACCTGCCAGAATCCACGGGTTCGCATGCCTGCCCGAGCGTAGCAGATAGAGCTAAATGAGGCAACGATATCCGAATCCGAATATCCCGCTATTAATAACAACGCCGGAGCGGCGCGCGATGATTCCAGCTAAGCGCAGCAATTGTCCACCGGTCAGAAAGCCGCGCGGGAACTGCTGGAGTTTCTGGCCGCCTATTTCGCCCCGCGCCGCAAACCATCCAATGTCACCGAAGGCGACTGGGCCCTGGCGCGCGTCCAACTGGAGGGCGTCGCCAGAGATGGGCTGGCACGCCGCCCGGTAGCGCACCTCGCGGCCAACTGAATTCGGCCGCCCTGCTACGATAGAACTGATGACCCCCAATCAACCGGGCCAAATGCCCAAGATGCCCATTCCGGGCGTGAAGAATCTGATCGCGGTCGGCTCCGGGAAAGGGGGAGTGGGGAAGACCACGGTGGCGGTGAATCTGGCTGTCGGGCTGGCGTCGTTAGGTTATAAGACGGGCCTCATGGATGCCGACGTGTATGGCCCCAATGTGCCGCTGATGATGGGCGTGAACAGCACCCCGATGGCATATGGCGACAGGATCCAGCCGCTCGACCAGTTCGGCGTCAAGCTGATGTCCATGGGCTTCTTAAATCCCGGCGACAAGCCGCTGGTGTGGCGCGGTCCCATGCTGCACAGCGTGATCCAGCAGTTTCTGCGGGGAGTGGATTGGGGCGAGCTCGACTATCTGGTGATCGACCTGCCGCCGGGAACGGGCGACGTGCAACTGTCGCTGATCCAGACCGCGCCGATTACCGGTGCGATCGTGGTGACCACGCCGTCGGACGTCTCGCTGGAGGATGCGCGCAAGGCGATCCACATGTTCCACCAGGTGAAGGTGCCGATTCTGGGGATCGTGGAGAACATGAGCTTTCTAATATGTCCGCACTGCCAGGAACGCATCGACGTGTTCAGCCATGGCGGCGGACGCCGTACCGCGGAGGAGATGCAGGTGCACTTTCTGGCGGAACTGCCGCTCGACCCGCAAGTGCGCGTGGGAGGCGACACGGGGAAACCGATCGTGCTGCGGGAAGGCGAAGGCGCGCCGTTTCTGGAACTGGCGCGCAATACCGCGGCACGCACCGCGGAGGCGGCGCGGGAGACGGGGCCGGAGATCGAGATCGGCGAGTAAGAGCGGTGAGATAGTGCTCGCTGGCGCCGAACCGAAACCCGTGGCAGCGTTTCCGGGCCGCGCGTCAGCAAGCGGTCCTTGCCATTTGAAGTGAGTTTCGCGACAGAAACTCTCCAGGTGTTTGGGGTTGTTTCGCCTGCCTTAGCCCCAACGTTGTTCACTGACAATTAGCGGAAATCCCGGTGAGCGCCGGTGGGGCAGGCTTCAGCCTTCCCCAGAGGGGACCCCGGACTTCAGTCCGCCTGCCGCAGGGTTCACATCATTCGCGGGTGGGCGGGTGAGCCCGCCGCAGACTCAGAACTCCTGATGTCGTGGAATTTTCAGTGAGCCCGCATGTGGGGCAGGCGGTGCCGCCTTCGCTCGATCCTATTCGAGCAGCGGGCCTAATTCAGCGCGGGCAGGCGAGCACCGCCTGCCCCACCTGCGAAGCTCTCGCCATCGAAAGGAATGGCTCAGCCAGTTTTCCCCGCCAGACAGAAATTGCGGGGCGAGATCAGGAGTTCTGTCCTTGTGGCATTATGCTCTAGCTTGCCCAGAAACTGAAATCCTGGCGCCAGGCCGCCACGCTTTATACTCGTAGGCATGCTAGAGGATGACGCCGCGCCGGCTCCCGCAATCCTGGTCCGCGGCCTCAGGAAGTTCTACGGAACCAAACCCGCGGTCGATGGCGTCGACCTCGAAGTGCCCCGCGGCTCCTTCTTCGGCTTCCTCGGCCCCAACGGCGCAGGCAAGTCCACCACCATTCGCATCCTCACCGGCCTCATCCCTTATGACAGCGGCTCGGTCGAACTCCTGGGCTACCGGTTGCCGGAACAGGACCTCGAAATCAAGCGCCGCGTGGGCCTGGTCCCCGACGAATCGCTCCTCTTCGACCGCCTCACCGGGCTGGAGTTCCTGGAATTCGTCGGCCGCATGTACGGCCTGGCGCGTCCCGTGGCCATCGACCGCGCCCATGGCCTCATGGACCTCTTTCAACTCCACGCCGACCGCAAAATCATCGCCGAATATTCCAAGGGCATGCGCAAACGCGTCGCCATGGCCGCTTCGCTGATTCACCACCCCGATCTGTTTCTCATGGACGAGCCCTTCGAAGGCGTCGATGCCGTGGGCGCGCGCCTCATGAAGGATATCCTCAGCGACCAGGTGCGCCGCGGAGCCACGATTTTTCTGACTTCGCACGTGCTCGAAGTGGTGGAACGCCTCTGCGACCGCGTGGCCATCATCGACAATGGCAAGATCGCCGTCTGCCGCTCCATGGCGGAATTGCGCTCGAGCGGCGAATCCCTGGAAGACGCTTTTGTGCGCATCGTGGGCGCGGAACACCAGATGGAGCGGCTGGACTGGCTATGATCGCGGCGATTCTGCGCGCGCAAATTCTGAGCATGCGTCCCGGCTCCAACCGCGGCGCCGGCCTCGGCGTGGTGGCAGCGGTCTTCTGGTACGGCTTTTGGTTTTTCGTGGCCTGCGGGGCCGCTTTGGTTGCCGGCCATGCCAGCGCGGAGACGTTGCGCTATGGTTTCCCGGTGGGCCTGTTGGGCGTCTGCTTCTATTGGCAGGCGATGCCCGTGCTTTCGGCGAGCATGGGCTCTTCGCTCGACTTACGCAAGCTCCTGATCTATCCCGCGCCGCATGAAGAACTGTTCCTGGTGGAACTGCTGCTGCGGTTCGTCACCGGCATCGAAATGCAGATGGTGCTGGCCGGCGGGGTCGTCGGTTTGCTGCGCAACCCGGCCTCGGGCGGCCTTGCGGCGCTTCCCTCGCTCGCCGGCGCCATTTCGGTTTTCGTCCTTTTCAACCTGCTTCTAGCCTCGGGGACGCGCAGTCTGCTGGAGCGGCTGCTGGCTCGCCGAAAGGTGCGCGAAGTGGTGGCGCTGCTGCTGGCGTTGGTGTGGGTAGTGCCGCGCTTTCTCATGATGACGGGCGTCAAGCCCACCTGGCTGCATGGCGCCGGCGAGCGGATGGGCACCATCGGCTGGCCGTGGAGCGCCGCCGCACACGCCGCGCTTCCATTGGGCCAGGCCGCCGGAGCCACGGCGCTCTCATGGCTCTCGCTCTGCGCCTGGGTCCTGCTGGCCGGTTGGTTTGGCCGCGCTCAGTTCGAACGCAATCTCCGCTACGATACTCTCGCCGCGCAGGCCACGTCGATGAAGCCCGTCTCCGCACGGACGCGCCGTTGGACCGAACGCTTCTACCGCATCCCGTCGCTTCTGTGGCGCGACCCGCTGGCGGCCATCGTGGAAAAGGAACTGCGCACCCTGACGCGCTCGCCGCGTTTCCGCATGGTGTTCGTCATGGGCTTCACCTTCGGCCTGATGTTCTGGCTGCCCATGGTGCTGCGGCGCAACGGCTCGCACTCCGGCTTCCTGGCCCACAATTTTCTGGTGATCGTGTGCGTATACGCCATGACCCTGATCGGCCAGGCGACCTATTGGAATTGCTTCGGCATCGACCGTTCGGCCGCGGTTTTCTACTTCGCCGCGCCGCAGCCCATCTCGCAAACCCTGCTCGGCAAGAACATCGCGTGCCTCTTTTTCGTGTACCTGGAGGCCGTGGTGCTGATGTCGCTCACTCTCGCCGTGCGCGTCAGTTTCTCGCTGGGACAGGTCTTCGAGAGCTTCATCGTCATCGGGATCTGCGCCGTTTACCTCATGGGTTTGGGCAATATCAGCTCCGTGCATTATCCGCGCGCGCTGAGTCCCGAGCGGGTTTCCCAGAGCGGCGGTGGCAATCGCGCCCAGGCGTTGGTGATGATGTTATACCCGGTGGTGTTATTGCCGGTGATCCTGGCTTATATAGCGCGCTATGCTTTCGAGAGCCAGGCGGCGTTCTCGCTGATTTTGTCGGTGGCCGCCGCTATTGCCGCCGTGTTCTACTGGATTGCCATGGAGTCGGCCGTGAAAGCCGCTTCCGCGCGCCGGCAGTTCATCCTTGAAGAATTGTCTCGTGGGGATGGGCCGGTCGGCTCGTAGTTACTTTCTGTCGCGAGACTCCGACTCGTAACGGCAAGACCGCTCCCTTGCGGTCGCGGCTCGGTAACAAGTTCCGTGGAATCAGTCACGGCGTTTTCCGAGCCGCGCGCGCAAGCAAGCGGTCTTTGCCACTCGAAGGCAGTTTCGCGACAGAAGCCCGCGCATTTTCGCGCAATACCGTGCGTGCCAGTATGAAAGGCAGGCCGTGGAAACAGTCCTTTTGGCAGTTGATTCTCTCCTGCGAAGCCTGGGCCACGGACCGGTCTACTTTTACCGTAAGCGGTAAAGCAGGCTCGAACATTGATATGATCTGAACTTCATGCGGACTTCGCTTCTGCTTTCGATAGTTATGATCTACACCGCCGCTCACGCGCAGGACCGGTCGCAAGCGCGATCCATGGTGATCACCGATCGCGGCATCGTGGCCACCAGCCAGACGCTCGCGTCGCAGGCCGGGGCGCAAGTGCTGGCGCGCGGCGGATCGGCCATGGACGCGGCCATCGCCGCCAACGCCGTGCTGGGCGTGGTGGAACCGGAGAGCAACGGCATCGGCGGCGACCTGTTCGCCATCTATTGGGACTCGAAGACCGGCAAGCTCTCGGCCATCAACGCCAGCGGATGGGCACCCACCGGGCTCACTATCGACTTCCTCCGGTCGCAAGGGCACATCGCTATGCCGCAGGAAGGCATCCACTCGGTGACCGTGCCGGGCTGTGTCGATGGGTGGGAGAAACTGCACCAGCGCTTCGGCAAACTGCCGTGGGCCGATCTGTTCCAGCCGGCCATCTATTTCGCCGATCACGGATACCCGGTGACGGAGATGATCGGCAGCGCCTGGAAGATGGAAGAAGGCAAGCTCGGCAAAGATCTCAATGGCCAGCGCATTTTCCTGCACGACGGACACGCGCCCAAAATCGGCGAAATGTTCCGCGATCCCGAAATGGCCGCGGCCCTCAAGTTGATCGCTGCCGAGGGCGCGAAGGCCGTGTATAAGGGCGCCATCGCGCAGGCCATTTTGAAAACCAGCCAGCGGTTGGGCGGCAAATTCACGGCCGCCGACCTGGCGGAGTTCCAGTCGGAATGGGTCGAGCCGATTTCCACCGGTTACCACGGGTGGAAAGTCTACGAGTTGCCGCCCAGTGTGCAGGGGATCGCGGCGCTGCAGATGCTGAACGTGTTCTCGCTATTTCCGCTGGCGAGTTATGCGCCGCGGGGCGCCGAAGAACTGCACCTTCAGATCGAGGCGCAGAAGTTGGCGTATGCAGACCTCGAAAAGTACGTCGCCGACCAGCGATTCACCAAAGTGCCGATAGCCGGCATGCTATCCATGGACTATGCGCGCGACCGCGCCAAGCTGATCAGCCCGGATCGCGCCCGCTGCGATGTGACGGCGGGCACACCGCCGGTGGTGCATGGGGACACCATTTATCTTTCGGTGGTGGACCGCGACGGCAACATCGTATCGCTGATTCAGAGCCTGTACCAGCACTTCGGATCGGGCGTGGTGGTGGATCGGTACGGGTTTGCGTTGCAGAATCGCGGCGGCTTATTCGCGATGGCGCCCGGCCATGCCAACGCGCTGGCGCCGCGCAAGCGGCCCTTCCACACCATCATCCCGGCCTTCATGGAAAAGGGCGACGTGCACATGGGCTTCGGAATCATGGGCGGCCTGAACCAGGCGCAGGCGCACGCGCAATTCGTTTCCAACATCGTGGACCACGGGATGAATATTCAGATGGCCCTCGAAGCGCCGCGCTTCACCAAGAAAACTTTTGGCGGCTGCGACGTGTCCATCGAAAACCGCATCCCGCTCGAAATCCGCCGCAATCTGATGGCGCTCGGCCACGAATTGCAGGTGCTGGGCGATTTCTCGAGCGACATGGGCGGCGGCCAGGTGGTGGTGCACGATGCCGCTAGCGGCGTGAACTGGGGCGCATCGGATCCACGCAAAGACGGTGCGGCCGTGCCGGAGCCCGCGCCATACTTCGTCACACCTAAGAAGTAGGTATTTCGGGTATTTCGGGGACAGGCTACATAACCTCGAAACTCCGTGCCGCTCACCGATTTGTATTTCGAGGTTATGTAGCCTGTCCCCGAAATAGCCCCTCCGATCTGTGGTAGAAATCGAGAGTGCGGGTATCCATCGAAATCCTTGCGTTGGCGGTGGCCTGGTTCTTCCAGGCGGCGCAAGTCTCGTACCAGAGCCATGTCTTGGGCGCCGCGCGGACGTATCGCGTCCTGCTGCCCGCCGGCTACGAGAAATCGCGGCAGCGCTACCCGGTGGTCTACTGGCTCCACGGCGAGGAGCAGGAACTCCCAGCGCGTGAAAGCAAGCTGGCTACCTATGTCGCCGCTCACGAACTGATTCTGGTGGACTGTGGACCGGCCGACCCGCAGAGCCAGTTCGCCCTGTATTTCCCGGAACTGGTGGAGCAGATCGACGGCACCTTGCGCACCGTCGCGGACCGTGGCCATCGCGCCGTCGCGGGCGCCGCGGCCGGCGGCTTCATGGCCTTCTACCTCGCAGGCAAGTACCCGGACCTGTTGGGCAGCGCCTCCAGTTTCGAAGGGACGCCGGAAGCCTACGTCGGGCCGGAGGGCTTCCAGACGGAGTGCAACCTCGACGACCTTTTCGCCAACTACGACGGCGTGCGCACGCGCCTCACGCGAGGCACCGCCGATTCGCTGGCCTTCTATCACCGCCGCCTGAACTCCATCTGGGCCTACACCCGCCCATCCTTCGAAAGCGCCACGTTCCTCGCCGGGCAGGACCTGGCGGAGATCGACCGCATGCTGGACTTTCACATGGCCGCCTTTGCCATCCCGCTTCCCGCGCCCACCGTGTTCAGCCATGCCGACGCCTGGCCGAGTTTCCAGGTGTGGGGATGGGACGTGGTCTCGAATCGCCGGCAGCCCGGATTTACCGTGCTGGAGAATGTTTCCAACAGCGGCTTTCGCTCTTCCGTGCGGGAATACCTGCCGGCGGGCGCCACTATTCCGGAAGTGAAGCTCTCCATCGGGTCGCCGCCCATTTATCCGCCGGGCGTCGCTCTCACGGTGACTTACATTCGCTTGCTCGATGGCCAGGTGCGCCGCACGGAGCAGCGCGTGGATGCTCACGGCCGTTTGAATTTCGCCCTGAGCGGCGATGCGTATGAGGTGGCGGTGTCCTCCGGGCCGCTGCTGACGGCGTCGGGCTACACCATCTCAGACGCAAACTGGGCCACCGCGGGCCGGCCGGTGAATCTGAAAGTGCGCTTCTGGAATAAGGGCAACGCGGCGTCGGGCACTTCGCTGATTCGCTGGGAGAGTCCCAACCCGGGAGTGAAATTCTCCATTCCGCAGGGCCGATTGTATGCCCTGGCGCCCGGCGAATCCGCCACCCTGCCGGTAACCTTCACGGTGGACGACCGGGAGCGCGCCGTGGTGAGGATTTTCGCGGTAGCCGGCGCCACCCGCCTGCCACTCGACGTACCGCTCTTTCCCCCCGCGGAACCGGCCAAGGAGTTTCAAATTGCCGACGGCCGCACGCTCACGGTCTATCGGCACGCTACGGAGAAATCCGCCTTCAGGTTTGGCGAAGGCAATGGAGACGGGCACGCCGCGCCGGGCGAGGCTTTCGCCGTGCTGCTGCCCGATGGCGGTGCATTGCGCGCCGCGGAATTGTTCACCAACGATGCCTGCGTGGAGAACACCATTCAGGGTTCCGATTCGTGGACGGAGTACGATCGGTCGGGGGCGTCGGCCAAGTATTCGGTGCCGTCGATCCATCTCGATTGCGAGCCCGGCCACGTGGTCCACATGCTGGCGCGTATTCTGATTCCGAATGGCGCAGACACGCGGGTGAAATACTTTACCGTGGAATTTCCGGTGTGGTACAGAAACGAGGGAAAATGACGCGATTCGTGACCGGCGTTCTATTGTTTGTGGCGGCGCTTCCGGCGCAGTCCAAGTCGCCATTGAAGTTCGAGGTTTCCTGGCCCAAGCCCATGGACGGCCACGTGGTGCTGGTGATTTCCGACAACAACCGGCAGGAGCCGCGGCAGCAAGTCTCCGAAGGCCTGAGTACGCAGCAGGTGTTTGGCGCGGATGTGGATGGCGGCCGCAGCGTGGTCATCGACGGCGCCTCGCTGGGATATCCGCGCGCGTCTTTCGACCAGGTCCCGGCCGGCGAATACTATGTGCAAGCGGTGCTCAATGTCTATGAGACGTTCCACCGCTCCGACGGCCATACCGTGAAGCTCCCCATGGACCAGGGCGAGGGCCAGCACTGGAATCGCAAGCCCGGCAACCTGTACAGCGAGCCTTTGAAGATTAAAGTGGACCCGGCGGTGGCGGACGTGGTGAAGATCGAACTGACCAAGACCATTCCGCCCATCGAACCTCCCAAAGACACGAAGTACATCAAGCATGTGAAGCTGCAGAGCAAGGTGCTGAGCGATTTCTGGGGCCGGCCGATGTACGTGGGCGCGGTGGTGCTGCTGCCGGAGGGTTTCGACGAGCATCCCGGCGCGCACTATCCGGTGCTCTATTATCAGGGTCACTTTTCGCCATCGTTCAGCGCGGGTTCGTTCGTCACCGAACCGCCGGCTTCGGGCGGTGGCGGAGGCCGCGGAGGGCGGGGCGGCGAGGCCGGTTATCGCTTCTATCAGGATTGGACCAGCGGCCGGCTGCCGCGCATGCTGATCGTCTGCACCCAGGACGCGAATCAATACTACGACGATTCGTACGCGGTGAACTCGGCCAATGCCGGTCCGTATGGCGACGCGCTGATTCAGGAGCTGTATCCATCCGTCGAGAAGCAGTTCCGCGGCATCGGCGAAGGCTGGGCGCGCGCGGTGTATGGCGGATCGACCGGCGGCTGGCGTGCGCTGGCACTGCAGGTTCTTTATCCCGATTTCTTCAACGGCGCGTGGGTGGCTTGTCCCGACCCCATCGACTTCCACGCCTACTCTCTGGTGGATCTCTATCAGGATAAGAACGCCTTCTACGCCCCCAGCGCGTGGAAGCAGGTGCCCATTCCGATGGAGCGGACGGCCGACGGCAAGGTGCTCTCCATGATGGACGACGCCATTCGTTTCGAACTGGTGCTGGGCACCAGGGGCCGGTCGGGCGAGCAGTTCGACATCTGGCAGGCGGTCTATAGTCCGGTGGGTGAGGACGGGTACCCGCAGCCGATTCTCGATCCGCGCACCGGCGCCATCGACCACAAAGTGGCGGAGTACTGGAAGGAGCATTACGATCTCGACTACATCATGCAGCGCGATTGGAAAACGCTGGGGCCGAAATTGATCGGCAAGCTGCACTTCGCGGTGGGCGACAACGACAGCTATTACCTGGACCGTGCCGTCCGTCTGACCGAGAAGTTTTTGGAGACCACCAAGGACCCTGGCAAGGGCCCCTATTTTGCCGGCGATTTCGATTACGGCCATTTACAGCCGCACGGCTACAGCGGCGATCCGAAGATCCCACTGAATAATCGCTTCATGGCGCTGATGCAGGAGTGGATGTTGAAGACCGCGCCATCCGGCGCCGATATCAAAAGCTGGCGGTATTGAATGGAGCGGGCTAGCGCTAGTTTCTGCCGCGAAACTCACTTCAGGTGTCAAGTAACGCTTGCTAACGCGCGCGGCTCGGAAAACGCCGCGATGATTCCACGAGACTTGTTACCGAGCCGCGACCGCAAGGGATCGCCGTTCAGGAAGACCCGCTGGATGTTTCGCGTGCTCTTCTGTTCCCGCAGCAGGACGGCCATGGTTCAGCCGTAAGAGGGAAGTTCGGTGAGGTCGATCAGGATGGCGTCGGGCGGATTCGCGCGAATGTCGCGGAAGGCGGAAGGGCCAAGCGCGGGATAGGCGGCGGCTTCCAGACCCTCCATTTGGAGGCGCCGCGCACGCTCTACGGCGACCTCGGGTTTCCGATGAATCACCAGAACCCGCGACGCGGTGCTACCCCCGGACAGCGCTGGCCGGCGTGAGACGGCTGCGGATCTGGTTCATCACGTCGGATGCCAGGAACGGCTTTCGCAATACCGGGAAATTGTGCTCTTCGCAGAGCGCTTCCTCTTCCGGCGGAAGAATCGTCCCGGTCATCACGATTACCAGCATTTGCGGCACGGCCTGCAGGAACTCGACGCCCAGTTCCACGCCATTGCCGTCGGGCAGCATATAGTCCAGCAGGGCGGCGTTGGGTTTGTGCAGCAGCGCCAGGCGCTTGGCTTCAGTGGCCGATTCGGCGGTCAGCAAAGTCCAACCGGCATCGGCCATCAGCCGCTCCAGAAAGTGCAGCAGGTCGCGGTTGTCGTCCACCAGCAACACCGTCGGGTTGGCGGGCGCCGGGGTGGCTTGCGATTCGAGCGTGCGGATGTTGAGTTTCTCGGGTGGGTCGGCCACTTCCACGCCCACGCGGGCGCCGGGGTTCACCTGGTTCGTCGCCACCAGGGTGGCCAGCGGCTGAGTGAGGAAACGATGGATGGTGCGGTTCAATTCGCGCGCCCCATACTCCGAGCTGGTACCCTTTTCCAGCAGGAATTGGCGAGCCTCGAAGGGCACCTCCAAGGTGAAGGATCGGTTGCCGAGGCGCGTATTTACGTGGCTCTGCAGATCGGTGATCTGGTGATCGAGGATGGCAGAGAGGGCTTCCGGACTGAGCGGCTGATAGGTGATGATGCAATCGATGCGGTTGACGAACTCGGGTGAGAAGCGCTTGCGCACCGCTACCAGACCAATGCTCTGCAACTTGCCGGTGAGATCGGTGCGCTCGTTGACGCCCTGCGCCGATTGAAAACCGAAATCGGGATTGATCTCGCGCAGCATCTCGCGCGCGCCCAGATTGCTGGTGAGAAATACCAGGCTCTTTTCGAAGTTGACCGAGGAGTTGTCACCCAGGCGCAGAACGCCTTTGTCCAGAACACCGAGCAACAGGCGCGTCATGGATGGCGCGGCCTTTTCGATTTCGTCGAAAAGCACCAGCGAGAGATTGCATTTTTCGCTGGTGACGGCGTTGAGTTTCTGCTGGGTGAGCATGGGCTGGGTTTCGCGGTGCCCCAGGTATCCGGGCGGTGCGCCAATCAGCTTGGCGACTTCATGCTCCATCTGGAATTCGCCGCAATCCACCTTCAGGACGTTCTTCTCGCTGCCGTGCAGCACTTCGGCAAGCGCCTCCACGGTCTTGGTTTTGCCCGTGCCCGTGGGTCCCAACAGCAGGAACACACCCACCGGCCGGCCCTCCGGCGCCAAGCCGGCCTGGTACATCTGGATGTAGGGGACAATTAGACGCGTCGCGTTGGGTTGTCCCATGACTCTCTGCGACAAGAGAGTCGAGAGGTCTTCGAACGGATCTACGGACGGTTTCTTAGCCCGGCCAGAGGAGTTTTTTGGTTTTTCCATCCCGTACTCTGCTTTGATTATAGCGGGGGACGGAGCCTTGCTTCTGGTGCGGCGGCGCATTTCGGGGTCGTCCGGTACTTTCATGAAGTGCCCTTTTGCCAGCAACCACAGCAGTTTATCAGCATCGGCACGCGACGGCAAAAAAACCACGCAATGCTGTGACCGGCGAATTCGCGGTAATTCCTCACTACCACAGTAGCGCGCGGCGGGAAAACGAATTTTCGCGCCGACCGGTACTGAAACGGAAGATTGAGGACAGACGGGAGGGAGCGTTATCGGTGACGGAACGTAATTCTGCCTTTGGTGAGATCGTAAGGGGAGAGTTCCAAAGTGACTTTATCGCCCGCCAGAACGCGGATGCGATTGCGGCGAAGCCGGCCCGCCAGGTGAGCCAGAACCACACGTTGATGTTCGAGTTGTACACTGAACAGGCCGCTGGGAAATTTCTCTAAAACCGTACCGGTAACTTCTATGCTGTCCTCTTTACTCATAGACCTCCAGGATTCGGATGGCGGACCGGCCGGAGCGAATCCCGGCCGGCCCGCGGAACTACATTAGGCCGCAGTGACGTTGGTCGCCTGCAGGCCCTTGGGCCCCTTCGTCACCTCAAATTCAACTCTGGCGCCTTCATCCAGGCTGCGATAGCCCTGCGTCTGAATCGCCGAGAAGTGCACGAAGACGTCCTCTCCGTTCTCCCTTTGAATAAAACCGTAGCCCTTGGCTGCGTTAAACCACTTCACTGTGCCTTTTTCTTTCATCTGCCTATATTCCTTCTTTACTAATATGCATCGGACCTCCCGCCCCAGCCCCCGAAAACAAAAAGAG